>Ga0070717_10003262_pt1 | contig 11603 bp, 12 predicted proteins | sample LARL113metaG_FD_71366 | JGI IMG/M metagenome (GOLD analysis project Ga0070717, IMG submission 71366) | Corn, switchgrass and miscanthus rhizosphere microbial communities from Kellogg Biological Station, Michigan, USA - LAR L11-3 metaG | ecosystem: Host-associated > Plants > Roots > Rhizosphere ...
CGCAAGCTCGGCTACCAGGTCACAATCACACCCACAAACCTTGCTTCCGGAATGCAAATGTAGAGGAGGATTTTCGAGGGAGTGCATGGATACTCTCCCTCGAACCCGAGCATCGCTAAGGGGGAGGTCAAGCATTACACTCCTTCCTTGGCTGGAGTGCTTTCAATTTGGAGGGAGAGCGGATCTTCGTGGGTTCCGCAAAGAAAGCTGCAAAGGTCATCCGATTTGTTTCAGGAATTCATCGAACGGAAACCGATCACCGGGGCACCGGGTCCGGCTGACATCGCTATGGCGAATGATCCGGCTCAGTGGAATGTTGTAACGCTCGCGTAAGCGCCGGCAAAGTAAGACGAGAGCCTGCATTTGCGCAGGAGTAGGCTTCGCTTGAGCCTTATCACCTCTAGGGTTGCTCTTTGTGCTGAAGTCCCCGATCAGCGCGATTCCGAGATACGAATTGAAGCCTTTCGCGTGCGCTCCCACACAATGTTCAGGACGTCCCTGCTTCACTGTGCCGTCCGGGAAGATCATGAAGTGGTAGCCAAGATGGTAGACGCGTCCCCAATAGAAGACGCTGAACCCACGTATCCTGTGGAATTGATCCCAGGAGTCAAGGTCCAGAGGCAGCGAGTCCGTGGCGTTGGGTCCCAACTGAATGATGGCCGGCATAACCGACGAGTGGTGAATTACAATCCCGCGGGGACTGATGGTGTTGTCGTAAGAGATTGCCGACACAATAAGCAGGCTACCGACGAACAGTCCGCCTATCGCCAACCGAGCCACGGTGCTTTTGCTGAGATCTTGCCCTCTGGGCCCATCGATCGCGGGTCGCATTTGTGGCTCACGTAAGGTGCAGTTCTTTGTGGCTGGTTAAGCCGTCGGCAGCAGAAGTGATTCAACTGCTTGGCGAAACGTTGCCCAACGATCGGCAGTTCGTGTCCGAGCTCGCTTTGATTAAGAAAGCCTAAAGCCCAGTCCTGCTTCGGTCCCCTTTCGAAATAGTCGGTTTCGTATTGAGCCCTGGCCGCTGGGGCGACGCGTACGTGATTGCAGCCCTCCATTGGTCGAGTCACCAGTGCTTTTTTGTTTTAGAATAAAAACACCCCAATCGTCTTTGTACCCTCGGAGGCCAGTATGCCGCACTTGCCCTTTCCAAACTGGAGATTTGGCCGAGCTCTGGTGATGAGGGCCCAGACGGTTCTCGCAATACGGAGCACAGTGCCATCAGATTAACTGTTGTAAAAGCCGAACGAGCCAGAAATGCACCCGCCGCCGAACCTGCGCTGCAGGCCCTCTTAGAACGGGCGCTAAGCAGCGCTACAATCAGTGCTGCTATCGTACTAGGCGCCGCAGACGGCATGCGCTGTCGAGCCAAGATCGGGGCTGCCGTTCCTGACGTCGGCACACCTTTGTATTCAGGTATTGGCTTGAGCGGCTTGTGTCTTCAGACCGGCGAAGTCCAGCTCTCAAATGACACCAATGTGGACTCACGGGTGGATTTGAAAGCCTGCAAAAAGCTCGGCATAAGGTCACTGCTAGTGTTGCCACTGCAGGCGAATACGGCAGTTTTGGGGGTGCTCGAGCTTGCTTCTGTGAACGCGAATGCCTTCAACCCAATTGAAGTGGCTCGGATGAGCAGGCTGGCAGACGAGTTATTACGTTTCGTTTTAGAGGAACCAGCAATACCGGATCCCGGACAAAACTTTGCTCAGCTCCAGACAGGCAATGCCATTCCATCTGATATTGATTTGCAGGAGGTTTTAGCGGCTGCCTACGTGATCCACGAACACGGCCCAGTGCCGCAGAACATTCTCCAAACCTTCAAAGCGGAGGCACAAAACCTCGAGGGGAAGTCAGAGTCAACGACTGAGCTGGCAGTACTGTCGCCCCAATTCGGACAGGAGTACCCCACTGGCACGCGGTGGTCGAGAACAGGAGTGGCTATTATTATCCTTATGATGGCTGGACTGCTCTTCTATGGATATCATATTGACCGGTCGGCAAAAACAGCAACGAAGGGTGGAACGGTCCAAACTTCGAACCCCGATCGTAGGAGCAATGTAGCCCGCAATCAAGTTGGATACGAACAGAAACAAAAAACGGAGGGAGACTTAGAGGCCAGCATCACGGCCAACGTACAAAAGGCAGTTCCAGGAATCAGCGGCGCGGGTTCGAGCGCAGAGTTGAGCCGCGGAGGTGGTGAGGTCGCTGCGGCCGATTCCAGTGCGGATGTGCTGTACGCGAATCGTACAGGTGTGCTGCAGGACAGCAGCGGCGCGCTGGCACGCTTCGCGGAGAGAGCGGCAAAGGGTGATCCCCGTGCCCAATGGGAACTCGGACAAGGCTATCTCAACGGAATCGGCGTTACCCAGGACGATCGCAAAGCAGCGGAATGGTTCAAAAAGGCTGCCAATCAGGGCCATACTGGAGCACAGAGTGCTCTCAGCCAGCTGTACTTCAGTGGCCGGGGTGTCCCAAGGGATTATATTCGGGCATACACGTGGGCCAGTATCGCTGCGGGATTATCGGGAAATCAGAACGAAGAATTGAAAGAAATGGCGTCTGTGATGACAGAACTCCAGCTGCGTGCTGCCCAACGGCGGATATCAAATTGGTGGACTCGCGCTGAGCAGCGCGCTGAAAATCGGCGGAATCAATAGTTCAGACTTTGCCGACAGCAATCCCGTATCGATTAAGATCGCTTTATCCGACGCGTGATGGGAACGACGAACGCCCGTGAAGGGCTACGAGAAGCTCGGATATTCTCCGGGCGTGGTCCAATTCTTCCCCGCGTGTTATTCATTCCGCTCAGTGCCCTAATCGCGGTATCCAGTGCATTCATCTGCTGTGCTGCCTTGTCTTGTTCAGCCTTCAACTGCGCGATTATGTCCATGTGTTCGCCCCGGGCGAGGATTGTAGCAGATGCAGCAGAAACTACGCGGCTCTCTGCATGAACGTGAACAGCACTCGCAAAGCATTATGCGCCTATCCCGAATTCCCCCAAATCAGGTCTGCGGGTTGTCCCCGCCGCGTCGTTCAGCCGACAAGAGAACCTTGCTTGACGATGGAAGTGGACGTAAAGTCGTGATCTCTTGGTAAGTTCATGGATAAATGGCCGCGGATTTTAGTTCTGAAGCACCCAAAGCGCGTGGAGCGCCGCTTTTTCGGGACTTTCCATTTAGCGTAGAGCTTTCCGGGCTCGGATGAGATCTGAGACGCCTAGATATATCCTGATCTCCCCCTTGTTGCCTGCTGTCCCCCATACGCGTGCCTAATGTTGATTCCCATATCCGCCAGCTTGCTTGCGATGAAAGCTAGGCTCCCTGGCTTATCGAAAGAGTTAGCATGAGCTCCTTCCGGTGAGCACCGTCCGGAAATGATTCGGGCCTTGCTAGGGAAATTGGTGCCGCAATAGGCACCGCGAGTTGGTGGGTCGAGAGAATGAAACACTATTTAAATGATGGGGTGACCATGTAGGCGATGCTGGCGCTGGTGATGAGAAGGGCAAGCCCGAAGGCGGCCACAAACGCGCTTGTAGCGTAGAAAGTAATGACTGCTAATGATGAACGACTTTGCTCCGTCATAACTCCCGTCTTTCATACCCACATTCCTTCAGATTCTGCATTGCTCAGAGGGTTGCAGAAAACGTGCCGAGCTACAGTAAGCCCCTCCTCCGGGGACGGGCCGCCGGCTGGCCCGGCAGCTCGTCCCTACTGGCGGCTTGACACAATTTAGTAGCGGTTGCGTGCAGACTCGTAGCCAGCACGGTAGCCGTTCGCGTATTGAGCTTTGTAGGCGCTTTTATTGCCGTACGCGCTGCTATAGCCGTGGTCTTCATCGTCGTAGCGTCCTCGAGGCCTCGGATTATACGGTTTACCTCTTGCCGCATCTTCGCGTGCCATTGACGCGCCATCTTGAAAACCAATCTGGTAGGCCCGATTACCGAACCAGGGTCCGCCATAACTGCCGCCGCTGTAGACGGCTGGGAAATCATCGAAATCGCCGTCGCGGTCGCCCCAGGCACGGCTTTCATTGTTGTAGCCTGCCCGGAATCCGGCGCGATACCCGTCGCGATAGGCGTTCTGATACACCCAGATCGGACCCATCCAGTCCCTGTAGCCGCGGCTGGCTTGGCCCGCGTCGGGAACGCGGAAGTCCTCGGGATCGTTCTCTCGCCCTTCATGCCGGCCTTGCTTGACGCCGTCGCGATAGCCATTTTGATATCCGTGTTGTCGCGCCTGGTCACCATTGCCGCGCTGATAGTAATCATCATCATCCCACTGCGCGCGTGCCAGTCCGCCGAGCACGAGTGTCATGATGGTCAAAAGCGCCGCGAATTTGATTTGTCGCGTCATGATTTTCGGTCACCTCCAATCCTGTGCTGATCTTCCCTTACTTCGTGGGATGCGTGAGAAACTTCGATTTGATGCTCAGGAAATTATTTCTTTCGTGAGGCTTAAGCGAAGATTAAGGGCGCAAGCGATGTCGCGTTCGGGAGCAGTAAACTGCTGGCATGTCGCTTACAGTTGAAAAGATTTCGGCGGTGACTTTGCGGGTTTCGAACATGAAAGCGTCAGTGCAGTTCTATCGGGATGTGCTCGGTATGGAGGTGCTTTACGGCGGAGAAGGGGCGGCTTTCTCGTCACTTCGCGCGGGGGGTGCAGATCGTGCCATTCTCAACTTGGAGGAGGGCAAGACCACGACGTGCTGGGGTAGGCTCATCTTCCATGTGATGTCGCGGATGTGGATGCGCTCTGGAGAAGCTTCAAAGGACTGGGATTCAACGCTGACGGACCGCAAGATGCTTCTTGGGGCGAGCGGTATTTCCACGTGCTCGACCCGGATGGGCATGAGTTGTCGCTTGCGCGGCCGCATCATTGTGGGCCAGATGCACTTCATCAAAACTGCGGGGGATATGTACGAAGCGGTGGTGAACACGGTACTACGGTCAAGTTTGGGCTGGCGTTCAACCAGTCTTCCGGCCCATGTCTAACCCGAGCAGAAGGCAACGAATGACAAACTGCATGGTTCAGGAGATGTGGGGTCGCGGATCTTGCTTTTTCTTGCCTTTGTGATTTGTCTGGGTGTGACGGAAAGCTGGCATGGGATGACCTCAGAGCCGATTTCGTGAAGCACAGAAAAACTCAGAAAAACTCATAAAATCTCCCTTTGCAGGACGGCGAATATCCAATCCGATGGCCATTAGTGACGACGGGACGCTGAGATAGCTTCCGGATTGCCTTGTCAAGAGAAAAAGACTCTCCTGACGCGCGCTTAGGAGGAGCGCGCACTGCCGAACCTGCCAGAACCTGCAGCTCGCACGTGTGCCTCTCGGCGGTGGTTCCTGCCTCCGCAGAACCGGACATCCATTCACTGTCTCAGGTCCATGCGGACCGTCACAAAAGATTGAGTGCGTGTTCTCTGCCAGTCCTGAAACAATTCGAAGAGAGCCTCGGGAGATTACTCTCCGTCGCTCAGTCGGCAACGGCAGGACCTGGCAGTCTGCGCGCTGTGTGATCCTGTTGTTTTTTCGCCGGGGAGGGCCGTGGTTTCTAGGCCGCTGCTCCGCGGATCTGCGAACGGTACGAAATCGCGTTGCCCCCGATCAACGGCGAGCAGATACGCCACCATCTTCCGGGCTACGGCCAGCGTCGCTCGATTGGCATTGCCTTTCTGCTTTTCTCTTTCATAGACCAGGGCCAGATCATGATTCTGTCTGGGTGCCAGCTTCGCGGCTTCCACCAGCACGCGCTGGATATGTTTGTTGCGCTGTTTGGAAAGTGGGGTGCGCATCACCTTGTCGGCGGAGCTCTTTTCATCACCGCAGAGCCCGCAGTAACTGATGGCTTCTCGGATCGAGGGGAAACGGGAAACCTCGCCCATTTCCAGAGCCCAGGTCAGCGCGGTGATCGGTCCCACTCCAGGAACCGTCCGGAGCCGTTTGATTCTCTCGGCCAGCAGAGGGTCGCAAGGGAACTGACCCGAGCGTATTCCGTTTTCTGCAGTCGCACGATCGTATCCCGGCTCACCCGCAGCAGAGGTCGGATACTCTCATTCACCTCTTCGTGGCTCGCGAGCAGCTCGCGAAAATACCCCACTCTGTGCCGCCGCCGCTTGTTGTGGCTCACTCCGGTTTCCATCAGCAGGCCCGAGATCCGATTCTTCATCTGCACCATCTGGCGCACCAGCAGGTGTCGGTAGCGCAGGGTGCGTCTTCTATCCCGAATCGCCGTGGATGCCATGTAGCACTCCGGCAAGAAGTCGCAGCGCAGGCAGTCTGCGATCTTGCCGGCATCAATCCGATCGTTCTTCTTTTTCGCCGCGGCAATGGCGCGCAGCATCAGCGGATGTGCCACCTTGACCTGCTGAGCGTGCGGCAGCAGATGATCGTAGATCCAGCCCGTGAAAATCGTCGCTTCCATGGCTACCGTCCAAGGTTGCGGAAGCGTATTCATCCAGCCGTCCAGTTCCCAGCGCGTTGCTCCGATCTCGCCTTCTTGGTGAACCTGACCGCTCGCATCCTTGACGCAGTAGCTGATCGTCTTCTTGTGAACATCTAGCCCGATGTAATACATATGTCCTTGAGAAGCCTCCGTGGTTGTTGTCTGAATCAACGTTCCCGTTGAGTTCAGCCTTTTCTACACCACGCGCTCCTCCTGGACTTAGCATTCAAACAACTCGACCGGGAACCGCGTACTGGCATCCGGGAATCACAAGCTATGCCCTTGTGGATCCGCTATGCAGCTCTCAATGGTCTTGGACTTGACTTTCCGGCTGCTCTGCGCCGTCTCCCGGTCATTAAATAGACATTCGCCCGCGGCTCAAAGAGGGGATCGGCCGAGGCCTCGATGCCATCCACTCGAGGGAGGGGATCGAAGATGATCTGCTGCTGCTCGCTCGCATTGTTGGGAGTAATCTCCTTCAGACTGATCTCGCCGAACGTGAGTTGTGGACGATCTTCAGGCCAACGCACAGTGGCGTCATCAACGATGTCGCCGTCCTCAGCCACCTGTACAACGATGTGAAACTTAACCGGTTCCTTCGCGAGCCTCTCTTTGATCTCGTCGAACAGGAAGTTTGGACTCCGCACGGCCGCTCCCGCCTCGTCCAGATATTCATTGCCTGCTACCGGCAACACCCGATAGCGCCCGTATCGGCTCACACCGTCCGCGTTGGTAAACTTGAATGCAGACACCGCGAAAAACGACTCCTTCCCAAAGCTCGTCGGGATCGGCTTGGGAGTTTGTACAAATGTCAAAGCCGCAGGATGCGCGCCAAGGAATTTCTCAATCGCATTCGGGTGCGGCTCCGCAAGATCAGTGGCAATCAGCGCGTTGAGGAAGTCCAGGAATCCCTCCGCAGTACGCGATGGGAAATTGTCGACTGAATGAGCGACGATGTCCGTGTGGCGATGCTCGGCAAGATGGAACCGGATCGCACAACCGCGAGGGCTCGCATTCTGAGGATCGTTGTCGGAAACAGTCGGAATTCCTGCGAAGTCCGAGAAGCGCACGGTCACCGGAGTGGAATTCTGCTGAATATGCGGTGCGCGCGTAAGCGAGGCAGCCTTTGACGATGGCGTAAACACGCCTGTCAACAGGATGCCTTTCGCGTGGGCGGGTCTGAACCCCGGATGTATACCACCATCAGCTTTGTCGAATGCTTCGATGACGTCATGGCTGAGGGTCAACAGTCTTTCGTCCGTTGTCAAGGGCATGGCTCATTTCTCCGTTCAATGTGAAACTTGCATTACAGGCTCGAAAATCCCTCACATTGAAGCGGCTGTTTGAAGATTCAGTGCTTCGATTTGGTAACCGAGGGCCCGGAGTTCCCGGATCATTCTGGCGGTGCGCTTTCGCTTCGACGTTTCCGTAACCGCTGGGCCCCGTTCCTGATAACGTACTTTCCGGTGTAGAAGAATCCAGATCAGCTGGCAAAGGCGATGGGCAATCACTCCGATGGCTTGATTATGTCCCATGCGCGGTACCTGGCGGCGATACACGATCTCGAAAATGCTTCCTTTGGTCCTCGCTGCGGCGTTGCCAGCTTGATTGAGAATCCGCCGCATGTGGCGATTACCCTTCGGCGAACGGTGGCTGTGGTTCACTCCCGCGCTCTCGTTGTCGCCCGGGCATACCCCCACCCAGGAACATAGTTGCTTGTCGGAAGCAAAGCTGGCGGCCGTAGGACCAACTTCGGCAATGATCTGCTGCGCCGAATCCACCCCCAGGCCCGGCACTTCCGCCAGTCGCTTCACCGCATCCTCATGCGGGCGGAGCAGATTCGCAATCTCCTGGTCCAGTTGGCCCATCTGCTGCTCGAGGAATTGCAATTCCTGCAGCGCCATCTTGATCAACCGCCGATAGACCGGGTTGAGCTCGGTGCAAGCCCCCAGCGCGTCGCACAACTGGGCCGGGGTGGCTCGCAAGCGCTTATCCGCCAGGGTAGCCAGAGCGGCCGGATCGGTTTCTCCCTCAGCGAGCGCTTGCAGCATGCGACGGGCACTAACGCCCAACAGGTCTGTGACAAAGCCAGACAACTTAATATGGGCTTCTTCCAGCAAGCTCTCCAGTTGGTTCTGCATCCGTACGTGCAGACGGGTCATTTGGAGCTTGCGGCGCGTTACCGCGCGCCACAGACGCTGTTCGGGATCAGGCACGAAGCTCAGGACTAATTCCTCGGCTACCAGCCTTTTCACCAGTCGCTCGGCATCTGGGAAATCCTTCTTCCGCCCTCGCCGTCCGCGATTGGATTGCGCTTGCGCCAGATGCAGCTTACCCGACATCGCGCCAGCACCTTCCTGCTTCTGGCAGCTCGGCCTCCAGTAGCGTTCCAGCGCTCCCCACACCGGTTGCCAATATTGCGCCGTGGATTCCATCACTACTTCCTCGACTTGCTGCTCGATCAACCACTCGGAAAGCAGTTGTAGTTGCTCGGGGTTGCTACCAAACCTTCGCCGCTCGAATGCGTATTGGCCGGCACACTCAACGTCAGCCACTACTACAGCCAACACCTTTTTATGCACGTCAATTCCCGCTATCTTATAAGCCATTGCTTTCTCCTTGGCGGGGAGCGGAGAGCATGCCGCGAGTTGCATATACAGGCTCACGTGGCTATTGCCGCTCCCGCCAGGAGGAGACAGCAACGCCCATTTATTCGCTCAATCACGCACGCTCCGGGTCAGACAGGGTCACAGCCTCAACTGCTCCACTGTGTGTTCGACCTCGCCGCTCTCGCGTGTTCCCCATTGTGCTTTGGCTCTCAACGATTTTCATGAAGTTTCGCGGGCCGTAGGCCCTAAATGGCAGGGTTCGAGGATACGACTTGCGCATAATGGCCAACTGTCCAAATTGGCACACTTTTAGGAATAATCTGGGGAGCAAGAATCTGGCTCGTGTCTAAGAAGCGGAGATCACGGCAAACCGCACTGGAAACCACACCGAAATCCGCCGGATCGCGTATTGCGTTGTCTTGAAGAACATCAGAGGCCCTGATAATTGAACGCACCCGCCGCCGATCCTCACCCTTCTACTCGGCTAGGACCTTGTGCACAAATTGGACAACCATGGATCCTTCGCCCACAGCAGAGGCGACACGTTTCACGCTCTCAGCGCGGATATCGCCAACCGCGAAAACTCCGGGAAGGCTCGTTTCAAGCAGATAAGGAGGCCGGCGCCAAGGCCAGCCGTCTTGAACCTCGGCACCGGTCTTGACGAAACCCTTTGCGTCAAGCGCGAGACTACCTCGAAGCCATTCAGTGTTGGGATCGGCCCCGGTCATGACAAACACATGCTGGACGTCCCGGGTTTCGCTCGCTCCAGTTTTGGTGTTGTGCAAGAGAACCCGCCTAAGGTGCGTGTCGCCTTCGAGCGCCTGGATCCTGGTCCAAGCCATGAGCGTAATCCGCGGGCTCGCTTCTATTCGGGAAATCAAGTATCGCGACATGGTTTCAGCGAGACAGGGTCCTCGCACCACGAGCCAGACATGCTTGGCAGTTCCGGATAGGAAAACCGCCGCCTGCCCTGCTGAATTCCCACCGCCCACCACCGCGACCTCTTCGTCGCGGCAGACTGTCGCCTCGACCTGGGTAGCACCGTAGTAGACTCCAGCTCCTTCAAACTGGGAAAGATTCGCCAAATCGAGTCTGCGATATCGGCTGCCAGCCGCAATGATGACCGTTCGACCCCGCGCTGACCCTCCGCCTTCCAGTTCAACCGTGTATGGCGGCTGGCTGGTCTTGAGTCCTGTGACGGATTGAACGATAGCGATATGTGCCCCAAATTTCTCCGCCTGAACAAATGCGCGGTTGGAGAGCTCCTGCCCAGAAATTCCCATTGGGAAGCCGAGATAGTTCTCGATCCTGGAACTCGATCCGGCCTGTCCACCCGGTGCGTTTTTCTCAAGAACAAGAACATTCAGTCCTTCGGAGGCTCCATAGACAGCCGCAGCTAGCCCGCTTGGTCCAGCACCGACTTCAATCACGTCGCTCACGTCGCCCTGGTCGATTCCAGCATTCAATCCGAGGCAGGCAGCCGCTTCGGCATTGCTTGGATTGCGTAGAGCGCCCGCGCCGCGACAGACCAGGACAGGAATGTCCGCTATCGGTACTCCGAATTGGTCAAGAACAGTCTGCACTCCAGAATCGACCTCGACATCTAGATAGGCGTGAGGTTGTCCGTTACGAGAAAGGAATTCTCTGAGACGTAGCGTGTCGCTCGAATGCTTGGACCCGATCAGGACGGCATCGCCTACCGAGTTGGAGATGAGAAACACGCGGCGCAGAAGAAACGCGTTCAGGAATATCTCGCCGAGCGCAGCATCGGTCTGCATGATGTGACGTAGATTGGCCCGGTCGATTTCAAGGAGCGTGCTGGCTTCTATGGCTCTAGCGCGGATCAGAGTGCCAGGTAAAGCGATGAGCGCCCCCAAATCTCGTCTCAAAACCGAGTTCATGACGCCCGCATGAACGAGCAGCATCCGGCAAGCCTATCAATTCGGGTCAACGAGAAAGATGACCCTAGATTCCCCTCGCCCGCATTCTCCAGAGAGGCGAATCCTCTCGAATGACTTTGAGCTTCACGACCATGCGCTTCTTCGCCGTAATCCGCCAGACGATGAATGCCCCGTCGCGGTTGCGCTGCGCCCAGAGGCGCAAACCTATAGATATGGCATCACACATGGTCGCGTTGGAGGGGATCCACTTAGCTTCGGTCGCAAAGGTTCACGAATCCGAGTTTGTTTTTGGTGAATGACGGGCTATTCGGAGAGTGCCGTGCGTTGGGCACGTTTTACCCCAGTCCTGAACCGGTGGATTCCTCCACCCCGCGTTCTGCACCCCTATCCCGACGCTCGCTTCTACGCCACTCATCCCTCGTAAGAGCCGTATGCGTAGACGCGCTTGTACGGATCTGGTGCAGCGAGGATAGTTGCCATTCCAGTGGGTGCAAGTCCCACCGACAGAGGAGGTCCAGTGACTGTCGTAGTCATATCCAGCAGCGAGAAGGGTGACCGACTCGTGGAAAGCCTGGATGTAAAAGCCCCAGTGGCCGGGAGAAGTCCTGGTCAGATCCGTCAGAGGGGCGAGCGACCGGACAGGCCGTAGCGAA
>Ga0070717_10003264_pt1 | contig 11601 bp, 9 predicted proteins | sample LARL113metaG_FD_71366 | JGI IMG/M metagenome (GOLD analysis project Ga0070717, IMG submission 71366) | Corn, switchgrass and miscanthus rhizosphere microbial communities from Kellogg Biological Station, Michigan, USA - LAR L11-3 metaG | ecosystem: Host-associated > Plants > Roots > Rhizosphere ...
AAAACACCATTGGATGTATTCTCTGAAACCCCGGAAGAGGAAATGAGGCAGGATGGTTGGGATCTGTAAGCGTGTCTCCCACCAGAATTTCTGAGATAGACTTAATGCTTGCGATGAAGTAACCAACATCACCAGATTCCAATCGTGGCTGGCTCATCTTTTTTGGGGTGAAGACTCCTACCTCTTTGATTGTGTAGTGTTTGTTCGTTGCCATCATCTTAATAGTTTGACCTGGCACCATGCTCCCAGAAAAGACGCGGACATACCCAACAACCCCTTTGTGACTATCGAATACAGAATCAAACACAGAACCACGCAAGACTTCATCTTGGCTGGTTGGGGGCGGGATACGCCTGACAATTGCCTCTAGAACATCGTTGATGCCAATGCCAGTCTTGGCGCTCACTTCGATAGCTTCTTTGGAAGGAATAGTCAGTACTTCTTCTAGCTGCAGTTTCGTTGCATAGATATCTGCACTAGGAAGATCAATCTTGTTTATTACTGGAATAATGGTTAGGTTTTGCCTAAGGGCTAGGTTCACGTTGGCGACGGTCTGTGCCTCAACCCCCTGGGCAGCATCAACAATTAACAAGGCTCCTTCGCAAGCAGCTAAGCTGCGAGAAACTTCGTAGGCAAAGTCTACGTGCCCTGGAGTGTCAAGAAGATTAAGCCGATAGTTTTGTCCATCCTGGGCTAGATAATGCATCATTACTGGATGGGCCTTAATGGTTATGCCGCGCTCGCGTTCTAAGTCCATAGAATCAAGGAGCTGGTCCTGCTTTTCTCTCTCTGTAATAGTTCCAGTACTTTCTAAAAGACGATCGGAAAGCGTAGTCTTACCGTGGTCGATATGCGCGATGATACAAAAGTTACGCGTGAGATTTGCTAGCATTTGACACGATACATCAGGATAGCGGCGCAAGCGTTGTGCCTATGCATGAAGAAACGGCAGCCGGCGACGGGATTTGAACCCGTGATCTATCGATTACGAATCGATTGCACTGCCATACTATGCTACGCCGGCACTTGAGAATAACCATTGCGACTAAACCCTGAACTTTGATTATTGGCTAATATTTTCTGCATTTTCACTTCCAGAGAGTCGCTGGATAGTCTCCCCTCCGTACAGAGTTTGCAATCGCTCTAGCCATAAGCAATCTATCCTCTTTATATGTTATTCCATACCAGCGGCTACTAGTTGGAAGGACAGATACAGTAATTTTAGAGTGAAAAAGCATTTCTGAAATTGCCCTAGAGATGTAGAACTCCTCCCGAATGGCATTCGAATGTTTTGAAAGAAAGGAGCAAAAACTTTCCTCCAAGAGTGGCATCAGGCAGGGGGTTAGCCCCCAAAAATTCAACGAAACCACTTCCTCACCGTTGAACCGTTTTGCCACAAAACCCTCTGCGAGGCTTATAATCCCATCTGGACGGTTCTCAATACACAAATGCTCCTCCACCCTCTGTAGCATTCCTAGCCAGTTAACAGTGCATACTGCCCGAGAAACTGGTCCATGGTCCGAAAGGGTGCTCGCTAACTGAAACCCTGACATCATGAAGGCGGTGTGTTCTAGGCCTGGCTGAGAGAAAAACAAAGACGCATTACGGAATGCATCCTCTCCGTAAAAGTCATCTGCGTTGATGGCAACAAAGGATTTTTTAAGAACATGGCGAGCGCACCAAATAGCATGCCCTGTCCCCCAAGGCTTGTTGCGATCATCAGGGGCAGAAAATCCGGGAGGCAAATCATTTAGATCCTGCAACACAAGGCCTATGTGCATATGCCCATTCAACCTCTGTAGTACTTTCTCACGAAACACTTCTTCAAACTCTCTGCGCAGTACGAATATCACTTCATCAAAGCCATGCCGTAGAGCATCGTAAATAGAATATTCCATGATCACCTCATTGTTGGGGCCAACAGGGTCTATTTGCTTTAGCCTCTCGTATCGGCTCCCCATTCCAGCAGCGAGAATCAAGAGAGAGAGAGCCATGAGATTAATTATGCCATGGACAAAACACGGGATAATGCGGTACAGCTCCAAGAGCCGGTCTAACTTGAAAGGCGAATGCTGACGTTGCATTACCAGCTAGTGTTGCTGCGCTGGGCTTTTAGTTCTATTGTGTAAGGCTGATCCTTTATGAAAATTACTTATTACGGGCACGCTTGCTTCAAGGTGCGTATTGCAGAAACAGAGCTATTGTTTGACCCTTTCATTAGCCCAAACCCACTTGCTAACCACGTCCGTTTAGATCAGGTCTCGGCAGACTATATCTTCGTTAGCCATGGACATGAGGATCATCTAGCTGATGCCACTTATTTGGTACGGACAAGGAACATTCCTGTCATCTCCAACTTTGAAGTCTCCAACTGGTTTTCAAAGCAAGGAGTCCGCAAAGCACACGCCATGAACCATGGAGGTACCCTAATCCTACCGTTTGGCAAGGTAAAGTATGTTTATGCACAGCACAGTAGTAGCTTACCTGACGGCTCGTACGGTGGAAATCCGGGCGGATTTGTCGTGCATTCCTCCTCCGAGGCATTTTACTATTCGGGTGATACCGCTTTGACTACTGATATGAAGTACATTGGGGAGGATTTTCAGCTTAATTTCTCAGCCTTTCCCATCGGTGACACTTTTACAATGGGATACGAAGACGCCGCCCGCGCCGCATCCCTTACCCAAGTAAGAGATGTGCTTGGTTTGCATTACAACACGTTTCCCGCCATTCAAGTTGACCGGCAGATGGCCCTAGACCATTTTCAGCAGGCTAATCTGCGATTGCATCTCCCGCCTATCGGAACTTCTATTAGGCTAGAAACGTAACCCTATTTATTTTCCGGTGTCTCTTTCTCCTTGTATACCTTATGAAGCACGTCCCCTCTTTCACCTCTATTGATTCCAGCTGGAAGTGTACAGGACAGCTTAGAAACTTCCTGAGTAAACCAGAGAGGGTGGGGGCACAATATCCCCCAAAGATGAGTGGCTCGATTGTCAAGTTTATCTCTGCAACAGCATCCACTTCTAGCAACGCGCGCATTAGTGTAGGCCCCCCTTCGCAAATTAGCGTGTGCACGTGGTACTGGAACCGTAATACGCGTAGGATGGTGGCTACGGAAAAGGATCTTCCGGCCAAGACATTGAAGATGGCACCTTCTGGAAACATCGCTCGCGTGCAAAGGGATGGATTATAGGCTGTAAAAATTAGAAGAGGTGCCCGCATTTCCAAGAAAACCTTCATTTTTGGATCTAGGGGGCCCCTTGCGCTTACTAGCACGCGTAACGGCTCCGCTGGCTTCCCAGCTGCCTGCCGTCTAACTCGGAGATCTGGTCTGGAGATTCCCATCTGCATTTGGTCAATCTCCGCTGTTTTCCGACCCACCATTATGGCATCTCCGCGAGCCCGAATTTCCTGCAGCCGCTTGCGATCTTCTGCTGATCCAAATCCACTTGGTATCCAGTTTCGCATAGATACTTTTCCATCGGCGCTCATAGAAAAGTTGACGACGACCTTGGGCCAAGAACCATTCCGGCATTGTTTCATAAAAGCTTGTTTATGGTTTTGAATGAGCTTGCATGAGGCAACATTAGATGCAAGGCGCCTGTGGATGTACGGATTACCTCATGTGCTCGTCTTTTTTTCGGAGGACCTAATTAATCACCGACTATGACTCTCTTCTAGAAGAAAATGTACGCTTCCAGCGTTCGACTGATTCCAGAATTGTACCGCTTCTTCCAAAACCCTTTAAGTCCAACACGAAAATGCAGCTCTTTGGAAGAAGCGGTACAAGGTTTTGGTAATCGACCGTTCCACTGAATGGAGGAAGGTTATCATCGTCCAATCCTTGGACATCGTGCACATGCGAGCCAATTACCCGAGATCCAACACAACCCAACCACTGTTTGTGGTTGATTAACGTAAGGTGCTCTTTAATCTGAGAGTGCCCAAAATTGTGCCAGTAACCAAACGTTGGATGACTCAATCTCTCCAGTAGAGCAAGGATCTCCCGCTCGCTTGGGAATGCCTCGTAGGTTTTTCTGTTTTCAATACCAAGACGAATCCCTCTCGCGCTAGCATAGTCCCCTAGCTGCAACAAACAATCAACTGCCCGCTCTTTTAGAAGAGAGGAAGGTCGTTCCCTGCGAAAAACCTCTCGGATTTTTACCCTGGCAAATTCCTTTGTATAGAGCTTCCCCTGAAGTGCAAGCTGCCGCAAACGGCGATAGGAGTGCAGACCACCCACGACGTTTCCAAGAAGCAGTATCACACAGCTGGCACCGAGCCTGGCTGCGTAATCAATAGTTTGTTGAGTGAGGCGAACAGCATACCTACGCCGATCTTCCCTATGGGAAGTAAACTGTAAAAGTCCGAGATTAGTCCCTTCTCTAGGGGCAGGGTAAAAATTGTAGAGACTGGAAATACGTACTTTTCCTTTCTTAACAAACTCGGAAATCTCAGCTGCCATGTAGGCATTTATGCCGTGGCCGAGCTCTATCCACTTAAAGCCTAACGCCGCAATTTCCTCGAGCATGGCCTTACTGGAATGATGCCTGTGGATGTTCCAGGAGGTCGACATAGCTAGAATGCTTTCTGCTAGGGGATACATCGGCCCGGTTCTGCATCCAATGGTACTGGGATAGGATCAAGTTGCCATATTTCACGTGCATATTCTCCGACAGCACGGTCGCTAGAAAATTTTCCTACCCGTGCGGTATTAAGAATTGCCATCTTTGCCCAAAGGGACTTATCCCGAAAGGCTGCATCGACACGTTGCTGGCAGTTACTGTAGGAACGGAAGTCTGCAAGGACGAGAAACGGATCCTGATGAATAAGATTCTCTTGAAGAGGACTCAACGTCCCTCTGGGATCACAAGGAGTAAAGTAGTCAGATCCAAGCCAATCTATTATGGCACGGAGTTCCTCATCCGCACGGTAATGCTCCTCTGGGCAATATCCCTTGCGCAAGAGTGCCTCTACTTCGTCGATCTTCAGACCAAACAGGAAGATATTTTCTTCCCCCACCTCTTCACAAATTTCAATATTGGCGCCATCCAGCGTCCCTATAGTTAGCGCCCCATTCAAAGCCATTTTCATGTTACCAGTCCCGCTAGCTTCCTTCCCAGCAGTGGAAATTTGTTCTGAGAGATCAGCTGCAGGCACAATCCGCTGAGCAAGGGAGACCCGATAATTTGGCAGAAATGCAACCTTAAGTTTTCCCCTGATTCGACTATCTCTGTTGATTACGCTTCCTACAGAATTAATAGCCTTAATGATACACTTTGCCATGTCGTAGCCTGGGGGAGCCTTCGCTGCAAATATAAAAACCCGTGGGATAATGTCCAAGTCAGGATTTTGTAGGAGACGGCGATAAAGCGCCAAGATATGAAGAAGATTTAGGTGTTGGCGCTTGTATTCATGGAGTCGCTTGATTTGAACATCAAAAAGCGCATTAGGATCTACGGTGATCCCACATTCTCGTTGAACCAGGCTGGCTAGGAAGACCTTATTGGCCAATTTAACCTCCATGAAGTCCCGCTGGAACTCAGGATCTTCTATGTAATCTTCCAAGGCACAGAGTCGACTAAGATCCCTTATCCAAGTATCACCAATCCTCGAAGTGATGAGAACACTCAATCTAGGATTACTTACCAATAACCAACGGCGAGGGGTAATCCCATTAGTTTTGTTAGTGATTCTTGATGGAAAAAGCGCGTGAAATTCTGGAAATAAATGTTGCTTAAGAAGCTGAGTGTGTAGCGCTGCTACACCGTTAACTGAGTGACTGCCTACTATACATAGGTGAGCCATACGCACCATTTTTTCTCTTCCTTCCTCGATCAAGGACAATGCGCGCCTCTTGTTAGCATTTTGCGGCCACTTTTTTTCGACCTGTTCCAACAGATTAAAATTAATTTCGTAGATAATCTGTAGATGGCGGGGTAGGATCGCAGAGAAGGTGGAGACGCGCCATTTCTCGAGACCTTCTGGAAGAACGGTGTGATTCGTGTAGGCAAATACACGAGTGACGATGGACCATGCTTGCTTCCAGGGCATTGCATAAGAGTCCAAAAGAATCCGCATCAGTTCTGCAACAGCAATCGCCGGGTGAGTATCATTAAGTTGGATAGCAGCCTTTCCTGGAAGGTTGTCCCAGTTGTCGTTGTTTTTGCGAAATCGACGGAGGATATCCTGCAGGGAGCAGGACACGAAGAAATACTGTTGAATGAAGCGTAATTCCTGACCTCGTTCGGTTTTATCGTTTGGATAGAGTACCTTAGTGAGAATTTCGCTGCGGTTTTTCTCCAGAACGGCCTTGTCGTATTCCCCCCGATCAAAAGCTTCAAAATCAAAGCTCTTCTCCGCATGAGATGCCCAGAGCCGAAGATAATTAACAGTGTTCGTTCCAAATCCTGGAACCGGAATATCGTGGGGGACACCTAATATCTTTTTAGTGTCCACCCACTTTTGTATGCAGTTGCCAGACTCATCAAAGACACTCTCTACGCGACCATAAAGGTGAACTTCCGTAGCGTATTCCGGCCTCTTGATCTCCCAGGGGGATCCAGAGAAGCACATCCAGTCATCAGGCAATTCCACCTGGTAGCCATTATGAAATTCTTGTCTAAAAAGGCCGTACCGGTAGTAAATCCCATAGCCAATAGCAGGAAAATCCATAGTAGCTAGCGAGTCCATGAAACAGGCAGCGAGGCGACCTAATCCCCCATTTCCTAGAGCCATGTCATACTCCTCCTCCCGGAGGCTTTCAAGACTCAGTCCCATCTCACTAATTGCTTGCTGGGCCTGCGAGAAAATACCAGCGCTATAGAGACTATTGGAAAACAAGCGTCCCATGAGAAACTCTAGGGAAAAATAGTAAACACGCTTGACGTTTTTGCGATAGTGTTCCTTCTGAGTTGCGATAAGGCGCTCGACAATGATGGTTTTTGCAGCCTGGGAGGTGCTGGTCCACCAATCCCTTAGGGTTGCTGTTTCCGGATCCCGTACTAATCCCAACTTTAGTTGATTGAAGATTATTTTCCTTAGCTCTGGGACACTGATATCAATCATCAATTAAAAGACTCCAGTAGATTGTGCTTAGGACAATCAACTATTCTCATTTCTTGAAGCATGACAGTCATAAAAATAAACCGCGCCAAGCGCATCTCTTGCAGCAATGGGGCAGAGGAGCATTTTCCCCTGTTACGGCCAATCGGTCTAGTCTCACGTGACGTCGTCAAATTGTTTCTGGCTTGAGGAGCAGTTCCTCAACACGCCTTAAAAGGCGGCTAGCAGCCCCGCCATCCAGTACACGATGGTCAAAGCTTAGAGTGAATTCAGAGATGGTTTCAGGCAGCCATTCTCTGGTTTTTGCATCCCACTTAGGACAAATACGTCCCACTCCCATACCAAGTAGCAAGGTCTGTTCCGGAAGAGGGATGGGAGTAGCAAGGGTAAGCCCGAATACACCATAGTTAGTTACCGTGGCAATTGCCTCGCCGGTTTCCTTAATAGAGAGCTTCCGTTGTTGTGCAAGGTCTACTAGGTACCTATAGCGTCCAACGAGACTCACTAGTCGATATCGGTCAGCATTATGGATGACGGGAACGAGTACTCCTTCTTTCGCTTCTACGGCAAAGCCAATATTAATCGCGGGAGGATGAACGATGTGGTGACCAATGAGACGTCCTGCTGCAGCACTGTTTTCACTCAATGCTATAGCTAACGCACGTAAGGCATAAAGAGTCGGACCAGGTTTTTCTTGTTGCTCTTTTCGATGGGTCAGTAAAGGGTCCAGTACTATTGGCAAAACAACCGTAGCCAGAGGTCGTGTCCAGCTACGACGCATGGCATCAGCTACAGCAATACGCATAGGGGAAGCAGGTGTAATTGGATTGTGCTCAAGGTCGACTAAGAACCGCTCAAGATCCTTGATAGTCACACGCCCTGCGACTCCACTACCAGCAATCCCTGCCAGGTCTGCCGCATGCAGTCCAAGTTCGTTCATACGTGCCCTTATGCGTGGAGAGAGGTAACTTGCCCCTCCTGCCTGTGCAGGAACGGGAAGCCTGTCTACCGTGGGAATTACTCTCTTCGTCGGCGCACTGGCAGAACACTGCTTTATAGCTACTGGCGAAGCGGACATTTTATTGGCCATCCCTAGCCGTTGAGCTTTAGATTCGGTAGTTTGCACATATCCGAGTACAGTGCCAACCGGATAACTTTGTCCCACTTGAGCGGTAATTTCCACAAAAATTCCGCTGCATGGAGCAGTTACCTCCATCAGTGCCTTATGAGTTTCTACTTCCATGAGACTGCAATTTATCTCTACAGACGATCCTTCTGGGTGGCGGATATCTACGACTTTGGCCTCAGCAATCGATTCGCCAAGCTGTGGCATAGTGACAGGAATTCGAAGCATGTGACTGAAGACAAATCAAAGATCTATCAACCGCCGAAGAGTAGATGCAATAGCGGTAGCGGTGGGTCGATGAAAAGACCAAAGATTAGGATGAAACGGCACCGGAGTTTCTTTTGCGTTCAACCTCTGTGGTGGGGCATCTAGCAGCTCATATCCCTCCGAAGCCACTCTCGCAATAAGTTCGGCAGTAACCCCACCCCAAGGCCAAGCCTCCCCAACACAGAGAAGGCGTCCTGTCCGTGCTACTGAAGCAAGTACAGCGTCTGTGTCTAATGGTTTAATACAACGCAAATCCACAACTTCAACTTCATAGCCATCTTGTGTAAGTTCTTCCGCAGCAGATAGAGATTCATACAACATAGCGCTATAAGTGACAATAGTAGCGTCATGTCCCTGTCGTGCCAAACGTGCTTGACATGCTGGTACCGCTTCGGTTGGCAACGATTTTGCCTTTAGGTGATAATAAAGAAATTTGTGTTCACAGAAGATAACTGGATCATCCATAGCAACTGCCTCTAAGAGCATGCTATAAGCATCTTCTGCAGTCGCAGGTGTCATGACGATTAACCCAGGATAGTGCGCGTAAATTGCTTCCATATTCTGGCTATGGAATGGGCCGCTTCCAGCGGTCCCTCCAGAAGGTAGTCGAATAATAATGGGACAAGAAACCGCAGTTCTGTAGAAGAGCGTTGCGGCGTGGTTAACTATTTGGTTAAACCCGCAGGCAGAAAAGTCTGCAAACTGTATCTCTACAATCGGACGCATTCCTTCAATGGCTGCACCAATGGCGATCCCCACGATGGCGTCCTCACTCAGTGGAGCATCCAACACCCGGCCTGGGAATTCTATGGATAAATTCTTCGTGGCTTTAAAGGCACCTCCAAATTTTCCGATGTCCTGTCCATATAGGAAGACTCTTGGATCTACTGCCAAAGCGCGAGCCTGCGCAGCACGGATGGCTTCTAGATAAGTGATGCTCACCGTTCGGAGTAGCTATCCCGTAACTCGACATTGGAAATGGCGCTCCAGTCCTCTTCTAACGGGTCTGGAGCTGGCTCCGTGAGCACTTTTTCGGATAGCAACTCTACTTCCAAAGAAATTTCTCTTCGCCACTCCACCAACTCTTCCCGTGAGAGCCAAGAACGCTCTATTAGGATCCGTTCAGCGATATGCATACAATCCCCTCCGTACGACGCCTGGTAATGAACAGGATCTACATAGCTCGCGTCATCGTGTTCTCCGTGTCCCGCAAGCCGAAGCAAAGTGCCCACCACCAATTGAGGCCCACCTCCCTCGCGGGCCGCACGAACCGCATTGCCTACCACGTGTAGGCAGTCCTCCAGGTTAGTACCATCCACCTCGTGGCCTTCTAGGCCATATCCAACTGCTTTGTCAAGTAAGTTTCTACAGGCAAATTGTCTGGAAACTGGAGTAGAATAAGCATACTGGTTGTTTGCCACGAGAAGTACCAATGGAACCTTCTCCACAGCAGCTACGTTTATACCTTCATGAAAGGCTCCTGTAGAAGTGCCCCCTTCTCCAATACATGATCCCCCGACAATGTCGGTTTCTCCCCTGAGACGTCTTGCCATTAAGCCACCGACAACGGCGGAGATCATCGCCCCCAGATGGCTAATCATCGCATAATATCCATGTCCCGGAGATCCGCGATGAATGTTGCCATCTCTCCCTCTCATGGGCCCAAGCTGGGATCCAAGATAGGTCCTTAGAGTGTCCAGTATGGTGTCCCCAAATGCCATACGTCCGGCCTGGTCTCGAATAAGTGGGGCATAAATGTCCCCCTTACGCAAATGAAGCCCAAGAGAGACACTAAAGGCTTCCTGCCCTTTTCCAAGAAATACCCCTCCTTTGATCAGACCTGCACGGTACAAGCTGGCCAGCTTTTCTTCTAACAGACGTGCCACCAGCATGAAACGATACGCCTGGATGTACCGTTCCTGAGCAGTAACCTTTCGTTGCGGCTCTGTTTCTAGCAAATCTAACACGTAAAAAGTTGAGGAAATTACTCTATATCATAATATGGCGGCGTTTAGGCTTTAGTTCCCTCCTAGCTAGGAATGGAACGCCAAATTAAGATGACTATAGAGGTAAGTGTAAGGACTAAAATGGCAAACCTAATCTTGGCGGCTTTGCTTGCCTCTGTAGGAAGGCTGTGGGTGGGGCGATGACAAGACGTTCCTGAAAGTACCCTAGGCAGCTGCTTCTCAGAGATAAACGTCGCGCGGCGAAGCGCTCGTCGATACGCCTCTCGAGGCTGGGGCACCTCTAATGCAGCAGGCAGGTCCTGTAATTGATGTCTCAGTGAGGCCTCTTTTTGATGTAGCTCCCTTCCTTGCCGTAGGAGTATCCCTTGTTTAAGGGTCAATAGGCTTTCTCTACTTAAAAACTTCTTTTTGATCATTTCACTGGCTGTTTTTATATGGGCGATGGCTTCTACCTAACGTCCAGAAACAATCAAGAGAGCTGCGATGCCAAAGAAAATGAGCGGAAAAGTAAAGGAGAAACCTCCCTTCAACCAATAAAAAGCCTTTGACCCCTAAGTCGAGAACTCTCCTGTTACCCCGCCGCTATGGCCTCTAAGCCTATAGTGTAATTTGGCTCGGACATATTATTTGACCGCATTGGAGATTACTCAGAACAAGCATATTCTGCTAAAAAGATGATACCCTTGCTGAGCTCTTTCGGAAAGTCATTGGTGACCACCAAATCTTAGATTGGTCTCCGTTACTTTCTGCATGTGCCCTCTAAGGGACTTGTAGGTACCATTAATTGTCCCAGATGTCGCTCAGTAATGTCTGTTTCGGACTTAATCGAACTCAATGAGACTGAGCGTATGATCTTAGTTTATCCAAAATGTCTGTTCTCCCTCCTCTAGCTTCTCTTGTCTCTAGCTAAGCCCTTCAAGGCGCTTTCTTTCAAATCCCCATCGCAGAACAAAACCCTGATAGTCTTGAGTAGAAGCAGGTTCTGCAATGGACACTCTACTTCATGCTCTGAAGATCAGCTGGATACGCCAGCCAAAGTTAGACTTTTTTGATTACGTGTTGCCACCAAGCACAAAGTCTTGAACGAGAACCTTACATGCAGATTCCTTCAGTCTGTCTAGAGAAGAGGATATAGATTGGGTTCTCTAAATTCCCACTGGAACGCTCTCCCAG
>Ga0070717_10003265_pt1:2500-5000 | contig 11600 bp, 11 predicted proteins | sample LARL113metaG_FD_71366 | JGI IMG/M metagenome (GOLD analysis project Ga0070717, IMG submission 71366) | Corn, switchgrass and miscanthus rhizosphere microbial communities from Kellogg Biological Station, Michigan, USA - LAR L11-3 metaG | ecosystem: Host-associated > Plants > Roots >...
AGGGATAGGGCAATCCTTCCCAAGTAATGCATAAGCAAGATCAGGACTAGAGGGGTGTGAAGAGTAGGGGGATCTCTTGTGCAAAGCAAAGACAGGTACGTGCTAGCAAAGAAGGGAAGTGGCAAGGGATTTCAAAGAAGAAGAAAGAAGAGAAAGTTAGTACACAGAGTCTTCCCCTGCCTAATTGATCTAATGATAAAGAAGTAGGCTAAGTAAAATAGAAAGTGTGTGTAAACAATAAGTAATGACTTGCTTTGTGAGAGCTCAGTTTCTAAGACGAAGGCTAAGAATTCTCTACTAGAGGGATTGAAAAGATCGAGGGTAATTTCTGAGTCTTGATGGACCTTTCTTATTATAGGCCAAAGGAATAGCTAAGGACTTCTTCCCTCATTCTCATCAAATTGGGGTAGCTCAGGAACTATAGAATCTCTCAAGCTCAGGAACTATAGAATCTCTCAGGAGTTGAATAAACTCTTTTATGCTAGTGGAATTGGGAAGCATGATAAGTCCGTACTCCACATTCTAGCTTCATCCTTGGTTTTCAAAGAAAGGAAACTTCAAAGACTGACAGAAGAGAAAGGTAAGATAATCCTTTCTGGCCTTAACTGAAAGCGGGGGAGGCCCAGGTCTACATACAGGTCTTGGATCAATAGAATCCTCCAATTGCTAGGGAAAGAACATCGGGATTAGTCTCCTTGCCATTGCTACTGTCTTTGAAAGTCTAGCTATCCTCTCCTTGTCATGCTTAGTTATTCTGCATTGCTCCTTCTTCTGATCTTGCTTTCTTGCCTTATAGAACTGACCTTTGTCCCCTCCTTCCGGTTTTAACTCACTTAAAGTCCATTCCTTGCTCTTGCCTAGTTCTAGGCTTAGACGAAAGAGCTCATTCATAGATTCCATCTTTCTAGCATTTCATGTCTTTCTTCCTTCAACTCTAATTCATGCCATGAATTGTTAAGTCCTTCTATAATAGCTATTGGCTCTCTTCTCACCTCCCCTAGAGCCTATTGAAGAAAAATCCGAGGCTCACTCGCTGCCCTAAGCCCTACAGTTCCTTCGCTTACCGCCTAAGATGAATGCCTCCCCTCCCTCCACGAGTAGATATTTAGTATTGAATAGTGTCAAACCCAATCCCAAGCAATAGTCAAGAAGAAAAACTCAGGACTAGGAAAGAAAGGCAGAGACAGGGAAAGCTAGGGTGATAGCCCTATAGATGAGTAATAGGATAGGGAGCACTCCGCTACACTCATTAGGACAACAACCTCCTAACTACTATGAGTTAAGCAACTAATGGACAGACCAGACCGCATAAGACTACTGGAATAGAAAAAGAGAAGGGATTCACGGGCAGTGAAGGCAACCAAGGGAGAGGAATCATTCCATTCAATTCCGAAGCCTAGCGTCTCCTGTAAGACTCTATCACCTTAATTCTTTTGTTGAGGTTCTGGCACTTCTTCCTCCGGCCCTCTATTTACATAGCGAAGAAAGGCAAAGGCTCTTGCTCGAATGCGTGACTTATGTCTCTTTTTCCATTTATAAAAAGTAAGATGAATCTACGCTCCTCGGCCTATAGTAAGTGAATGAGAGGGTATGGGGTTCCGGGTCTTTTTCCAGTCAAAATTGACTAATAGGCAATCCCCTTTTTCCGTGATAATGTGAAAGGACTCAATTCCTTCTTTCTTCCCCAGCGAAATGTAGCAGGAACAGCCTTCCCGCAGTCGCATTAAGGAGATTTTTTCTTGAAACTCTTTACTCCTTCACCCGTAGCAAGTACTCATTTCTATTTAGTTGTTTTCTTACTCTATCCGGCTATTGAACCTGGTTTCCCTCTGCATATGGTAATAGAGAGTTAGACAGCTTAGAGAGCTCCTCAAAGGGCTAGTTCTCACTCTGTTTTGGGGACCCCCAAGACTGTCTTTCCCTGTGTTTCCTAGTCTATATAGGTCCAATCTCATCTGCTAGCGCTTCTTCGTTGCTTGGTCGGGACACATTCATCGATTTCTTTTAATTCTTCCTGGGCTTGCAAGTGACTTACTTCTTTTGGCCGTTCTTGCTGTCTTAAGTCGTCCTCTTTTCTTTAGAAGCTGTTAATTGATTTCGTGCCTGCCCTAAGGCTAAGGGGAGAACTGCATGTCCTACTAGTCGGATAGAAGCCTACCCACCTACCAGCCTACCTTGTTCATATCGAGCCGGACAGGAGAGACACTCTTTAAAGTTAATAGAAGCAATTCCTTTTATAAGCTTGAAAATAGGCGCTGTAAATCAATTCAAATAGATAGGGGAGTTCCGAACCAGCAGCAAGCCCTTTCTCGCCCTTTCTAATGTCCTAGGCGAAGGCAGTGCAGGTGAAAGCCCAATAGATCCCATTTTTTTTATCGCTCCACATAGCTCACGACCCGGCACGAAGAAATCTCTTAGATGGGCGGATGCGAATCTGGATCTATCAACGGAGCAATTCCATTCCAGTCGTAGTCTCAATCCCATATTCAATGAAAGTCTC
>Ga0070717_10003266_pt1 | contig 11599 bp, 12 predicted proteins | sample LARL113metaG_FD_71366 | JGI IMG/M metagenome (GOLD analysis project Ga0070717, IMG submission 71366) | Corn, switchgrass and miscanthus rhizosphere microbial communities from Kellogg Biological Station, Michigan, USA - LAR L11-3 metaG | ecosystem: Host-associated > Plants > Roots > Rhizosphere ...
CCGCGCAGACGGTGAGGAATCCCCCGCCTTTCTGCGAGAGACGCGCATGTGGGCAGGGGATCCTTCGCCGTCTACGCGGCTTCAGGATGACACTTGCGCAGAGCTTCCTTAGCGGTTAGCCGATTAGGGCGGGTGGGCCTAATCGCGAATCGCGAATCGCGAATCGCTAATCGCTTCTCCCCGAACCTCCATCCCCCAAATCGCGTATAACTCCGCCGTGCCGCGCACGCGACCCCCATTGCCGATCGACCGCGCCCCCGCACCGCCGCCGAAACGCGGGCGGTCGGGCGTGCTGTGGCTGATCTGGCTCGGCGCCCTCGTCGTCCTGGTGCTCGTCCATCAGGTCTCCGACCGGCTGCGCGACGCCGGCGTGCCGGGCGTCTTCCTCGTCCTGGTCATCTTCGTCTCCGCGTTCGTCTTCACCGCGCTCTGCATGTACGGCTTCGCCGTGACGGCGCGCTGGATGCTGCGCAAGCTCTTCTGGCGCGTCGGGCGGCGCCTCTTCCTCAGCTACGTCATGCTGGGCGTCTTTCCGTTCTTCCTCTTCGCCATCCTCCTCGTCACGGTGGCCTACATGATGGGCGGCGTGATGACGCAGGGGGCGTTCCGCGGCGAGCGCCAGGCCTTTCTCGGGCAGCTCGAGGCAGCCTCGCGCGAGTACGGCATGACCGGCCGCCGCCCCGCCGACGCGCTCAAGTCGCTGGAGATCTACGACACCGCCAACGACAGCGCCAAGGCCTTGCCGGAATGGCTGCACGACACGACGTTCAGCGGGATGGTGTGGCGCGACGACGTCCCGCTGCTCGTCACGGCGCGGCAGGTCCCGCGCGCCACGCCGCCGCGCACCGTCGTCTTCGTGCAGCCGATGGACGACGAGTGGGTCGCGCAGATCGAGGACCACAGCGGCATGACCGTGCGCGTCGGCACGAACAGCGAGCGGGCCCAGACGCGGCGCAGCAGCGGCGGCATCCACGTCGACGTCGACGCCGACAGAGACACGGGCGACCTCATCCTCCGCTCGGCCGGCCGGAAGATCGTCTGGTTCGACGTCAGCACGATCCAGCGCTGGGACAACGGGCAGGAGGATCCGGCGCACGAGCTCCTCACCACGATCGTCAATCCCTTCCAGAACCTCTTCGTCTACTACTTCGGCGCCTCGGCCGACCGCTACGTCAGCGTCCTCCTCAAGGTGACGTTCGGCCTCACCGTGCTGCTGCTGCTGCTCTACATGGTCGCGGCGCTCTTCGCGGCGGTGCTGATCTTCTCCATCACGCGCGCCGTCAACCGCATCGAGAAGGGGACGAAGGCGGTCGAGCGCGGCGACTTCAGCTACCGCATCAACATGAAGCCGCGCAACCAGCTCGGCGAGATGGCGCTGTCGTTCGACCGCATGACGGAGTCGATCGCCTCGCTGCTGACCAACGTCGCCGAGAAGGAGCGCCTGCAGAGCGAGATCGAGATCGCCGCGTCGATCCAGCGGAACCTGCTGCCGAAGGAAGGGCCGCAGTTCCGCGGCGTGTCGTTCTCCGCGCACTTCGAGCCGACGGCGTCGATCGGCGGCGACTACTACGACGTCTTCAACATCGACAAGACCCGCCTGGCGGTGGCGATCGGCGACGTCTCCGGCCACGGGCTGTCGACCGGCCTGGTGATGGCCATGGTGAAGGCGGCCATCACGACGCTGGTCGAGGAAGGCGCCGACGAGACGTCGCTCTTCCATCGCCTCAACGACCTCGTCTACCGCTCCACCGAGCGCCGCGCGTTCATGACGCTGGCCTTCACGATCTTCGACCTCGAGCGCGGCCGCATCCGCCACACGAACGCCGGGCATCTCTATCCCTACTTGCTGCGCGCCGGCGCCGCGCCGATGGCCATCGAAGTGCCGTCGCTGCCGCTCGGCGTGCGCAGCGAGATCCGCACGCACACGGCGGAGATCGACCTTCAGGAAGGCGATGCGGTGGTCTACCTTTCGGACGGCATCGTCGAGGCGCAGGACAACGACGGCGAGCCGTTCGGCTTCGACAAGCTCGAGTCGCTCCTCGCCGCGGCGCCGGACCGCTCGCCTAGCGCCATCCGCGACACGATCCTGCAGGCGGTGGCGCTCCACTCCGGCACGCGTCCCGCGGACGACGACCGCACGGTGATGGTGCTGCGCTTCGAGAACCTGCGCACCGGCGTCATGCCGGTCGTCGAGGAAGCGTTAGCGGTCGCTTGACGCGGCGGCGGCGATCGCCGTCCCCTGCGCGGCTTCGAGGGTGCGCTGCCGGATGTGCCGCGCGATGCGGTTCACGTAGTTGATCGTCTCGCGGAACGGCGGCACGCCGTTGTACTTCCAGACGTTCCCCTCGCCGGCGTTGTACGCGGCCACGGCGAGGTCGGCGTTGCCGTCGAACGTCTGCAGCAGCCAGCGCAGGTAGCGCACGCCGCCGTAGATGTTGGCCACCGGGTCCCACGCGTTGGTCACGCCGAAGCGGACGGCGGTGCCGGGCATGAGCTGCATCAGCCCCTGCGCGCCCTTGTTCGAGTACTCGCGCGGGTTGAAGTCCGACTCGGCCTTGATGACGGCGGAGATGAGCGCGGCGTCGACGTCGAACTTCTTCGCCGCGTCGACGATGACGCTGTCGTAGCGGGAGCGGAAGATCGGCCCGCGCTTGGCGTCGTAGCGCCAGGAGCGCTTCGGGAAGATGCCCCCCTCTTCCTCGACGATCTTCTTGACCTCGGCGACGACGGCGGGCGGCGCGATCTCGTCGTCGATGATGCGGTCGATGCGCGTCAGCGGGATCGTCATCGCCCCGCCGCCCTTGAGCGTCAGCACGATGTCGTTCTCGTCCTTGAGCTTGAACGCGTCGATCTTCATCGCCCGCCCGTCGGCGAAGAGCGCAATGCTCGCGCTCGCCGGCAACGCCGAGGCGAGCAGAAGCATGAGGGGAAGGACTCTTTTCACGTGCACTCGGCTAACTATAGCGTGACGAATCTTATTGCCTGTCCTCTACTTCTACGGTTTACGCCCTCGGATGGTACTGCTCGTACAACTTCTGCAGCCGAGCCCGCGTGACGTGGGTGTAGATCTGCGTCGTCGAGATGTCCGAGTGCCCGAGCATCAGCTGCACGCTGCGCAGGTCGGCGCCGTTCTCCAAGAGGTGCGTCGCGAACGAGTGCCGCAGCACGTGCGGGGAGATGTGCGTGCGGATCTCCGCGGCGCGGGCGTGGCGGACGATCTTCATCCAGAACGACTGCCGCGACATCGGGCGGCCGCGGTTCGAGAGAAACAGATGCGGATCGGGGCGCTTCACGAAGTGCGCGCGCCCGCGCTCGACGTAGGCGACGATCGCGTCGCGCGCGGCGTCGCCGAACGGCACGATGCGCTCCTTCGAGCCCTTGCCGATCGTGCGCAGGAATCCGGCGTCCATCACCAGGTCCTCGAGCTTTACCCGAATCAGCTCGCTGACGCGCAGCCCCGTCGCGTAGAGCAGCTCGAGCATGGCCGCGTCGCGCAGGCCCTCGGGTTTCGCGCGGTCGGGCGCGCCCAGCAGCGCCTCGACCTCGGACGGCTGCAGCGACTTCGGCAGCGTCGTCCAGAGCTTCGGGTTCTCGATGTTCTCCGTCGGGTCGTGCTTGAGATGCCGCTCGCCGACCAGAAACCGGAACAGCCCGCGCAGCGCCGCCAGCGCCCGCGCCACGCTCCGCGCCGAAATGCCGGCGGCGCGGAGCGCCTGGAAGTAGCGGACGATGTGGATCCGCTCGACGCGCTCGAGGTCGATCGACTGCTCGCTGAGCCAATGCCCGAAGTGGCGGAGGTCGGCCCGGTACGCCGACAGCGAGTTGCGCGCGAGCCCCTTCTCGACCGCGAGGTAGTCTAGAAACATCGGCAGCCAGGTGAGGAAGTACGCGCCGCTCTCGCGCGCCTCAGGGTCGATCGCTCGCGGCTTTCGCTTCATGGGCAACTAGATCCGCCATGTACGAGCTTCGCACGAACGGGCCGGAGAAGACAGCCTTGAATCCGAGCCGCTCGCCGGCCGCGCGGTACTCGTCGAACACCGCGGGGTGGATGTACTCGACGACGTCGAGCTTCTCGCGCTTCGGCTGGAGGTACTGGCCGATCGTGACGATCTCGACGTCCGCGGCGCGGAGCTGCGCGAGCGTGTCGACGACTTCGTCGCGACGCTCGCCGAGGCCGAGCATGAGGCCCGACTTCGTCGTGATCGCCGGGTCGATCCGCTTCGCCTCGGACAGCACCGCGAGCGAGCGCGCGAAGCGCGAGCCGGGGCGGACGTAGTCGTACAGCCGCGGCACCGTCTCGACGTTGTGGTTGAAGTAGTCGGGCTTGGCCTCGACCACGATGCGCACCGACTCCATGTTGCCGTGGAAGTCCGACGTCAGCACTTCGACGACGGCGTCCGGCAGCGCGGCGCGCAGCTCGTGAATCGTCGACGCGAACTGCCGCGCGCCGCCGTCGCGGAGATCGTCGCGCGTCACCGACGTCACGACCACGTGGCGCAGCCCCATCCGCCGCGCCGTCTCCGCGACCGCGCGCGGCTCGTCCTCCGACGGCGGCGCGTAGGGCCGCCCCGTCGTGACGTTGCAGAACCCGCACGAGCGCGTGCAGACGTCGCCGAGGATCATGAAGGTGGCCGTGCCGCGGGAGAAGCACTCGGTGCGGTTGGGACAGGCGAGAGACTCGCAGACGGAGTGGAGGTCGCGCTGGCGGAGGAGGGACTTGACCTCGTGGAGGGAGCGGAGATTGATTTTTTTTGCGCGGATCCAGTCGGGAAGCATGGCCACGGAAACTCAGAACGCAGAATGCGAATGCAGAATCGAGAAAGGCTTCATTTCTACATTCTGCATTCGCATTCTAAATTTCTAAGTTTCCGTGGCCCAAACGGCAAAATCTCAGTGCCCGATCGCCAGGCTCTTATCCAACGACTTCTGGATCAGCTTCTCCGCCTCGATCTCCGGGATGCCTTTGACGATCGCGACCTCGGAGACCAAGAGGTACTTCGCCCGGTCGTACATCTTCTTCTCGCGGAACGAGAGGCTCTTCCGCTTCTGCACTTCATTGAGGTTCTTCAGGACCTCGGCGACGTCCTCGAGACGACCGGTTTTCATTTTCTCGAGGTTCTCGCGGTAGCGGCCCTTCCAGTCGGTGTGGCTCTTCGGCCCCTTCTGCTCGAGCAGACTGATGAGGCCCTTGATCTCTTTCGGCTGGTACAGCCTGCGGAGACCGACGCGGTCTGTGTTCCGGATCGGCACCACCAGCCGCGAGTTGTTCGCGAGCAGCCGGAGGTGGTAGTAGGACTCGCCCGCGTCCATGATCGGCGACTCGCCGATCTGCTCAACGACGGTTACTCCGTGGTTCGGATAAACGAGTTTTTCCCCGACCTTGAACCCTAGCTTCATTGACGACAAGTGAGGCTCCTTTCGGAATCTTAGGAACTGCCAAGAGGGAGCGGCATTCTACCCAACCAACCCCGATGCGTCAAACCCGCGGCGCGGGAACTTGAGCGCGGCGGACTCAGCGCCGCAGCCGCCGCAGGAGCTGGTGCAGGCGGTCAAGTCCTTGACGCCGCTCGGCTTCCGTCCCTGTCAGGAGGTCCTCGATGGCCTGCAGTTCGGCCGCGATATCGGGCGCCGCCGGTGTCATCCCGAGCGGAGCGAGGGATCCCGTGCCGGCAGGGGATGCCTCGCGCTCTGCGGAGCTCGGCATGACACCGGCGCTCGCCGGCCCGCCCGGCTGCAGATCGCCCGCGAGCCGCTGCGCCATCGCCCGTATCGACGGAATGTCGTTGTTTTCCACGCCGCGCACGATCGCCTTCGCGCTGTTGACCGCGTCGGCGTACGGGCTGTCGGGGTTGTCGAAGATCTTCGCCTCGAGCAGCGCGAGCTCGATGTTGCCGTAGCCCTCGGGGTCCGCGTGCACGTAGACGCGCGCCGTGGCCTGCCGCGCGATCTGCTCGAGGTCGACGTTGCGCGACGTCCCCGGCTCGATCCAGCCGTTGACGTCGAGCGTCTGCACTTTGCTCGACGACGCGCCCTCGGGCAGGTACTCGATCTCGATCTTCTCGATGAACACGTGCCGGTTGTGCGTCACCAGCATCCGCCGCGACGGCGCGCTGATGACCAGCCGGTAGACCCACGAGCCCTTCAGCTCCAGGCGCGACGACTTCTTCGCGTCCTCGATGGAGAACGACTCCGCGTTGCGCGACGCCTCCATCCGGTCGTGCGATGCGTACGCGTACGAGCCGTCGGAGCGCTTGCCGCGCAGCAGTTCGATGTCGTTTTCCATCATCCGCCGCAGCAGGTCGCCCGGCAGGTCGCGCTTGCTGACCTCGGCCACGCGGTCGACAACGTGCGCGTCGAGCGCGATCTGCGCGGTGGGGACGTTCGCGGCGGCCGCGGCGGCGGCGAAGAGCAGCGCGGCGATCATCTCCGCAGCTCCGGCAGGGCGCTCGTTCCGGGCAAGCCGTCTTGCGGCAGGCCGAGGTAGTCGGCGATCGTCGCGCCGAGGTCCGCGAACGTCTCGCGCGTGCCGAGCGGGCGCTGCGCGGCGATCGACGGCCCGGCCACGAGCATCGGCACGTACTCGCGCGTGTGGTCGGTGGAGACGTCGCACGGGTCGCAGCCGTGGTCGGCGGTGATGAAGAGCAGGTCGTCGGCGCGCAGTTGCCGCAGCAACTCGGCGAGCTCGCCGTCGAACGTCTCCAGCGCCTTCGCGTAGCCGGCGGCGTCGTTGCGGTGGCCGTACTTCGAGTCGAAGTCGACGAGGTTCGTGAAGATCATCGAGGCGTCGGACTCGCGGATCAGATCGATGGTCTTGCGCATGCCGTCGGAGTTCGACTGCGTGCGGATCTCCTCGTCGATGCCGACGCGGTCGAAGATGTCGCCGATCTTGCCGAGGCCGACGACGCGCTTGCCGGCCTTGTGCGCGCGCTCGACGACCGTCTCGCCGGTCGGCTTCACCGAGAAGTCCTTGCGGTTCGCGGTGCGCTTGAAGTGCCCCTTGCCGGGACCGACGAACGGCCGGGCGATGATGCGCCCGACGTTGTGCTCGCCGCGCATCAGCTCGCGCGCGATCTCGCAGATGCGCCACAGCTCCTCGATCGGGATCACGTCCTCGTGCGCGGCGACCTGGAAGACGGAGTCGGCGGAGGTGTAGACGATCGGGTAACCGGTGCGCATGTGCTCTTCGCCGAGCTCGTCGAGGATGACGGTGCCGGAGGCGGGCTTGTTGCCGAGGGTCTTGCGGCCGATGCGGCGCTCGTACTCGGCGATGACCTCGGGCGGGAAGCCGTTCGGGTAGGTGCGGAAGGGATCGGCGACGACGAGGCCCATCATCTCCCAATGTCCGGTGATCGTGTCCTTGCCGGAGCTGATCTCTTTCATGCGGCCGTAGGCGGAGACGGGCGCGTCGGCGATCGCGGGCTGCGGGAGCGTGTGCAGGAGGCCGAGGCGCGCGAGCGTCGGCAGCGACGGATGGTGGGCCTGGAGGATGTGGCCGAGGGTGTTGGAGCCCTCGTCGCCGAAGTCGGCCGCGTCGGGGAGCTCACCGACGCCGAGGGAGTCGCAGACGATGACGATGGCGCGCTTCATGGCGAGAGTATAGCTACCGTCACCCTGAGCGGCAGCGAAGGATCTCAATCGACGCAGCTCGAGATGCTTCGCCGTCTCCGCGGCTCAGCATGACGGATCACTGCTCTTCGAAATCGACGATCGTCTTGTCGTCCAGCTTGATGCGCATCTTCTTCGCCGGCGGCGCGGCGGACTGGAAGATCACGCTGATCACCGCGCCCGAGCTGCGGTTGTCGCACGCCACCGGCATCGGGCGGACGGCCTTCATGTCGCCGAGCTGCCTGGCGATCGTCTTGCCGTTCTCGTCGACCCACTCGATCGGCGGCGCCTGCTTGGCCGCGATCGCCTTCGACAGCGCGTCGGCTTCCTGGAACGTCAGCTTGCCGGTGAGCAGCGTCATCACCTGGCGCGCCCCCTCGCTGCGGCGCACGAACTTGTTCAGACACGCGGCGTGGGCGAGCGACGGCGCGACGGCAACGGCGAGAACCAGGGCGAAGCGGACCTTGGACATGCGCGACCAAACGAGCGCGAGCGCGGCTCGATTCCTTCTCAGTGCACGCCGGCCATGAGCCGCTTGATGACTGGGATGAGCACCGTGAGGATCAGCGTCACTACCCCCGCGGTGACGAAGGCGATCATGAAGACCTCGGAGTACGGCCGCGTGCCGACCAGCCCCGCCACCCAGCCGGCGACGTAGTTCCCCATCGCCGTGGCGAAGAACCAGACGCCCATCATCAGGCCGACGACGCGCGCCGGCGAGAGCTTCGTGACCATGCTCAGGCCGACCGGGCTGAGACAGAGCTCGCCGACGGCCTGCAGGAAGTAGAGGCCGATCAGCCACCACGGGCTGACGCGCTGGCCGGTCTGCTGGAAGTACCGCGCCGCCGGGACGACGAGGAGGAACGAGAGGCTGAGGAAGAAGAGGCCGAGGGTGAACTTCGCGGGACTCGACGGCTCGCGCGGTCCGAGCATCAGCCAGAACCAGGCGAAAAAGAGCGAGAGGATGATGACGAAGAGCGGCTCGACGGATTGGAACCAGCTCGACGGATAGGTGAAGCCGAGGACGACGAGCTGCGTGGCGCGGTCGGCGAAGAGCGTGAGGCTCGAGCCGGCCTGCTCGAATCCGGCCCAGAAGATCAGCGCGAAGAGCGTGAGGATGCACGCGGCCGTGATGCGGCCCCACTCCTGCCTCGTGAAGCCCTTCGGCTCGTCGGCCACGCTCTTCGTCGACTCGATCGCGACGGTCTGCGGCGTCGGCCGCTCCTCGACCGGGGTGAGGTACTTCTGCCCCATGACGTACTGGATGATCCCGAAGACCATGCCGACGCCGGCGGCGGCGAAGCCGATGTGCCAGTTGATCTTCTGCCCGAGCCAGCCGGTGACGAGCGGCGCGAAGAAGGCGCCGGTGTTGATGCCCATGTAGAAGATGGAGAAGCCGGAGTCGCGGCGCGGGTCGTCGCGCGTGTAGAGGGTGCCGACGATCGTGCTGACGTTCGGCTTGAGCAGGCCGGTGCCGATGATGATGAGCAGCAGGCCGAGGTAGAAGAACGGCAGGCCGGGGACGGCCATGCTGAAGTGGCCGAGGGCGATGATGATCCCGCCGACGAGCACCGCGCGGCGGTGGCCGATGAGCTTATCGGCGACGTAGCCCCCGGGGATGCCCATCAGGTAGACCAGCATCGTGTAGAGGCCGTAGATCTTCGTCGCCTTGGCGTCCGGAAATCCGAGGCCCGGCTGCATGACGGAGCCGGTCATGTAGAGCACCAGCAGCGCGCGCATGCCGTAGTAGCTGGCGCGCTCCCACATCTCCGTGAAGAAGCAGGTGAACAGTCCGCGGGGATGGCCGAACCATTGCTTTGCTGCCTGCGCGTCCGTCATGGCGGGAGATTATGAATGCAGAATGCGGAATGCAGAATGCAGAATTGCTACGTCTTCACATTCTGCATTCTGCATTCTGAATTCTGCATTCGTCCCATGCTGACCGGCGTTCCACTGGCTCCGCTCACCACCCTCGGTATCGGAGGGCCGGCGAAGTTCTTCGTCCGCGCCGAGTCGGTCGACGACGTGCGCGAGGCGCTCGCCTTCGCGGCCGAGCGCGCGCTGCCGGCGCTGATCCTCGCCGGCGGCTCGAACGTGCTGATCCCCGATGAAGGCTTCGCCGGCGTCGTCGTGCACATGGATCTGCGCGGGATCACGATCGAGAGCGAGGACCCCGGCTCCGTCATCGTCAACGTCGCGGCGGGGGAGCGGTGGGACGACTTCGTCGACTTCGCCGTGGCCAGCGGCTGGGCGGGCGTCGAATGCCTCTCCGGCATCCCCGGCTCCGCCGGCGCGACGCCGATCCAGAACGTCGGCGCGTACGGGCAGGACGTCAGCGAGACGATCGTCCGCGTCGAAGTGCTCGAGCGCGCGAGCGGCCGCGTCATCGACCTGACGAACTGGGACTGCAGCTTCTCCTACCGCTCGAGCATCTTCAAGCACGCGGCGAAGGACCGCTACGTCGTGGTCTCAGTGACGTTCCGCCTGCGGCCGGGCGCGGCGGCGACGGTGCGCTACCCGGAGCTGCGCGCCTGGCTCGACGATCGCGGCATCGCCCTCGACGACCTCGGCGCGGTGCGCGAGGCCGTCATCGCCATCCGCAAACGCAAGGGGATGGTGCTCGACCCGAACGACCCCGACACGCGCAGCGACGGCTCGTTCTTCACGAACCCGATCGTCCCCGCGGACCGCGTGCCCGAGGGCGCGCCGAGCTTTCCGAGTCCCGACGGCGTGAAGCTCTCGGCGGCGTGGCTGATCGAGCACGCCGGCTTCCACAAAGGCTTCGTGCACGGCAACGTCGGGATCTCCACGAAGCACACGCTGGCCATCGTGAACCGCGGCGGCGGCACGGCGGCGGAGGTGCTGGAGCTGGTGCGGATGATCCAGGGCGGCGTGCGCGAGCGCTTCGGCGTGGAGCTGCAGCCGGAGCCGGTGTTCGTGCGATCATGACTTCGTGAAACGCTTTTTCGCCGCGCTCGTGCTGGCACCGCTCGCCGGCGCGCTCGCCGGTTTCCTGGCCGTGATGATCGGCGCGCTCGTTGCCGGCAGCGAACATGAGCGCACGTTTCCCGGCGCGGCGGCGTCGGCGAGCTTTCTGGCGTTCTGGGCGCTGCTGATCTGCTTCGCCTACACCGCGGTCGCCGGCTCGGCGGCGTACGCGTACGCGCGGCTGCGGCGGCGCCGCCTGTCCCTCGTCGTCGCGCTGACGGTGGCGATCGTGGCCGGCGCGATTCCCATCAGCATCGCCGCGGTCGCCGGACGGGACATCACCGGCGAGGCAATGATGTTTCCGGCGCTGGCGCTGCTCTGCTCCATGGCCACGGCGTGGACGTTCTGGCGCGTGGCGTTCGCCGAGGCGAATGCCTGACGCGTTCCTCGCGGCGGCGATCGAGGAGGCAGAGCGCGGCCGCGGCGAGGGCGGCATCCCGATCGGCTCGGTGCTCGTGCATCGCGGCGCGATCCTCGGACGCGGCCACAACCGCCGCGTGCAGCGCGGCAGCGCGATTCTTCACGGCGAGATGGACGCGCTCGAGAACGCCGGCCGCCAACCCGCCGCCGTGTATCGCGAGTGCGTGCTGTACACGACGCTCTCGCCGTGCGCGATGTGCAGCGGCGCGATCCTGCTCTACGGCATCCCGCGCGTGGTGATCGGCGAGCACGAGACCTTCCTCGGCGAAGAGGAGCTCCTCCGCTCCCGCGGCGTGGAGCTCGAGGTGGTGCAGGACGCGCGCTGCATCGCCATGATGCAGGCGTTCATCCGCGAACGTCCGCAGCTGTGGAACGAGGACATCGGCGACTGAGGCCGATGTGTCATTCCGAGCGAAGCGAGGAATCCCCTTCGGCAGGGGATCCCTCGCTTCGCTCGGGATGACACCGGATCCGCGGCTCAGGATGACGGCGTGTCGCCTTTCAACGCCTCCTCGAACGTGTCGGCGAAGCGGATCCGCTTCCGCTCCTTCTCCGCGGCGTTCAGCGTCAGGTTCGTGCCGTCGGT
>Ga0070717_10003267_pt1 | contig 11597 bp, 7 predicted proteins | sample LARL113metaG_FD_71366 | JGI IMG/M metagenome (GOLD analysis project Ga0070717, IMG submission 71366) | Corn, switchgrass and miscanthus rhizosphere microbial communities from Kellogg Biological Station, Michigan, USA - LAR L11-3 metaG | ecosystem: Host-associated > Plants > Roots > Rhizosphere ...
AACAGTCCTGTTCTGCGTGCTTTTTGTTTGTCTATTCATCATTAGCGCCTGTTCGAAGGGATCCATGCCGCCGCCGAGCGACGCAACGCCGGTCATAACTCACGAGCCTTCAAACAACGATCTGATCGAGGCGGTTCGCAACAGCGTCGCAGGCAAGACCTACGCGGAATCGGTTCCCAGAACCGAGCAACAGCAGCATGTCTGCAGCCAAATGGACGTAGAAACCGATCCGAACGCGAAGCATAACCCCGAACTGGCGAGATGCCCGAGCGTGGGTCACGTCTACTACACTCCAGTGACGACCTGGGTCAATGACCAGCGGACGTGTGACAGCCTTCCTGGCGCTGCCGTCGGATGGTCTGTCATGCCAGTGCGAGAAGATGTTTGGAGAGTCTCCCAATCCGGCAGTTCCTGGGACATTCAGAAGCTAGAGGGTCAGGCCGCCAACGCCGGTAATGTAATCCGGTTCTCGGGTTTCGCCTTTACCATCACCGCCCATCAGAAGTGCTGATTTCGTCGGTCGAGTTCGTCGGCGGCGCGGTCCACCATTTCGCGTGTGATGCGCAGATTTTTCGGTTGCGGGACTGTTTACCGGCATGAACGGGCGCACCGTCAGCCTAGCGCGCCTTACGGTAGCGATCGCGCAAAGAAAATATCTCGCTCCAGGGTTGTACCGACCGAGAGCTCGCGGCGCGTCCAGATCACGCCCAGCGATCCGCTCGGCAGAAAATAGCTCCCCATGTAGTCCCCCGGGGGCTCCGAACCAGCAGGCGCCACCGGATTATTTTCATCCAGCGAGACTAATTGCGGCTTCTGCCACGGATTGAAAATCGCTCCATACACCCGCCACGGAATTGTGTTCGAATCCGGCGTGTAGTACACACCTACTCCGAGCTTGCTTCCGTCGGGTGAAATCCCGAGCCACGCATAACGGTAGCGTCCTGCACGCGGAGTAATATCTTTTCCCTTCCAGGTGTGACCCTGGTCGGTGGATTGGTAGAGCATGATTCGATTGCTATCAGGATCGCACGTGGTCCCGGTAATGTCCGTCGTGCATTCCAGATGGTGTGCATCAACGTAGATCGCCCATACTGTCCCATCGGGCGCGACCATCGCACTTGGCCAACTGAACGTGCTATCCAGCGCCTGATAACTGCCAACCACAAATCGCTGAAAGCTCTGCGCGTCATCAGTGGATACATACGCGTACAACGTGCCCTTCGGATTAGTCGCGCTGAACACATCATCCGAGCCGCCGTCATTGCCGCAGACTGCATACAGAAGATGCACGCCTGCTCGGTGATCGCTCGCGGGACGGCACCAACCAGAATCTGGCAAAGTGCAGCCCAGCGAATTGAACGTATTGCCGCCATCGAGAGATGGATAAACCGTGTAGCGTCCGGGTCCGCATCCGCTTCCCTGAGTTCCGAGCGGATACGTAACCTTGTCGCCCTCGTTGCCGAAATAGAAGACGTGCCCATTCCCATGCGCGGTAACCCACGGCCGGTCGTCCACAAACTGCGCCGCCGGAATCAGCGGACGCGTAGTTTCAAGCGTGACGCTCGCCAGTCCATTGATCTTCCATCGGGTGAAGGTGTCGTCTGTGACATTCGTATCGACGAAATAAAGATGATCCACATCATCCAGCGCCATGTCGCCTTCATCGCCGAATTCATGCTGCTCGATGCTGAGCGGCGTTAGACCCTGAATGTCCTGCCAGCTCTGGCCCGTATTGATAGAAATCCAGTCCCACGACATACTGCGCGTGTAAGTGGGTGAATTGATATCTGGGGCCAGAACCAGTTGCCAGTTCTCCTTGTGCGCGGTCGCGAAAATGTTGCCAAAGCGGTCGGCGACAAAACTCGGCTCATAGCCAAATCCGCCGGTGGGCGTGACTTTTACCGGCGCTCCAAATGATGTGCTTTGCGCAACGCAAAGCTGCGCAGCGGTGAGCACGAAGAGCACGAAAACGAACTGAAGAAGGGCAAAACGTGAGGGAAAATGCATGACGAGAGCTCCTGCAGAAATTTCGACGAGTGACGCGAACTCACGAGCGAGAGGAAGATGCTGGGTTTTCGCGGAAAGTTGTACCTGCCAGGACGGAGGAGCAGCTGTATCCGGGCACGGCTCTAGCCGAGCAGCAGCACTCCCCGGCCCTTTTTTGCAACAGCACGAGCGGAAAGGGCACGGCTTCAGCCGTGCCGAATGAGTGCACATCCGATCCACGCGCGAGCGTGAAGCGAGCGCCCTCACGCGTTTCTTGCGCTAATGGAAGGCTCCGCGCATTTCGGGGATGGCGCTTCAGCGCTGGAAAGTGTTTGAGATTCGGGTTTACACGAGGCCGTCAGGCCGAGCAGTCACGATAGTTGGGGTGCCGAGTTCGTCGGCGGCGCAGTCCACCATCTCGCGCGTGATGCGCGGATTTTTGATTGCAACGGTGCCGTAGGCGAAGCTCCTCCGCTGCTGTTCTTTCTCTTGTGGAGTGAGGACAACTTTCTTTGCGGATTTGAGCAGGCCTTGGAGATTCAAGGCGAAGGGTGCGCCACCCGCCCGGGAGTCGTTTATACTCCTACAGCTTTGTGTTGTCAGGTGCAGCCGAATGAGGATCACAAGGAGAACAAGCGGTGGTCGAGGCGAATATGAGATTAGCGAGCCAACAGCGGAGGGTTTGACTCCGACCGAGCTCGTGGGCAAGCGTCTTGTCTTAGACCTAGATGGAAGTTGGCGAATAGACACGGGCACCACCCTCACCGCGCAAGGCGGCAAGCGGCGCTTGCGCCGCCTAAAGGGCACACCGGTTCAGCTCCACCGACAGATTGCTGCCGCTCTCCTTCTCCCACATCCGGTGCGAGCTGATGAACCTCTCGGGCGTGGGGCTCCGGTAGCAAAGCAGAACCAGTACGCCATTGAGAATGTAGAACTCTCGAGAGTCCAATTCTTCGACCCGGATCTCGCTGTGTTGCACGTACGAGAGATATATCTTCGAAATCGCAGTTACGAAGCAGAGGAGCTTGGGGTACATGTCCGCGTCGGCGAAATCAGACATCTCTGGGATGAAGCGCAGAATTTTCCTGACGAGATCTCGGCACTCTTGAGGGAGCATCGGGATCTGGTCAGTAGTGGATATCCAATTCCGGAAAACGCTGAGAAGCTCATATTTGAACTGCAAAAAACGGTTTCCCAGATGAGTTCAGATTTAGGAATCGTTTACTACGACGGAACCACAGACGTTCTAAAGCCATTGTTGGAGGCTGAGCGAACAGCTGCAGTCCCACCTGAACCACCGGTTTCGGTGGAGGAAGTCGATCCTGAAGAAGTTGAAATCCGCCGCAGAACTCTTAAGCAATGGAAGCGCTGGTCTAACGCTCGAGGTTCAGCAAGCGCAAAATTCAGGCAGGCGGTTCGAAGAGCTTATAACTCCACATGCGTTATGTGCGGGTTGCACCTTCCTGCAACGCGTTACAATCCCGTGCCCGGGGTTGATGCAGCACATATTTTGCCCTGGGCTGAATACGATCTAGATGATATTTCCAACGGCCTGTGCCTCTGCCGTTTGCATCATTGGGCATTTGACGAGGGTCTTGTCGTGATGACCTACGAGGGAAGCACGTACTACGTCAGAATACCTGACGAAATTCAGGCGGGACTGCGCGATGAAGTGCGTCTGTTCAGCCTAGATGAGCTGCTTCGATACGTCGGTCCAATCCCTGACACGAGACTCCCGCATCAGCGGGCTCACAGACCACGTCCTCAGTTCCTAGAAGAGCTGAATCGCGTGAGCTGATCAAATAAGCCTTGATTCGTCTGGCAAGCCATTCAGCTACAGGAACTGTCACCGCATTCCCAATCGCAGTGTAACGTAAGGTCTCGACTCTTTCTGCATCACCATAGTGACCGTCGGGCAAAGTCCATTCATCGGGGAAACCTTGCAGACGCTCGCATTCCACGGGCATCAAACGCCTAACCCTCCCTCGAGGGTATATGACGTAATTTCGACTCCAATCCGTACCTGTGTGCCGAGCTGAACAGGCATAGAGGCAATAAGCAAGGGCCTGAACTATTGGCCCTTTGACAGAATCTCCAAGGCTTTTCTTAAAGGGAGAAATAGGCTTCGTCCCATTTGATCGGCTCTCCGCATCATTCCGCGTGCTGCGTTCGGGCTCAAAAAGTATTTGTCCGGCACCGTACCTGTCTCGATGGCATCCAACAATGTACACTCGCTGCCGCGATTGGGGGACTCGGAAATACCGGCTGTTAAGCACACGCCATCCGATGCAATACCCGAGTTCGGCCAGCGTTCGAATAACGACTTCGAAGTCCCGCCCCCCATGGCTAGAGAGCAAGCCTGGAACGTTCTCGATGAGAATAACTGGGGGGCGACCTTGTTCAACGAGGCGCACAAACTCAAAAAATAGCCCAGATTTCTTCCCTTTAAGCCCAGCCCGAGGGCCCATTCTCGCAAGCGAGACATCCTGGCAGGGAAACCCTCCTGTCCAGACGTCTGAAACAGGGACATCTGCATTTGTCATCTCCTTAATGTCGCTAAAGCGCGAAACATCAGGCCAATGCTTATCAAGAATTGAATTGCAGAATTTATCAATTTCGCACTGAACAGTTATCTTGTAGCCGGCACGACGAAATCCGAGATCCAGTCCTCCAATACCCGAGAAGAAAGACGCAACTCTAGGCCGCACGTTGCGCCTCCAATTTCTGCAACAATTTTCTTTCAAGTATTTGCGGCTTAGACGCTTCGCACTCCCAAATTACAATTGGTCGCCAGCCCATACGACGTATTGCGGCGAGGTTTTTAGCGTCTCTTCGCACGTTCATAGCCAACTTTTTATTCCAATAAAGCGTATTGCTTTCCGGAGGACGGCCGTCTTTACAACTGTGCTGGTGCCAAAAGCAACCGTTAACGAAAACGACAGTTCGGAAACGGGAAAGAACAATATCCGGCTTTCCCGGCAGATCCGTCCGATGAATCCGAAAGCGAAATCCGAGACCGTGCAAGAACTGTCTCACAGCTAGTTCAGGACAGGTATTGACAGCCCGGATTCTGCTCATAACCCAGCTTCTCTTCCGAGGAGAAAACGTGTCTGTCATTGCAGTGCATCCGAGGGGCCAATGGCCTCACGTTTTTGTTAAGAAGGGCTGACCTAAATTTCTGATTCCCGAAAGAGGGAGCGCTAAGTCCGATTCGGAATACCGCTCCCCCGTTTTTGCAGATCGGCTAATTACACTTGTAACTTTAGAAGCTCTTCAGCTGCACCCACTCGTGCTTCCGCAGCTCATGCACTTGTAGCAACTGCCGTTTCTCACCATGATTGAGCCGCAGACGTGGCAAGTGGGTGCGTCTCCCAGGTCGATCATTCCGGCGAGGGCATCGGCGGGGTGAATGGAACCCGTCGTTCGTCCTTGGTCCCCTCGGCGCTCCGCTTCTCGGGGCAAGCTAACATCCGTCGTTGGCAAAGGCGCAGAACCAACTCCAGAACCCGAAGGGCTCGGTGCATCTCCGACCGATGGCTGAGAGCCGACAGCCGAGAGCCGGGGTCTGAGATTCTCGAACAGCAACTGTTGCTGGCCGGTCAAGAAGCGCAACTGCAGCCAGCGGAAGATATAGTCCATGATCGACTTGGCAAAGCCGATGTCGGGATTGTTGGTCCAGCCGCTTGGCTCGAAGCGGGTGTGGGCAAACTTCTCGCACAGCATTTTGAGCGGCACGCCGTGTTGCAGAGCCAGCGAGATGGCGCATGAAAAACTGTCCATCAGGCCGCTAACGGTTGAGCCTTCCTTCGCCATGGTGATGAAGATTTCGCCCGGGCTGCCGTCCTGGTAGAGGCCGACGGTGACGTAGCCCTCGTGTCCGCCCACGTTGAATTTGTGAGTGATGGACATGCGCTCGTCGTCGAGCCGGTGCCGCACGGCTCGCGGCGGAGCATGCAGGTCCTGCTCTTCGACTTGTGCTTGTGTGGTGCGGGCGCCCCCGCCCGCAGCTTCTGCAGTTTTGGTTCCAGCGGCCGAGAGTGGCTGCGACTTCTTGCATCCGTCACGATAGACCGCGACTGCCTTCAGCCCCAGCTTCCACGCCTGAACATAAGCTTCGCTGATGTCTTCAACAGTCGCCAACTCCGGCAGATTGACCGTCTTCGAGATCGCGCCGGAGATGAATGGCTGCGCCGCCGCCATCATCTTCAGGTGCCCCATGTAAGCGATGGAGCGCGTGCCTTTGGCCGGCTTGAACGAGCAGTCAAAGACTGGCAGATGCTCGTCCTTCACCAGCGGCGCGCCCTCAATGGTGCCGGTCGCGTCGATGTAGCTGACAATTGCATCCGCCTGATCGTGCGTGTATCCCAGCTTGAACAACGCCGTGGGCACGGTGTTGTTCACAATCTTGATCATGCCGCCGCCGACCAGTTTCTTGTACTTGACCAGCGCCAGGTCGGGTTCGATGCCGGTGGTATCGCAATCCATAAAGAAGCCGATGGTGCCGGTAGGGGCGAGAACGGTGACCTGGGAATTGCGATAGCCGTGCTTTTCGCCGTGGGCGAGAGCTTCGTCCCAGCAGGCTTTCGAGCCTTCGAAAAGCGCACTGGGGACATTGGTCTTGTTGATGTTGTTGACGGAAGCGCGGTGCATGCGGATGACGTCGAGGAAAGGCTCGCGGTTGATGTAGAAGCCGGGGCAGGCGCCGCCGGGCATTTGCGCGGGCGAGTCGCCCGCGCCCACACGAGATCCCAAGTTTGTATCCGCCAAGCCTTTCTTGGTCGGCTCGGTTGCGGGCGTGAGCGGCGGGCATAGTTCGGCGATGCGCGAAGACTGAAGGTAAGCTTCGCCGCACATGATTGCGGTGACGCAGGCGGCATAGTCGCGTCCACCATCGGAGTCGTACGGCAAGCCGCACGCCATCAGCAGCGCGCCAAGGTTCGCGTAGCCCAAGCCGAGCGGACGATAATCATGCGAATTTTTCATGATCATTTCCGTCGGATAGCCGGCGTTGTCGACGATGATTTCCTGCGCCGTGATCAAGACATCCACGGCGTGACGATAGGCTTCAACGTCGAAAGTCCCGTTGGGCGCGAACTTCAAAAGATTGAGACTCGCCAGATTGCAGGCGGAGTCATCGAGGAACATGTATTCGCTGCATGGATTCGAAGCGTTGATGCGAGCCGTGTTCTTCGACGTGTGCCAGCGATTGACGGTGGTGTCGTACTGCATGCCGGGATCGCCGCAGTGCCAGGTCGCGTCAGAAATCTTGAACATCAGATCTTTGGCTTTGAAAGTTTGGACGGGGCGGCCATCTTTCACAGCGCGCGTGGAGAAATCGGCATCGCGTAGGACGGCGTACATGAAGTCGTCGGTCACGCGAACGGAGTTGTTGGCGTTCTGGAAAAAGATGGAGCTGTAAGCTTCGGCGTCGGGAGAAGAGCCGTCGTATCCGGCGGCGACCAGAGTGTGCGCTTTAGCTTCTTCTTTCTGCTTGCACTCGATGAACTCAACGATGTCTGGATGATCGACGTTGAGGATGACCATCTTGGCTGCGCGGCGGGTCTTGCCGCCGGACTTGATAACGCCTGCGAAGGCGTCAAAACCCTTCATGAAGCTGAGCGGACCGCTGGCGGTGCCGCCGCCGCTGAGAGTTTCATTCGACGATCGCAGCGGAGAAAGATTGGTGCCGGTGCCTGATCCCCACTTGAAGAGCATGCCTTCGGTCTTTGCCAAAGTGAGGATAGAGTCGAGCGAATCGTGCACTGAATTGATGAAGCAGGCCGAGCACTGCGGCTTCTTGTATCCGGTGACACCGAATTCGACGCGGCCGAGAGTTGGATTCCAGTGCCAGTTCTGGCCGTCGGAGTTGGGCTCGATGCGATCGCAGCCGACGTTGAACCAGACTGGCGAATTGAAGGCGGCGTACTGACGAATCAGAAGGTGGACGAGCTCGTCATGGAAAATTGCGCCGTCTTCGGGAGTGCGGAAGTAGCCCTGCGCCAATCCCCAGTCACGGATAGTTTCGGCAACGCGGCCGACAAGTTGGCGCACTCCAGTTTCGCGCTGTGCGGTGCCGACTTCGCCATGCAGATATTTAGACGCGACGATATTGGTCGCGGTCATCGACCAGTCTTTGGGGACCTCGACATCTTTTTGTTCGAAGATGATTCCGCCCTTCGAGTCGGTGATTTGCGCGAGACGCTTTTCCCATTCGATCTCGTCGTAGGGAGAGACTCCCGCCTTGGTGAAAAAGCGGCGGAAAGTCAGGCCGGAGGTTTTTTGTTTCGACGTTGTGGCGGCATTTGTGGCGGTTGTTTGAGTTTGGATTTCGGGCATCTTTCTTTCTCCGTGGTGTCTTCTATAAAAACCCGGATCTTGCGTCCGGTTTTTTCGTGCGTCTTTGCTTATTGTGCCGTCAAAAGCCGGATGGCAGCGGCCTTGGACGGCGAACTACTTCTGTTGCTTCCCGATTCGGTGCTTCCATAAACCCCACGCCCCAAGCGGAGGAAGTGGAAGGCGAATTGTTTTTCAAAGCGCTGATCGAACTACTGGCGTCAGTTTCGACTCCAGGTTGTGCTCGAACAGGAATGTCAAAGCCACATGGGTCAACTTCGCGGGCGAGGGCGCCCGCGCCACACGAACCGATTCCAGATGCGGTTTCAGCGGAGTCTTGCATCCAGCGGCTAAATGCGCTGTAGACAGCAGAACGCTCGCCGGCATCTTCTATTACTGTGTAGCGGACAAAACAGCGGCCAGCGTTTAACTTTGCGAGCAAGGGATTTCCCGGTAAGAACAGCCGACCGAGGGTCATGCCAAGGTCGTCAGTCGCAGAAATTTCGAACAGAGCCAACATGCGTTTGCTGCCATCACCGGCGGGAACCATCTCCTCGCCCAAGGCGAAGATTCCGGCCTTGGCGGGCACGAGCAGCACGCTGAAGCTGGATTCACAACGAAACCAACGCGACCATTGGAGACGAGTGTGGTCAAGATTCGAGTTAAGAGACCCGGAGTCAACCGACCCGCCCTGTCGCGCAGAACGCGACGAAGGTGAGGCAACCTCGGAACCTTCACTCTCGGACGCCAAGTCAACTTCCCCACCCTGCCTCGCCAAAATCGGGCTCGACAAAGATGGGGCGCCCTTGGGATTCGCGTCGACTGACCCACCATGTCGCACAGAGCGCGACAAGGGTGGGGCAACCTTATGAATCCCACTCGCCAGGGTTTGGTTGACTAAGTTGTATATGTTTTCCATCTTGACCACTCTCGTGTTTTTTAGACGTTGAGGAGCTTTGGCTCCAAAGTTAAGAGTTTCCGTTTGGCAAGACGCGCGTCTTGCCGCCGATCACCGCAGGTTGAAGTTGTGGGCGGCGCCGGGTCACCTCGGCCGAAGGCGTCGTCCGTGTGCTGCGTCGAGCCGCTTCCTCGCTCACGTTCAAGCTATGAGCACCCCAAAAATCGGCCCGTTTACTGCCTCTGGGATAGAAACAGTACTGCTGTATGTTGTGTATGTCAATACACAATCACTATATATTGTATCCCATTGAATTAACACTGGATTAATGTTGCTGCAGCAAAATAAAGCCTTTGTTTTCCACAACTAACAGGCTGGCTGGTTGCCCATATTTGCGGTTTGAGTCAAATCTGCCGGAGTAAGCGATTGCTGACCCTGTTCCGGCTGCTGCAGTAGCACATAAACATCTTCGAAAATTTCTCTGGGCGCGATTCGCAGGAGCCCTTCCGAGGATTGCACCAGATAATCTCCCGGCGAGCCTCGCTGCTCACGCCCAAGCGGATCGATGAACGCCAGAGGCTGAGTCAGCTGCCTGGCGCGTACGAGAAAGCGGGTGCGGTATATGTTCCAATCATCCGGCATAACTTTGCTCCTGGAGTGAGGCTCCGGCAGGCATGCGGATGATGCCGGCGGAGCTTCGTCGGTCAATCACTGAGTCGAAACAGCCAGTTGGAATTGGTTCAAAGTGACGCGAATGTACGCGCACCGGTGGGGGCGGTCAATTGTGAAAACATAATTGAGACGAAAATGTTGTGGAAGAAAGTTCCCGTTTTGGGTGAGGGCACAGGCGGGCTGAAAGCCGCTACTGGCGGGCCTTTGGGTTCGCTCCTGTGGCGTGATCGCGCAAACATTTGGATCCTTCATGCCTGATTAACCTGTTTATCCACACGGCAAGCACAGGAAATACGGAGCAGCGATCAATTGGTCACCGATTCGCTGTGACGAGTGATGGCCGACGAGGTGGCTCGACCCTTCGGTGACCGGCAAACCAATTCAGCACCTTGCTAAAGAAATCTTCACGAGCAACAGAAATAGCACCGCAGTGGTCGGCACCTGGCACTTCCCATAGAACAACCTGAGCATTGCGAACTTTGATTCGGCGCGAGTGGCGGACCGGAATGTTGCCGTCGATTTGTCCGTGAATCAGCAGAACGGGAACGTGGGTCTGAGCGACGACTTGCTCCGGCTCGACCTCGGCGAGATTCAAGTAATATTTCCAACGCACGAAGCCGAGCGCGATTTCTATAATGGGCCGCAGAACTGTCCGTCCTACCCAGGGACCGGCGTGAAACTGCTGACCGATCCGGTCATACGCTATTTCTCGGAAGCTGGAGAACGGAGACTCCGCGATAACAGCGCAGAAACCCGATTCGGCCTTCAACGATTGCGACAGCTGCGCCGCTCCCATGGATTCTCCAAGCGCGTAAATGCAACCTGGCTGTTCGTTTCTTGCAAGCCACTCAAACCAGCGCCGCACGTCATCTTGTTCGATAAGGCCATAGGTTGCAATCCGTCCACCGCTCGCTCCATGAGCCCTTGCATCCGGCATCAGCACGCCGTAGCCGTGCTTTAGCAGCAATTCGGCATACCCAATTGTTCCCAGGCGGTTGTCGCCAAGTCCGTGCAGCAGGATTACTGCATCACCGTTGCTATGGCGCGGGTGAATGAACCAGGCGCTGAGAGCAGCGTTATCGACTGCCGGTATCTGAACATCTGCAACTTTGGATTGGAACGCTGCAGCGGTCTGGCGTATTTGAACTTCCGCATCGACGTTCACGCCGGCGCGGGCGAGTCCGAGGGCAGCGGAAAGGCCAGGCCACACCAGCACCGAGGATGGGGACTTCAGGAGGCATCGTGGAAATATTAGATGCCAGTGTGGCGCGGGCACCCTCGCCCGCGAACGGTTCACGCGCGCTTAATCAGGTTCAAAGGCTACATTGCTTTGCGTGCGTCGTAATCTCCTGCTCAAAGTCATGTCGACCAACCAAGAACGGAGAAAACACAGCGGCTATCTTTCCGTCCTCTCGCGGGCGAGGGCGCCCGCGCCACACAGAATCGTGGCGACAATGAGAAATTTTTCCGACCCAGATGGCCTTCGGCACCTCGCCCTTGCACCTCAATTACCCCTGTGATAACTTCTATAATTGTCCCGTTGAAGAAAAAGGGATTAGTGTGAGAGGCGGGGTGTTTGGGTCAGAACCAGGCTCCGGCTCTTGCTCGCTGGCGTAGCTCAGCTGGTAGAGCATCTGATTTGTAATCAGAGGGTCAGGGGTTCAAATCCCTTCGCCAGCTCCAGATTGAGGCGTATTGCGGGCGTGAG
>Ga0070717_10003268_pt1 | contig 11596 bp, 13 predicted proteins | sample LARL113metaG_FD_71366 | JGI IMG/M metagenome (GOLD analysis project Ga0070717, IMG submission 71366) | Corn, switchgrass and miscanthus rhizosphere microbial communities from Kellogg Biological Station, Michigan, USA - LAR L11-3 metaG | ecosystem: Host-associated > Plants > Roots > Rhizosphere ...
CCGACTACATCAATAATTTCTGGAAGGCGCTGGCCAACGATCCTGCGACCCTGAAGCGCACCTGGGAAGACATCAAGCAGATCATGGCGCCGGGCGCGCTCGATGCCCTCACCAAAGAACTCATCTACGTCGCCGTGAGCGTCACTAATCAGTGTGGATACTGCATCGCTTCACACACTGCCTCAGCGAAAGCCAAAGGCATGACCGACGACATGTTTCGCGAGTTGATGGCTGTCGTCGGAATGGCCAACGAAACCAATCGGCTCGCATCCGGCTATCAAATCGAAATTGACGACAGGTATAAGGTGTAAACATGGCCCACAAATTCAGCACGTCGCATGTAGAAGATTCGCTTTCGCTTTTTTATTTCTACAAGAAACTCGGCGAAGGAGCCATTGCACAGGTCACCGACGATCAGCTCTTCGCCACCCTCGACGAAGAAATGAATTCCATCGCGATTATCGTCAAGCACATGACTGGCAACATGCGCTCGCGCTGGACGGATTTCTTGACCAGTGACGGCGAAAAGCCCGACCGCAATCGCGACACCGAATTTGTTGAACCACCGGACACACGTGCTGCGCTAATGCAAGCCTGGGATGAAGGCTGGCAGCGCGTCTTCAAGGCGCTTGAACCGCTCTCCGACTCAGACCTGGAACGCACGGTTAGTATTCGCGGCGAGCCGCACTCGGTAATGCAGGCCATCAATCGTCAGATCGGCCATTACGCCTACCACTGCGGACAGATTGTTTTCCTGGCTAAGCACTTCAAGTCGAGTGATTGGAAATCGTTATCGGTGCCGAGAAATAAGTCAGCGGACTTTAACAAAAGAGTCTTGGCGGGAGAAGCGAGCCAGAGGTAACAATCGGGTCATCGGGTGATCTGGCCATCGGGTGATCTAGCGGTCGAGGGATATAAATGCCGAAGGTTCTGATTCCTACTTTTCGCCTTCCTTCGTGAACCTTCGTGACCTCCGTGGTAGATCTCTTGAGGCCTTTAGGTCTTTCATTGCCTTTCATCGCCTATTGAAGTCGAACTCGTGCGCCTTCATATCTACGCGCCTTCCGCGAAACCGCACGCCTTCAGCTTCCAGCCGCAGCCGCTGCTCTATTGCCGAGTCGCCGCGCAGCTTAATTTCCCCGCCAGAGCCAAGAACTCGTTGCCATGGCAAGCCGAAAGACCGATGCAGCACTCGAGCAACCTGGCGTGCGTGTCCCGGCAAACCAGCCGCGCGCGCGACCGCCCCATAAGTGGAAACCTTGCCGCGGGGAATTCGCCGAATTGCTTCTCGAATGCGCGCCTCTGGAGTTATTCGAGGACGAGCTTTGCCCAGCTTCGGTCGAGCGCTCGTGGGCTTGCTGCTCAATGCTACGCCGCTGCGCCTTTGCGGAACGACTGTACCGCCTCTTCCTCGCTGTCGAAAACTTCGAAAACCGTCAGCAGCTTGGTCACCTGCAGCAGGTCACCCACTCGCTTGGTGAGCCGCGCCAGTTTGATGGATCCGTCAGCGTTCCGTGCGGTCGTATAAAGCGCAACCAGCGTTCCCAGCCCGCCGCTATCGATGTAGCTCACGTCAGCCAGGTTCAGCACGATGCGTGCGTCGCGTGACACAAGCGACTTTACCTTTTCGCGCAGCAGGGATGTTTCCTCTCCGAAAACCAGCCTACCGGTACAATCGACGATCACAATTCCGTCCGAAAGTGTTCGCACGTTCAATTTCAATTGCATAACTAACCCCCCGAAATACCTGGAGAAGGGTAAACCCAAAAGGCGCGCGGGGCAAGGCCGGAAACGCCTATTCTCCACAGTTCGGATGGGCACGGCCATCACGTATAATCGCATCAACCTTTCCATGAGCTACCAGGTCCTGGCGCGCAAATATCGCCCACAGAAATTTTCCGATGTCATCGGGCAAGAGCACGTCACCCGTACCCTGAAGAACGCTATCGAGCAGGGCCGCACCGCCCATGGATATATTTTTAGCGGACATCGCGGCATTGGGAAGACCACGGTAGCCCGCATTCTGGCAATGTCCCTGAATTGCCGTTCGACAGATAGGCCCGTGCCCGAACCCTGTGGTATTTGTGACTCCTGCACCGAAATTCGCGCCGGAAACTCTGTCGATGTAATCGAAGTCGATGCTGCCACAAACCGTGGTATTGACGAGATTCGCGAGCTGCGCGAGGCGGCTCGTTATCGACCCGCGCGTGATCGTTTCAAGATTTACATTCTCGACGAAGCTCATCAGATTACCGATGCAGCCTTCAACGCACTGCTGAAGACCCTTGAGGAGCCGCCCAGCCATATCGTCTTTATGCTCGCAACCACGCAGCCTGAAGACATCCCGCAAACTATCCGCTCGCGATGCCAGCATTTCAGTTTTCGCGCGGTCCGGTTTGAGCAAATCGTCGGGCAGCTGCGAGATATTTGCGAACGCGAAAGAATCTCGACTGACGAAGATGCGCTTGCGCTTTTGGCCGAAGCCGGAGACGGCTCCATACGCGACGCCCTTTCCCTTCTCGATCAGGCGATTGCGTCGAGTGAAGGGCGCTTAAGCGCAGATTCTGTACGGCAGCTGGTTGGAGCTGCGCCGTCAGGAGTCTTGGAAGAAATCATGCAGGCGGTTGCGAGGAGCGCCAGCCAGGAAATCTTACAGATCACCGACCGGCTGCTCAGCGAAGGCCAGAATCCGGTGCACTTCGCCAAACAACTGGTGCGCTTTTTGCGAAATGCCGTGGTGGCCAAGGTTGCAGGCGCAGATTCGCCTCTCCTGCAAATTTCTTCGGATGAACGTGCGCGGGTATCGCGGATTGCTGAGTTGTTTTCCGAAGAGGACCTCGCTCGCCATTTACAGATCATGCTGCGAACGCATTCTGAGCTCGGCTACCGGCAAGAGCAGCGCTTCCACTTGGAACTCGGGCTGTTGAAGCTGGCGCACGCGCAAAGACTGTTGCCCATCGAGCAACTGCTCAGCGGAACCGAACTCCGCAGCGCTGCTCCGGAGCGCAAGCCGGCCATTATTTCGGAGCAAAAAAAATCAGAGCCACTCTCCGCGCGCCCGTTCATCTCGCCCTTTGCAGCCGACTCAGCAAGAAAGGGGACTCCGCGCTCCGAAGCTTCCGGCGAGAACACCGCTCAGCGTCCCGCGCCCGCAGCCATAACTTCCGCCCCCGTCGTAATGGGCTCTGCAGCCCCGGCCGTCGCACGGGAGCCCGAGACATCGCCTGGCGCCACTATTGTTCCTCAGCAGAAAGCCGCCCCTGAGTCTGAGCGCAATTCCGCGGGCATTGATGAGATCCGTGTGGCGGTTCTTGAGGCGCTCGCATCAGCGGGACAGAACATGCTCTGCTCAATGCTCGAGCCCGGAGAGTGGAAGATCGTCGGCAACGAACTTGTAATTCGCATTGCGGCTTCGGCCACATTGATCGAAATGTCAGTGGGCGCAGAGGCCAAACGCACGATTACCGCCGCTGCCAGCGGCAAACTGGGGCGCGCCGTGAAGTTGCAGGTTCTTCCTGGCGCAGCGCCGGCTTCTACTTCACCAAAGCCATTTGTCCCGTCCTCCAACGGCAGCACGCGGTCGCGCGCGGAACAGGAGCCGGTGGTGCAACGGCTGAAAGAAAAATTCGGCGCGCAGATCAGGACTGTGATCGATTACAGCAAACGATAAAGTCGAGGTGCTAGTTCGAAATGAGCGGGTTCAACATTCAGGAACTGATGTCGCAGGCAAAGCGCCAGTATGAAGTCTTGCAAAAGAAGATGCAGGAGACAGTGGTCGAGGGCTCATCCGGCGGCGGCACGGTTACCGTGAAAATGGATGGCCGCAAACAGCTGCTAAGCGTCAAGATCGATCCCGAAGCCCTGAAATCTGGTGATATTGAGATGCTGCAAGACTTGATTACCGCCGCGGTTAATGGCGCTGCCAAGAAAGTGGACGATGCCGTGCAATCCGCTATGGGCGGCATGTTGGGAGGAATTCCCGGAATCGGGTGATCGGGTCATCTGGTGATCGGGGGATCTGAACGCGCTCAAATCACCCGATGACCCGATCTTCCGATCAACCAATTATCCATGTCTCGTTTCGCTGAACCTATGGCTCGCCTGATTGACGAGCTAAAAAAACTTCCCGGGGTTGGAAGCAAGTCTGCCCAGCGGTTGGCGTTTCATATTCTTCGCTCCAGCGAAGACGATGCTGACGCGCTTGCCGGGGCCATCCGTGACGTCAAGGCCAGCCTGCGCCTGTGCTCAGTTTGCAACAACATCACAGACGTAGACCCGTGTACCTACTGTGCCAGTGCCACTCGGAACCAACGCCTGATCTGCGTGGTTGAAGAGCCCACAAACATTGCCGCGGTTGAGAAGACGCGGCATTACAACGGCGTCTATCACGTCCTGCACGGCTCCATTTCCCCGATTCACGGTGTAGGTCCAGAGCAGTTGCGCATTTCGAATTTGATGAAGCGCGTCGAAGATGGCCAGGCCGACGAGATTATTCTTGCGACCAATCCCACCGTCGAAGGCGAAGCCACTGCAACATATTTATATGGCCAACTCCGCCGCGCGGGCCTCAAAGTGACCCGCATCGCCACCGGAATTCCCGCCGGCAGCGATATCGAATATGCCGACGAAATCACTATGCTGAAAGCGATGGAAGGACGGAGGGAGTTGTGAAGGTGACAGCAAGAAATTGAGTAATTGTGAAATTTGGTAATTGTGTAATTTGAAAACCGAGGCTTATGGGTCGTTCTTAAATTACTCAATTACTAAATTTCCCAATTACAAAATCCTTGACATGAAAGCCGTTCGCATTCACGAATTTGGTGGGCCTGAAGTTCTCCGGTACGAGGACGTTCCCGATCCGCAGCACCGCAAAGACCAGGTACTGGTGCGCGTGAAAGCCTGCGCCATGAACCACCTTGATATTTGGGTCCGCAAAGGACTGCCCGGAGTTAAACTGCCGCACATTCTCGGCAGCGACGTGGCCGGCGAGATCGTCGAAGTCGGCGAATATGTTTCAGGACTGAAATCCGGCCAGCGCGTCCTGCTCGCGCCCATGCATTTTTGCAATCACTGTGCAAAGTGTACAGCCGGCTTGCAGAACCAGTGTCGAGAATTCACCGTCCTTGGCAATGGGGTTGACGGAGGCAATTGCGAACTGATCCCTGTTGCGGCGGTAAACGTTATTCCAATTCCCGACTCCCTCGATTTTAATCAGGCCGCCAGCGTGCCTCTGGTTTTTCTTACCGCGTGGCACATGCTCGTTGGGCGTGCTGGAATCCGGCCCGGACAGACGGTTTTAGTTCTAGGCGCAAACTCCGGCGTCGGCATTGCCGGAATCCAGATCGCAAAATATTTTCAATGCACCGTGATCACCACCGCCGGGGACGATCACAAGAGCGCCAAAGCCCGCGAGCTCGGCGCCGACCATGTCATCAATCACTATCAGCAGAAGATCTCTGATGAAGTTCGTAAAATCACAAGCAAAGAAGGGGTGGATATTGTCCTCGAGCACGTAGGCCCCGCCACCTGGGACGAAAGCGTGCGTTCACTCAAGCCTGCAGGAACGCTTGTAACCTGCGGCGCCACAACTGGTCCCCAAGTTGGAATCGATCTGCGCTTCGTGTATTCTCGCCAGCTCTCAATTCTCGGCTCCTACATGGGCACTATGGGCGAGCTTCACGAAGTTCTGAAGTATGTTTTCAGCGGAAGATTGAAGCCGGTTGTCGACCGCACCTTTCCCCTAAAAGAAGCCCGCGCCGCCCACGAGTACATGGAAAAGAGCGCGATGTTCGGAAAAATTGCGTTGAAGCCGTAACCTGTCAGCGGCGCTTGAGCGCTTCCAGTTCGTCGAGAGTACGCGGCCAGTCGGCCCCTAGAAGACGCGAAAGACTACGGTCCGCCAGCACTTTGCCGCCGGTCTGGCACCGCGCACAATAATTGGTTTCGTTATCAGCGTAACGAATGCGCTGGATGGGATCTCCGCATCGTGGGCACGGCTGGCCGTATCGTCCATGCACCGCCATCTCTTTGCGAAATGCGGTGACTCTCTCTGGGAACTTCATACGAGCCTCGGCCTGCAGCTGGTCGATCCAGCGTTGTAGCGTGGATCGCGTCGCCACAAACAACCGTTCCCATTGTTCTGGCCTGAGTTTCTGTGTCAGGGTTAGCGGCGAGAGTTGTGCCGCGTGCAGAATCTCATCGGAATAAGCATTGCCGATACCGCTCACGATTCGCGGATCTGTGAGCGCCCGTTTTAAGGTTCGGTTTTCAGCCGTGAGCGCGGCCCGGAACGTCTCAAGATCACCGGTGAAAACATCGATGCCGCCAGGATCAATTTCGTCCAGACTCTGCTCGCCTCTCAAAACATGTAAAGAGGCGCGCCGTTTGGCCCCCGCTTCGGTCAGCACCAAAGAGCCACTCGGAAAATCGATCGCGGCGAGTTGATTGCGCCCTGCCAGCTTCGCTCCTGCCACCCGCCAATGCAGACGCCCGGCAATCATCAGATGAATCACCAGCCACAGATCGTCTTCCAACCCAATCGCGATGCGCTTTCCGATCCTTCGCAACTCGCGTACCCTGCGTCCTTCGACGCTCCCGAGCGGCGGCTCTACGGTGCGCAGCAGAAACGGACTTGCCAGCCGAACATGCTCGATGGGTTCTCCGATAATGCGCAGCTCGAGCGCAGTAATGTATGCGGAAATGTCGGGTAGTTCTGGCATCAGTGACAGCTCAGTAGTAGAGATCGGGCGGCCCTTTATATTCCTGAATGGAGTTGCCGCCGTCAATCACGATGAGCTGGCCGGTGATGTAGGAGGCTGCCTCCGAGGCGAGAAACGCCACCGCAGCAGCCACTTCGTCAGGGCGGCCCGGCCGACCCACGGGGGTATTTCTCCCGGCGATGATCTCGTGTTCCGGAGAAGAAGCAGTCTCAATCCAGCCAGGAGCGATTGCATTGACTGTGACTTGCCGGCGTGCAACCTCCAGAGCCAGGCTGCGTGTTAGTCCGACTATTGCAGCCTTGGCGGCGCTGTAAGCAGTTTCCCGCGGATTGCTCCCCACCGTTCCGGTGGTAGAAGAAATGTTTATAACGCGCCCATAATTCACTTTCAGCATGCTGGGCAGCACCGCGCGCGTTATGTTAAAAGCGGTCTTCAGATTAATTGCGATGCCGTAGTCCCAATCTTCTTCGGGGAGCTCGGCCAGCGGCAACGAGGCGGTCGCTTCGGGACGGCCAATCTGCGTCATGCCCGCATTATTCACTAAAATGTCGATACGGCCGAAACGGGTGAGAACGCTCTCCACCAGCGCTTGAGTTCGGCCATGGTCGCACAGATCCGCGACAAAAGGGAGGACATCGGCGCTCTCTGCCGAAAGTTCGTGAGCGCGGTCCTCGATTCGCTGTGTAGTCGAGGTGATTGCAATTCTTGCGCCTTGCTGTGCGAGTAAGCGGGCGCTGGCAAATCCGATACCGCGTGGACTGCCCGCGCCGGTGACGAGTGCGACTTTTCCAGAGAGGTTCATATGCCAAAAACTAGTACATTAGCTTCGTGAGCATTATCTACCCAGCCATTCACTCCCGCCGCGACAGGTGCCAGTGAAGAGAAATCCACGGAAAGGCAGCGTCGGTTCAGGCATGCAGCATCGCCGTCCGCCACGTTTTTCGCGGGAACTTGCCATCTTGTACGAAGACGATGCGGTTGTCGCAGTCAATAAACCTGCCGGACTTCTGGCCGTGCCTGCTCCCGGCTCCGATGCGCCGTCCGCCTTATCACTATTGTCGCAGGATCTGAAGCCTCGCCGCGAACGTGCTTTGGTGGTGCATCGCATTGATCGCTTCGCTTCCGGAGTTCTGCTGTTCGCCAAGACCATGCGCGACCGGGACGCGCTAGTTCGACAATTTCTCGCGCATGCTCCGGTCAGGCAGTATTTGGCCGTGGTCCGCGGGCACATCGCTGCAAAAGAAGGGAAGCTGGTTCATTATTTTCGAAAAGAAGGAATGCATCAGAAGGTAAGCACAGAAGGGGACCGCAAGGCGGCGAAGGCTGAACTCAGTTATTCCGTGGAACGCTCTCTGCGTGGGGCTTCGCTGGTGCGGGTCATGTTGCTGACGGGATTGCAGAATCAGATTCGGGTGCAGTTTGCGGCACTCGGCCATCCCGTCATTGGCGACCGGAAGTACAGCGCTCAGGAAGCCTCAGAGCGCCGAATTGCTCGAGTCGCACTTCATGCGGCCAGCCTGCAGTTCATTCATCCGCGTTCGGGAGAGACAGTCTCCCTGGAGAGCGATCCTCCGTCGGATTTCCAATCTCTTCTGCAGGCGCTGTCACCGCCGGGGCGCGGCCATCGCTAATCGTGAAACACGACTTTGATGTGATTATTCTCGGTGGCGGAGCAGCCGGCCTGATGTGTGCCATCGAGGCAGGGAAGCGCGGCAGGCGTGTGGCCGTGCTCGAGCGTGCCGGACGCATTGGCAAAAAGATCCTGATTTCCGGCGGCGGTCGCTGCAACTTCACCAACCTGCACTGTCAGCCGGAAAACTTTATCTCTGCCAATCCGCACTTCGCCAAATCGTCACTGGCGGCTTACACCCCTGCGGATTTTATTGCGCTCGTGGAAAAGCATGGCATTAAGTACCACGAAAAAACTCTCGGTCAGCTCTTCTGTGATGGCTCTGCGCAACAAATCGTGAGCATGCTTGAATCGGAATGCAGCGCTGTCGCGGTTCGAATTCTTACTAACGTCAGCGTCGAAAGCGTTGAGCACAGAGACGGTTTCGCGGTCAGCGCGGGAAAAGACGAATTCCACGCGCCTGCGCTCGTCGTCGCAACCGGTGGCTTATCCATCCCCAAAATGGGAGCAACCTCGTTCGGCTACGATCTGGCACGCCAGTTCGGGTTAAAGATCAACCCCACGCGGCCCGGGCTGGTGCCGCTGCTCTTCAACACCAAGGACCGCAAGCAGTACAGCGACTTGACAGGGGTCTCTGCGGAAGTCATCACGATGACTGGTAAGCAGCGCTTCAGCGAAAAAATGCTCTTCACTCACCGTGGTCTCAGCGGCCCGGCCATTCTGCAGATCTCCTCCTACTGGAAGTCTTCAACTTCCTTAACCCTCGATCTGGCTCCCGGGCACGACTTCACCGCGGCAATCCGCAATAACAACGTTGCCCGACGCGATCTCTCCACGCTCAAAGCCGCGTTGCGCGCGGTTTTACCTCAACGTCTGGCCGACCGTTGGCTTGATCTGCATCCTCCGCAGGCGTGGACCAATCATGCTCTCGCACAATTCGAGCTGCAGGTGCACAACTGGGTCGTCACTCCAGAAAGCACTGACGGCTACGACAAGGCCGAAGTCACCGCCGGAGGCGTGGACACCAACGAGCTTTCCGCTAAGACAATGGAGAGCCGCAGAATACCGGGTCTGTATTTCATCGGCGAAGTCGTTGACGTAACCGGCCACCTCGGCGGATTCAACTTTCAATGGGCATGGGCGTCAGGGTTTTGCGCGGGCCAGGCAGTCTAGGTTGGGCGTGATTCGGGTTGGAAAGACAACACTCCGAACCTCGGGGAGGGTTCACAGGCTCGAAACGTGAGTACCGTCCTTATCATGTATATTCTTCGAGCTGACCCGTTACAATTTGACCGAAGCGGTTTAATCGTTTGCTGGGAGAGAGAAATGCCAAAAACAGCAGGTAAAGCAAAGGCAAAGACCAACAGCGCTTTTATGAAACCTATGCAGCCATCCGAGCACCTGGCCAAAGTTGTTGGCTCAGAGCCGCTTCCTCGCAGTGAGGTCACCAAAAAGATTTGGGCCCACATTAAGAAGAATAAACTTCAGAATCCCGCCAACAAGCGCGAGATCATCGCCGATGACAAGTTGCAGCCAATTTTCGGCGCCAAGAAATTGGACATGTTTCAGATGACCAAAGCGGTCAATAAACACCTGAAATAGCGGCTGGTTCGCACATTAACGGTGGGATCGGCTTCATTGATGCCTGGTGGGGTCGACCCCATACACGGTAGCGGACTCGCGCGTGATTCCCGCTCATAAACAAGGACGCTCTTGGGCCGGCTTTGACCCACCAGGCGCACGGTCACCGTCAAGGTCTTGAGATCTGTAGAAAGCTCGATCTGCCGGGTGCCCGTAATTTTGCCTTTGAATTTCTGTGTGATTTCCAGACTGCGCTCGTTCACGCGGCGGCCCGAATATGCAGAGCCTGCATCCTCATTCGGATCGAGGTCCGGATAATCCTTCCCATCGAACTTCAGCTTCTTCGCCATTTTTGCATCGGAGCCACTATTAAACGACAGGCCATCACCCTCGTAGCGCTGGATCTGGAGCTCGATCCCCGCCTTCACTTTCTCGCTGTCGCTGTCCCATGTGCCCTGAAAACCTGAACTCCCTGCCGTCCGCTCGTACACATAAGGAATGCTCGACGCCGAACCGTCGGGGGCGTACTCCGTATAGGCGTCGTTAAGCGTCTTGCCGTCTTCGGAAAGCGTCCAATATCCCGTGAGCAGCGTGCGGCCCTTCATCTTGCGGATGACGACCCAACTGTTGGGTCCCTTCACCGTTACGGACAGGGTGGTTCCGCTCAGCGCTGGCTGGTCACTCCCATCGGCTACGATTGTGTCGACTGCGCCAGGGGCAAAGGTGAGGGTGTATCTGTTTGCGCCCGCGACCTCAACCTTCATTTCGTCGTTGAGCTTGCTTTTGGAAGGGGCCACCTTCCATTTGCCTACGAAGGGATCGTTCGCAGCCGATGCCGAGCTCGTAACCAGACAAGCAACCAGCAGCAACCGAAAAGTACGACTTAACATTTAGCCCTCCTTAAGTAGAATTCGGATCATTCTACTTCTAGGGCATGGTTTCACATCTGCTGCCACCAAAAACTTCACAGATTGGTCAAACGCTGATCGGCGATGATGATGTGAGGGTTCAGGCGCGGGCTTTGTCGATCATTGTTTCCCAGATGCCTTTAGATTTGAGAATGAGTTCAATCGCCTCGCGGATTGCGCCGTGGCCCGGAAGCGCTCGGGTTGTGTAGTGCGCACTTTTTCTAACCTCGGGGACCGCGTTGCCCACCGCCACGGCGAGGCCAACCCGGCGCATTATCGGAATATCCGGAAGATCATCGCCGACATAGGCGACATCTGAGTCGGATACTCCCGCTTTCCGGACAATTTCTTCGTAGGCGGGCATCTTCAACGGTTGTTTCATATAAATGAATTCCATCTTCATTTCGCGCGCGCGCCGAAGCAGTGCAGAGCTTTGCCGGCCCGTGATGCAGCCGGTGCGAAGGCCGGCGGTGTGCGCGAGTGTGAGTCCTTGGCCGTCGTGCGCGTCGAAGGTCTTGATTTCCAGGGCGATCTCTTCGGTTTGTGACAGCAGTGTCACGCTGCCATCCGTCATCGTGCCATCCACGTCCATGAGAAGCACCTTGATTCGTGCGGCACGTTTCCTGAGCGCTGGAGAGATTTTGGGCTGCCTGGCCAACGAAGCCTCCGGATGATACGGTTTTTGCACCGACCTCAACTCAAGGCTTCAAAAGTGACTTCCCGAAGCCAACGGGAACAGCGAAGTTCGATCCGCCAAA
>Ga0070717_10003269_pt1 | contig 11595 bp, 11 predicted proteins | sample LARL113metaG_FD_71366 | JGI IMG/M metagenome (GOLD analysis project Ga0070717, IMG submission 71366) | Corn, switchgrass and miscanthus rhizosphere microbial communities from Kellogg Biological Station, Michigan, USA - LAR L11-3 metaG | ecosystem: Host-associated > Plants > Roots > Rhizosphere ...
CACGCGCTTTCGCTTTCGTCACAAGCGCCAGGCCCTACTTGCTTCCCTCGAAGAGCGTTGGGCCACTGCTACTCAGTCGGCACCTTTGCCCTGACGGTTTTTTTCCTGCACCCGGGCAATCGAGTCACGGACTTGCGTGATGCGGTCGTGGAGTTTAAGACCTGAGGGTTGCAAGGGAGAACGCCCATCATCGGTCAAAGACGCGCGCACGGCCAGGCAGTAGCCTCGGATCGCCTCGTTTTCGGGGGTGCGGTATTCTTCTACTGCGCGCTCAATGGGTCGCACGCCCCGCAGATGCTTTTTCAAGTGTGTTTTGGCATTCCGATCCGCTTCATAGAGGAGTTTCGTGGCATCTTTGAGATAGTGAAACTGACAGAGTTGATGAGGCACATCAGGGAAGACAAAAGCAACGGCACTGCGAATCGTTTCTTCTCCATCGGAGAGAATGCCTTTGACCGGCACCACAAGCTCTTCGAGCAGTTTCTTGACTTCTTTGAGTAGAGCCGTCAGATCGCCTTGCGTACTACTGAGGAGGGGACGAGCCAACAGGATTTCTTCGGAGAGGCAGTCACGCACCACCCAGAGGATCTCGTGGCCGACATCTGGTTGTAATCCAGGAAGCCGCCAAAATGACGTGCCCTTGCTTTTGTAACCGGACCTTGATCCGCTCCTGATCTGTAATCCGCAAGGTTACGAGTTCTTCATAGCGCTGCATCAAATAGGTCACACTGCGCTGCGCCACACTGATGCCTCGCGCCAGGAGCGCCTGATGCATTTCAGGCACGCTGCGGTGTTCGCGAAAACGCCATTGACCGATCAAGGCAATCACTTCCAAGCCGAATTCGCCATGCGGGAGCGGGAAGCCACCCTTCTTCTTCTGGTCGATACCGCTGATGAAAGCGCGGACAGGTCGGCTCGATACATTGACGAACGACCAGAGTCAACTTCCACAGGCCAGACAGCGTGGTGACAGTGCGATGGCTGTGATTGGCTACCCACAATGGCTGGCCACACTGCTCACAACACTCTTTAAGCGGGGTTAAGATCTTCTCTTGCGTCGCTTCGGGACGCGGGTTTCGGCGAGCCATCTCCTTGCTCCTGCTTCAAAAGGCCAGCTTTACCACCTTAGCCTACACCTACTGTCAACCCAGGTTTGCCGTTCAGCAAAAAAGCTGAATGGCAAAGATTACTCCAGTAGCCGAGCTTCGAGAGCAACCCGTTGGCAGCAGTGTCGTTCCCGCAAAGACCCTGCCGTCTATCTGGCTACTCTCAAAGCACGCTTGCTCCAGTAAAGTTTGCCGTTCAGCGGCAGAAAAACAGACGGTTTTACCCCTTGCGGAGCCGAGTTCCCTACCTGCTAGCTCCACGTACTTCAGCATTGAACTGGTGTGTGATGACGTTGCCTACTTCTCGCCATACCATGCCCGGTTCGCCTCGACGGCGGTCATACACGACGCGGAAGGTGAAGCTACGGGCACCAGCGTTGAGCTGCTTACCGCCATAGACATCGATCAGGCGCACCGTAATCAGGTCTTGCCTCAACACTTGCTCAATTCGTTCCTGAATCATTGGTACCTTGCTCTGTTCGTCCACCAGGAGGGAGATATCAAAACTGTCTGCCTCGCGGCGCGGAGTTCTCAAGCGCTTTTCCTGTCTTTCTGTCGGTGGAGGCAGGTAGATCTCCACAGCAAAGCTCATGCGCACAGGTGTAGCACCATAGGCTTGATGCTCAACTTCGCCGACGTAACCCATAATCTCCCCCGACTTCTCTCTCAGGCAACAGCTCTTTCCTACTTGAAAAGGGAACGGTATGAAGCTGGAGGTATCCACAGACACACCTATCCCAAGCGCTTCTAGCACTGCTTCGGCCTCAGCTTTGAGTGTATAGAAATCGGGCTGAACCCCCCGATGGTGCCAACTCGAAGGCCTACTGCCGATCATAAGAACCCAGGCCGCTGTACGCGCTTCTACGGGTTGTCCGTTCACCAGGTGAAAGGTACGGCCGATCTCGAACAGGCGTCGCTGCGGCAGCAAGAAAGGCAAGAAGCGAGCGCTGCTCAAGAGATTTGGGATCAGCGATGGCCGCAAGAGATCCATGTCCCCTGTAGGTGAATTCTCAACCCTGACTACATCTGGCCTCTTCTCAAAGTCGCCTACGCGATCAACCAGGAACGCGTCCAGGATCGCTTCATCGTAGCCCCAGGCACAGAGGATATTCCTCACCATTTCCTCTTGCTCCCAGACGGAGTCAGGGGTGCTGGGAGGCGGCATACTGTCGAGGCGTTCCAGTGGGATGTGGCTGTAGCCGTGGATGCGCAGTACTTCCTCTATCAAGTCGGCTGGATGCGCTACGTCGGTGCGCCACCAAGGTGGGAGAGCCGCGATCTTTTGCCCTGGCACCACCTCTGCCTTGAAACCCAGGGAAATGAGCATATCTCTGGCACGTTCGACCGCGATGTGCACGCCACTCAGGCGCTCTATGTCTCGGTGGTCCAACACGATGGGTCCACTGCTGCGCTCTGGGACCGAACCTGCCTGCCAGAGTGCGGTCTCTCCGGCCGCTCCATACTGGGCGAGGAGAGCAAGGAAGCGCTGGAGGGCAACGGGCACGAGGCCTGGCGCGAGCAACTTGCTGCTGCGTTGTGACGCTTCGGTGGTTAATCCATGCCTGCGAGCGGTTCGGCGAACCAGCGCAGGGCGAAAATTCCCCGCCTCGACGATGATGTCTCCGCTGGTCGATACGACTTTGGTCGCGTTGCTACCTAGGATACCAGCCAGGGACAATGGGCCTGTGCGGTCTGCAATCACCAGGTCCTGCTCGGTAAGGATGACGGTTTCACCATTTAAAAGTGTCAATGTTTCATCTCGGCGCGCGGGCCTGCTATGGGCAGACATCACGTCGATCTCAGAGGCGGCATAGACATGCAGTGGCTGTCCCAGTTCGATCATCACATAGTTCGAGAGGTCGACAAACGGGTTCACGGAAGCTTGCCCATACTGTTCGAGCACGGTCAGCATCTCGTGCGAGAGACGTTCAAGTCTGGCCCCCTTGATATGCAAGAAACACACGTAGTCCGGCGTGTCAGCATCCGACTGGTGGATCTCGCTCGGTAGCTCGGCAAGGGGGACCTCCATTACCGGAGAGGAGAAGGCGGCACCGACCTCACGTGCCATGCCAAAGACGGACAGGCAGTCAGGACGATTCTGGCGTATCTCGAGAGACACGACATGCTGGCCGCCAGGCAATTGCACAAGCCCATCCAGCATGTGGCCGATGGCGGTCAAACGAGGAAGCAGTTCGTGTTCTGGCGGAAGGCTGACATAGTGCGCAAGCCAGGAGAGCGGTACTTTCATCTGCGCTACACCTCCGGGATATAGGACATGCGTGGGCCGTATAACTCGCGAATATCAGAGATGCCGGTTGCACTCATGACCAAGCGATCCAGGCCCATACCGAAGGCAAAGCCGGAATACTGGCTCCAGTCAATGCCCATAAAGGTGAGCACATTGGGGTGAACCATCCCTGCCCCCAGTATCTCGATCCATCCTTTCTGCTTGCAGACGGAGCAACCGGACCCGCTACAGAATTCACAGGCGAGATCGACTCCCAGGCCTGGCTCGACCTGCGGATAGTACTTGGCCCGAAATCGGCTCTTGCAGTCGGCGCCAAACATGAAGTTCAAAAATGCTGTCAGGACCCAGTGGAGGTGGCTCATTTTGACGTGGCGGTCGATGGCCAGCCCTTCGTACTGGAAGAACATGTAGTTATTGGTGACGTTGATGGCTTCGTTGCGGTAGGCTTTCCCTGGAGCAACGATCCTGAGTGGCGGCTTGCGCCGCTCCATCACGTGGGTCTCCACTGCGGATGTATGACTGCGCAGCAAGAGGTCTGGCTCTAGCAGGTAGATGGTATCTTGCATCTCTCGTGCCGGATGGTCTGGCGGAATATTCAGCGCACCATAGTTAAAGTGATCAGTCTCTATTTCTGGTCCATCCACTACTTCAAAGCCCAGGGATTGGAAAAAAGCGTTCATGCGCCGCAAGATGGCGATGGTAGGATGCACATGGCCCAGCCGCAGCGGCGGCGCTGGGAGCTCTGGGTCGAATGCTTCACCTGCCTGGGGCTGTGCTGCTTCCAACTCGTGCTGCCGTACCGCAGCGAGCCGCTCAATCTCCGCTTTGATGCGGTTCAGTTGCTGGCCAACTCTGCGTTTCTCCGCTGGTTCCAGCGCACTCAGTCCCCCAAACTGCTGACGAACCCTGGCCTGCACCTCCCGCCTCTTTTCCCGTACTTGGTCGAGGCTCGTCAAGGCTTGCAGTTCAGAGGCAAACGTCTTCAGGATCTCATCGGGCAAGTTCATTGATTGCTCCTTTCGTGAGGGTACGTCCCGTGAGGGCGGGGTGATGCCTCTACAGAATCAAAAAGCCGACAAGATGCTCGTCCACTGGGACGAAGTTGTCGGCAAACTCCGCGGTACCACCCGTATTGAAGCGCTGCAATCCTGCATGTGGCTTGCGTGCCACAGACAGGACGCCCGTGTGCGAATCGCGCTTCCTCTCGGTTTGTCTGGTAACGGAGACGACCCGGGGCTGTCTACCGCTTGCTTACGTACAGTTTCAACAGCCAGCTCTGGGGTGAACTTCAGCGATTGTTCCCGCGAAAGGGCTTACAGCCACTGACCCTTTCTCTCTGTATATTCCCAGTCCGCTTACTCTCCCCATCATTGCTTTTACACATCTATTGCCCTCCTCTCTAGTATGCCAGATTTGGAGGGAGAAAGTCCAGGAGGAATTTATGGGTAGTTGGTACAGGATGCCTACTAGGGGCAGAAATGAGCGAAGCTGTTATTTACCGCAAAGTGGCATGGTCACCTTCATTTTTTACGTTGATGAGTTTTTCCACGGTACGGTATGTGGTCTCCTCACAGACACGTTGCCGACTGAGAAACGTGGGAGGCAATCCCAGGTTCGAGGAGATTTTCCCCACCTCTCCCTGTCCTTTCCATGAAGTTGACCATGCCTCCCAACGGCTATCATATAACTGGTGCCAGGTATACGCCTCACTTAGGAGAAGGACTGCAAGTCCACAGCAGAGTGCTGAGGATGACGAAGGTCGACGATGAAGACAACCGTCTGTCCCGGTGTGGGTGGCTTGGCCACGTCGTCAGACCAGACCTTGCTGCGAAAGAGGTAGCGCTGCTTCGTCTGCACATGCCTCCACTCGGCGGTCACGTCATAAGACGTCTGCCAGGTTTTTTGCTTGACGAGACATCCATCCCACAGACTCCGCTCCCATCGCTCCCCCTCCTTCCACTCCTGCCTGATGTGGACGTCGGTAATAGTGGCTAGGACGCGTGCTCCATCTTGCATGGGCCATAGCACATCGTCACATGCGTTTCTCGCCTTCCGTATCATGGCCAGAGCAAGAGCAGCAAGGAACAGCAGACTCACCACGGCGCTGGTCCCGATCAGCAAAGGCGACATGGCTCTTCTCCTTTACACTTGCTCTTGTAGATTGAACTGCCGACGGAGTTGGTCCGTCTTGCGCAGGAGTCGCTCCAGAATGTTGCGGCGCAGACGGTAAATCTCCTGGACATCGGGCCACTCCTCTTGACAGAAGCGCACAATCTCTCGGGGCTTGAGGTTGCAGTGATAGAGCAGGTAGGCTAAGCGCTGCTCGCGCTCGCTCGGCAGCACCCTCAGGAGGATTTCCCACACTTCACTGCTGTCAGGATGATCTTCAAAGAATGGCTCCCCCTGCGCTCCTGGCTCCGGCAAGGAAACCTTTCTTGGCCGCGCGTAGGCCCGCAAGGTATCTAGAATAGCCCCATTGAGGCTCGCACGCAGGTACATCAAAGCTCCCGCGAGCGTTCTGAATGCGATCTGTTGCTGAACTGTGGCCTGCCAGAACCGCTCAAAAGCTAGCGCCACATAACTCTCTTCGCTCTCCCAGCGAAGGGCCACCTCTCGGCGAGGATGTCCATGCAGCCAACTCCGCACGAACTCACCAAAGCACTGCTGGACCCCTGCCCATGCCGCTTGGTCGCCTTGCACGATTGCACGGCGCAATAGCTCGAGGCCATACGCCTCATTGGAGGACTCTCCATGACGATAGGCCTGTATTTCCCATCGGCACTGCTCCACGAGTGCGCAGACGCTCCACACACAGTCTACAGTGTCAGAATCTGCAGAGACCGGGGATGATCTCTCAGGAGAAAGAGTCGGTGGTTCTCCTCCCAAGACCTCGGGTGTCTCTCCTGCATCATGCCTCATGCTCATCCTCCTTCGCGAGAGTGAACCAATTCTTTCTTTTCTTTGAGAGAGTGTCCGAAGAGGTGTGCCCATCTCATTCGGCTCGGTCGTCACGGCCAATACCCTCTGAACCATCCGCTCACTTGTAGGCTGGTCTGCTTGAGCCAGTGCGCTCTGCTTCTCATCGCATGAGAAGACGTGCGGGCGTTTCCGCTCTGGAGTTGGATTGTACTTTGTGCTCATTCTTTTGTCCTTGTTTCTGCCAAGCACTGGCGATACAGCTTGTTGCCCTCGCAAGAAGACCGCAATTACCTTCCATCCCTCCTGCCTCTCTCTCGCTCTATCTTGAGGTTTGCTAGCGGCAGGACAATAACGAACGTCAAGAAGGTAAGGGGGCCCCTGGAGTAGCCGGAGGCGCCTCAGAAACCGGAAGGTCGAGAGCATAGTGCTCAGGCTGCCGCAGGTCGAGCAGCATGCGCCGTTGCCCTCCCCTGCTGGGAGGACGAGTCTTCTCATCAGCCCAGGCCTGCCAGTGAAATGTATACACCCGCTTGGTTGCCGGATGTAGCCACTTGGCGGTCACGTCGTAGTAGCTCTGCCAGGTTTTTTCCCGCTCCAGATTGCCGTTCCATGTATTGCGGCGCCAGCGCTCCCCGTATCTCCAAGCTTGCTGGCATTGGATCTCGGTCACCGTTGCCACGATCGCTGTTCCATGTTGCTGGAGCCAGGCTCGCTTCCTGGCGGCATGGCTCCTATGCCTTCTCCTCGTGAGTGCAAGGAAAGCCGTCAGGATCACTGTCGCGATCACGACTGCTCCAATAGCGAATGGAAACATCTTGCGCTCCTTTCATTTTGTTCCCAGAACATTCTGCGAGCGGGGCTGGCGACAGAAGATTTTTTCTTCCTCCCGAGTTGGATGCGACCGTTGTTCGTCACATGAACGGTTAAGTGCATTCCTGTTCTTCTTTCCTCTTTTCAGGTGTCGTTGCCTCTCCACTTCGCTCATATCAGCAGTGTGCCAGAAGAGGTGCCTAGCTACCAGGAGATGTTGTTGATATTTCCTAGACTTCCTTTTGACATGTTGCGAGCGGTGGTTATATCTCCCCCATTTCTGCTATACTTAAGGAGGGAAAAACCCAGCGGAAGTGGATGATGATCATGTAGGGGTCACCCACAAAGTGGAACCGATCCGTTGCGTGTTCAACCAAGAGCCAGCCTGGGGGTCTGCTTTGCGTATGTTTCTCGTTTCTTGTCAGCTTATGGGGTTTTCAGTAGGGCAACTGCGTGTTAGCAACGTCTAGCAGAGCAAACAGAGGGGAGGGAGATCGAATCCGTTTGCAAAGCCTTGAGTTGAGGAGGCCTCAAATCTCAGGAGAGGGCGAGCCGCATTCTGCACTCGTGCACCTATGATGGCGCGTGAAGCGGATTTGATATGCAACGAGAGCATGAGCCAGGGAAAATTCGTGCCAAATGAACGCTTGTGGCATGCTCGCACCCGTAAAGGGTGGTCACAGGCCAGACTGGCTGAGGAAGTGGGGACGAGCTTCGAGATGGTGAGCCGCTGGGAGCGGGGCACCACCATTCCTAGTCCATACTACCGGGAACGCTTATGCGCGGTTCTGGGCCAGAGCGCCGAGGACCTTGGGTTGCTGCGCGGTTTGCAGGAACCACCCCCTCCACTGCCCTCTCCTCTCCTGTTTCTCGCTTGCTCCCATGCCGATGCGGAGAAAGCCGTGGTCTCCCAGCTGAAGGTCGCCTTTGAGAAGCGGGGCATCACGCTGTGGAGCAGCCGTCAGTTCGGCAGACAGGCAGGAGCGCACCCGCGCAAAGCCCTGCAGGAGGTGGTGTGCGCCGCGCAGGCGATCCTGGTGATCCTCTCGCCGGAGGCACGTTCCTCCCGCCACGTGCGCGAGGCGTTGGAGATGGCCAGCATGTATCAGCGGCCTGTTTGTGGCGTCTGGATTGAAGGCGAGTCCTGGCAAGCCTGCCTCCCCACAGACGGCAGTGAGCTTGCGGCTTGGATTGATGTTCGCACGGCAGAGGACTCTGCCCGACTCGAAGAGATTGTAGCAGCGGTCCAACGGCTGGAGGTCGGCTCCCAGGAGAGTAAGCTGGCCAGTCTCCCAGCAGCAGAGGCACGAGAAGCGACCTGGCAGCCACGTAATCCATACAAAGGTTTGCGAGCCTTCAGGCGGGAGGATGTCGCCGATTTTTTTGGGCGCAACCGACTGATTGCAGAGCTTGTGGAGACGGTGAAGAGACTGCTCACGGAGCAGCAACCGGATAGCAATCCGGGGCGACTGCTCGCTTTGATCGGGGCGAGCGGGTCGGGCAAATCGAGCGTGATGATGGCGGGCCTCTTGCCGCAGCTCGGGCGGGGAACGCTCCCCGGCAGCGAGCAGTGGGACTATCTGGAGCCGATGAGACCGGGAGAGCATCCCCTGGAGGCTCTGGCTCTCACGCTCGCCCCCCACTTCCCACAAAGGAGCGTGGAGAGTCTACGCGAGGAGCTCAACGACGAATCGGCACGCGGCCTGCACAGGCTGGCATCGTGCCTCGTCAGGATGCCGCAACAGAAGGTGGTGCTGCTTATCGACCAGTTTGAGGAGGTCTTTACCCAGACCGCGTCAGAATGGGAACGGGAGTGCTTCATCGATCTGCTCGTCACGGCTCTGACGGAGCCGCAGGGTCCGACCTTCGTTCTGTTGACACTCCGCGCCGATTTCTATGATCGGCCCATGTCCTATTCAACGCTTCATCAGCTCATCGAGACCCATCAAAAGGCTGTGCTGCCAATGGATCCCGCCGATTTGCGCACAGCCATCAAGGGGCCTGCAGCGCTACCTGATGTGCAACTATCCTTTGAAGAAACGCTGGTGGGCGATCTGCTCTTCGAGATGCAGGGACAAGTGGGAGCCTTACCGCTCTTGCAATTCACGCTTGATCAGCTCTTCCAGCGGCGCAGTGGCTCTCTCTTGACCCTTCAAGCCTACCAGGAGATGGGCGGGGTCAAAGGAGCCCTCGTCAAACAAGCAGAGTCTAGCTATGCAGCGCTGCATTCTGAGGAGCATCGACGCCTCGCTCGGGCCTTGTTCTTGCGCCTGATCGACCCGGGCACTGGCAAGCAGGACACCACTCGCCGGCGCGCGTCCCGCGCCGAACTCTCGTTGGCCGAGAGCAAACAGACAGCGCTCCTCCAAGAAGTCGCTGACGCCTTCATTGCTGCCCGCCTGTTGACCACCAATGAGGTCGCCGGGACCACCACCATCGAAGTCAGCCACGAGGCGCTCATCCGCGAATGGCCGCGTCTCTTAGACTGGTTGCGTGAGGGGCGTGAGGACATCCATCTCCAACAGGCTGTGAGCCAGGATGTCGCAGAGTGGGAACGGCGCGGGAAACCCAGAGATCGGCTCTATCGCGGCTCCCAACTCAAAGAGGCCAGAGCATGGGCCAAACGCAATTTCCCAAGTACGAACGAGGTGGCCTTTCTCCATGCCAGTGTTGCCTCTAGGATGCGCTTTCTTGTGAGCATGATCGCTGTCTTGCTCATTATCGTATCATCAATAGGGGGGGCAAGTTGGGTCCTCACCCACCAGTCGCCCGATCCGACCTTCGTGAGCAATCTACAGGACAACGACGAGCCAGGGTCGCTGCGCCATGCCATCGATGCCGCCATCCCAAAAAGCACGATCACGTTTAGCGCGAGTCTGCGCGGAACCATTCTACTGACCAGTGGTGATCTGGCCATCGCGAAGGACCTGATTATTCGTGGCCCTGGTAAAGGTCTCCTCTCGATCAGTAGTGGCACGAGTGGGCATATTATTCGTGTGATCCAGGGAGTCACCGTGACCATTTTCGGTCTCACCTTCAAGGATAGCAATAATTCCACCAGCGTCACAGGCTTCATCGACAACCAAGGCACCCTCACCCTGAGCAACAGCACTGTCTCGGGCAACACGGCCTCCCGCAGCGGTGGCACCTACGACACTCATGGCACCCTCACACTGAGTAACAGCAGCGGCGGCGGTGGCATCAGCAATTTCGGCACCCTCACCCTGAGCAATAGCACCATCTCAGATAACTGGGCGATTGGCGGCGGCGGCATCTACAATACTGGCACCCTCACGCTGAACAATAGCACCGTTTCGGGCAACAACACGACGAACGGGAGCGGCGGTGGCATCAGCAATTTCGGCACCCTCACTCTGAGCAATAGCACCGTCTCGGACAACACGGCGAGTAATGGCGGTGGCATCGACCACGAAGGCACGTCCACTACCATCACTACCACCACTAACATGAACATCATTAACAGTACGATCTCGGACAATAATGCCTCCGAAGTTGGCGGCGGCATCCTCATCCAAAGTTCCATTCAGAGCATTAACCCGTCCGCCATAGTAGAGGGGCTCACACAAGCCAACCTCACCTTTAGTACCATTTATGGCAACACTGCATATCGCGGTGGTGATATCGCGATCGAAGATTTGGCCTTCCCTCCCAACGGTGGAATTGGCAAGCCCTCAAAACAAGTCAGCCAGGTGAAGATAAGAAACAGCATCGTTGCTGGTGACCCTGCTCATCTAGACTCAGACATTGTGGGGATGCTTACGTCGTATGGGTATAACCTGTTCCAGGACGACTCTGGTGCCACCTTCGATCCAGCCACCAGGACGCAGCATGGCACCGATAAGATTTTGTCAGTGAATGACCTTGCCAAATTGTTTGCTAGCCCGGTGCGGTTGCAAGACAACGGTGGCTCGACTAGGACCTACGCACTGGCACCAAGGAGTCCCGCTCTCGACCAAATTCCTCTTGCCGACTGTCTTATCAACGGGATCACCACCGACCAACGTGGAGTCAAACGGCCACAAGGGGCGAAATGTGACATTGGGGCATACGAATACGTCGCTGCCGGATGAGGTGAGGAAGGATGAACACTCAAAGTATCCAGAGGCATGAGCGTACCAAATAATTCTGCAGAACAGGCGTGTGATGCGCGGACTGTTGTGCGCGAATGGCTCTTCCGACTTACCGTCAAGGCGTGTCTGCGTGCTCAAGGAGCGCATCGAGACGCACTGTACACCTTCCAAAATTGACAGTAAATTGACAGTAAAGACGGTGAAATCAGGTGAAAAACCAGAAACATCTGAGGACAACAAAAACGGCCTGAAGAAACGCAGACGAACGGAGGGGTGCATTGAGCAAGCACAATAGCACGATAAAACATGGCCTCTCGGTTAGTCTTACAGATTATACATCTGTTCGGGTGCTGCGACAACAGGGTTAAGCAACTCCTATTCCCGGTTGTTTCGTCACGCCGCCGAGTGCGCAATCTCCCGC
>Ga0070717_10003270_pt1 | contig 11591 bp, 15 predicted proteins | sample LARL113metaG_FD_71366 | JGI IMG/M metagenome (GOLD analysis project Ga0070717, IMG submission 71366) | Corn, switchgrass and miscanthus rhizosphere microbial communities from Kellogg Biological Station, Michigan, USA - LAR L11-3 metaG | ecosystem: Host-associated > Plants > Roots > Rhizosphere ...
AAATGCGGAGTGGATCAAGACCTCACAGCTGCGCGAGGGCGCAGAGAGCTATATGCTGCACTGGCGGAACATTGATGAGGCGAATGTTGAAGCAGATGGATTCTTGTCAAATCGATTTGAGTTTCAGATCGATCACAACAAGGTACTTGATCTCCTAACTGGACATACGCTTTACAATGATACGGGTGTGGTTCTACGGGAGCTACTACAGAATGCGATCGATGCTGTTCGCGTCCAGAAGTTGATACAGCCGACATACGTCGGACGAGTGGACGTTCGATGGCGTTCTGCTGAGAATCTTCTTGAGATCCAAGACGACGGAACAGGAATGACTCAATCGATAATCGAAAGCCATCTGCTCAAAGTTGGCTCATCGAGATACCAAGAGCAATCATTTGCGAGGAAATTTCCTTCCTTTTCGCCAATTAGCAGATTTGGCATCGGACTTCTTTCCTGCTTTATGGTTGCCGATCAGGTTGATATCATAACATGTCATCCAGAGGAGCCGCTTGCGAGACATCTTTCGTTGCGCACCGTCCATGGTCGTTATCTGATAAGAGTACTAAACAAAGCTTCCAATGAGATAAAGCCCATAGGACCTCATGGGACATTAGTTCGACTCGTCATCAGATCGAGCGCAACTCTAAAAGATGTACACAAAACAGTCCGGCGCTGGATCGTTACTCCCGCGTGTGGAGTGTATCTCTCGCTCGATAGTTCGCCGCCGGTGCCGATCGGGCATACGAGATTGGGAGACGCGCTCAAGGAGGCGATGCGAGAGGAAGGCTTGGACGTGGATGCCGATAGGCCGGCTAGTCGCAAAAAAATCAAGATCGAAGAAGCACAGATCGGTGGTGTCACTATCGCCTTCGCCCTCAGATGGTCCGAGTGGTTCAAGGAGTGGGGCTTTATCGAAGTCCGACGTCAGGATGATGATGATGACGACGTGGATGGCATCCAGTTGGGGACGTGTATTGAGGGCGTTCGTGTCGAGTTCGCGACGCCAGGGTTTTCGGGACCAGCGATATTCGCAATGGCAAACGCCACTGGCATTGAGGCCCCCAAGACGAACGTTGCACGCTCGGCGTTCGAGGCGGGACCCGAACTCTTGCGAATGTTGAGTCACATCTATAACGCGTATACCAATCAAGTAGCGAGTGAGAGCGCTCGCCTCATGAGTGAGGAGCAATTTTCGGTTACATGGGCTACTCGCGAGGCAGCCTTTTTGTTGGATCCGCTGCTGAGCCATATCGCTCGCGCGTCGAGCCGGCTCACGTTTATTCGTGTTGCCAGCACTATCCCGCTCTTCTTGGTTGAGGTTAAGGATGAGAGGCAGGCGATTTCCGTTACCGACCTGCGCAATTATGAGCATATTTGGACAGCTGAGTCTGAACTCATCCGCTCTGCAGAAAGCCTAATTGGTGAGGCTTCCTCGACGGGCAGCATCAATCTCCTGACTCGCGTGATGCCTGGTGCTGCTCTGTCGCCCGTCCCCCAACCAATGTTGTGCAGAGCCGAACAGGGACATCTTCGTGAGACGTTTTTGGCTGATTGGGAAGTCGACCGGATAGTCGTTAAAGGTTCCGAACGGCGACTTGATCTACGTTGGTCCGTTGCGGCCACGACGACCGCCGACAAGCGTTGGGCTGAGTTGCCAACCTCGCCCGGACGGAGACTCCGACGTCCCAATGCGTTTGGTCTCGGTCTCACCGCTGAGCGAATGCCCATTTATGCGAATCGCGGTATTGAGCTTGAGGGCATTACCGATGAGATCGGCGTCAAGAGTCTTCGCGGCGTCTTCCTGCGCGGCGGCACTGAATTCAATACATATCTAATTTCCATGATGCCGCATCTCCATCAAGAAGGCGTTGAGCGACGAGATCCGTTGTACGCAATATTGGCGGAATTGATTTCCGATCTACTAAATTCTGGAATGAGTGACGCGAATATCAGCAGAATGAAGATGAGCGCAAATCAATACGCCGCCGATCTGAATAGCCCGCCATTTGTTGAGTTCTTTCGTATCGTGGCTGGCACTTCATTTCGGCTTTTTGATCCCAATGTTTGGGTTAGAAAGGTTTCTAACCACCTTTAGCATTCATGTCTGCCTACTCGTTGCAGAGATGATCGACGAGCTGGGCTACCTGCGCAGATAGTTGCGCGCGAGCAAGTTGTACTCCGGGTGACCTTGGCGAACCGGGCTAGGGCACCACGTGCCACTCCGATGCGCAGGCCACGAGGTGCGTGAAGCGGCAGTGCTTGAGCAGCTCGAACATCCGGTTGGCTCTTGGCAGCCAGGCGTCGAGCAGGGACTCGAGCTCGGCGCGCGCGCGCCGGACAGACCAACGCAGTAGATTAGGTATCTGAGAGGCATCCAGAGCGCCGACGACAAGCGGATTTTTGAGCGTCCCATCTCTCTGGTGTTTGGCAGGACACCGCGATGAGCGTCTTGAATCACCCCCGTTTCTTGCAACGCCAATTTTCGGGTTTCAAGCTGGGCCGCTGTATCCTTGGTGCCGAATAATTGAACAGAGACGGTTGGTTGCTGGTCGGACGGAGTGAGACGCTGAGCAGCGCTCGCATTATGTTGCCGCCACCTGGCAAGCTATGTGTCACGAAGGTGGTCGCGTTCGGCGAGGCGAGAACTTGGTGCTCGCCTACCAGTCCATGTAAGGCAGGCCGGAGACCTAAGCTCGGGATCAGCCACGAGCGGGACTGGGCCGCTGTGGCGTGGTGCTGAATAATTGAACAGAGACAGTTGGTTACTTGATCGGGCGGAGTGAGACGCTGAGCAGCGCTCGCCTTATCTTGCCGCCACCTGCTAAGCTATGTCTGTGATCAAGAAGGTGGTCGCGTTCGTCGACGGCGAGAACTTGGTGCTCGCCTACCAGTCCATGTGTAAGGCGGGCCGTAGACCGAAGCCGGGGATCAGCCATGAGCAGGACTGTTTCGTGTGGCACGATTCGATGACGCTGTGGACGCTCATGGACTTGATTCGAGTCAGCTATTACACCTCAGTCGTTGGCGACGACGATAGGGTCAACGCCGTCGCTACGCGAATCTCGAGCACGGTGTTTAGTTGTTCCGGTGCACATCTGAGTCACATCACTGGTCAAGCCAAGATAATTCCTCGCGTCCACAAGAAGCCCAAGCAGAGCCACAAGACCAAGGTGGTTGACGTGGACATCACGATGGACGTCATGCGTGCCGCCCTTACGATGCCCGTCGACGGAATTTTCCTGCTCTCGGGTGACGGCGACTACATCCCTCTCGTTCGCGAAGTGGTCCGCGCGACGAACAAGCAGGTGTACATCGGCGCGTTCTCGAACGGGCTCGCACAGCCGCTGAGGAATTGCGCGGAGCAGTTCGTCGACCTCGATCCGATGTTTTTCGAGTAGGCAAACACTGTGTTTGGCGCATTGCCGAGACGCAGCTGTGCCGGCGACGCGCTCCACGTCTGTGCTCCCGCCGACGACCTTGCTCACATACGGGATTTTGCGCTTCTCAGCGCCCCCTGCGTCTCGGCGTTTATCGCCTGCTCGGTGACCCCCAACAGGAACGCGACTGCGCCTTCCGAAAGCCCGTCGGGGTACGCAGCAACGACGTCGAGCGAGCAGGTGTGCATCATGTTGGCAAGTTGTTCGGTGGCGTCATCGATCCAGCGTCGGACCACTAGGTGAGCGGCGGAAGACTCCAGCCCCGGCCGACGGCCCAGGATGGCTCGGCCTCGGTTCGGCCGGTTCATTCGGAGCGACGTGGGGCGAAGGTCTCGCGGCATTCCCGCCGGCGTGGTGGCGCGGGTTCCGTGGCTCTGCGCAACCTCGATCAACAGGTGATGTCGGCACCCCACCCAAGGACACGGCCGAGCTTCCTGACCGCAGTCGCCCCTCGTCGTCGGTCTCGGCAAGACGAGCATGCTGTCCGCCGTGTGCTTCGGCGCGGTGAGCGTTGGCAGCGTAGCTTGCGGAGCGGATGCCACCGTGCTCCTGGCAGCGCTTGACGACGAGGCCGCAGATGCGGCACCAGCGCGAGTAGAGCTCGCCGGCGCACGGCTTGTTGGGGTGGTAGGAGTCGCAACGGTCGATGTTTTCCTCGACCTGGCGCTCGAGCACGTCGTGGGCCCGTTCGAGCGCGGCGAGCTCGGACCGCCGGTACTCGAGCTCGACGCGAAGCTCGCGAAGAGCGGAAGCTGCGGCTGCGCGTCGTTCACTCAAGCCGCCTCGCTCTCGTCGCGCTCGTCCGGCGGCGCTGCGTCATCGGATTGCGGACTGTAGACGTCGTCGAACAGCAGATCGCCACCTCGCATGACGGTTACCACGATCACGGCCGTCACGATGAAGATGATCTCGGCGATCATGCTGCGGCCCTCAGCTGCCGGAGAACGTCGGTTGTGACGCCCCGCTCGACGAAGCTCAGGAGTGTATCCAGCGGCATGGTCACCTCGCCGGCCTCCACCCGAGCTCCGCCGATGGGTAGGCCGAGGACTTCGATCACGTCGGCGATGTCCATCGTCGCCAGGATCTTGGTCGAGCCGAGCTGGTGGGTGACGGCGACAGGTAGGCGGTGGGTGCCGCTCTGGTAGCGTCGCGGGTCGGCGGCGATGTCGCGTCGCGCCTGCGCGAGCTTGGCGCTTGGCGTCGGGTGGGCGCTGTCCTGCAGCTCCAGCCACAAGCGCTTCAGGACGCGTGGGCCGTCTTCCACGAACACGTCGGGGTTGTGGGCTCGCTCGGCCTGGGACGCGCGGCGCACCAGCGCGTGACGCCACCTCGTGCGGAGGATGCGCGCGACCTTGCGCTCGAAGGTCTTGCCCTTCTCGCGCTGTCCGCCCGGTCTCACGACACGACCTCGGGCAGCGAGATCGCCGCGCAGCCCCGGTAGAACCGGACGTCCCAGCCGGCGTGCTTGTAGTCGACCAGCTCGGCGAGCATCGCGTTGTCGTCGCCGGCCTCGAGCGGCAGGACGATCACCGCGTTGCCATCGCCGGCCGCGATGAAGCTCTCGATCTCTTCCTCGATGGTCCTCGCCGCGCGCGCTCGCGCGCTCGGCATCCGCTCTCTCGCTTGCTCAGGCGTGATCATTCCTGTCCTTTCGTCGGTGGCATGGAGTCGTTGTGCGGCGTGTCCGCCGTTGGTCGGGTGTTGGCTTGCGCGGCTTGCGGGCCTTCCGCCGTCGCCGCTGTTCGCCGCGCGCCCATTCCGTGATCGCGTGGTCGATCCAGATCATCAGGCTCTCGGCCTGCTCCGGCGTCTGGCCGCGCCACGCGCGGGTCTGTGCGGCAATGTGGCGGTGCAGCCGCATCAGCTTCGCGTTGTTGCGGAGCTCGTCGGGGATCAAGCGGCCCTCGCGTACATCGGGAGCCACAGGTGCGTGGCGAGCTCGGCGGTGGGTTCCCACCAGCGCCAGAACAGGTGCGAAGGGAAGTTGGCGGTCATCGGCCGCTTGTCGGGACGGCCGAAGCGAAGGCGGTGATTGAACGGGGCGTCCGCGGTGCAGGCGAGCTTAAGCATCGCGTACCACCTGGTGCTCGGATCGGACTTCACGAGCGCGACCCAGGCGCCGTGATGCGACGCCAGCCGCTTCGCCCACGGCAGTGGATCGGAGTACGGCGGGTTGCAGAACACCGACCAGCCCCATTCGGCGACGAGGCCGTCGTCACCGTTCTCGAGAGACAGGTGACGGTCCGCGGTGATCAGCGAGCGCGGGTTGCTGCACGGGTCGGTGGCGAAGCGACCGAGCGCGCGGGCGAGCCACGTGTCCGTGCACCACGAGTCGCTGCTCACCACCTCCGCCGAGGCCGCCGCGAGGGTCTCGCGCGAAACTGCCCGACCGGTCACGCTGCGTTCCTCCGCAGCGCCGCCGCATACGACGCGCGGCCAGCCGGCGTGATCCGGTATCGCCATGAGTCGCGCTGGCGCCGCTCGCATTCGACGAACCCTCGGCGGACGGAGTAGGCCAGCGTTCGCCGGTAGCCCTTGCGCTCGACCTCCTCCTCGATGCCCATCGCCGCGGCGAGCTCGTCGGTGGACGTCCACGCGAAGTGACGAAGCGCCCGAAGCAGGCGCACGCGCATGCGCTTGAGCGTCTGGTCGATCGGCACGTACCAGCGGGGCGCCGCGTCGTCGTCCGCCGTGGCACCGTGTTCGTCGCAGCGCTTGCAGATCGTGTAGACCGAGCCTTCCGCCTCGAGCTGCGCGGCGCGCAGGTCGCCGACGCCGTCGATGCAGATCGCGCAGAACGACGCCAGCGTCACCGAGGGATCGGTCCGGAGGGCCCGTTGCTGTTCTTGGTTCGCGACATGACACGCGACGCATCCGCGCTCGTCGGAGAGCACGGACGCATCGCATGCGACGCACCACACCTGCTGTGCGCTGGTCATCTCGATTCTCCTGCGGGCATGAGCCCGGTGACGAGCTCGCGCATGGCGCGAGGCTCCGTGGTTCGTGGTGGGAGCGCCACCGGCGGCGCGGTCGACGCGATCGCGGCTTCCTTGCGGTCGCCCTTGGCGAGCTCGTCGTACAGCTCGATGAACCGCGCACGATCGGCGTGCGGGTTGTTGCTCTGGCAGAGGTCCAACCACCCGAGCGAGCCGATGGTGGAGAGCAACGCGGGGTCGTCGACCGCGAAGTCGACGCCGGGATGGCGATGCGATCCGTAGCGGCGGATCATCGCGAGGCACCGCCCCCACGCCTCACCGCCCGGCGCGCGCGGGCCTCGCACGACGTCGACCGCGGCTTCGCGGATCTCCGCGATCGTCGGCATAAACCGGGAGCCCTTGACCAGGCGATCGACCGCGGCGCGCACGCGCTCGAAGTCGAGATCGAGCAGGCCAGCGGTGTAGACCGCCGCCATCGCGCGCACGTCTTCGTGGCTCATGCGCTGGCGTTGCGTCGGATAGGCCGCGCCGATCAGCTTGAGCACGTCGCGGCACTCGGCGGCCGTCACGGATGGACCTCCGGCGGCGGCACTGGCAGCGCGTCGATGATCTCGAAGAAGCTCGGCCCAGGTGGCGGCGCACCCCCACGGCTGAATTTCGCCGCGTTGCGAAGCCAGGTCCTGAACGCAGCGTCCCAGTCCACGAAGCGCGAGCCTTTCGCGCTGTGGTGGTCCCGGAACGCCAGCGCCTCCACGGCAGGGTCGACCCGCAAGGTCTTCGCCAGCGCGAGCTCCTCGCTTCGTGGCGCCCATCCGACGGGCATGGGCGCGGAACGAGCCGCACGTGATGCCCTTGACGCCCTGTGCTCGCGGACCGCCGGTGTGGGCGCGTCACGCGGGCGGGTGTCGTTGCGCGCTGAAGGCGCGCTCTCCCAATAATCTACTCTAATCTGATCTGATCTAATCTGATCTGATCCGTCACTTTCGTCACCGTGACTTTCGGTGACGCTCGGTGACGCTCCGTGACGTTGGGTGACGTTCGGTGACGTCACCACCGTCACGTGTGACGGCGTGGCGTTGTCCGGCGTCACGTCCGTCACGGGTGACGGCGTGGCGTTGTCCGGCGTCACGTCCGTCACGGGTGACGGCCTGGCGGTCACCGGCGTCACCGAGGTCGCGTGCGACGACGTGGTCGGCGCTGCGCCGTCACCGCTCGCCGCGGTGACGGACCGTGACGTGGCCGGGGCATGCTCCACACGCCGCTTGTTTCGCCAGCGCTCGGTGCGCTCGGCGCCTTCGGCCGGCCGCTTCGCCCACTCGTCGTCCCAGCCACAGACCACGACCTGGCCGCCATCGATCGCGATCAACCCCGCGGCGATCGCGCGCTGCAGCCCCTCCGCGGCCTCCCCCTCGGGCATCTGCAGCTGATCCGCGAGGTACCAGGGATCGACGTTCGACAGCGAGCAACGGCCGTCCCGCTCCAGGAGGTTGGTGCGGCGCAAGACGAACAGGAACACCTCGCGCCCCGCGCGCCCGGCGCGGCGGATCTTCGGGTTGCTGTCGAGATCGGCGGCGACCTTCACGAACCCGGCCGCCACTGCCCCTCCACACTCGACACCCGGGCCGCGATTTCGTCTCGCGCGATGAGGACCGCGCAGGCGCGGTAGAACGCGGCGTCGACGTGCTCCTCGGCCTCTTCCTTGACCCAGTCCCGCCGCCGCGACAGATCCAGGCGGCCGTATTGCTCCCGGCCGAGCTCGAGCCGCACGAGCTGCAGATCCATCACGCGGAGCTCGTCCAGGCTGCAGAGCTCGAACCGGCCGCACATGTTGCGGCGCAGCGCCGCGGCGCGGAGCTCCTCCGCGGCGCTCACGCCCACCTCCGCTGGCCACGAACCCGCGCACCTTGGATGGAGTTGCACCGACCGCACAGCGCGCGGATCCGGATGCCGTTCTCGCGCGAGACCTTCGCCCGCGACAACTTCTTCTGCGATTCGCTCTGTTCGTGATGTACTTCCACGGCTCTCCAAATGGTTGAGAGTGGCAATTCTCAGATCAGACCTCGTGGAGTCTTCGCGGATCGAACGCGACGATCGTCGATGAGCACCGTGCTGCGCCGATGAGGGGAGGGTTCGCGCTACTACGGTTTGACGACGGGCTACCAAGACCAGACCCCGTTGCTTGAGTCAGCTGTGCCGGGCTCGCTCCTCGCTCGATGGGGTCGCCGGCGCGGACGTGGCGGCGCACCTGCGCTCGCCGCGTTCGACACACACACGAACCTGCATCGGCGTCATTCGTTACAAATACTGGAACGAGTCGTCAAGACATTGTCCCTAAAATCGGAACCACGGTTCCAGCAACGAACAGTTTCTGGAACCGGCTTCATGCGATACGGTCTCGAACGATGGCCCCGAAGCCGATGAGACCGGACGACGAAATGGAAGCCGAGGATGCGCTGATCAGCGCCGTCGCGGCGGCGATGATCGAGCTCGACGCATCGGGATCCAGCGACGACGTCGACGAGGCCGAGAAGAATTTCCAGAAGAACGTCGCGGCGATCGAGAAACGATTTCAGAAGGGGAAGCCGCGCAGCTCGGATCCGATCACGCTGGGTGGCGTGCTCGCCCGAGGGCAGCGGTACCGCGACATGGTGACGGCGCGGACGGCGTCGAAGAAGCGCGAGCTCAAGCAGAGCCGTCGGCCCGGCAGCGACGAGCCCGAACCGAAATCGCCCCGTCGCGCCGGATCCGAGGAATCCACGGGCACCGGCCAGTTTGTGGGGCGGCTCGCCGGCGAGCTACGGAGCGAGGCCGAGGCCGCGGGCATCCCGTGGGACACGGTGCTCGACGAGTCCGCGCTGACCAAGGCGTCTCGGTCCCGCATCAACCACGGCAAGGCCGGGCTGACCACGCTCGAGCGCGTGCGGACTGCGCTGGCGAGACTCCGGGCGCAAGCTCCCGACGATCGCACCAGCGAGCACCGGCCACCGCGACCGACGGCGAGCGCGCAGCTGCGATGGGTCGTCGTCGAGCGCGCTCAAGGCGGCATGTTCGCCGGCCGGACGAACACGCCGGACAGCGAGGTCGCCGAGCGGGGATACGTCCGGCTCCAGCACTGCCGATCGATTCGCGGAGACGCCGATCCCTCGGAGCTCGCCAACTGGGGACCCAGCTCGCGCGTCCAGATCGGCGCACCGACGCCAAGCGTGTTGGTGATCGGCGTTGCCAGCGTCTACGACTGCAGCACGGCAGCGGCCCACGCCTTCGGGGCAGTGGCCGCAGAGCGATCCACGGAGTAGCTTGTTCCAAATACTGGAACAAGTCGCTTGACGCTGGAGCGAGGTTCCCGTAGCTGAAATGAGATGGCTCCGATTCCCTCCGTCGTTCCTCTCGCACTTGATCTCGCTCGACCGTACGCGGCGATCCGCGCGTGTGGAGGGAGGCGCTCATGAGCGGGCAGATCCAGTCGCCGGTCGAGCTCGGCTTGCGCTCGTTGATCGCCGACATCGTGCGCGAGGTGTTCCGCGACGAGATGCACAAGCTGGCGGCGCCAAAGCAGGACGAGTACCTCTCGACGCGTACCGCCGCCGAGCTGGCGGACGTTGCGGACAGCACGATCCGGCGCTGGATCCGTGAGGGTCGGTTGCCACCGCACCGCGCAGGCCGGCTGGTCCGCGTCTGCCGCGCCGATCTCGAGCGCATGATGAAGGACGGCGGACGGCGGCGCGATCTCGCCGCCGATCGCCGCGCCGAATCGCCCGAGGATCGCGCGCGGCGCATCTTCGGGTGACCGGGTCTCCGCGCTACGCTCCGCCAGAACGCAGATCGATCGCGACCGGATCTCGAGGCCGCTCTCTCCGTAGGATCACGAGGTGTTCATGTCGAGCGTGTACGTGCGTGGGAACAAGCTGTGGTGCCGGCTCAAGGGCGCCAAGACGCCCGGTGTGTGGTTCGATCAGTCGACCGGGTTTCGGGTCGGGCAAGAGCGCGAGGCCGAGCGGTTCGCGACCGAAGCGCAGAAGCGGATCGACGCACGCAACCGCGCGGACGGCGCCGCGTGCGGGCCGCTCACGGTCGCCGTGTACGCCGAGCGATGGATCCCGGTGCGCAAGTCGATCGGGGTTCGCGGCTGGGATCTGGAGGAAGGCCAGCTGAAGCGCCACGTGCTGCCTCATCTCGGACACCTGGTGCTCGCGGACGTCCGCGCGATCCACATTCGGGATTGGGTGCGCGCGCTGCGCGCGCCGGGGACTCTCGCGCCGCGGACGATCCGCACGATCTACGGCCTGGTCAACTGCCTCTTCGAGTCCGCGATCAGCGATGAGCTCATCGAGCACAGCCCGTGCCGGCTCAAGCGCGGGCGCGAGCTGCCGGCGAAGCGCGACGCGGATCCCGAGTGGCGCGCGCAGGCGACGTATACGGTGCACGAGGTCGAGCAGCTGTTCTCGGACCCCAGGCTGCCGGTTGAGCGCCGCGTGCAGTACGCGCTCAAGGCGCTCGCGGGTCTGCGCCATCAGGAGATGGCGGCGCTGCGCTGGCGCCACTACGACGCATCGCTCGAGCCGCTCGGCGCGCTGACGATCGCGCGCGCGTACGACTCGCGAGCCTGCGAAGAGAAGGACACCAAGACCGGCGTCACGCGGCGCGTGCCGGTCCACCCGCTGCTCGCGAAGATCCTGGCGGCGTGGCGGCTCTCCCACTGGACGCGCATCTACGGCCGCGACCCAGTCGCTGACGATCTCATCGTGCCGACCCGCACCTTGCGGAGCATCAACGTATCGGACGCCGGTCACGCGTTGACCGAGGATCTCGAGCTGCTCGAGCTCCGGGTCAAGGCGGGCGCGAAGCGCCAGCGCGGCAGCCACGATCTGCGCGCGTGGTTCATCACCACCTGCCAGACCCACGGCGCCCATCGCGACCTGCTCAAGGTCGTGACCCACGGTCCCGGCAGCAACGTCCAGGACGGCTACACCCGCGTGCCTTGGGCCGATCTGTGCACGCAGGTCGCGTGCCTTAAGTGCGCGATTTTAGGTGATTCCGTGCTCGAGCTTGCTGCAGTGTTTGCTGCAGTCGAGCGAAAGTCCCGGAATCGCTGGAGAAAGAGGGTGAGCCCAGAAGGTCTCGAACCTTCGACCCTCGGCTTAAAAGGCCGGTGCTCTACCACTGAGCTATGGGCCCTCAGGCGTGCGGCGCAATCTGGATGATTTGCGGGCAGATTGCA
>Ga0070717_10003271_pt1 | contig 11587 bp, 8 predicted proteins | sample LARL113metaG_FD_71366 | JGI IMG/M metagenome (GOLD analysis project Ga0070717, IMG submission 71366) | Corn, switchgrass and miscanthus rhizosphere microbial communities from Kellogg Biological Station, Michigan, USA - LAR L11-3 metaG | ecosystem: Host-associated > Plants > Roots > Rhizosphere ...
GCGACGGAACAAACAGCCACGGCGTATCGCACTAAAGCGTCCCTCGTGCCGCTTTGCCGCGGAGGAGTCAATTCAGGCCCAGGGTCCATGGGAGAAATCTTCAGGGGGAAGAGCTCTGCTTTTCATAAGTATCTCAATCGCGCTAAGCGGCGAGAGTTGGGAATCGACAGTTCTGCCCGGATGCCAGTCCTCCGAGAACCGATCCGGGCAGGCCTGTGCGGCGTCACGGATCATCAGGCGGCCGGTTGCTACCGGAACGCTTCTACGAGCTGCCGCTCCGTTGATGCAAGCGCCGAGGTTTTGAGTGTACGGGACTTTGTCGTCCGGTGAAATTAGAATTTATACCGGGACGGTAACGTACCGGAGTAGGTGTAGTTTAAGGACCGGGCTTTGCGTTTGACATATTCCGATAGGAATATAGTCTGGATTAATGCCGCGAGCCGCCACAAGGACTGACGTTTTCAACGCGATTGCCGAGCCGCCGACGCGAGATCATCGACGCGCTGGTGGATGGGAGAGCATGCGGTCGGAGAAATGGTGGCGGCACTAGGGCTTCCGCAGCCGGCCGTATCGAAGCATCTCGGTGTGCTGCGCAAGGTGGGATCGGGTCGGTAACCAAGCGCGGGATTCGTGCCCGGCACCGGCCAGCGAAGTCGGATGGCTGGTAATCCAGGCACTGGTGCCGCTGATCTGGCAGAACAAACGCGTTCTCTTTACTCTATTGTTCGAGGCCAGTGCCAGCACTACGCGAAATTGCCGCCGACAGAAACATCTGGGTGCGAAGATCGGCTTCCTCAGCATCTTGCATTACCTGGAGCCAGACTCTACAAAGGCATTCCCATATTCACTGCGTCGTACCCGCGGGCGGGTTGTCGCCAGATGGTACGCGCTGGATCTCTTCACGCTCCCGTTTCTTTCTGCCGGTGAGAGTACTGAGCCGGGTGTTTCGCGGCAAGTTCATCGCGGGATTAAGACGATACTTCCAACGAAACAAGCTCGTGTTTCGTGGAGACTGCCTCCCGTTGGCACAGGAGCAGGCCCTTCGCGGCCTACTGCGCACTTTGTTCCGGCAGGAGTGATCGTGTACCCTTCGCGACCACTCACGATCTATCAACCCAAAGTGTGTTCTGTCCGGCCAACAATCTGCGAAAAATTCTAGTGTTGAGTATGAAAGAATCGGGCGGACGCGTGGGCTTTAACCCCGTAGCAATTTGTCACGCCGATTCTTCGTTTCTCGCTTGCAGTCCGGTTTACCGCCGTCCTGTGACGGCGGTCCATTGTGCATCAGGATTGAGAGTCGGATGCGCTCTTCTTCGTAGGTCGCCACCACTTCACACCTATGAGCGCGAAGCCGCAGACAAGGAGTGTCTCCGTCGCAGGTTCGGGGACTGCCGGAGCGTTGATAGTCCCACTTCCTGAGACGGCAAATTCAGTGGCGCCCAAGAATCCTTGCCCGGAGACAGATCCGCTCGCCCCGGCGAAGGCACCCGTTCCTCCGGTGAAAGTCAAAGTCTGAGTGAAGGGACCGGTCTGCGTCGGGCTTGAGTCGGGAATGGTTTGGTCCTCGAAAACATTCCCGGTCAGGGTGTCGCCATCGGCCAACGTTAGGGTGAAGTTTCCGTTTAGCAGGTTAGTGGTGAAGTCCAGAACGGCTGCGTCAAAGTACGTGACTGGATTCCAAGCTGAGTCGAGACCCATATTGCCCGAAAGAATGGAACCGTCGGCGCTAGCGGCAAGACTCAACGTTGTATCTGTTGCACCCTCGACGGTGCCCGTTCCCGTAAGGCTATAAGTTACTGCGATCGAGTTGGCACGTGCCGGCGCCGCCAGCGCGATGATGGCGGCCAATGTGGCCGTCGCGAAATAGTGCGATGTCAAATATTTCATATCTGCTCCTCCGCCCCTAATAAGGAAAATAGGCGGGCGAAGTTACAAGCGGGCGCAGTGCTAATGGCTACTTCGTCGTGAGCACGCTTGCAAGATACCGGAGTTCGGACTCTACTTCGGTGGGATCGGCGACAGTATCAGCAATTTCCAGCCGAAATAGTTCGCGATACCTCTTACGGAGCCTGTGGATCGCTACCTTGAGGGCTCCTTCTGAGGTGTTCATTTCGCGAGCGAGCGTGGCATAAGGAGCATCGGAATATCCGAGAAGAAACTGCTTCATTTGATCGAAATGCTCCGGGCGCCCGTGTTGAACAAACTCGTCCCGTAACTTGTCGACAACTCGATCGAGAACAGAAAGCGCCCAGCGCCGTTCGAAGATGCGCTCCGGCGTTTCATCATGCCCGGGCTCGCGTTGATAGCGGTCTTCGCCTGATGCGAATTGGAGCACAACGGCCCCCGCGCCACGCTTCTGCGCTCGCTGGCGATCTCCTTCATCGGCGACGAAGAATTTTAGAGACGACAACAGAAAGGATCGAAACCGGCCCTTATGGGGGTCGGCGCGATCCAGATATCGGCCTTCCAGGAGCCGAACGAAGAATTCCTGGGTGAGATCCTGCGCCTGCTCGGCTGGGTGACCGCGCCGACGAAGATAGGCGTACAACGGATACCAGTAGCTCTCACATAGAGAAACTAGAGCAGAGCGAGCATCCTTGCGATGGGGATCGCCGGCGGCAACCACCAAATTCCAACGCGTCGTCGGAAACTGGGATGGTCCTGACAGCGTGTGCATGGTCTTGCCGTCGGTCATGGTCTGTCCTCGCTAGCTTTCGCTTAAGAAGATTAAGGAAATCGGCAACCAGAAGTTACATCAAGATTATGGACGTTCGGCCAACCGAAGATTTGCCACGGTCCGAGGTCGAAACGAGCAACAATCATCGTCGCGAGTGCGGAATGGCGCCAGAACCCAAACTGTCGTGTAGAAATCCGGTTTCAGCGGTTTTCGCCACTTTGAGAATTGGCAGAGTTGAGCTGGCGTTCTTCCAGATAGCGAGCAACTCCCGGTTTGCGTTTTGCGCCTCTGCTTTGTTGCCGTCAAGCATCGACGCGCGCGTAAGCTGGAACCGCGCGGCGGATTCGACTGGATCGCCGGCGTACAGTCCTGGATGATCCAGTAAGCGGCGGAACTCTTCGGCTGCGTCGTGGCTCCGGTCCATCGCCAAGTATGCGAGCCCGCGGACATAGATCGGGTACATGTTGCCGTAGAAGTGATTGAAGGCAAGCGGTGGAATCGCAAATTCGTAACGGCGATTGGGTTCGAGTAGTTGCAAGGCAGACTGGGGATTCCCACTGGCCATAGCGGAAAGTGCACGCAGCGTGGGAACGTAAGTCGCTTGTACCTGTGTATCCTCCGGGTACGCCTTGTTCAGCTTGTCTGCCAGCGTCGCAGCAAGTGCCCCATTGCCCGAAAGCCCCAGCGCGAATCCGGCGGCATATGTGGAATCGCGGCCTTCAAAAATTTTAAGCGCCGATTTGGCGCTGGAGCGCGCTGCTTCACGGTTGCCGTAAAATGCACTCCACACGCCGGGTGCCGCTTGAACGACTGCGGCTCGCTCGGCCCATCCGGATGCTTTCGCTAAGTCGACAGCGCGCCGGGAAAGGCGGTTTGCCTCTTCGATTCGACCGTCATGAGCTGCGGCGAGGGCCTGTATATGAGTCATGATTATGTCCGTTTCGACGTTGGCATGGCTATCTGTCAGGGCCGCTTCCATGACCGACGGACTGCTCTTAACGAAGCCTAGCTGATACCACGAACCGCGTTCAAAACCCATGGAAATGCCATGCGCGGCAGCTTGCGAAAACGCGGATTCCGCCTCGTCCAGACGGTTCATCCGCATCAATATTTCAGCGCGGTTGCCATACGCGCGGAGCAAATCCTGATCGAGTTCCATTGCTTTGAGCGAGGCTTCAAGACCTTCCTTAAACCGCCCCGTACCGTTTGCGGCGTAACCGCCCGAGAGTCCAAATGCTTCTGAATCGCGCGGATACGTGCTCCGCCAGAGGGTAGCGGCCTGCCACGCTTTTTCCAGATTGCCCGTCACATTTCGATGGTAAGAATATTCGATACTGAACCTCTCGGGCCCACTGGCACGATACCGGAATTGATAGGCCTTCGTCGCGCTTTCCCGTGCCATCGCGGTCTCGCCGAGGTTGCTGTAAATGATGGCAAGCATGCTCCAGGCTTCAGCGAATCCCGGATCAAGTTCCAGAGCGCGCCGAAAGTGAAGTTCGGTTTGCTTGTCGTTAATTCCACTCAGCGCGAATCCGGAAGTATAAGCCTTGAGTGCTTCAATTGAGGCAGTAGTTCGTTCCTTGAGTGGAACGTTGTGTTCTCGGATTGCGGCGATCGACTCGCCTGCGTGTGCGCGGAGTCTGCCTGCCATGTCGCTCAACGCGTTCAGAACCTGTTTTTTGCCGTTTGCTTCCACTTGCTGGTTATCGATGAGTTCGCCGCCGACGCACCCTTCAGTACGAAGATTTATGACATAGCGGCTGCCGTCATTCGCAATCGATCCGGTAATTATGGCCTTGGCGCCGACGCGTTCGCAAATCTCACGAGCCGTCTTGCTCGTAAGCGTGGAATCGGTCGGCTGTTGCATCATTTTAAGTGTCGATCGAATCTTCGGATCGGAAATCAAGCTGAGATAAGGCGACTGTTGGAGTTGAAAGATCAGGCCCCGACGAAGCGTGCCATCAAACGCCGGATCACCAGTTTTGTTGACAAATGTGCCGACCAGGATTGTGTCTTTGTTTGTCAACACCGGCTGAGAAGGGCGCGAAGAGTAAAACCAAATGGTGGCCGCACTTGAAACAACCACGGCAAGAGCCGCACCGGCCCCGAAGGCGGCGGACCTATGCCTGCGAAGGAACTTCCGCACGCGATACAGTCTGTTCGACGGCGAGGCCTGGACCGGTCGATGCTCAATGTATCTTTCAATATCCGCCGCGAATTCAGCCACAGACAAATATCGCCGTTCGCGTACCTTATCGAGAGCCTTCATCGCAATGCGGTTCAGATCACCATCCACAACTCTCTGCAGAGAAGCCACGTCCGTCTGACGATGAGCGGCAATGTCCTGGGCAGCTTCGCCCATGGCCGCCAGTTTCCTCGAAAGCGATACGGCATCTTCTTCGCGTATAATGCGGAACATCTCTACAAGACCTGCCTGACGAAGCCTGGCCGTCTCGAACGGAACGGTGCCGATCAGTAATTCGTAAAACAGCACTCCGAGAGAATAGATATCTGTCCGTTCGTCGACGTCGCCGATCATCACATCAGCCTGCTCAGGGCTCGCGTACTCGGGCGTGCCGACCATCTGACCGAATTGCGTAAGGAGCGTATTCTCGACCGTCCGCTGATCGGTAGCTTTCGAAATGCCAAAGTCGATCACTTTGGGAACGGGAACGCCCTCCTGTTCCATCACGATTACGTTTGACGGTTTAATATCGCGGTGGATCACTCCTTTCTGATGTGCGTGCTGGACTGCCCGGCACACCGCGAGGAACAGATGGAGGCGTTTGAGTATGTTCAGCCGCAGGCGATCGCAATAATGTGTGAACGGAATGCCATCGATGTACTCCATGACGAAGTAAGGCCGACCTTTGGGCGTTGCGCCAGCATCGAAAATCCGTGCGATATTCGGGTGTTCCATCATGGCCAGCGCCTGCCGCTCCTGGTCGAAACGCGCGAGTACCTGGTTTGTGTCCATTCCAAGCTTTACGACTTTCAGGGCGACGCGTCGGCGAAAAGGTTCGCTTTGTTCGGCAAGGTACACGGTGCCCATGCCGCCTTCGCCAAGAGGCAGTAGCACTTTGTACCGGCCGAAATCGTCATCCGCGGCAGGTGCCGCCCACATACCACTTTGCGCTTCGGCTTCAACGACGCCCAACGAGCTATCGAAAGCGGCCTGGATAAGACACTGCGCGCACAAGCCGGCAGGGCAGTCGGAGTTCAATTGGGCTCCACATTGGGAACAGCCTGGCATGTCTAAAGAGTCGTAGGTGCTATTTTAAGTCTTTCGATCGGGTGACGCTGACATGCCCTGGCCCGAGCGCAACGAGCGCTCCTCGACAGCGCTCGAACGTCTCGGAGCTCGGAGCGAGAGTATACTGCGGGCCCATCGCATGGCCATTGACTATATTCCGCGCGATTCGGTGCGATATTCGATCGTGGATAGCGAATGGCCTGCGGTTTAGAGACGGATTGCTTAGACGTTTAGCTCGGACCCTCCCCACACCGCAACAGAAGAAGTGACGGTCGGCGACGAACTTTACGCCATGCTGGTGCCCTCGGAACAATCTTCTGATCCGTAACGTAGCGGGAATCTCACTTGCCAGTTTCCCTGGCCGCAGTGCATTCGAGAGAGTTCCCCCAGCGGGGCACAGACCTGCTTTCCATTGACGGACACTGAAAACTCCAGATTGACGGCAACCGCCGCTGCATGGGTCACACAAGTCGCGCGTGATATCGACAGCGCCTCGCAGGAGGGATTTCGCTTCATCTCGAACTGCCTTGTTATCTCGTTGAGCGCAGCTCGTCCTCGGCACCCAATATCGTGGCAAGGTGATTCGATGATGATATTGCAGTTCGGAACATTAACCGATAGAACCTGAACGAGGCCGGGAAGGCCAGGAGTTGAGCGGAGGCAGACTGGTCTGCCGGAGCTTCTTCTTTGGATGCGCTAGTCGAAGCCGAATCAAACGATATTTTGACCCGTGCACCCTTCGGCGCAGATTTTATGTGATGGTAGGCAATCTGGTAACCGACAATTTCTTTCGTGTTATCAGTCCTGCGAACAGACGCCACCAGGTTCAGCCGAAAATCTGGTGTCAGGTCGACAAACTATCGAGGTACACACGAGGCGCAACCTCCTCCCGTCTCTGACTGCTGGGCGCAGGGAAATACGAAATCAGGCTTGATCCGAATCTCAGCTGTATTTCCGAACCATTGAAGTTCAAGAAGCTCATTGTGAATATCGCAACTATCTAGATTCGCTGGACGACTTCGGCATTCGACACGGCGATCTGGTGACCTAGTCGGTCGACCGTCTTCGATCGTGCGTCGAAGCAATTTAGGTGAATGCTCAAGCAGTCCCTCTTGCATCGAGAGTTTTGATAAATTCCAGAATCATGCGAATGACAGCCTCATCGCCAATCACAGTGTTGATCATGGTGTTGTAAATAGCACGGTCAGGCCATTCGACGTGGAAATACCGCTGGATGAAATCGGCGCGCTCCCGATCGACAGTATCCACGAGTTGTTCGGCCTCCTTCTCGCTCTTACCACGAGCCAGCAGGCGCCGCACTTTTTCTTCCCTCGCCGCATAAAGAAAAACACGCAATGTGTCCTGGCGATTCCTGAGAAAATGCTGCGATCCCCTTCCGACGATGACAGAGTTTCCGGTTTTCGCCGCGTGCTGGACGACACGTTCTGTGATCTTCAAAATGCTTTCGCTGTCAACCAGCTTGAGCTTGTGCGCATTGATGCTTCCTTCATAACTCCCGCGTAAGAACGATTTGAAGAGCCGGTAGTACAGCGGATCTGTTCGTTCCTCTCGAACCTCGACAACTGCCTTGGGACATTCAGCAAGTCGCGCGATCTCCTCGGTCAGCAACTGATCCCAAAGCTTCCAGCCAAGGTGCTTCGCAAGCATTTGAGCGATTTCGCCCCCGCCGCTTCCGTATTCGCGTTCAATGGTGACGATTTTGATCATGGACGCCTCTGATTCCGTTACTCCTGCGTTACATCAGATTGATTGCTTACTCCGCTATCCTTACCGCGCCGCCGCCAGGATCATTCTTCTTCAAACGAAAAGCCAGACAGAACATGATCGCCGCCCCCACGGCAAGGACCATAAAAGTATCGATGTATGCCAAGCTTGTCGCTTGCGCTTGCAGGGATTGGTAAATCCTGGCGTAAGCCTGTATTTGCGCATCGTGCTGACCCGCACCCTGGTTGGCCAGATGCTGACTCAAGTGGTTAGCAGAATTCAGAAAAATAGGATTGTCGACCCCGGCCTTTTCCACCAGTCTCGCCTGATGGAATTGCGACCGCCGCGCAATGGATGTGGTGACAAAGGAGGTTCCGACGCTGCTTCCCATGTTGCGCATGAAATTGATAATTCCGGCGACCGAGTTGTTCTTCTCCGGCGAAATTCCGACGTAAGCCGCCAGCGTGATCGGCACGAACAGGAAACCCAAACCAATCACCTGCGCGATGCGCAGCCACACGGCGGCACTGAAACTCATCTGCAAGTCAATCCGCTTCGTGGAGTAGTACATGGCGGCGGACAGGGCGAGCCAGCCGAACGCGACCAGGTAGCGAGCCTGGAACTTCGTTGTCATTTGGCCCATGATAGGCATCTCCAGCAGCAAAACAAGGCCTCCCGCCGAAAGAGCAAGTCCAGCGAGTTCGGAGGTGTACCCCAAAAGCGTCTGAAGAAACTGGGGCATCAGGACCAGGCTGCTGAACAACAGGATTCCCAGAGTGAACATCATCAGGCTCGAACTGGCGAAGTTGAAATTCTTGAACATGCGGACATCGATGATCGGCGCTTTCTGAAGCGACTCCCAGATAACTAACGAGATCAGGCACACGGCCGCGACGACGACTAATGTCGTGATGAAATTCGACCCGAACCAATCATCTTCCTGGCCCTTGTCGAGCAGCACCTGTAACGCGCCGATGCCAAGTATCAGGAGAGCGATGCCAATGTAATCCAACTTGACGCCCGCCGACTTGAGCCGGTTTAAATAAGGAGGATCTTCCACAAAGCGCCGGACCAGAAACCAAGTGGCCACGCCGACCGGGAGATTGATGAAAAAAATCCAGCGCCAGGAATAATTGAAGGTGATCCAGCCGCCCAGGGTTGGTCCGATCGTGGGTGCCATGATGGCCGTAATGCCATACAATGCAAACGCTAATCCTCGCTGGTGCGGTGGAAAGGTGTCTGCCAGAATGGCCTGAGCCATCGGCTGCAGCCCGCCGCCGCCCGCGCCTTGCAGCACTCGGAAGACAAGCAGAAACCCGAGACTTGGCGCGATACCACAGAGCAAAGAACTCACGGTAAAGATACCCAAACAGGTCATAAAAAAGCGCTTCCGTCCCCAGGCGCTTGCGAGCCAGCCGCTGATCGGCAGGATGATGGCATTCGAAACCAAATAAGAAGTCAATACCCAGGTACTTTGGTCATTGCTCGCGCCCAGATTTCCGGCCATATATGGCAGGGCGACGTTAGCGATGCTGGTGTCAAGGACCTCCATGAAGGCTGCCAGCGCCACGACAACAGCGATCAGCCAAGGGTTGTACTTGGGCCGCCAGACGTCCTGCTCGATGGTAAGCGCAGCGGAGCTCATTGAACGAAACTCATTGGAGCTAGGAGGTGGACCTCTGAGATCAATATAGAATTTACGACATAGAATTTACGACATAGAATTTACGACATAGAATTTACGACATAGAATTTACGATGGCTCTCGGCTACTCATTAAATCGATTGTTGTCGATGGGTGATGAGGAAGTTTCCCGATCGTTCCATTTTAAATTGGATGTGGGCGCCAGGTGACGCGATCTGCCATGCCTGGTGCGCGAACGCGATACTTCGAAATGGTAAGTAGCGGAGTAAAGGACCGGGTTGACGCTATGCCAGTATCGTGCTAAAGATGTCTCCCAATCAGGCCCATCTCCGGGCCTACTTCGTTTCGTCGCTCCCGGCGCTTGGCCGCAATCGATTCGGCGAGTATCCAAACGGCTCCTACGGCGGCCAGGTTGTATGCGTTGGAGCCCCACGCTACATGGTTGTGGGAACGAGCAAGGGCTCCCGGCGCTAATACGAGCACGCTAAAAACCAACAGCATCAGGGCAAGCAGCCGTGCAGCCAGGACGTCCAGAATTCCCGAGAGTATTGCAATGCCGGTAAGTATGAAGGCAATCCCGCTTAGTATCGCCCAGAAGCCGCCTCCTAAAGGCATCCACTTCGGGACCATAGCCGATACGAAGCGAATGCTGGTGAAGTGAGCCAAACCGAAGGCGATTGAGGAGAGTCCGAACGTCCAACGGACGGCGAGCGGCGCCCTCAACAGCCATACCGAATCGCGCGTAGCAAACGAGGCGTAAACGATTGCTGCCGCCGCGACGAGGATCAACTGCTGCGCGACCCCGACCAACAGACCGATGAGAACGGGGATTTGAAATCCGAAGACGTGAGGCGCCGTATAGAACCGAGGCAACCAGAACACGGCAAAGATGAAATAGATGAGGGCCAGCGCCCCTGCGCCCGACCGAATGGTTCGCCGCCACAGCATTGCTGCGCCTCCCGCGACCAACCAGATCGCGGCGATGTACGCGAGTATTTCACGACCAGGAATGTGGTCGCCGAAAGCTTGGATCGGTTGATGGGCGTTCTCAAAATCACCCCAGATCAGATCCAGGATGCCGGCGACGATCGATCCCGCGGCGTACACGTAAACTCCGGCTCGCATAAACATCGGCTACCATATTACTCACGCATTGGTCTAATGCATAGAGCCATTTTCAAGTAAGCTTTTGGACCAAACGAAATGTATGCCTAAAGCGATCAGCTCCTTTGAACTTACGCTCGATAACCGCCCACAGCATCAAACCCTGACGAGCTGGATTTACGCGCAACTGCGTGCGGCCGTTATCGAAGGCCGGCTTCGGCCTGGAATGAGACTGCCCGCATCGAGAGATTTTTCCAGGCAGTACGGGCTATCGCGCGGCACTGTTGTTAGCGTGTTTGAACGTTTGCAGACTGAGGGGTACGTCTCCTGCCGGGTTGGTTCGGGTACGCGGGTGAATCGGATTGAGCCGACAGAGCCCATTCGGACCACGAATTCCACGCCACCCGTTTATGTTCGTCGCGTCCTTTCAGACTACGTGCGCCCTAAGCCTTGGATTGGCTTAGTTGCTATGGAGGGCGTTCGGCCTTTTTGCATGCGAGATCCCGCGATTGCCGAGTTCCCGGCTGAACTCTGGGGACGGATTGCAGCCCGGCGAGCGCGGACCTTCCGATCGTGGTTGCAGACAGATGATGACGGGTGTGGGTATCGGTTGTTGCGCGAGGCTATTGCAGATTACTTAGGCTCATCGCGAGGCGTGCGATGTAGCTCGGGTCAGGTCATTGTGGTTTCCGGAGTGCAGCAGGCGCTCGACCTTCTGGCGCGCCTTCTGCTGAAGCAGGGCGACCCCGTGTGGATGGAAGATCCCGGATACTTCGGAGCGACGATCGCTTTGGCTAACGCCGGCGCCCAAATGATTCCCGTGCCAGTCGATGAGCATGGCCTGTCCGTCTCCGCTGGTCTAAGGATGTGTCCCCGCGCCAAGGGAGTCTATGTAACGCCGGCGCACCAGTTCCCGTTAGGGATGACTATGTCGCTAGAGCGTCGCATGGCGGTTCTTAACTGGGCCTCTCGCACAGGCGCGTTCGTCATGGAAGATGATTACGACAGTGAATACCGGTTCGAAGGACGCCCGGTTCCGGCGATGCAAAGCCTCGACCGAAATTCGAACGTGATCTTCATCGGGTCGTTCAATAAGCTACTGTTTCCGTCGCTCCGCATTGGGTACGTGGTTCTGCCGCCCTCACTAGTGGACCTTTTCCTGGCCTTTCGTTATCGCACCGAT
>Ga0070717_10003272_pt1 | contig 11587 bp, 9 predicted proteins | sample LARL113metaG_FD_71366 | JGI IMG/M metagenome (GOLD analysis project Ga0070717, IMG submission 71366) | Corn, switchgrass and miscanthus rhizosphere microbial communities from Kellogg Biological Station, Michigan, USA - LAR L11-3 metaG | ecosystem: Host-associated > Plants > Roots > Rhizosphere ...
CCGTCCATCGCCAGATGGGCGCGAAGATGGTCGAGTTCAATGGCTGGGACATGCCCGTGGAGTATCCCGCGTCCATTGGTTGCGGAATCATCAACGAGCACATGGCCGTGCGCACCGGCGTGGGCATTTTCGACGTCAGCCACATGGGCGACATTCGCCTGGCTGGAACTCAGGCGTTGGCCGCGGTGCAGCACATCTCGATGAACGACGCGTCGCGGCTTGCCATCGGTCAGGCGCAGTACTCCGCGTTGCTTTATCCTGAAGGTACATTTGTCGATGATGTCATCGTGCATCGCCTCGCAGAGGACGAATATCTTCTTGTCATCAACGCCGGCACGCGCGAAAAAGATTTCAACTGGGTGCGTGAGAACACGCGCCGGTTCGACTGCCCGCTCGAAAACCTTTCGGACGACTTCACCCAGATTGCGATTCAGGGACCGAAGGGCGTGAACCTGCTGCAGAAACTGACTGACGCCAATCTGAGCGCAGTGAAGTTCTACTGGGTAACGCGCGGCAAGGTGTGCGGCCTTAACGACATTCTTATCGCCCGTACCGGCTACACCGCCGAGGATGGTTTCGAGATTTACGTCCCGGCCGATGAAGCGACTAGCGCCCGCGTGTGGTATGAGGTTCTGGCTGCGGGCAAGGAGTTCGGCGTTGTGCCGTGCGGCCTGGGAGCGCGCAACACGCTGCGGCTCGAAGGGAGGCTCCCGCTCTACGGACACGAAATTTCCGATACCATTAGTGTCTGGGAGGCGGGGCTCGATCGCTTCTGCAAGATGGAGAAGCCGGAGTTCATCGGTCGATCCGCTCTGGAAAAAACGAAAGCCGCCGGCATCCAGCGAACCCTCGTAGGCTTAGAGATGACGGAACGCGGCATCGCGCGCGATGGATACAAGGTGCTCGACTCCGGCGGTCGTGAAGTGGGATACGTGACCAGCGGATCTCCCGCACCGTTCTTGAAAAAGAATATTGCGCTCGCCTACGTGCCGGTGGAGTTGGCGGTCATAGGCACTGTAGTGAAGGTCGAGATTCGCGGGCAGGGCGTAAGAGCGGTAGTAGTGCCGACACCCTTTTATAAGAGGCCTAAAAAGTAAGACGTAGCGCCGGCAGCTTGCCGGCTGTCGCGAGGGCGTCTCGCGCTCGCTTGCTGGCGGCGAGGGGACGGCGGCGCTACTAAGATCGGAGCTAGACGCAATCATGTCCTATCCATCAGATCGCAAATACACGAAAGAGCACGAGTGGATCCAGGTGAACGGAAACTCCGGCACCATCGGCATTACCGACTACGCGCAGCAATCGCTGGGGGACATCGTGTTCGTCGAGACTCCCAAGGTGGGCGCCGAACTTACCGCCGGCAAACCCTTTGGCACGGTCGAATCAGTGAAAGCTGTTTCCGATCTGTTCGCTCCAGCGTCGGGCAGCGTTACCGAGGTCAACGCGGACCTGGCCACATCGCCGGAAAAAGTAAATAAAGATGCGCACGGTTCGTGGATGGTGAAGATTACGTTGAAGAATCCGAGCGACCTCGATCGCCTGCTCTCAGCCGCGGACTATGAAAAATTTGTAGCGGAGGAGGCGGGGCATTGACATCTCCCTTCGTGTAACTTCGTGTTCTGCGTGGTTTAGGTTTTGAACGCCGGCGAATCGCTACCCCATGATTTTGCAATTGATTCAAATGAAGCTGGTGCCGCTGCAATCGAAATTAAGTTGAGACACATCTAAAGAATTTCTATGCGCTATTTACCCAAATCACCCGCCGACCGCGCAGCCATGCTGAAAGCAATCGGACTGCGTTCGGTCGACGATCTCTTTGCACCGATTCCCGCCGAATATCGCCTCACCCGTGACCTCAACATCCCGCGCCAGATGGCGGAGTCGGAAATTGTTGATTTCTTCCGCCAGCGTTCGCGCGAGAACGGCGACGGCTACACCAGTTTCCTGGGCGCGGGCGCCTACTTTCATTATCGCCCCGTCATTATCGATTCTCTGATCTCGCGGGGCGAGTTTCTGACTGCCTACACGCCATACCAGGCAGAGATTTCCCAAGGCACGCTGCAATCCATCTTCGAATTTCAAACCATGATCTGCGAATTAACCGGCATGGAAGTGGCGAACGCGTCAATGTATGACGGTTCCACGTCCGCCGCCGAAGCCGTCATGATGGCGGTTCGCCTGACTGGCCGCCGCTCGGTGGTGGTCGCGCGCAGCCAGCATCCGGAGTATCGCGAAGTCCTGGCCACGTATGCGACGCATCAGGGCATGCCGCTTTCGATCGCAGGTTTCAGCGACGATGGCCGGCTGAACCTGAAAGAACTCGAGAAGTCGATCACTCCCGAAACCGCATGTGTGCTGGTCCAGTCGCCAAACTTCTTCGGCACCATTGAAGACGTCGCGGCAATTGCCGACCTCGCGCACAAACATGGGGCGATGTTGGTGGTCTCGATCGCGGAAGCAGTCTCGCTCGGAATCGTAGAACCGCCCCGCCAGGCCGACGTAATCGCAATGGAAGCACAGTCGTTCGGCGTGCCTCTCGGTTTCGGTGGGCCGTATTGCGGGCTCATTGCCACTCGCGAGAAATATGTGCGGCAAATGCCCGGCCGCTTGGTAGGGCAGACCGTCGACAAGCAAGGCAAGCGCGGATTCGTCCTGACCCTCGCCACCCGCGAACAGCACATCCGCCGCGAGAAGGCGACCTCGAACATCTGCACCAATCAGGCCCTGGTTGCGCTCATGGTCAACATCTTCATGACGGTCTACGGCAAAGTCGGCCTGAAGGAATTAGCCAAGCAGAATCTGGCGAAGACGGCCTACGCGGCCGCTCAATTCGCGAATCACGGAAAGGTTCTGTTCGGTACCACGCCGCGCTTCAACGAGTTCGTGGTGCAGACCAGCGAAGATCCTTACGCCATCAATGGCCGCTTGTTGGGACACAAGATGGTCGGTGGCTTGCCTCTGAAAAAGTTCTATCCCGAACTGGGGAACGCCGCGTTGTGGTGCTGCACCGAACTAACCACGCGCACCGCCATCGATACCGCCGTTGGCTTCGTAGCCGAAAGCGAGCGTTCGGTGCGGTCTTCCAAAGAAGAAGATGTGGAAGAGGTGGCGCGATGAAGCACATCACCCGCAAAGCGACGCGTCACGTCAATCAGAATGAAGGCCTCATCTTTGAGAAGTCGTCAGCCGGCAAGGCTGCCTGGAAGTTGCCGCCGCTCGACGTCCCAGAAGTCGACACAGCCAAACTCCTGGGTGCGTCCGAAAGAAAAGGTCTCGGCAACATGCCCGAAGTGAGCGAGATCGAGATCATCCGCCATTTCACGCGCCTTTCCACATGGAACTATGCCATTGATCTTGGCATGTACCCGCTGGGCTCGTGCACCATGAAGTACAACCCGCGCGTGAACGAGGCCGTGGCGCGGGTCGAGGGAATCGCCAACGGTCATCCCTACCAACCCGAAAAGATTTCCCAGGGCGCTCTGTACATCATCAAAACGCTGAGTGAGCAACTGATCGAAATTACCGGCATGGATGCGATTACGATGCAGCCCGCCGCCGGCGCTCATGGCGAGATGACCGGCCTGCTGATGGTTCGCGCCTATCACCAGTCCAAAGGCAACGCGCGAAAGAAGATTCTGATTCCGGATTCCGCACACGGAACCAATCCCGCCACCGCCGCCATGGTGAACTATGCCGTCGAGAATCTGAAGTCGGATTCGCGCGGCATAGTCGACATCGCCGCACTCGAAGCGCAAATGAACGAGGATGTCGCGGCTTTGATGCTGACCAACCCCAATACCTTGGGCGTGTTTGAACAACAGATTCACAAGATCGCCGACATCCTGCACGCCAAGGGGGGCCTGCTCTACATGGATGGCGCCAACATGAACGCGCTGGTCGGCAAGGTGCGCCCCGGCGACTTCGGCGTCGACGTGATGCACCTGAACCTGCACAAGACTTTCTCCACGCCGCACGGCGGAGGCGGTCCGGGCTCAGGCCCAGTCGCCGTTAAGAAAGCCTTGGAGCCATTCTTGCCGACGCCCGTAGTAATCACGCACGCCGACGGAACTTTGGGATTCGATTACAACCGTCCGCAAACCGTGGGACGCGTGCGCGCCTTCTACGGCAACTTTGGCATGTTTGTGCGCGCGCTCGCCTACATTCAGGCGAACGGCCCCGACGGCCTGCGCCAGACCACGGAAGACGCCGTTCTGAACGCCAACTATATCCGCAAAGGCCTTGAAGGAACCTACGATCTGCCTTATTCGACGCCGACGATGCACGAAGTAGTCTTCAGCGACAAGCTGCAATTGAAAAAGGGCGTGCGCACCATGGACATCGCCAAGCGTCTGATCGATTACGGATTCCATCCGTACACGACGGCGTTTCCGCTGATCGTGCCAGGCGCTCTCATGATCGAGCCGACGGAAAGCGAATCGAAAGAAGAGATGGACTTGTTTATCGAAGCGATGAAGGCAATCGCGGAAGAAGTCGAAGAGGATCCGCAGACCGTGCTCGATGCCCCGCACTCAACCCGCGTTTCGCGCCTGGACGAGACTGCTGCAGCCCGCAAGCCTGTATTACGCTGGAAGCCAGAAAACTGAAGTCGTCACTGTGTCCCTGAGTGCCCTCTGTGGTTAATTTGTTGGTTTGTAGGACGAGGGATATCCCCTAACGCCACTAAGCGCCGCCAACCGTCCCTGATCAATCTTCTGCGGTGTCAGCTTTTTTTTGAAGTAACCGCGAAAAATGCAGCAGCTTCCTGCTCCACGTGATTACTACCACAATGCGGGCACTTCGGACCTTCGTGATCGTGCTCGGTCAGACTGAGAACAGTTTCGAAGGTCTTATGACAGTCGAGGCAAAGATAATCGTAAACGGGCATGGGGACCTCCCGGCGGGAACGCTAGGAAGAATTGTAACTCCGGTGGGATTGTGGATTGCTGATTTTTGATTGCTGAATAAAAGCCGGGCTGGCGCTCGACCGTCCCGGCTTTTCATCCAACAATCAAAAAATCAACAATCAAGAATTTACTTCGGCGTTATATCGACAGTCGCCCGGGTTGTGTCCCACTCCTCGCGCAGAGTGCAGCCTGAGCCGGTTTTATCGTAGGCAATAGTGAAATTCTCTACCGGCGACGAAAGCGTCGAGAGCTTCATGTCGACCCGAGCCAGCTCGTCACTTTCATACTTGTAAGGAATCCCCCACTCACCGGTTTTCTTGTTGATGATGAGGGTCCACTTATCTGGATTGGGGATCACGAATAATGTGTAGCTCCCGGCGGGCACGTTTTTTCCGCCGACCACAACATCGCCAGATGTGACGAAGGTCGTCGCTGCATTGGCCCCGTTCCGCCAGACTTGGCCGTAGGGTTCATGCTCACCGATCATCTTGCGTCCTTTTAGCCGCGGGCTGGAGTAGTCAGTCTTGATCGTCTTGCCTCCGCCGAGATCGCAAGAATCGGAAGCAGGAGGGCTAGCCTGACAGGCGGCAAAGACGCTGAGGGTAAAAATCAGGCCGATGACAAAGGCAATTCGTTTCTCCATGGTCTCTCCTTTGTGTAGGTCGTACTAAGATCTTTTGACGTACGAGTAGGGTTTATGTCAGCGCGCCCATTATGCCGCACGCGCCTGCGCAGTTACAATCGTTCTATGCCGGTATTCGACGAAAGGCAGGAAGAACTGGAACGCTACGAGACCATGATGGGCGTGCCTCGCGGCCGTCTCGCCGTCACTATGGATGCAATCACCGACGCGATGGCGTTAGTCGGGCAGCACGGCGTCTATTGCCAAAGCCAGCGCTGGCCGGGCAAACCCGTCATGGACATTCAGATCATCATGAAGAGCCTGACCGATGCGAAAGAACTGATCCAGAGCGTCATGGAAGAACTGAAAAAAAATCCATGACCTCTGTGGCTCTCTGTGTCCTCTGTGGTTAACCTTTTAAGGTTTAACGGAAATCATCACTACGCCGTGCGAAGCCACGGTCGCAGAAAATTTCCCAGTTACGTTCCCCAGATCCTTGTGCTGCCACAAGTCACGGACGGAAGCGCTTAGGTGGTCGGGATATCCCAAGTCAGCCCAGTCTACGGAGACTTTCTGCTCGCCCCCGCTGCGATTCAGCAGCACCACCGCGCGGCTCCCATCCTTTAGCTGTTTTGCCCAAACTTCCAGGTCACCGTTCTTCGCGACGCGCTCACCCTGGCGTCCCAGCGCGTCCTGATCCACCGCAATCACTTCTTTATTGGTGAGAATGTCGTGAATTTCTGGCCGCATGTCGCGCAGGTCATTGCCCGCAATGAGCGGCGCAGCCAGAATCGTCCACAAACTGAAATGTGTTCGGTACTCCTCGTCCGTCATTCCTCCATTGCCGACTTCGAGCATATCCGGATCATTCCAGTGGCCGGGCCCTGCGTAGGAATACAGTGGGGCCTCCTGATCGAGAATCGCCATCACGCCGTTGGAACAGCAACTGCCATCCTTCCATTTCTCCTGACCTCCCCACCGGTCGCTGATGTCGCCGGTAGTTCGCCACAGGTTACCGCCGACTTCTTTGCCCCACAGCCACGGCTTGGCCGTGCCCCATTCGCAGATGCTCAGCACGATGGGGCGTCCGGAAGCGTCGAGAGCCGCGCGAATGTTGGCGTACGATGCCTTTGCGTCCTGCGTGGTCGTGTTGCACCAGTCATACTTCAAATAATCCACGCCCCAAGCCGCATACTGGATTGCATCCTGATACTCGTGCCCGAGGCCGCCGGGACGGCCCGCGCAGGTCTTCGAGCCCGCGTCAGAATAGACTCCGAACTTCAGCCCGAGCGAATGAATGTAATCGCCCACCGCTTTCATGCCATGCGGAAAATGCTGCGCGTCGGGGACAATGTTGCCACTGGCATCGCGGCTCACTTGCCAGCAGTCGTCGATGTTCACATACACGTACCCCGCATCTTTCATGCCCGACTTTACAACCGCGTCGGCCATGCCTTTGATCAGATCCTCGCTGACATTGCAGGCGAACTTGTTCCATGAGTTCCATCCCATGGGCGGCGTCAACGCCAGATTCGCCGACGGAGAAGTTTTTTCCTGCGCAATCACCACGGTGACGAGAAGCAGCATGCATACAAAGGTAGACAGAATATTCCGCGTTTTCATGCACACGTTTTACCAGAAGCGCCCGCGGATTGGTACTGAAAGATAAATGCGCGATCTGCATCGCCTTTCTCTGCGATCTCCGCGGAAATTCCTCGGCGACCTTTGCGGTTATAAGCTTTTGCCAGCGTTTACACGAAAAGCATGTAACCGCCAAGATCGCAAAGGAAGCCCACAGAGACCGCAAAGAAGATCCTCGACCCGCGCCGACTCGAATCCATTTACAATGCCGGGTTGGTCGTCTCGCTCTTTTTGCAACCGATGGAGGAGTTTTAATGCGCGCATCGAAACTCGCGACCCTCATGGTTTGTCTTCTCCCTCCAGTGATTGCAACTCCTGCCTGCGCCCAAGATGCCACCTCGACGATTGGAATCTTCGAAGGTCACAGCGACGTAGGCACAGTCTTGCACCCAGGTTCGGTCGATTACGACGTGTCGAAGCGAACCTATACCATCAGCGGCAGCGGCGAAAACATGTGGTTCGCGGCCGACGCCTTTCAGTTCGCATGGAAAAAGATTTCAGGCGATGTGACGTTGACGGCCGACATCTCTTTCCTGACCACAACTGGAAACGAGCACAAGAAAGCAGCCCTGATGCTGCGGCAGAGCCTGGACACCGATTCCGTCTACGCCGACGTGGCCCTCCACGCAAGTGGCCTGACCTCGTTGCAGTTCCGCGGCGAGAGAGGTGCCATCACCCGCGAGATTCAATCCAACCTCTCCGCCCCAAAGCGCCTGCGCATTGCCAAGCGCGGCGACTATGTTTACATGTCGCTGGCGGTGGACGGAGGCGAACCCAAAGTCGCTGGCGGATGGCTGCGCATTCCGCTGCAAGGCCCGTTTTACGTGGGTCTCGGCGTAAGTTCCCATGACAAGGATGCGGTGGAAAAAGCAGTCTTCTCCAATGTCGAGTTGACGCAACCTGCTCCCGCCGAGGCAGGCAAGCCAACTCTCTACAGCACTCTCGAGACCGTAACGATCTCCTCCGCCGACCGCCGTGTCGCCTACCTCGCGCCCGGACGCTTCGAAGCTCCCAACTGGACGCGCGATGGCAGCGCGTTTCTCTTCAACCGCGATGGCCACATCGAGCGTCTCGCCGTGGGCAGTGACAAGCCTGTCATCATCGATACCGGTTTAGCGACCCGATGTAACAACGATCACGGCATTTCGCCCGACGCCACCGAGATTGCCATCAGCGACAATTCGCAGGGCGACCACAACTCGCTCGTCTACATTGTGCCCATCGCCGGCGGCACGCCGCGCCGCATCACGCAGAAATCTCCTTCGTACTGGCATGGTTGGTCGCCCGACGGCAAGACGCTCGCGTTTGTCGGACAACGCAACGGCGACTTCGATATCTATGCGATCCCGGCGGCGGGCGGCGACGAAACGCGGTTGACTACTGCCAAAGGATTGGACGACGGTCCGGAATATTCACCGGATGGAAAATACATCTACTTCAACTCCGAGCGCACCGGCCACATGCAGATCTGGCGCATGAAGCCCGATGGCAGCGAGCAGGAACAAGTCTTCTCCGACGATCTCAACAACTGGTTCCCGCACATTTCCCCCGACGGCCAATGGATGGTATTCCTCACCTATGGCGCCGACGTGACCGGCCATCCTGAAAATAAAGACGTGATGCTGCGCCTAGTGTCGCTTGCCGATAAGAAAATCACGGTGCTGGCGAAACTGTTCGGCGGGCAGGGCACCATCAACGTTCCGTCATGGTCGCCCGACAGCAAGCAGGTGGCGTTCGTCAGCTACATGCTAGTTCCGTCGGAAACCATAGCTAAGAGCGATCTGGGAACGATCATCCTTTATCGGCAGCGTGGCGCGAACTTCGGCTTAGTGCACTATGCTCAGGGAGAACATCCGACGGATATCTATGATGGAACGAAAATTGCGAAAATGGCGGAGCGCAGAAAAACAACTGTCTCCGCGGCCGTAGGAATCCATACCTGTTTGGCGGATGAGAAGCAGTATCCCGGCACGTTCAATGCAAGTAGCGCGAAGATATCAGTGACGGTTCGGCCCAACACCACGACTTATTTGCGATTACAACGCCCCGCCGGGAATATTCATTTTATTCTCCAGGAAGTTTCGGCTGAGATCGGATCAGTCGAGATCCAGAAAACACAGCCAGCTTTGGACAAAGACTCCTACACAAAAGTTCTTTCTACGAGTGAGCAGAGCCAAGTACCGCATTAGGTTCAGATCGATGCCGAGGCTACGCAGTACCCGAACAGGTTGAAAAACCTATTTTCCCACCTTCTCGTCAAAGAACTTCGCCATCACTTCCAGTGCCTCTTTGGTTTCGGGCAACTGGAAGTGGTACCAGAAAGCGTGGGGCATCGCTTCGAAGACAATCAGGCGCGCATCAACGCCAGCGCGGAGCAGCGCGCGATGCAACGTGGAGGTGTCGCTCAACAAAATGTCGCGCGTGCTGGTGACGAGCAGGCTGGGCGGCATGTCGTGCAGATCAGCGAAAAGTGGTGACAGCACCGGATCTTTGCGATCCGTCTTGCCCACATACTGATCGTCCGGAAGGTGATGGGGATCGATCGGCTGCATCTCGCCGGCAAGGCCATTCAGGGTGAACAGTTGCCGGGAGTCGCCAACGCGGCTGAAGTCGCCGAGGCCGGAGAAAATCCCTAGCGCCGCCGGAAGCGGCAGTCCCAATTGTCTAAGACGAACCGCTACTTCAGTAGTCAGGATCGCTCCCGCGGAGGTTCCGAAGATCCCGATGCTGCCTGGCCTATACGTCTTGATCAGTTCCTTGTAGACCTCGACCACATCGTCCACTGCGGCAGGGAAAGGATTTTCCGGCGCGAGACGGTAATAGACGGACACAACTTTGGTCTTCGCCAGATTCGCGATCGGAATGCCTTCAATCAGAGAGCCCGAGTCGGAATTGAATCCGCCGCCATGCAGGTTGATTAGCACACGATTGCGATTCGCCTCGGGCGTGGTGAGGGGCGTAATGATGTCGGTGCGAACTCCTGCAATCGACGTCTCCTCAACATTGACGGGGTAATATTTGCGCGCTTCCCCGGAGCCGAACTTGCGCCACTCGTCGGTGCGCGCGCGGCGCTCTGCGAGGGTCTGCTGTCCGCCTTTTTGTTGAGCAAGCGACGCCAGCCATTGCTGCGCCTCGGAGCTGATGGTCGTCGGCATCGGCACGACGCGCGTAATGTGCGCAGTACCATCCGAGTCGAAAGTCGCGGAATCCTGCTGCGGGGCTGGATTCGATTGCGCAGCCAATGTCGGAGTAAGCGCGACCGCGGCGAGGAGAAGCAGGGCTGAGATTTTCATCGTGACATTTGTATCAGAGGAGGGACAGAAGCGAAAAATCACAGAGGGCACAGAGTTTCACAGAGTGGTCCTCTGTGATCTCTGTGCCCTCTGTCGTTAAGGGTTTGTAGATTCTAAGCCAGAGTGTACTTTCCCCGCTCGATCATCTTCTGCGCGATCTGCTGCCGCAGTTCGATGGTGTTGAACGGTTCATACTTGGCTAGCCGTCGCAGGATCGCGAGTTGGGTGCGCATCATGTCGCCGTCGGCAACTGCGGCAATTACCTTCCGCGCCGCAGACTCGATTTTTTCCATCGCTTGCGACAGATACACCCGCGTCATCGCAATCGGTAAGGCCGCGCCTGCCTCGCCTTTCGTCTGCACGATTTTCTGTGCGCGCAATACAGCCGACTCCATGGCGTAAGTCTCGATGGTCATGTCCGCGATGGCGCCCATGATCTCCTGCTGATCCTGAATCACCTGCATGTATTTCTGCGTGGCCGCGCCCGCAGCGAACAGGCCCAGCTTCTTGGCCTGCGCCACCAACTTCCGCTCTTCAGGCAGCGCTCCTTCCAGTTCGTCTGCCACCGACGGGCCAGAGAGAACCTCGTCCATCAGTTTCTTGATCGCCGGCATCAGCGGCAACTGCCCGGTCATGGCCCGCTTCAGCAGGAATCCTGTGATGATCAGACGGTTAATCTCGTTGGTGCCTTCGAAGATGCGATTGATGCGGGCGTCGCGATAGGCGCGTTCGGCGGGATATTCTTCGACAAATCCGTAGCCCGCGTAAATCTGCACGGTCTCGTCGACGACGTAGTCGATCATCTCCGAGCCCCAGACTTTGATGATCGAGCACTCGACGGCGTATTCCTCGATTGCCTTCAGTATCTGCTTCGCAGCGTCGGCAGCCGATTTGTCGACCTCGCCCAGAGCCCCATCCATCATGGCAACTGTGCGATACACCAGCGACTCACCTACATAGAGCAGCGTCGCCATGTTGGCGATCTTTTCCCGCACTAGTCCGAAGTCGGCAATCACCTTGTTGAATGCCTTGCGCTGCTTAGCGTAGCCAATGGCGTTCTCGAGCGAGACGCGGCCACCACCCACGCACATTGCTCCCAGCTTGAAGCGACCCACGTTCAAGATATTGAA
>Ga0070717_10003274_pt1 | contig 11582 bp, 11 predicted proteins | sample LARL113metaG_FD_71366 | JGI IMG/M metagenome (GOLD analysis project Ga0070717, IMG submission 71366) | Corn, switchgrass and miscanthus rhizosphere microbial communities from Kellogg Biological Station, Michigan, USA - LAR L11-3 metaG | ecosystem: Host-associated > Plants > Roots > Rhizosphere ...
GCCTCGGCGTCCTGGCCCCGCAGCAGCGCGCCCGTGCGGGCGGTGCCGAGGTGGAACGCGCGGAACAGGTCGTCGGGCGAGTCGAGCCGCCACGCCAGGTCCAGCCGCCGGACGGCGGCGCCCGCGAACCCCGCCGCCTCCAGGGCCGCGGCGCACGTGGCGGGTTCGCTGAACCGGAAGAAGTCCGGCCCGATGGGCAGCTCGACCGGGCGCCCGCAGCGCCGGACCGCATCCAGGACGAGCGCGAAGCCGGCGGCACGGCCCGGATCCGCCCACGCCGTGAACCCGTAGCGGCCGCCCGGCCGGAGGACGCGCGCCGCCTCGGCGACCGCCGCCTCGGGCCGGGCCAGGTGGAGGATGCCGAAGTTCATCGCCACGGCGTCGAACTCGGCGCCGGCGAACGGCAGCCGCTCCGCGTCGCCCTCCCGGAACGCGACGGCCGGGTGCAGCGCGCGGGCCCTCGCGACCATCGCGGCCGAGAAGTCCAGCCCGACCACGCCGGCGCCGCACGCGGCCGCGGCCGCAGCCAGGTAGCCGGGGCCGGTGGCGACGTCCAGCAGCCGCGTGCCCGCGGCGACGCCCAGCGCGTCCAGCACCGCCGGGACCGTCTGGGTCGTCAGGCCGCCCCAGCCGGCGTGGTAGGCGTCCACCGCGCCCTGCCACTGCTCGTGCTCGAAGTCGTGGAAGGCGCTGGTCACTCCGGCAGGGTACCGTCGCGGACCAGGCCCAGGCGCCAGGCCGGCCGCCGCTGGCCCGCGCCCAGGCGGCTGGCCCACGACGAGCGGGTCGCCTCGATCTCGGCCCGCGTGGCCGGCCGCCACTCGGCGAGCGTCAGGCCGTGGGCGGCGTAGCGCTCGGCCAGCACCGGGCCCAGCCGCTCGTCCGGCACGGGCAGGGCCAGCGACCGCTCGTGGTCGGTGACCGAGAGCACGGCCGTCACGCACGCCCCCGGCTTCGCGACCCTCGCCAGGCCGCCCGCGATCTCGGCCTCGACCTCCAGCACGCCGCGCAGCAGCGAGCCCCAGGGGAAGTGGACCGTGACGGCGTCGGCCATGCCGTCCAGCTCGGACGGGAGCGCCTCGGCCCGGGCGACGACCAGCAGGACGTTGTCCAGTCGCTGCCGCTGCACCCGGCGCCACGCCGGCGCCATCGCCGGGCCGTGCGCGTCCACGGCGATGGCGAGCGTGTCGGGGCCGGCGGCCGCGAGCGCGTACCGGCCGTCACCCGCACCCAGGTCCACGACGGTGCGCGGGAAGCGGCCGGCGAGGTCTCAGAGTTACCCGACGTCGAGCTCGACGAGGCGTTTGCCCTGCACCACGCGCATGAGCGGCATTCTACTCACGACTCGGGATCGCCGCCCAGCCGGTCGAGCTCCGCCCGGAGCGCGTCCGGGGTGACGCCGAGACCGGCGAGCGCGGCGCTGGCGACGCCCTCGGTGGCCGCGAGCGCGAGGACGAGCGGCCGCGTCTCCACCTGGGCGGGGTACGCGACGTCGTGGAACGCCGCCTCGACCGCCTGCTTCAGCTCCGCGGTCGGGCCGAGCCCCGCCAGCGGCACCTCGGAGCGCGCCAGGCCGGCGAGCGCGGCGCTGACCTGCTCCCGGCCGGCCCCCGCGGCCTGCAGGGCGAGCGCGGCCGCGCTCCCGGCCTGTCCGGCCAGCGCCAGCAGCAGGTCGCCGGTGTCGGGGTGGCCGCGCTCGCCGGACAGCTCCTGCGCCTGGAGCATCGCGTCCCTGGCGCTCGTCGAGAACCGGTTGAACGGGAGCACCTGGTCGCCCCCCTTCGTGAAGCGGCCGCCCACACGCGGCTGCAGCTTGGCCATCCGGCCGCGCTTGACGCCGAACCCGAGCAGCGACCGCGCCTCCGTCTTGTCCACGATGCCGAGCTCGACGGCCTTGAGCAGCTCGGCGGTCGTCGTGATCCGCAGCCTGGTCTCCCCTTCTGCCATACACCGTAGATTACCGAAAAATCACCGTTCATGCACCGTATAGCGTCGTACACGGTGACAGCACCTGGGCCTGCGAGGACGCTGGGCGTCGTCCAGTCGGCATCCGCCTGCCGGGCTACCTGGCGGCGATCAGGGCGCGGCTCGCGAGCGCCCGCAGGATCCGCTCGTGCACCGCGTCGATGCCGGCGGTCCCGTCGATCTCGAGGACCGGCACGTCCCGGGCCCGGTAGTAGTCGAGGACGGGCGCCGTCCGCTCGTGGTACTCCGCCATGCGCTCGGCGATGGCGGCGCGGTTGTCGTCGGCCCGGTGCTGCTCGCCGGCGCGCTGCAGGAGCCGCTCGACCAGCGTGTCCTGGTCCACGTCCAGGACGATGACGGCCGGCACCCGGCAGCCGGCGCTCGCCAGGCGCGTGTCCAGCGACCGCGCCTGCGCCAGGGTCCGCGGGTAGCCGTCGAGGATCGCGCCCCGGGCCGCGTCCGGGCGGGCCAGGCGCCGCTCCAGCACGCGCTCCATCAGGTCGTCGGGGACCAGCTCGCCGGCCGCGAGGATCGGCGCGACCTCGGCGCCGAGCGGCGTGCCGGACTCGGTCTCGGCGCGGAGGAGATCGCCCGTCGAGACGTGGGGCACGCCCAGAGCCGAGGTCAGCTGCTCGGCCTGGGTGCCCTTGCCGCTCCCGGGCGGCCCGAAGATGACCCAGATCGTCCGTTCCGGCACGGCCCGATCGTACCGCCGGCAGGCCGGCCCGGGCCGCGGCGGTGCCGGTATCATGCGGCGAACCGCAGACCAAGGAGGGCACGCGTGGCCGCAGTCGTCGATCTCCCGCCGTCCCGATCTCCCCGCAGGTCCCGTGCCCGGGGCGCGGCCCTGCTGCTCCTCGGCTTCGCGCTGGCCGCCGCGGCCTGCGGCGGTGACAGCGGCACGACCAGCGACCAGGGGGCGCCCCCGACCGCGGCGCCGGCCACGTCCGCGCCGGCGGGCCCCGTCGGCCCGTGCCAGAGCCCGGCCGCCGGCAGCCCCGCCAGCCTCCACTTCGGGGCGGAACCGGCCCTGACGGTGGACACGCACGCGAGCTACACGGCGGTGCTGAACACCAACTGCGGCGCGATCACGCTGTCCATGGAGACCGCGCAGGCGCCGCACACCGTCAACTCGTTCGTGTACCTGGCCGGCCAGAAATACTTCGACCACAGCCCGTGCCACCGCCTGACGACGGCCGGCATCTACGTCCTCCAGTGCGGCGACCCGACCGGCACGGGCACCGGCGGCCCCGGCTACACGATCCCGGACGAGAACCTGACCGGCGCGACGTACCCGGCCGGCACGGTGGCGATGGCCAACACGGGCCGGCCCCACACCGGCGGCAGCCAGTTCTTCCTGGTCTACCGCGACACGCAGCTGCCGCCCGCGTACACGCCGTTCGCGAAGGTGAGCGGGGGCCTGGACCTGCTCCAGCAGATCGCGGCCCTGGGCACGACCACGGGCGCGAGCGACGGCCCGCCCCGCGGCCACGTGGTGATCGAGTCGGTGAGCGTCACGAAGGCGTAGCGCCCGCACCCGGCGCGGAGAGCCGCCGGCACAGGTGGGACACGACTCGCCCGTACCCTTCAGCCGTCTCCCCATGAACGCCATCGGCTGGATCCAGGGCCTCGAGGGCCTGACCCTCCTCGGCATCATCTGCGCCTTCCTCTTCATCGAGGAGGTGGGCGTGCCGCTGCCGTTCGCCCCCGGCGACCTGCTCCTGGCGATCGTCGGCATCGCCATCGCGGCGGGGCGCGTCAACCCGGTGGCGGCGGTCGGGCTCGCCGTCGCGTCGATCCTCGCCGGCGCGACGCTGGGCCGCGAGCTGTTCGCGCTCCTCGGCTGGGAGCGGCTGATGCGCGTGGCCCGGCCGCTGCGCGCCGCCGGCGCCCTCCAGCGCGCGGCCGAGATGATGCGCCAGAGCGGCTGGCGCGCCGTCTTCACCGCCCGGCTGATCCCCGGCCTGCGCGTCCACACCACGCAGGTCGCCGGCGTGAGCCGGATGCGCCGGCGCCAGTTCGTGGCCGGGCTGGTGCCCGCGACGGCCCTGTACGTGGCCGCGTTCATGGGCCTCGGGGCGGCGTTCGGCCGCCCCATCCTGGCGCTCATCCACCAGGCCGAGCACCAGCTCCTGGTCGTGGCGCTCATCGTCGTCGTACCGGCCGTCCTGGCGCTCCTCCTCCGCGCGCCGGCCCGGCACACGCTGGCGTCGGTCGGCGGCTGGAACGGCGTGTTCCGCTTCCGGCTGGACTCCCCCGGCATCATGCTGGTCCCCGCCTGCATCGGCCTGAACTTCGCCGGCCACGCGCTGGCGGTCGGCCTCGGGCTGCCCCTGTTCCTGGACTCCGCCGGGACCGTGCTGGCGGCCCTGCTGGCCGGGCCCTGGGTGGGCGGCAGCGTCGGGGTCATCTCCGGCCTGGTCAGCGCCAACACCATCGACGCGAACGCCGCCGGCTACGTCGCGGTGGCGTTCGCGGTCGGCTTCGGGGCCGGGCTGGCCCGGCGCGCCGGCGGCGGCTGGATCGCGCTCTGGTGCGTGTGCTTCCTGGTCGCGTCCATCCTCTCGACGCCGCTGAACCTGGTCCTGAACGGCGGCCGCAGCGGCGTGCCCCTGGGCGACTCCCTGTACGCGACGCTCGTCGCGGCGCGCCTGCCGGTCCCCGTCGCCGCGTACGTCGCGGAGGCCGCGATCGACCTCCCCGACAAGCTGATCGCCGTGGTCACGGCGGTGCTCCTCTACCGGGCGCTGCCGGCCCAGCCCACCCCGTCGCCAGCGCTCGAGCTGGACGTGGCGGCGTCGTTCACGTTCATCTTCCGGTCGCCGCGCTGGCCGGTCCGCCTGCTGACCGGCGCGGCCTGCGTGCTGCTCGCCTGGCTGGTGGTGCCGTTCCTGCTGTTCATGGGCTACGTCGTCGCGGTCGCCCGCGGGGCCCGCGACGGCGAGCGGGAGCTGCCTCTCTGGCGGCCGCTGAGCGACCGGCTGCTGGACGGGACGAAGATCACGCTGCTGTTCGGGGCCTGGTACCTGCCGGGCGCGGTCCTGCTCGGGCTCGCCGGCGACGTGCTGCACAGCCTCTCCGGGGTGCTCGACGCGGTCAGCGGCATGTGGGGCCTACTCGTGCTGTTCGCCCAGCCCGCCATCTGGAGCCAGTACCTGCGCGGCGGCCTCCGGGGCGGCTTCGACGTGGCCGGCATCGTCCGCCGCATGCGGTTCAACCCGGGCCTGAGCAGCGTCATCGGCGTGCTCGGGGTCGGCCTGACCGCGCTCGCGCTGAGCGGGCTGGCGGCCGTGGCGGTCGGCGTCGCGATCACGGTGCCGTACGCCACGTGGGTCGCGGCACACCTGATCGGGGAGTTCTCGGCGCTCACCGAACGTTGACGACCGGTCGGTGTAGGATTTGAACTGGTGAGTTCAGAATCCGTCCCGAGGCGTCCAGTCAAGGAGCGGCTCCGGGACGTCCGCGCCCGCTACATCCTCGAGGTGGCCCAGGAGCTCCTGGTCGAGAAGGGCTACCGGGACGCCTCGATGGACGAGATCGCGGCGCGGGTGGGCATCGCGAAGGGCACGCTGTATCAGCACTTCCCCCACAAGGAGGACCTGGTCCTGGCCCTCCTCGACCAGCACGTGGAGCGCTTCGCGCAGACGGTGGACGCCGCGGCCGCCTCCTCGCTCCCGGCCCGGGCCCGGCTGGAGCAGATCCTGCGCTACATCTACGACGACCGCGACGGCGCGTACACGATGATGCAGCTGCTGACCCGCAACGTCGAGATCTGGAAGAGCCTCGCCGCCCGCAAGGACGAGGCGCTGGGCCGGATGGAGCGGACGACGGAGCAGGTCAGGCAGATCCTCGACGACGGCAAGACGGACGGATCGTTCGACCCCGCGGTCCCCACCACCCTGATGCTGCGCGCCTTCATGCACGCGCTGACGCTGGGCCGGCCCGAGCCCGGCTCCGGGCTGGAGGACCTGCCCCAGGCCGACCTCGCCGCGCACGTTGCCCGCGTCTTCTTCGAGGGCATCCGCGGGCGCGCCACAGGAGGGTGAGACAGATGCAGCAGACGATGCCGGTGATGCCGCCGCTGCCCAGCCGGCCCGAGGAGATCCCGGGCATCTTCGAGTGGTTCGGCCAGATGCGCCAGAGCCACCCGGCCGTGCTTGACGAGCGGACCGGCTCGCCCTGGTGGCACGTGTTCCGGTACGACGACGTCGCCCGCGTGCTGACGGACCACGCCCACTTCTCGTCGGCCGTCCCCGAGTTCGAGTACGGCCCGCTCGCCGACACGATGCTGGCCAAGGACCCGCCCGACCACCGCAAGCTGCGCAACCTGGTCAACCTGGCGTTCACGCCCCGCGCGGTGGCGCGCCTGTCGGGACGCATCGCGGAGATGACGCAGCAGCTGCTCGACCGGGTCCGGGAGCGCGGCGAGATGGACGTGGTGCGGGACATCGCCGCCCCGCTGCCGGCCCAGGTGATCTTCGAGATGCTCGGGCTGCCGGAGTCGGACTGGCCGGTGGCGCAGACGTGGGCCCGCTTCGACAGCCACGGCGGCATGACCGCGATGCGCGCCTACTTCCGCGACCTGCTGGAGGAGCGCCGCCGGTCGCCGCGCGAGGACCTGGTCACCGCTCTGAGCACGGCCGAGATCGACGGCGAGCGCCTGAGCGAGCGCGAGCTGGTCAGCTTCTGCACGCTCCTGCTGTTCGCCGGGACGGAGACGACCAAGAACCTGATCGCCAACTTCTTCCTGACGCTGTCCGACCACCCCGCCGACCAGGCCCGCCTGACGGCCGACCCGGCGCTGGTCCCGACCGCCGCCGAGGAGGTGCTGCGCTACCTGCCCCCGGTGTGGTTCCTGATGCGGCGGGCGACGGCCGACGTCGAGCTGAGCGGCGTCCGCATCCCGGCCGGCCACCAGGTCATGCCCTGGCTGGCGTCCGCCAACCGCGACTCGACGCAGTTCCCCGAGCCGGACCGGTTCGACGTGACCCGCCAGCCCAACCGGCACCTCGCGTTCGGGCACGGCATCCACTTCTGCGTCGGCTCGCCGCTGAGCCGCCTGGAGGCGGGCGTCGCCCTGCCGATGATGCTGGAGCAGCTGAAGGACCTCCGGGTGGACCGCTCGGCGCGCATCGGCATCCGGGCCGGCATCGTCTTCGTCATCACCAACCTGCCGGTGACGTTCCGGCCGTACTGAGCGCCGGCGGGCCGCCACACTGTCGCTGAGATGAGCGACAGCGCGAACGGGCCACTGGTCGCCGTTCACGATCTGCACAAGTCCTACGGCCCGGTGGCCGCCGTCCGCGGCGTCACGTTCGAGGTGCGGCGGGGCGAGGTGTTCGGCCTGCTCGGGCCCAACGGCGCCGGCAAGACGACGATCCTGGAGACGGTCGAGGGGATGCTCCCGATCGACCGGGGCACGGTCGCGGTGGACGGCGTGGACGTGGCGCGCCATCCGGAGCGGGTGCGCCGGCGCGTCGGCATCTCGCTCCAGCGGACCGCGTTCTTCGAGCGCCTGACGCTGGCGGAGCTGCTGCGCCTGTTCGCCGACCTGTACGGCCGGCCCGGGCGGGCCGAGGCCCTGCTGGAGCGGGTCGGGCTGCGGGAGCTGGCGGGGCGCCAGGTCAAGACGCTGTCCGGCGGCCAGCAGCAGCGGTTCGCGATCGCGGTGGCCCTGGTCAACGACCCGCCGCTGCTGTTCCTGGACGAGCCGACGACCGGCCTCGACCCGCAGGCGCGGCGCAGCCTGTGGGACCTGGTCGAGTCCCTGCGCCGGGAGGGCCGTTCGGTCGTCCTGACGACGCACTACATGGAGGAGGCGCAGCACCTGTGCGACCGGGTGGCGATCCTGGACGCCGGGCGCATCCTGGCGCTCGACACGCCGGCGAACCTGGTCGAGCGCCTGCTGGCGACGGGCTTCCACAAGGACGTGGTGGTGCAGGGGGCCGACCTGGAGGACGTGTTCCTCGACCTGACCGGCCGCCAGCTGCGGGAGGGCTGAGGTGCTGACGGCGTTCCGCTCCCTGACGCTGGCCAACCTGCGGATGTACGTGCGCAACCCGGTCGCGACGTTCGCGCTCACCGTGGTGCTGATCCTGGTCCTGGGGGTGGTCAAGGTGGTGTTCAGCGGCCAGACCCCGCACACGAAGGTGGCGGTGGTGGACACCGCGCGCAGCGCGGAGTCGGCGACGCTGGTGGGAGACCTGCGCGCGGCCGGCACGTTCGACGTCAGCGTGCTGGCGTCGGCGGCGGCCGCGCGGGACCGGCTCGAGCGGGGCGACGTGGACATGACCCTGGTGGTCCCGGCGGAGCTCGGCCGGCGCGACGCCTCGGGGCGCCTGATGCCCGTGCGGCTCGAGGTCGCGTACCGGGCGGGGACGGCGGGCGAGACCGGCGTGCCGGCGCTGCGGGGCGTCGTGCAGGGGTTCGACGAGGTCGTCCTGGGCGAGGTGCCGAGCGTGTCGGTGTCGGTCACGGCGGTGCACGCGCGGGCGGCGAGCGCGGTGGACTTCCTGCTCCCGGGCCTGGTGGCGTTCAACATCGTGGGCAGCGCGCTGATGGTGGCGGCGGGCGTGTTCGCGGGCTACAAGTCAACGGGGGTGCTGCGGCGCCTGAAGGCGACCGGCGTCAGCCCGACGGTGTTCGTCCTGTCGCACGCGGCGGCGAGCTTCGTGGTCGGCCTGGTCCAGACGGCGGCGGTCCTGGTCGGGGCGGAGCTGCTGTTCAGCGTCCACCTGGACGTGGTGGCCCTGTTCCTGCTGGTGGCGGCCGGCTACCTGGCCTTCCTGGCGCTGGGGCTGGCCATCAGCGGCTGGATCCGCGACCCCCAGCGAACGACGGCTGTGGCGCAGAGCGTGGCGTTCCCGATGATCTTCATCGGCCTGCTCTCCTCCGCCCTCCCGGCCGGCGTGGCGAGCGTGACGAGGTACCTGCCGGTCTCGTACGTGACGGACGGCATGCAGCGCCTGAGCACGGGCGCCGGGCTGCCGGCCGTGGCCGCGGACCTGGGCTGGCTCCTGGCCTGGTCGGCGGTGCTGCTGGTAGCGGCCGGCCGGGTGTTCCGCTGGGACTGACTCAGCCGAGGCGTTCGCGGGCCAGCGCGGCGCCCTGGACGAGCGCGGCCAGCTTGGCCGCCGCGACGTCGCGGGCCATCGGCGCCATGCCGCAGTTCGTGCAGGCGATGATCCGGTCAGCGGGGACATGCCGCATCACCGCCGCGATGGTCGCGGCCACGTCCTGGGGCGTCTCGACGGCGTCGGTGGCGACGTCGATGACGCCGACCAGCACGTCCTTGCCCTGGAGCAGCTCCAGGAGGCTGAGCGGCACGCGCGACGACCGGCACTCGACGGAGACCTGGTCGATCCGGCTGGCGGCCAGCGCGGGGAAGATCGCCTCGTACTGACGCCACTCGCCGCCCAGGGAGGCCTTCCAGTCGATGTTGGCCTGGATCCCGTAGCCGTAGCAGATGTGGACCGCCGTTCGGCAGGTGAGGCCCTCGATCGCGCGGTGCAGCGCGGCGATGCCCCATTCCTGGACCGCTTCCATGTAGACGTTGAACGCGGGCTCGTCGAACTGGACCACGTCGACGCCGTCGGCCTCCAGGCCGCGCGCCTCCTCGTTGAGCAGGTCCGCGAACGCCATGGCCAGCGCGACGCGGTCGCCGTAGTGGGCGTCTGCGATCGTGTCCACGATCGTCATCGGCCCGGGCAGCGTGAACTTGAGCGTCCGGTTGGTGTGGGCGCGGGCCAGGCGCGCCTCGGCGGCGTGGACCCGGCCGCGCAGGCGCAGGGGCCCGGTGACGGTCGGCACCATCGCCTTGTAGCGGTCGGCGCGAATGCCCATCTCGACCTTGCGCGCGAAGTCGATGCCCTCGACGAGCTCGAGGAACCCGTGGACGAAGTGCTGGCGGGACTGCTCGCCGTCGCTGACGACGTCGACGCCGGCGTCCTCCTGCTCCTTGATCGCGAGCAGGGTCGCGTCGAGCTTGGCGGCGTCCAGCTCGGTCCCCGACAGGCGCCAGGGCGCCCACAGCCGGTTGGGCTCCGCGAGCCAGGACGGCTTGGGCAGGCTTCCGGCGATGGTGGTCTCGAACACGAGGCCATGATAGTTCGGGGCCTCGACCAGGTCAGTCGGGCGTTGAAGTATCGACAGTTACACGCATCCGGCGGCCCGGAGACGTTGCAGTGTCGACACTTCAACGTCAGTTGGGCGCCGGTCCCAGCCGCCCCCCCGTCAGACCAGGAACTTGAACATCGGGGAGCCTGGCGGGACCCGCTCGATGTCCAGCGGGCTCGCCGCCATGCGCGCCAGCAGGCCGGCCAGGTCTCCCGGCCGCGCCAGCTCGATGCCGACCAGGGCCGGGCCCGTCTCCCGGTTGCTCTTCTTGACGTACTCGAACAGCGTGATGTCGTCGTCCGCGCCCAGGACGCTGTCCAGGAACCGGCGCAGGGCGCCGGGCTGCTGCGGGAACGTCACCAGGAAGTAGTGCTTCAGTCCCTCGTGGACCAGCGACCGCTCCAGGATGTCCGCGTACCGGCTGACGTCGTTGTTGCCGCCCGAGACCACGCAGATCACCCCGGCGTCGCCGCTGACCCGGCCCAGCCGCCGCGCCGCGGCGCTGGCCAGCGCGCCGGCCGGCTCCGCGATCACGCCGTCCACCTGGTACAGGCTCAGCATCTCCGTGCACACGGCGCCCTCGGGCACGGTCACCACCTCGTCCACCAGGTCGCGCACCAGCGGGTACGTCAGCGCCCCCACCCTGCCGACCGCGGCCCCGTCCACGAACGTGTCCACCTCGGTCAGCGCGGTCGGCCGGCCGGCCGACAGGGCCGCCCGCATGCTGGCCGCGCCGTCCGGCTCCGCGCCCACGATCCGCACCGACGGGCACCGCTCGCGCAGCCAGAGCGCCATCCCGGCGATCAGGCCGCCGCCGCCGACCGGCACCACCACGGTGTCGAACGGCTCCGGGCACTGCTCCTGCAGCTCGATCGAGATCGTCCCCTGGCCCGCGATCGTGCGCGGGTCGTCGAACGGGTGCGCCAGCACCGCGCCGGTCGCCTCGCTGGCGGCGAGGGCCGCCGCGCCGGCGTCGTCATACGTGGCGCCGCCGACCACCAGCTCGATCCACTCGCCGCCGATGGACTGGATGCGCTCGCGCTTCTGGCGCGGCGTCGCCGAGGGCACGAACACCCGGCCGTAGATGCCGAGGGCGGAGCAGCTCAGGGCCACGCCCTGGGCGTGGTTGCCGGCGCTGGCGCACACGACGCCCCGGCGGCGCTCGTCGGCGTTCATCGAGGAGATCAGGTTGTACGCGCCCCGGACCTTGTAGGAACGGCCGATCTGCAGGTCCTCGCGCTTCAGCCAGACGCTCGTGTCCAGCTCCTCGGAGAGCCGCTCGCTGCGCATCAGCGGCGTCCGGTGTACGACGGGTCGGAGGCGGTCGGCGGCGGCTTCGACGGCGGCTGCGCTGAGTCCGAGGGCGAGGGACATTGCGCGAATGGTACGCAAGGGGCCCGGACCGCCACCCGCCCGAGGCGGACGCCCCCTCAGCCGGATTCCACGGAACAGTCGGCGACTCGGCGCCACGTCCGCCTCCGTCGGTGGAATCCGGCTCAGTC
>Ga0070717_10003275_pt1 | contig 11582 bp, 11 predicted proteins | sample LARL113metaG_FD_71366 | JGI IMG/M metagenome (GOLD analysis project Ga0070717, IMG submission 71366) | Corn, switchgrass and miscanthus rhizosphere microbial communities from Kellogg Biological Station, Michigan, USA - LAR L11-3 metaG | ecosystem: Host-associated > Plants > Roots > Rhizosphere ...
CGGGTGCAGCCAAGGTAAGTCCAGAACCCGCCATGGGATCCTGGGTGGGGGCTGATTCCGGTCGGCCAGGGTAGGTCAGCCGGTGCCCGGCGTTAGGTTACAGACAGTGACTAATAGGCGTTCGCGCCGCGTGCGATATCCGCCGTTAGGCGCTGCGATCAGGGGGGAGTTGTCTAGCGTCGTGGACGCGCATATCCGGTTATTTTGCCGGGTTGGCGGGGTGGCGAAGGCGCCGGTGACGGCGGCCGTTCAGCGGTGATCAAGCGCGAGCGCCAAGGACAGGGCGGCAGGTCAGGCCCGCACGCGGGATTGTGGTACGGCGCACGTCTAGAGATTGACAGCTGGCAGCGGGCCATGTGGGCTGGCGTGGTGCGATGATCGGAACTATGGGGTCCGGTGCCGGAGCGGGCGCCGTTGCCGGCGGCGCCGCTGGTCGTGGTGCGGGTGTCGTTTCGCGTCCCCGGCTGTTCGGGCGGCTCGCGGCGCAGGCCCGGGTGAGTGTGGTGTCGGCGCCGCCGGGCAGCGGCAAGACGGTGCTGCTGCGGTCCTGGATCAGCTGGGCGGGTGTGGCGGGCAGCGCCGCGTGGGTGCCGGCCGGGCGCGGCGAACGTGATCCGCAGCGGTTCTGGCTGTTGGTCCTGGCCGCGCTGCGGCAGACCGCGGCGGGATCGGCGCTGGTCCGCGAACTGACGGCGGCGCCGGACCTGGACGGCTGGGTGATCACCGAGCGGCTGCTGGCGGATCTGGCGCCGCTGGCTGACCCGTTGTGGCTGGTGGTCGACGACGTGCACGAGCTGAGCCCGGAGGCGCTGCGGCAGCTGGAGCTGCTGATCCTGCGGGCCCCGCCGGGGCTGCGGTTCGTGCTGGCCGCCCGGCATGACGTGCGGCTGGGGCTGCACCGGCTGCGCCTGGAGGGCGAGCTGGCCGAGGTCCGCGAGCCGGATCTTCGGTTCACCGTGGCCGAGGCGGCCGAGCTGTTCGACGCGGCCGGGGTGGACCTGCCGGAGGTGGCGCCGCTGGTGGAGCGGACCGAGGGGTGGGCGGCCGGGCTGCGGCTGGCGGCGCTGTCGCTGGCCGGGCACCCGGACCCGGGGCGGCTGGCGGCCGAGTTCTCCGGCACCGAGCGGACGGTGGCCGAATACCTTTTGGCCGAGGTGCTGGACCGGCAAAACGAGCAGGTGCGGCGGCTGCTGCTGCGCACCTCCATCCTGGAGCGGATCAACGGCGAGCTGGCCCGCCTGCTAACCGGCGACAGCGGCAGCGAGCGGGTGCTGCAGGACCTGGAGGCCGCGAACGCGTTCGTGGTGGCGCTGGACGCAGGGCGGTCGTGGTTCCGCTACCACCACCTGTTCGCCGACCTGCTGCAGCTGGAGCTGCGCCGCACCGAGCCGGACCAGGTCGCCGGGCTGCACCGGGCCGCCGCGAGGTGGTTCGCCGGGCACGGGTACCCGGTGGAGGCGGTCCGGCACGCCCAGGCGGCGCAGGACTGGGGGCTGGCCGCCGAGCAGCTCGCCGACCACTGGCCCGGGCTGTATCTGGACGGCCAGGCCGCCGTCATCCACGAGCTGATCGCCGGGTTCCCCGCCGAGCAGCTCGTCGCGGATGCGGAGCTGGCGGCGGTGGCCGCAGGGGATGAGCTGGCCCGCGGGTCGCTGGAGGCGGCCGAGCGATACCTGGCACGGGCAGAACGGGCGCCGACGCTGCCCGGCCGGCAGGGGCAGGCGCAGCTGCTAGTGGGGATCGTCCGGCTGCTGCTGGCCCGCCAGCGTGGGGATCGGTTGGTGGCGGCCGAGGAGGCGCAGCGGCTGCACGCCGCGGCCGAGGCGACGCAGGCGACGCGGCCTGGCCTGGGCGACGAGCTGCGTGCGTTGGCGCTGATCAGCCTGGGCAGCATCGAGTTGTGGGTCGCCCGGGTCGTGGAGGCCGAGCGGAACCTGGAGCAGGGCGTGGCGTTGGCCCGCCGGATCGGGCGGCCCTACCTCGAGTTCACCGGACTCGCCTATCAGGCGGCGATAGAGACTTTCCGGTCGTATGCCCTGGCGGTGGAACGCGGCAGACAGGCGGCCGAGCTGGCCCGGCGGCACGGCTGGACCGACGAACCGGCCGCCGGCCTGGCGAGCCTGCTAGTCGGAGGCGTGCTGACCTGGCAGGGACGGCTGGAGGAGGCCGAACCCTGGATCCAGCGCGCCGAACGCACCCTCAGAGCCGAAGCCGAGCCGACAGTGGGACTGGCGATCCACCACGCCCGTGGAGAGCTGGAGCTGGCGCGCGGGCGGGACGCGGACGCGCTCGCCGCCTTCCAGGCCGCCGACCGGCTGGCGGGGCGCCTCGCCGAACCGAACCTGATGGTCGATGGGAACCGGTCATTTCTCGTGCGCACCCTGGTCCGCCTCGGTGAGAGCGAACGCGCCGAGCAGGCCCTGGCCGCACTCGGCGAGCAGGACCGCGACGGCGCCGAGATACGCATTGGCGTGGCGACGCTGCGGCTCGCCCAGGACGACCCCCACGCGGCGATCGCCGCGCTCGCGCCGGTCCTGGACGGCTCCGCGCCGATACCCTGGCCGGCCTGGCTGGCTCAGGCGTTCCTGCTCGAGGCGATCGCCCGGGACGCGCTCGGTGATTCCCCCGCCGCCGCAAGCGCCCTGGAGCGTGTGCTCGACCTGGCCGAACCCGACGGGATGCTGACCGTGTTCTTGCTGCACCCGGCGCCGGGCCTGCTGCAGCGCCAGGCCCGGCAGCGCACCGCGCACGCCGCCCTGATCGCCGACATCCTCAGCTTGCTCGCCGGGCGCAAGCTCGCCCCGCCGCCGGCCGGGCCGCCGCCGCCGCTGGAGCCGCTGAGCGACAGCGAGATCCGGGTGCTGCGCTACCTGCCGACCAACCTGTCGGGGCCGGAGATCGCCAGCCAGCTGTACGTCTCGCACAACACGGTCAGGACCCACATCACCCACCTGTACGGCAAGCTCGGCACGCACACCCGGGCCGAGGCCGTCGCCCGCGCCCGGGCCCTCGGCCTGCTGGCCCCCTCCCCGCTGCCGGCCAAGGCCACGCGTCCTGGCTGACGGCGGGCAGGGTCTGGACGGCGGGATTTCCGGGCCTCACGCCAGGTTGCCGTTAACGGATGTGTCACGAGCCCCGGCGCCGGCTTCTGACTGCAGAAGTCAAGGCGGAACTTCGCCGAGAGGAAAGCGCCTCGCCTGCCCAGACGGTGTCCGTTGCGGAAAGTGAACACCCGCCGAGCGGGCCGGACGGGACATTCGGCGCTGCCGAGTATGCGGGCCGGGGCGGGTGAGTTGGTCTGTATTCTGTGGGCTCCCGAACCGTTTCTGAGCAGGTGCCTCAGCGGTATCGCTTTCTCAGGAAGTTATGAGCGCTGTGCACAGTGACAGGATGGCCAGCATCTGCAGCCCGGAACGTGGGGTGATGACGCTGTCCCATCGCCGTTGAAGTAGCCGGGCGTCAGCCGGAGTTTCGTCTCGTTGAGATGCTGCCGTAAGGCGGGAGTTGATCGGCGCGCTGATCCGAGCGTAAATGATGAGCCAGCACGCCAATGCGACCACCGCGATGGCGCCAGCGACAGTCGCGGCCAGGTGCCCGGCCCACGCGACCACCACAGTTCCCAGTATGGTGGCGACGAGTCCGGCGACGCCTGGCACGCGCAGCCTCCGGTCCCCGAAGTCGTGTACTCGGCCCATGATGGACACAAGGGTCCGGTCGTCCACGAGGGCCAGTGCAGGACGCAGAACGATCGCCGAGAATACGTCTGTGCCGTAAATGATCCCGCAGGCAAGCACGGACGTCGCGATGAGCACCTGGCCGAGCGCTGTCACGTCGTGCTCTCGGTATCTCCGAGGTTGAACGCGGGAATCACGCCGATCTGCTGGAAGAGTTCGAGGTAGTTGAGCTCGTCCCAGTGTTCTACGAACTCGCCGTTCTCGGTTCGCCAGATGTCGATGGAACGCATCTCGATCGGGTTCCCGGTCGGAGGTATTCCGTAGAGAGGACCAGCGTGCGTGCCTCGGTAGGTGAATCGTCCGACGACGCGATCTCCGGCCACCACTAGATCGTCCATTGTCGCTTTGATGTCTGGAAATGCTGTGAAGAAGCTCGACCAGAAGGCGCGGTTGGCTTCTCGGCCGTCTTCCACGAATGCGTTGTGATTGATGTAGTTGACAGCCACATAGCCGTCGGCGGCATCGGGATCGTGGTCGTTCAACCCCTTTAGGTAACGCGCAGCAAGCGTGCGTCCATCAGTTTGGCCGTCCGTCATGGTGGTTCTCCTTTTGATTGTCGGAAATCGAGGCCCGACCGTTACCAGGGCCTCTCCGATGGTTGTTGGCGTCACGGGCTTACCGGGCAGCAGGCCCGGCGTGTGGTGTTCCAGCGGTGACGATGATCTCCTCCTCCGGTGCTGGCTGGCCGGCCTGGGGCCAGGCTGCCTCCCGGCTGCGTGAGCGGGCATCACGCAACCGATGCGATTGAGGCCGCTTGCGGTGCCGGGATCGGCGGTCGGCACCACGACGGCCGGCGCTCGCTGAGGACGGGACGGCCAGTGGCCCGAAGCGGGGGCGTCAGACCGGTGGCAGGCGGCGGACTTCGAGCAGCTCGAGCCCGAGCGCCTCGATCTGCGCGAGCACGCCATACAGCGCGGCGCGGTCGGGGAGCGGCCCGGTCAGTACGGTGTCGCCGCCGCTGGCCTGAGCCTGCAGGGCAGGGAACGCGGAGCGTATCGTTTCGCCCAGGCGGCCGCGGACACGGATGCGGTACCGGTGCGGCGGCCGATCAGCGTGGGCACCGGTCACGTATTCACCACGCACGCGGTGAACCGGCCTGCTGGCGGTTCCACGGTTATCGGGACCTGCACGGATGCCCCCTCCTGCTTAAGTGGATCCTCACCGCGAGTCGCGGCGTCGGCCGGTGAGCGCCGGCGCACGATCGAGGTGAGTTCCGGCACGATCAGCGCCTCTGGCCAGCAGACATGACCGTGCCCAGAGCGCGGCGGGTAGCGTCGCGTGGATGTGCTCCAGCGAAGGCACGTCGTACACGGCCGTTGCCATGCCGTAGCCGATCAGCCAGCCGTCCTCGCGCATCGGATTGCTTCTCCGGCTTGCGTCGAACTCGCTGCCCTCTCCTCGTGGCTGCTGGCTGCGAGCCTCGCGCCGGCCTGCGTGAAGTGTCATCACGCAGGTTGCGTGATTCCGCTGCCGCCGCCGGCGGCAGCGAGGGAGATGGGGGCGCGGGCGGCGCTGGCGGGACGGTGCAGCCCGAAGCCGGATCGCTTCGGCCCGGTCACGCATCCCGTGCCGTGCCGCCCAGCCGCCAGGGCTGCGTGCCATGGTCACGGTCCGGGGGCACCGCCGGGGATCAGTCACCCGCACGGCGCACGGGGGCCCCTATCACGGCTGCTGTCACGCTCCTTGCCGGCTGCGCGGATCACGCAGCATGCGTGACGCCAGCTCACCCCGTCAGGCAAGAAGCTCGGGAAGGCGCACAGCGCGACCGAGCGCATCAGCCGAGGAGGCTGACATGACCGAGTTCCTTGATGTTCTGGGCGGGCGAATCGCCTGCGACGTGGACGGCAGCGGCCCGCTGGTGGTGTTGTCCCACGGCATCGGCGACCGCCGGCAGGCCTATCGGTTCCTGGCCCCGACGCTGGCCCAGGCCGGCTACCGGGTGGCCAACGCGGACCTGCGCGGCCACGGCGAGTCCAGCCTGGGCTGGGCGTCTATCACCCGCACCGACGTCGCGGGCGACCTGCTCGCGCTGATCGGTCACCTGGGCGGGCCCGCGGTCATCGTCGGGCACTCGCTCTCGGGCGGGGCGGCCACCATCGCCGCGGCGACGCGGCCGGACCTGGTCGCCGGGGTCGTCGAGATCAACCCGTTCACCAGGAAATCAAAGCCCGACCTGGGCGGGCTGCTGCGGGTCCGTCGCTACCGCCGGTGCGTCTTCCTGCTGACCGGCACGCAGTTGTTCCGCAGCCTGGGCCTGTGGCTGCGCTACCTCAACCTGGCCTACCCGGCCAAACCCGCCGACTACGCCGGCTACATGGCCGCGCTGGCCGCCAAGCTGCGCGAGCCCGGCCGGATGGCGGAGTTCATGAAGACCTTCAAGTCCACGCCCGCCGACGCCGACGCTCAGCTGCCCAACGTCAAAGGCCCGGCCCTGGTCATCATGGGCACGCTGGACCCCGACTTCGGCAACGCCAGGGCCGAGGGCGAGGCGATCGTAGCGGCCATGACGGCCGGGAGGGGCACGGTCGCGATGGTCGACGGCGCCGGGCACTACCCGCACGCGCAGTGCCCCGATGCGGTGGCCGAACTGGTGATTCCGTTCCTCAAGGAACACGCCGGTGCCTAGAGCGGGGCTGACCCGCGACGACGTCGTAAGGGCCGCAGCCAGCCCGCCCGGCGGAATCGGCTACCCCGCTGTCACGGTCGGCTGCTCGCCGAACGCTCGGCGTCCGCGCCCCGTCCCTCCCGGCCGGCGCCGTCAGATCCCGCAACCCGAACAGGTCAGTGCCCCTCGGGCGGCAGGGCTCGGGTCATCCCGGCTCCCACGGTCGGATCTTTCCCGCATCCCTGTCCCGCCGACTTGGCGCCGGCTTGGCAGCGCGGCACCGCACCCGCGCCAAGCCGACGCCGAGCGTCCGCCAAGTCCCCAGCAGGCTGGCAGTGTCCCGCCCATATCCCCAAGTCGGCGCTGCGTAGGAAAGAAAGAAGGAAGGAAACAATGAACACTACGGACATCACGGCCGGCCGCGACCTGGAAGCCCTGCGGGCGGCCATCGCGGGCCAGGTTTTCGTCCCGGGCGAGGCCGGCTATGACCAGGCACGCCAGGCGTGGAACCTGGCCGTCGACCAGCGGCCCGCCGTCGTCTTGGAGGCCGGGTCGGCCGCCGACGTGGCCCAGGCGGTCCGGTACGCCCGCGCCCACGGGATCCGGATCGCCCCGCAAGGCACCGGCCACGGCGCCGGACCGCTCGAACCGCTGGACGGCGCGATGCTGCTGCGGATGACACGCATGCGGACAGTGCACATCGACCCAGCGGCCCACACCGCCCGCGCCGAGGCCGGCGCGGTGTGGCAGGACGTGACCGTCCCGGCCGCCCAGCACGGCCTGGCCGCGCTCGCGGGCTCCTCCGCGACTGTGGGCGTGACCGGGTACACCCTCGGCGGCGGGCTCGGCTGGCTGGCCCGCCGTTATGGGCTGGCCGCCAACAGCGTCACCGCGGCCGAGCTGGTCACCCCGGACGGCGACCTGGTCCGCGCCGACGCCGACCATGAGCCGGACCTATTCTGGGCCGTGCGCGGCGGCGGCGGCATCGGCGTGGTGACCGCGCTGGAGATGCGGCTGTACCCGGTCCGCGAGCTGTACGCCGGGGACCTGTTCTTCCCGATCCAGCGCGCCGCGGAGGTGCTGCACGCCTGGCGCGAATGGACCGACACGGTGCCGGACGAGATCACCTCCCAGGGCCGCCTGGTGCGGCTGCCGCCGGCGCCGCAGCTCCCCGAACCGCTGCGCGGCCGGGCCTTCGTCAAGGTCGAGGCCGCCTACCTCGGCGACGCGGGCACCGGCGCTGAGCTGACCCAGCCGCTGCGCCGGCTCGGCCCCGAACTCGACACCTTCGCGACCATCCCATCCCCCGCGCTCAGCCAGCTCCACATGGATCCCGACCAGCCGGCGCCCTTTCAAGGGGTCGGCGCGTTCCTGTCCGACTTCCCCGCCGCCGCGATCGGCGCCCTGGTCGGGCTGGCCGGCCCGGGCGCCGACACGCTGCTGGCCTCTGTCGAGGTCGGGCACCTCGGCGGCGCGCTGGCCCGCCCCGCCCCGAGCGGCGGCGCCCAGCCCAGCATCGACGCGAACTACCTGCTGGTCGCCGTCGGCGCCGTCCCCGCACCCGGCCTGGCCGCCCCGGTCCGCGCGCAGGCACATGCGGTCAAGGACGCTCTCGGCCCCTGGCACGCCGGCTACGACTACTACAACTTCGAAGAGACCCCGGCCCCGGCCAGCGCGGTGCTTCCGCCTGCCTCCTACCGCCGCCTGCAGAAAATCAAAGCCGCCTACGACCCCGGCCAGATGATCATCTCCGCCCATCCCGTCTCGCTGGCCCGGCCCTGACATGGGCCTAGTGGTCGGGGTCGATGGCGCGGATGACGCGCCGGCTGATCTCGCGCAGCTGCCGGAGCTGGGTCTTGGTCAGCGGATCGATGACCAGGCGGCGGACTTCCTGGACGTGGCCGGGCGCGGCCTGGGTCACCGTGGCCTGGCCCTGGTCGGTCAGGGTGGCCAGGGTGTAGCGGCCGTCGGCCGGGTCGGGGGTGCGGCGCACCCAGCCGCGCTGTTCCAGCCGAGCGACGACCTGGGACAGGCGCGGCAGCGAGCCCTCGGCCAGCGTCGCCAGCACGCTCATTCGCAGGGTGCGGCCGGGCGCCTCGGACAGCAGGGCCAGCACCTGGTATTCGAAGTGGCTGATCCCGGCGTCGCGGTGCAGCTGCGCATCGAGCGCGGCTGGCAGCCTGACCAGTGCGCTGGCCAGGGCGCGCCAGGCCTGTTGTTCCTCGGGGTCGAGCCAGCCGGGCTCTTGCGGGGCGTCCATGACGACAGCATAACTTAACGATTGAAGTAAATCGGCAATCTGATAACTTGCATCATTAAGTGATATAGAGGTACCATCAGTTAATGCTTTAAGTCAGTAGCACCCAAGGAGAGGCACAGTCATGACCCTGCAGCAGCGTGAGGCGATGACCCGGGAAACCAGCACGTCGCAGCCGGCCGGAGGACCGGATGCGCCCGACGGCACGCCCTATCCGAACATCGCTGATACCTCGCATGCGACCGCTGCGGCCGCCGCGTTCTTCCGCTCGTTCTTCACCGCGAAGACCCGCAGGGACATCGAGGCCACGCACGCGCACTTCCATCGCGGGAAGACCGTCTACTTCGACGCGACCCTGGGCTGGGCCCTCCGGTCCAACGCCGACGTGCGGAACATGTGGGAGCAGTACATGCCCCAGTGGCCAGCCGGGGCGAAGTCCTACCCGACCCGGATTCTCGGCGACATGACCAGCGCCGTGGTGTTGGTGACCGACACGCCGGAACTGTTCGGCGGGGAGATCCGCACGATCAGCATCGCCGACCTGCAGGACGGCAAGATTGTCCGGCTGGTGGACTACTGGGACGGCCGCGGGTTCGGCGCCGAGCTCGCCGGGTCGCTGCGCGTGCCGACAGATTCCTACCCGCACGACCTCGGCGTCAGCACGGTGACCAGCCGCCCGGGACCGATCGCGGCAGGGGCCCGGGAGCTCACTGCTGCATTCGCGGCCGGCGACACCGACCGCGCTGGCGAGCTGTTCAGCTACGACGCGGTGTTTGAGGACATGGCGCTGCGGGCTCAGCTGCGCGGCCAGGCGGCCATCGTGCGGTACTTGCGGCGCGCCCTGCCCGGCCTGCCCTACGCGCGGGCCTCGGTCCGGCACGTGGCCGGCGCCGGCCAGGGCGGCGGATACGAATGGCGCGCCGACGGCCAGCCAGTTGCCGTCGGCGCGGCCACGCTCGAGCTCAGCCAGGACGGCAAGATCACCAAGTTCACCGTCGTCTGGGACGGCTCCCTGCTCGACGACCGGGCCATCACCGCGCTCGCCGCCGACGCGGTCGACAGGTAACCCCTCCGCACGCAGCCGGACGGCGCGACGCCGGACGACTGCAGTCACGCGGCGCTCGGGCAGGCAGAGCACGCCGCGGCGGGGGAACTGACCGTCGAATACCCCGAAACCGGACGGGAAGCGCTCCCAGCCATCTGGGACGGGCGGGCGCAGACCAAGATCATCGTCAAGCCGAAAGCCGCAACCCCATCATGACTGCCCCTGCGCGCGCCTGCGTCCAGCAGGAAAACCACCGGCCTCTCACCGGGTTCCCGGCCAGGGAACCCTCTGCTGAGGCACTCCTACTGACCAGCGGAAACCACCAGAACCTGTCCGCCCGGACAGGTGATGGCCCCGTCCTCGGTGATGCGCCAGAGCCACTGGTGCCCGCCACCGGGCGCGACCGGCTGTGAATCAACCCATCGGAAGGGAAACCATCATGACCACCACCGTCAGCCTGAGTTTCGCAGCTCTGACCATCGACGCCGCCGACCCCGCCGCCCTGGCGGACTTCTGGGGCAAGGCACTCGGCCGCCCGGTCAGCCCGGGCGCGGTCGCCGGGGACACCGCAGTCGACGCCACCGGCCCCGACAGCGGCCCCCGGATGATTCTCCACCAACCCCCCGAGCCCGGGACGGCCAAGAACAGCGTCCATCCGGTCCTGGTCACCGACCACCACGACGAGGAGACCGAGCGGCTCACCGGCCTGGGTGCCAGGCCGCTCAATGAGATCAAGCTCCCGCCTGCGGCGCTTCCACCTGGCGTGGCGGCGGTCCGCCAGACCACGTTCGCCGACCCGGAGGGCAACGAATTCGACCTGGTCACCTGGCAGCCCGAGTAGTTGCCAAGCCCGGGCACTAACCGAGGCCCCATCGATGGTCTTGGATCGGCGGCTGCCTACGGCGGCGACCCCCGATCCAAGACCATCAACTAGCCGGAGAAACCAGCTATGCATGATCGGCGCTGCGCCGGCCCGGATGCGGGGCAAGTGAAATCCGGCCAGGACCCGCGGCGAGCCGGGTGCCCGGCGGCGCGCGACTGTGCTGTCTGCTATTCCTGAAAACGAAAGCGCAAATGTCATGTCAACGCTCAACCAAAGTATGCTCGGCGGCCAGGCAGAACGCCGCCCGGCACACACCGGCTCCACCGGCGGTCCACCGCTGGAGCCGAGCACACCACAAGGCTCTGCCCAAGAGCCGTCCCCGCGGCCGGCTCGTCCCCCCGCCACCGTCGCAGACATCACCCGGCCTTCACCGGTGACGGTGGGGGAATATGACCACGTCGCGGCGGCCGCATACCTGATGAAACACGCCGGGTCGGCGGCCATGGTGGTGCTCGGCGCCCTTCCTGGCAACCCGCCAATCGGGGTGATCACCGAGGCCGATATCGCCCGGGCGGTGGCCGACGGCATGGATGTGAACAAGACCCGGATCCATGACCTCCTGACCGCCCGTCCTGCAGCCATTCCCGCAGTGACGAGTATCCGCGACGCGGCCAGAACCATGGTAAATGGAGGTTTCCGGCAGCTGCCGGTCGCCGACGGCACCGGCTGGATCGGGATCGTCGACATCGCTGACGTCTGCGGCGCGCTCCTCGCGCCGCCCGCGGCGTGACCGGCCCGCGCCGGTCGATGCGCGGACGCGGCAGGTAATCACGCAACCTGCGTGATGGCATTTCACGCAGACCGGCGCGAGGCTCGCAGCCAGCAGCCACGAAGAGGTAGCCATGACCGTCCAGATCTCATGGCTGCCACGACCAGCTGACAGGAGACCGGGGCGCCCGGAGGGCCCTGCGGTCACAAGCAGAAGGAGAAGACCATGATCTTCCACATCAACCTGTTCACCCTCAAGCCCGGTCTGAGAGCCTGCTTGAAAACCCGGGTCTGCCGCAGGCCGGGTGCAGTCGGGCCTGTTTGGCGGGGTCTGGCGTGTAGCTGATGTG
>Ga0070717_10003276_pt1 | contig 11582 bp, 11 predicted proteins | sample LARL113metaG_FD_71366 | JGI IMG/M metagenome (GOLD analysis project Ga0070717, IMG submission 71366) | Corn, switchgrass and miscanthus rhizosphere microbial communities from Kellogg Biological Station, Michigan, USA - LAR L11-3 metaG | ecosystem: Host-associated > Plants > Roots > Rhizosphere ...
CCGAACAGCTCGGACTCGATCAGCGTCTCGGGGATGGCCCCGCATGCCAAAGCGATAAACGGACGGCCGCTCCGGTTGCCGCGGTTATGCACCGCGCGCGCCACCAGTTCCTTGCCGGTCCCGCTCTCCCCGGTGATTAGCACCGACGCGTCGATGTTGGAGACGCAGTCGATCAGATGATGTACTTGCTGCATCGCGGGGCTGCTCCCGACCATCTGGTCGCGGTCCCGAATGGCCTGCATGCGCACCACTTCCTGTTCCGACTGGCGCTTCAGCATCGAGTGCTCGTGGGCCCGGCGTAGCATCAGGCGCAGGTCGCGGATGGAGGGTGGCCGCCGACAGTAGCCGAAGGCGCCCTGCCGTACAAGTTCGTTGGCGGTGACGCGCAGACCGTCGTCCGCCATGATCACCCAGGCTACGTCGGACGCGATCATCCGGCGGGCGCAGGCGATGCGTTCTTTGAGTGAGTCATGATTGGAATTCAGGTCGAGGATCATGACGTGGCAGTTTTTGTCAGAGAGTAAACGGTTGATTCCTTCCTCCTTCGACTCAAAGAAGAATTGGAACTCCGTACCCAAGGCTGAAGACAACAAAGGCTGCAATGTGCAGTCCTGAGAAAACAGACCGATGCGAATCACTATGTTCACCCGGTAGTTAGATTTCTTATTAAAGTAAGGGTAATCTATCACGGTAACAACAGAAAGCAAGTAGCGTAACCGACGTAAGTCATTCGAAAGTAACTGATTGTACTCGCAGCGTGTACTCCCGGCGTGTATACAGCCTCCCAACCCCCTGTAAACAAGCGTGGACACCCATCCACTTCTACCTCCATAAATTCCGCCTTTTCTGGGGAATACTGGCTCCCGCGGTTTGGAATCCCACTTGCACTTCCGTTGAGCAGTGAGTGCTTTGGAATTGCACAGGGGTGTCTATGCATTCAATGGTGCTTTGGCCTGTTCTTACTCTCGTGGCCGCGGTGGTTGCGTTTGTGCCCACCATTCAGGACTCGGGAAGCCGATCCATCCTGTATTGGCTCATCATTCCTCCGCTGGTGGCGGGGGTCTTGGCGGCTTGTTCACATCTCACGGTCTCCTGAGAGGGACGCGCTGGAGGAACTGATGCATTCGATTGCCTGGTGGCCGACCTGCGTAGTGCTGGGCGTCGCGACGTTTACTGATTTGCGCAGCCGGCGGATCCCGAACTGGCTGGTGCTCCCGTTTCTGCTCGCCGGGATGGGGATATCGGTTTGGCTACAGGGGTGGCATGGATTGGGGCAGACTCTGGCCGGGGTGGGTCTGGGCGCGGTGATTTTTGGATTTTTGAGTTGGCTGGGTGGCATGGGGATGGGAGACGTGAAGCTGTGCGCGGCCATCGGGGCGTGGATTGGTCCATCGCAGTTGATCATCGCACTCGTGATAACGGGGCTCGCGGGTGGAGTCATGGCCGTTGGCTGGGCTGCCTGGCGCGGCTCTTTAGGCAACATGTTTTCGGGCTCGGGGGAGCTCATTTTCGGAATAGGGAAGCGGGGCCTGCGCCCGCATCCCGACCTGGTTCTCTCCAATCCGCTGGCGCTCAAAATGCCGTATGCGCCGGCCATCGCCATTGGGACCCTGGTGTCGTTCTTCGCCCGATGAACGGCGAAGAACCTATTTCATTTCGATAGAAAGCTGGAAGAACTGCATTGCAGGGAGCAGTCAATTGCTGATGGCGACCTATCCGGAAACAGACGCCCTGGGCGCGAATTTATTATCGGTCGCGCTGATTGGGCCGGACGAGCGCAGCCGCATGGCGGTCGCGGATGCCTTGCTTGGATGCACGTCTGGAGTTCCGCGCCAGCTCCCTTTTTATCCCGAGATCGACCAGGTCTCCAAGCTGATCGACCTGAACTTCGATGTGATGATCATCGACCTTGACAGCGACCCGGAAGCGGCGCTCGACCTAGTCGAGGCCATGTGCGCCGACAGTCCAGCCACAGTCATGCTGTATTCCTCAGTTGCGGATTCAGAGCTCATGATTCGCTGCATGCGCGCCGGCGCCCGCGAATTCCTGAGCCTGCCGTTTGCGCCCAGTACGGTGGCTGAAGCCATGGTGCGGGCCTCGGTGCGGCGCACGGCGATTCGCAACCCCACACCCAAGCGGCCGGACGGCAAACTGCACGTGTTCTTCGGCGCCAAAGGCGGTTCGGGCGTGACCACCCTGGCCTCCAATTTCGCCATTTCCCTGGCGCGTGAATCGGGCAAGAAGGCGCTGCTGATCGACATGGATCTGCCCTTCGGAGATGTCGCCCTGGGCCTGGGCCTTACCGCTTCCTACTCCGTTGCCGATGCGCTGCAGAACCACAACCGCCTCGATGGCAATTTCCTGTCCCGCCTGCTGGTCAAGCATGAATCCGGCCTGTCGGTGCTGACGGCGCCCGGAAAAGTGGTTCGCGTTCAACTCACCACTGACGCAGTGAACAAACTGCTGGCCGTTGCCCGACAGGATTTCGAATACGTGGTGATCGACACAGGCTCGAGACTCGACCTGACCGCGACCGGCTTATTCGAGGCGGATGCCGTGATTTACCTGGTAACCCAGGTGGGCCTGACCGAGCTGCGTAATTCCAATCGCATCATCTCTGAGTTCTTTGCGGCTGATTTTCCCAAGCTGGAGATTGTGCTCAACCGCTATATGCCCGCGTCGCTGGGAATCGACGAGGAACACATCACCAAGGCGCTCACGCGCCGGGCGCAGTGGAAGATACCGGACGAAAACGGCACCGTGCGCAAATTGCAGAACACCGCCACGCCCTTGGTGCTGGAAGAAACCAACATCGCCCGCGTGATCCGGCAGATGGCCAGGACCGCTTGCGGCCTGGTCGCAGAGCCGGAAAAGAAGAAGCGAATTATTGGGTTGTTTTGACGGAGGTCTATCGTATGGCGTCAGCACCGGAGCTCTTAAATCTCGAGAAGTTCAAATCGGACGTACACAAGAGCCTGATCTCCAAGCTCGATCTGGAGAAGCTCTCGCGCGTCGAGTCCAGCCAGGCGCGCCAGGTGGTCGCCAACCTGATCAGCGAAATCATCAAGGTCCAGGGAGTACCGCTGAGCTTTGATGAACAGGCCAAAATCCAGGCCGATCTGCTCGACGAAGTCTTCGGGCTGGGGCCCCTGGAGCCATTGCTGCGCGATCCGCGCATCTCCGACATCCTGGTCAACAGCAAAGACAAGGTGTTCGTGGAACGGGGCGGAAAGCTGACGAGAACCGACACCGTGTTTCGCGATGACCGTCATCTTCTGCAGATTATCGATCGCATCGTCTCGCGCGTCGGCCGACGCGTGGATGAATCTTCACCCATGGTGGATGCCCGCCTGCCGGATGGCTCGCGCGTCAACGCCATCATTCCGCCGCTGGCGCTCGACGGCCCCTCGATGTCCATCCGCCGCTTCGGGACCGGCCCCGTGCAGGCCAACCAGCTTGTGGAACTGAAGAGCATTTCGGCGGAGATGATGCAGGTAATCGAGGCGGCAGCCCACGCGCGGCTCACGATCCTTATCTCCGGTGGAACCGGCGCCGGCAAAACCACGCTGCTGAATATTCTGTCGCGCAACATTCCGCAGAGCGAGCGCGTGATCACCATTGAGGACGCGGCCGAACTGCAATTGGCGCAGGAGAATCTTGTCCGCCTGGAAACCCGACCGCCGAACATCGAAGGGCAGGGCGCCGTTCGCCAGCGGCAACTGTTGATCAACTGCCTGCGTATGCGCCCTGATCGCATTATCCTCGGCGAGGTGCGCGGCGAAGAAGCCTTCGACATGCTGCAGGCCATGAACACCGGCCACGAAGGCTCCATGGCGACTATCCACGCCAACACGCCGCGCGACGCGCTGACCCGCCTGGAATCGATGGTGGCCATGAGCGGCCTGACCCTGACGGAGCGAACCGTCCGCCAGCAGATCGCCTCCGCGCTCAACATCGTGGTGCAGATCTCACGCCTCAGCGACGGCACCCGCAAGGTGATGAGCATCTCCGAAGTCACAGGCATGGAAGAAAACATCATCAGCATGCAGGATATCTTCCTGTTCCAGAAGAAAGGCATCGGGCCCACGGGCAAAGTGATCGGCACGTTTCGCCCCACGCGCATTCGTCCGCGTTTTCTCGACCGCCTGCAGATCGCGGGCATCACACTGCCGCAAACGGTGTTTGAAAACATCACCGAAGTGAATTAACCCAAGAGGAAGTTGAACTCATGCCGCTGCTCATTGTTCTCATTTTTCTCGCAGCCTTTGCGGTCATCGCGCCGGTGCTGGTGTACTGGAGCGGCGCGGGAAAGGCCCGCTCGAACAAGCAGGTGATTGCGGCGCTTAATACCGCCCTGGGCGACGATCGCAAGCAAAAGAGCGCTCCGGTTCTCGACGTTCGCAAGACCGAAACGCACAGTTCCATTCCCTGGCTCAACCATCTTCTTGCCAGGGTCGACCTGATTCCGAGGCTGCAGAAGGTGCTGAACCAGGCGGAAGTCAAGTGGACTCCCGGGTTTCTGTTGCTCATGTCGGTGGCCTGTCTGTTGATTCCTGGTTACCTGATCAGGTTGCGGACGGATTCCATTGTCCTGGGCCTGCTGGTGGGAATCGTGCTTGGGTTCGTGCCGCTCTGTTTTGTGCTGCTCAAGCGCGGCAAGCGTTTCAAGAAATTCGAGGAAGGCCTGCCCGATGCCCTTGATTTGATGACCAGCGCCTTGCGGGTGGGGCACAGCTTCAATGCTGCGCTCAGCCTGATCGCGCGCGAATGCTCCGATCCCATCGGGGGCGAATTCAAGACCTGCTTTGACGAGCAGAATTACGGCCTGGAACTGCGCACTGCGCTGGAGAATCTGACCCTTCGCATGCCTTTGCAGGATCTCAAGATCGTCGTCACCGCCATCCTGATTCAGAGAGAAAGCGGCGGCAACCTCGCCGAGGTGCTGGAAAAGACCGCCTATGTGATCCGGCAGCGATTCCGCCTCAAGCGGCAAGTGATGGTGCACACGGCGCAGGGACGGCTCACCGGCTGGATCCTCACCATCCTTCCCATGGCGCTTGGCATTGGCCTGTACATCGTCAACCCGGATACCGAGAGCCTGCTCTGGAAGCGTGAAATCGGCGTGAGGCTGCTGTTCATTGCCGGAGGCATGCTGGTGGTGGGCACCATGATCATTCAAAAAATCGTTCGCATGGAAGTTTAAGGACAGCCTATGGGATTTGCGATCTTCACATTCTGTTGCGTGTTTCTGCTCATCGGCAGCGCCGGCCTGCTCGTGTTCTATCGCGCCGCCATGGTGAAGCGCATCTCCGCCCTGACCCCGAAGAGCAAGAAGGAGAGAAGCCTTGCCGCCACCCTGCAGCAGACGGGCAGTTCGCTGGGCGTGGTGGTGGAAAAGTTCGAGCGCGTGGTGCCGAAGTCCCAGGCGGAAGTAGGAGTCGCGCAGCAGCGCCTCATTCGCGCCGGTTTTCGCAAAGACTCGGCCGTCAGCTTCTTTTACGGCACCAAGGTGTTGGTTCCCCTCGCCCTGTGCGCCATCGTGTTTACCACCGGTATCGGCGCCGATAGCCCCTTCATCATGTATGTCGCCGCGCTCGGCATCGGATATCTTGGCCCCGATTTCTGGCTCGGCAAAAAGATCAGTTCGCGCCAGAAAAAGATCCGCCTGGGCTTGCCGGACGTGCTCGATCTGCTGGTGGTCTGCGTGGAAGCCGGACTGGGGCTGGACCAGGCCACGGCAAAGGCCGCGGAGGAACTGATGAAGGCCCAACCCGCCGTGGCCGACGAATTGACCATCGTCGCGCTGGAGCAGCGCGCCGGCCGACCTCGTGAGGACGCGTGGCGGCATATGGCCGAACGCACCGATGTGGATACCGTCCGCAACCTGGTTTCCATGCTCATTCAATCGGAGCAGTTTGGCACGAGCATTGCTAAGACATTACGTACGCACTCTGACACGCTCAGGACGCAGCGCATTCAGCAGGTGGAAGAAATGGCGGCCAAGACCACGATCAAGTTGATCTTCCCGCTGGTGTTCTTTATCTTTCCCTGCCTGTTCCTGGTAACCCTGGGACCGGCCGTGATCCTGATGTCGGAATCATTCAAAGAATTTCTCACTCATTGAGAGATTTGAGAGAAAGGAGACTCGATATGGACAGTGTTTTTCTTACCCGGATCGTCGCCGGCGTGCTGTTCGTCATCGTGCTGGGCTTCCTGGTCCAGCGCCGTCGCAAGAGCGTCCGCTAAAACGGCGGTGTCTCTCGGAGTGGCGCCCTGGACTGCGTTCTTCCGCGGCTCTGCCTTTCGCTTACCTCGTTTGTGACCTCCAGTTGACGGTGTCACCGGCTGCTACGGCAGCCGGTGACACCGGCGACTCCGATCACGAATCCCCGTAGCGCGCAGGCAACCGTAAAGGAATCAAAAGCCCCGGCCGATTCAACTGCGCCCCTTCCGGTAACCGAAAACATTAAGCCACATGTAACCAATAGACAACACATCACACATATCATTAAAGCTCTGGCGATGCCTGAATTACGGATGTTCTCGAGGATTGGAGTGTATGGATAGGCCACAGTACTGCGTATACAACCAGACCAGCGAGTCCTTCCTGAGTTTAGGCATAACCCATGCCGACAATACCCGCGCGCACTTCAAAGGCCTTGTGGAGGGAAATACGCCGCGGTACGACGAAGGCAAATGGGTGGTGAACCCCAGGGGGATCCACTTTTTTCGCCTCTTCTCTTCCCGCGATCTTGTCTTCCTCGACGAGAAACACCGCGTCATCGGGGTCATCGAATCGTTTCCCCCGTTTCGGTTCGCGCCCATGGTGCCCGGGGTGGCCAGCGTTCTTGCGCTTCCTGTCCGCACCATCGATTCCTCGCAGACCCAGCCCGGCAACCAGTTGGTGATCTGCGTCGCCGAGGAACTGGAATTCCGTCTGAGGAGCATGCCGGACCTGCACCAAGACGACTTGAGCGGCTCTTCGGCGGCGCCCAACAATTTGCAACCCGCCAGGAAATGGATTACGCCCTCTTCGGCGCACGACCGGCGCACCGCGCGCCGGAAACGCTGGCCCCGGCTGGTCGCATACGACTCGACCGGCGGAACGCTCGAGGTCCACGGCGTCAAGGATATGAGTGCGAACGGTCTTTATCTGATGACTGAAGAGCGCTGGCCCCTGGGTACCCAGGTGACCATGACCTTGCAACGGACCGATGGGTTGGACGAGGACCCGAAGAACAACGTCATCGTGGTGCAACTCCGCGTGATCCGGTGGGGCAAAGACGGCGTAGGCTTGGCGTTCTTGCAGTCCGAGGCAGAAGATCTACCGCTGATGACCCTTAGTAGCGTGGGAGATTGACGCGGTTTCATACCGGCCGCAATGAGGCGCGCAGAATCCTCACACCCCCTATCCTCCTGCACTTCCGCAATCCCAGCAGGTAGCCTGGTTGTTCTACGATAACGACGTCGGGAAGAGTCGCGGAGGACAACCATGGATGCAGGCGAATTCAAGGCAGCGCAGAAAAGGGCACAGGGCGTTTTGAAATCGGCAGGGATCGTTTTGACGGACGATGAAATGGCCCATATCGAAGTCGCCGACATGGGCCTGAACCGGCTGGCGGTGGAAGGGCTGGAACTCGTCACCTATATCAACAACGACCGTTACTGCGCCAAGGAACTGGTGCTGTTTCCAGGCCAGACCTGCCCCGAGCACCGGCATCCAGCGGTGGGCGGTCAGCCCGGAAAACAGGAAACCTTCCGCTGTCGCTCTGGCGAGGTGTGGCTCTATGTTGAAGGCGAGCCGGCCCCGGCAATCAAGGCGACGGTCCCCGAACCTGCCCGCAAATATTACACCGTCTTTCACGAAATTGCGCTGCGTCCGGGCGAGCAGTACACCATTCCGCCGGACACATTGCACTGGTTCCAGGCCGGACCCGAGGGCGCCGTGGTATCGGAGTTTTCCAGCCGCAGCACCGACGAGAACGATATCTTTACCGATCCCCACATCCGGCGCCAGACGGTAGTCGAAAATTAGCGCGGAGCGACGACCCTCGTTCCATCAGATTTCATTTGTTATCTGGGTGCCCCAGGTCTCGATTTTGAGACCTGGGAAATTGCCAATCGCCAAACGGATAGCGGCCTCGGCCAGTGAGTAGTCTCCATCGGCGCGCAGGAGTTCGAAGGGCGTCTTTGCATAGAGCGGCGGCTGGGCCATAAATCGCGGAGTGCTACCCCGATGAGGCTGCGCAGCATGTACCAGGAACGGGTGGCAAAGGTACACGGTACCCGCTGCTCCCGTCGCGGTGACTTCCGGCAGGCCCGCCGAGTCGGCGTCGGCCGCTTTCGAGATCTCCATCATCGACATGCCCTCTTCTCCTGCTGGCGCAAGAAGGCGAGCCGTGTTGCGATGCGATCCGGTGCGTATGCGCGTGGGCGCGTCGTCCTCGCCCACATCCGAGAAAAGGAACAACATCAGCAGGGCGCGGCCTTTGGAGCGCACGTTGACGCGCCATTCGAGGTACGACTTCGACGGCCCGTCCGGAGGATAGCTGGCGTCGATGTGCCAGCCCGTGTCGCCGGGATCGCCAGGATGAGGAAAGCGGATTGGAAAACCGCCGAGGCTCTGGCGCGGAAGCCAGCGATCGTGGCCAATCAAGTCATCAAACGCGGCGTGCAACACAGGCGTGTTTGCGGCCGTGTAGAACGGTGGTTGCGCGTAATCGCCAAGCCGGATCACAGGATTGATCCAGGTGGATCGATCGTCCGGATCGCAGCCCGTATCGCGCCAGAGAATCGCACGAGCCTCTGCGGCGACCTCGCGCGGGAATGCATGATCGATGCGAACGAATCCGTCGCGAACAAACTGCTCTTTCTGTGCATCGGTCAGGAGCACGCGCTCTCCTCGCGCCGTGCCCACGCGTACGCCGTCCCCAGCCACGAGCGCCCGTCATCGGGCTCCGGTAAATGCGGTGTGAGGGCCCACATGCCGATCCAGGCCAGCGCGACAAGGTTCGGAAACAGCAGCGGCGCTAGCGGAGGCGCGCCGTTGACCAGTTTGTCCCATAAGCCGGCGCCGGGTTCCACAAGATTGGCGCGCAGGTGAAACCAGAACCCCAGCACGCCCATGGCGCCTTGAAAGAGCATCACCGCAATGCACAGATCGAGGAATCGCCGCGTGACCGGCTGGATCAACGGCACCAGTAGAAAGCCGGTTGCGAATGCCGACGAGATGACGGGAAGCCACTCGGTACGCAGGAAGAAGCCGTTGCCGGCGTGATCGGTGAGGGAAAGCACGAAGTTTCCGAAGAAGCCGCCCAAAGCCAGAAGAACAATCCAGCGCGCCCACTCCGCCGATCCGGCGCGCACCATGCGATTCATCAGCAGCAGGAATCCCAGGCCCGTGTACGCCAGCGGCGCCGCGAACGGTGCGGCATAGGTGAGGCTCTTGATAGTGCGGTCCAGGAAGAAGCGACTCTCGAGGTGATAGAGCACGCCGGCCAGTCCGGTGAGAATCGCCAGCCCGCCCACCAGGTAGCCCACGTCTCTCCAGGGCGCGTCGACCCGAAACACCCAGCGCAGCACGATGCAAACGCCGAGAACCGCCGCGCCGCCAATCGAGAAGTACAGCGGGATGTATTCCGCGGATTTGTGGAACTGGTTGACCGAATGAGCAATGTAAATGTCGCCCGCGAGAATCCCGAGGTTCGCGGTGGCGAAAACTTCCACCCACAGCTGCGTGTCATGAACCCAGCACAGGCGCGGATGCTGGAGAAGGCGTTGCGCGCGGGCGAGGAGGTTACTTATGTCCATGCTCCCTCCGCAATTCGGCAGCGTCGTGTTCCAGTTGGACGGTCTTCTGCAGCATGGGATAGTTTCCGTGCCACTGGACGAAATCTGCGCCGCCCATGAAGGCTGCGTGCTTCGACGTGCGCCCGTCATAGTGCCAGAGATCGAAATAAACAAAATCGATGGGGTTAGTAAAAGGCCCGCCGCTGAGTGAGCCGTCTGCCCGCAGGCCGTTCACGATATCTTGTGCGTGCTGCACCTTGAGATTCGTAGAAGCGACCACCTGCTCGGCCTGCGTATAGACCTTGTTGATGGTATCGGCGGTGTGGCATTGTGTGCAGACCTGTTTCATGTTGACCTGCGCCTGCACGTGGTTGGGGCGCTTCTGCGTGACCGCATTGGCGAGGTAGTACGAGAGGCGCTCCGAGGGGTCGTGCGTCACCTTCAGGCCATTGATGCCCGACATGTGGCAGGTGGCGCAGGTGGGCACGAACATGTCGCGCGTGGTGAGCGTTTTCGGCGCGGCATTCAGGTTCAGCAGACGTTCCTGGGCGGCGAACATGATGCCGTGCTTTGATTCCTCGTAGATCTCGATCTGCGAATGATCGGGGCCCATGTGGCACTGCGCGCAGGTGGAAGGCAGCCGCGCCAGCGCCACCGAACTAGTGTGCCGAGAGTGGCACGCAGTACAGGAGCCGATGGTGCCGTCGTCGTTGGGCTTGCCGACGGCGTGGCACTGCTCGCAACCGCTGGTCATGGCCGCGCCGCCCTCGGCCTTCACAAACGGATGCGGCGGACGGCGCGTGCCTCCAGGCTGATACGTTTCGGAGAAATTCACCTGCTCCGGGGTGAGGCCTTTCTCGCCGTAGATGGCGGCCCACGATGGCGCCGCGTGCCGGCTGCGCAGGAATTCCTGGTAGATGGGTTCGTGGCACCCGCGGCAGTTTCCGGCGGTGAGATGTTTGGCGATCACAAAACCGTGGTGATCTTCTTTTTGCTGGTTCCCGGTGGGCTGGTGGCAGTCGAGGCAATTCACGCCCTTGGTGGCGTGGGCCGACATTTCGTACTCATGCACCACCGCGTACTGCAGGCGGGCGTGGCACTCCGCGCATTTACCCGAGGCGCGGACAAAGGCCGCCGTGGGCTGATTGGTTTCCGCGGGTGGGCGATGGCGGTTGATGAGAAAGGCAGCGAGGATGAGTGCGAAGGCAATCGTGACGCCAATGAACACCGAACGAAAGGACATGAGCGACTCCGAAGCCCAACAACACAATGTAGCAGTTGGCTGTTATCCATTGCGCGTTGGACTATATACGTCTCGAAGCGAACGCCACGCGTTTTCGCGTTTGCATTTTTGTCAAGAGGGTAAATCTTACAAGTTGCATATTCCAAACCGTTTACCATCCATTTTAGTTTGCATATTAATTACCCCATTTGGCGCACAATGGAATCAGCATCAAAAACTCTGCTGCCTGAAAACAAACCGGATGAATCTCGGAATCACAGAACGTGCTGACTTGCTAAGTCGCGATGATCCAATGCAACAGTCGCTTGCAAAATTACGTCACCCCGGGAAGCCCGAATGCGCTCAATCGAAACCGCTTTCCGCCCATTTGCCGCAAAAAGCACGACCCTCCCCTCCCCTCTGAGACCATCTGAATGGCCGTAAACGACAGAAAGAAAACGACATAATGACCCAAAAACCACCCTTTTGCTACATGTTCGGTGCAAAAAATATTTTCACCCAACTAAACCTTTTTTTTTTCACCAAAGCCTTCACTCTTGTGATCCCGAGC
>Ga0070717_10003277_pt1 | contig 11581 bp, 9 predicted proteins | sample LARL113metaG_FD_71366 | JGI IMG/M metagenome (GOLD analysis project Ga0070717, IMG submission 71366) | Corn, switchgrass and miscanthus rhizosphere microbial communities from Kellogg Biological Station, Michigan, USA - LAR L11-3 metaG | ecosystem: Host-associated > Plants > Roots > Rhizosphere ...
ATGACGGCGTCCGCCATCACGTCTCCACCAGCCCCGTGCTCGAGCCGCTCGCCACCGAATCCTTGTGCCCGTGAGGCAGCGCCAGATAGGACTCCGAACTCATCTCGATCAGCCGCGAGGCGGTTCGCTTGAATTCGTTGGCCTCATTGCCTTCAGTCGCAAGATACAGCGACACCGGATTGGCCGCCGCCGACGCCATCAATTTCACGGCATTATCATAAAGCGTGTCGATCAGGGCGGTGAAGCGCTTGGCGGCATTACGCTCGGCATAGTCCATCACCGGAACATGGTCGATCATGATGGTATGATAGTCGCGCGCAAGCCGCAGATAGTCGGATGCCGCGAGCGGCATTTCGCATAATTCCTTGAACGAAAACCGCGCGACGCCGCGCGATGAACAAGGCACATGCAACACGCGGCCCTTGATCGCGATATCGCGCGGCTTGCAGGGCGCGTTGCCGGTCATTTTCGCCCAGGCCTTGTCGAGCGCTGCGTCGGCTTCGCGGTCCGCCGGCACCAGCCACATCTTGACGCCAACAAGCTTCTCGAGCCGGAAATCGGTCCGCGCATCGAGCCGCAGCACGTCCATATGCTGTTCGATCTGCGCGATAAAGGGCAGGAACAGCGCGCGGTTCAGCCCGCCCTTGTAGAGATCGTCGGGCGCGACATTGGATGTCGCCACTACTATCGTGCCGAGCTCGAACAATCTTGCGAACAGCCGGCCCAGGATCATCGCATCCGCGATGTCGGTGACGTGGAATTCGTCGAAGCATAACAGCCACGCCTCGTCGAAAATCGACTGCGCCGTGAGCGCGATCACGTCGGCATCGGCAATCTCGCCGCGCGCGATGTTTTGGCGGTAGCCGTGGATGCGCTCATGCACATCGGCCATGAATTCGTGGAAATGCGCCCGCCGCTTGTGCTCGACCGGGCTGTCTTGGAAGAACAAATCCATCAACATGGTCTTGCCGCGCCCGACCTCACCATGGACATAGAGGCCGCGAGGCGCGCCGTTCTTGTCAGTGAAGAGACGGCCGAGCAGGCCCTGCTTGCGCGGCGGCTTGTAGCTCGAAAGCCGCCCCTCCAGGCCGGCAAAGGCCTCGGCTGCTTCCGCCTGTGCCGGATCGGGCTCGATCGCGCCGGAGGCGACGAGATTTTCATAATGGGTGTGGAACGAGGTGGGCGGGGTGGGCGGTGTCGACAGCATGGCCCACCTTACGGCCCCAGACTCGGAAAAATTGCAAGCCGGGAATTGAGGCTTGTGGGTATCGCAAACCGTCATACCCGCAAAGGCGGGTATCCAGTACGCCGCGGCTTCTCGGCTCGAGCGCTGAGGGCTCTGGAATACTGGTTCGCCCGGTCATAGGCGAGCGGAAGCGACGCCGTCCTTCGGACGGCTATGCCGGGCAATGACAGCTGTGAATGCGGCTTACGCGCTCAGCGCGTAAGAGTCTTCCACCACATAGGGCCCGCCGCCGGTGGAGGCGCGCGAGGAGAACAGCACGAAGCGCTCGGCTTTGAACACCCGGCTCGGGAAATAGCCGCGCACCGACAGATAATCAGCGACGTCCTGGCTCGAGGCATCGTGCAGCCGTGCCAGCGTCACATGCGGGGTGAATTTGCGCCCCTGCGGATCGAGCCCGATCCGCTGCATCAACCGTTCGAGCTCGGCCTGTAGCTCGATCAGGGGCCGGCTCGGCACGATGGAAGCGACCACCGCGCGCGGCTTGCGCCCGCCAAAGCTCGACAGGCCCTGCACCGTCACTTCGAACGGCTTGCGATTGACCCGAAACAGCATCGAGGCGATCTCGTTGGCGGAAATGCCGTCGATGTCGCCGATGAAGCGCAAGGTGACATGATAATTTTCGGGATCGATCCAGCGGGCGCCGGGAAGGCCGCCCCGCAAGCTGGAAAGCGTCTGGCCGACCTCGGCCGGGATTTCCAGTCCAGTAAACAAACGCGGCATCGTTAGACTCCCGATGCTAGGGTCTGATCGCAGAGATACTAGATCAAACCCCTAAACAAATTCCGGCGACGAATCACCGATTTCTATTTTCTACCCGACTTATATGACTCTGCGAAGCATCCCCCGTTAACGGGCTGGAAACCTCCGGTAAACCACGGGTGTCTGCCCGTTTTTCAACTACGTTGCCCTCTTATCGTACCGAGAAATGCCTGCACGGTGGGCAGCATTTTCGTAACGATGATGTCGACGCCCTCCGCCGTCGGATGGATGCCGTCGGCCTGATTGAGCTTGGGGTCGGCGGCGACGCCGTCCAGGAAAAACGGATAGAGCGGCACGTCGAACTTCTTCGCCAGATCCGGATAGATCGTGTTGAATTTTGCCGCATAGTCTTCGCCGTAATTCGGCGGCGCCAGCATCCCGCACAGCATCACCGCGATCTTGCGCGCCTTCAGCCGTCTCACGATGTCCGAAAGCGCCGCGCGGGTGACGGCGGGATCGGTGCCGCGCAAGGCATCGTTGGCGCCGAGTTCGACGATCACCGCCTCGGTTCCCTCGGGCACCGACCAGTCGAGCCGGTCGCGGCCCCCCGAGGCGGTATCACCGGACACCCCGGCATTGATCATATCAACCTCTATCCCCTTGTCTTTCAAGGCCTTTTGCAAGCGAGCCGGAAACGCGGCCGGGCCCGACAGTCCCAGACCAGCACTCAAGGAATCGCCCAGCACCACCATCTTGACCGGCTGTGCAAATACCGGTCCAGCCCAAAGCAAGGCGGCCATCAACACGAGCATGTGCATGAACAATCGCGTCCGCCTCTCGACCGCCATGCGGGAAGTGCCATATGACCGAGCCATGGACAGTCTCATCGAACCCTCGCAACTGGCCGGCCTCGCGCCGGACACCATTTCCATCTCGAACGTCAATCTCTCGCTCGGCGCGGGCGCGGCGCGCGTTCATATCCTCAAAGATATCAGCCTGCGCGTGGCATCGGGAGAAGCGATCGGCCTGATCGGCCCGTCAGGCTCGGGCAAGTCTACGCTGTTGATGGTGATGGCGGGTCTGGAACGGCCTGACACGGGAGAGGTGGTGGTCAACGGCACGCCTTTCAATGCCCTCGACGAGGACGCGCTGGCGCGCTTTCGCGGCCGCCAGGTCGGCATTGTATTCCAGTCGTTCCATCTGATCCCGACCATGACGGCGCTGGAGAACGTCGCGGTGCCGCTGGAGCTCGCCGGCGACCCGGACGCGTCGAAGCGCGCCGCCCAGGAATTAATGTCGGTCGGTCTTTCCGACCGCATGCACCACTACCCAACGCAATTGTCAGGCGGCGAACAGCAACGCGTGGCGCTGGCCCGCGCGCTGGCGCCCGATCCCGCGATCCTGGTCGCGGACGAGCCGACCGGAAATCTCGACGAGGCCACCGGAAAACAGATCGTCGATCTGCTGTTCTCCAAGCATGACGAGCGCGGCATGACGCTGGTGCTGGTGACCCACGACACCTCGCTTGCGCAGCGCTGCGATCGCGTGGTGCGGTTGCGCTCGGGCCGGATCGACGGCGAGACCAAGCACCGCCGCGCCGCTTCATGAGCATTGCATCCGAACGCATCGGCGGCGGCCGCGCGGCATCGCTTTCGTTGCGCTATGCCTTGCGCGAATTGCGCGGCGGCTTGCGCGGCTTCTATGTTTTCATCGCCTGCATCGCGCTCGGCGTGATGGCGATCGCAGGCGTCGGCTCGGTCGCGGCCAGTCTTAGCGATGGGCTGGCGCGGGAGGGTCGCACGCTGCTCGGCGGCGATGTCGCCTTCGTCTTGTTCCAGCGCGAGGCCAAGCCGGACGAGGTCGCCTTCCTGCGCTCGCGCGGCGAGGTATCGGTGGCGGCCACCTTGCGCGGCATGGCGCGCGCCGGCGACGGCCGGCTCGCTCTGGTCGAGATGAAGGCGGTCGATGCCGTTTACCCGATGCTCGGCGAGCTCACGCTACATCCGACACTGCCGATCAGCGATCTGCTGGCCGAGCGCGACGGCGCGTTCGGCGCGGCAGCCGACCCGACCCTGCTGGCGCGGCTCGATCTGAAGATCGGCGATCGCGTCACCATCGGCAACGCCAGCTTCCAGATCAGGAGCGCCGTCGATGCCGAGCCGGACAAGCTCGCCGGCGGCGTCGGCTTCGGTCCGCGCTTCCTGATCTCCGAAGCCGCCCTGCACGCGACCGGACTGTTGCAGCCGGGCAGCCTGGTGCGTTGGGCCTATCGGGTGAAATTGCCCGGCAATGCGAGCGGCGAACGCGCCACTACCGCATTGATCGATGACGCGCGAGCAGCATTGCCCGAGGCCGGCTGGGAAATCCGCAGCCGTTCCAACGCCTCGCCGCAGCTTGAGCGCACCATCAACCGCTTCACGCAATTTTTGACCCTGGTCGGCCTCGCAGCGCTGCTGGTCGGCGGTGTCGGCGTCGCCAACGCCGTGAAAAGCCATATCGATCGCCGTCGCGACGTGATCGCCGCCTATAAGGCGCTCGGCGCCACCGGGCGTGAGGTATTTGCGATCTATCTGACGCAAGTGATCGTGCTGGCCGGGATCGGCTCGATCATCGGGCTTGCCGCGGGCGCGGCACTTCCCTTCGTCATCGTCGGCCTGTTCGGCAAATTGCTGCCGTTGCCGGTGCTGCCGGCGCTGCATCCGGACGAACTCGCGCTGTCGTTCGTCTATGGCCTCTTGACCGCGCTCGCCTTCGGCCTGTGGCCGCTCGGCCGGGTGCACGACGTGCCGGTGGCGGCGCTGTTTCGCGAAGCGGTCGGCGCGGTGTGGCATCGCCCGCGCTGGCGCTATCTCGCGCTGATGGCGATCGTGATCGCATTGCTGGTCACGGTCGTGATCGGGCTTGCCTACGACAAGCGCGTTGCCTCCGTGTTCGTCGCCTCCTCGGTCATGGTGTTCGCGCTGCTGCGCGGCATCGCCGCCATCCTGATGGCGCTGGCGCGGCGCCTGCCGCGCACGCGCTTCACCATGCTGCGGCTCGCCATCGCCAATATCTATCGCCCCGGCGCGCTGACGCCGTCGGTGGTGATGTCGCTTGGCCTGGGCCTTGCGGTACTGGTGACGATCACGCAGATCGACGGCAACCTGCGCCGGCAGTTTCTGGCGGCGCTGCCGGAGCGCGCGCCGTCATTCTACTTCATCGATATCCCGGCGAGCGAAGCCGCACATTTCGACGCTTTCCTCAAACAGACGTTGCCGCAAGCGAGCGTGGAGGACGTGCCGATGCTGCGCGGGCGCATCGTCGCCGCCCGCAGCGTCAAGGCGGAAGAGCTCAAGCCTTCGACCGATTCCGAATGGGTGCTGCAAAGCGACCGCGGCCTGACCTATACCGGAGAGATCCCCAAGGGCTCCAAGGTGGTGGAAGGCGAGTGGTGGGGCGCCGACTATTCCGGCCCGCCCCTGGTCTCGATGGAGAAGAAGATCGCCGATGGCCTGAAGCTCAAGATCGGCGACGAGATCGTCGTCAACGTGCTCGGCCGCGACATTCCGGCTACCATCAGCAACCTGCGCAACATCGACTGGCAGGGGCTTGGCATCAATTTCGTGCTGGTGTTTTCGCCGGGCGCCTTCAAGGGCGCGCCGCATACCCATATCGCGACGCTAACCGAAACCCGACCCGACGCCGCAAGCGATGCCCGTATCATCAAGCAGGTGGCCGACGCGTTTCCGATGATCACCAGCGTCCGGGTCCGCGAGGTGATGGAAACCATTGGTTCCGTGGTCACCAACCTGGCGCTGGCGATCCGCGGCGCCAGCGCGGTGACGCTTGTTTCGGCGATCCTGGTGCTGGGCGGGGCGCTCGCCGCCGGTCACCGGCATCGGGTCTACGACGCCGTCATCCTCAAGACCCTCGGCGCGACCAGGGTGCGGCTGTTAGGGGCCTATGCGCTGGAATATCTCTTGATCGGGTTTGCCACCGCGGTGTTCGGCGTGATCGCGGGCTCGGTGGCGGCCTGGCTGATCGTGACCCGGCTGATGACCTTGAGCTTCGTCTGGCAGGCCGGCAGCGCCGGCGCCGTGGTGGCGGCGGCGCTGATCGTCACGGTGGGACTGGGGCTGGCCGGAACCTTGCTGGCCTTGAACCAAAAGCCCGCGACCGTGCTGCGCAATTTGTGACAAATTGAAGCACCGGCCGTGATCGCGGTCTTTATGGGATTTATATTGTTTATGGAATTTGCCTTCCTCCGGCCTGCGAAAATGATGCCGAAAGGCGACATTCCGCCGCGCATGGAAGCTTGCAGCCGGTGTGGCAATTTCCCACATGGAGCGTGGGTCCAGATACCGGTTTGATGACGCAAAATTAATGTCCGCAAACGGTTCTATCTGGGATAGATATCTTACCAACCGGTGACGCAAACCCTTTGTGCTCTACCGGACAAACAACGGGAATTCGACCATGTCGGACCTAGACCGTAACTACGCCTCTCCTTTTGGCCGGGCCGCCGGGCGCGTTGACGCCGCGACCGTCGATGCCGGTCTGCGCGCCTACATGCTGCGCATCTACAATTACATGACGATTGGGCTCGCCATCACCGGGCTTGCCGCACTCGGCGTCTATATGGCGGCGGTGACCACCGATCCGTCAGGCGCCGCGGCCAAGATCGGCAGCGCGTTCCTGACGCCGTTCGGCTACGCGATGTTCGTGAGCCCGCTGAAATGGCTGTTCATCCTGGCGCCGCTCGCCATGGTGTTCGTGATTTCGGCCGGCATCAATCGCCTGCAGCCCGCGACCGCCCAGCTTCTGTTCTGGGTGTTCTCGGCCCTGATGGGCATTTCGCTGTCCTCGATCTTCCTGGTGTATACGCACACCTCGATCGTGCGAGTGTTCTTCATCACTGCGGCCTCGTTCGGCGCGCTGAGCTTCTACGGCTACACCACGCGGCGTGACATGACCGCGATGGGCTCGTTCCTGTTGATGGGCCTGTTCGGCATCATCATCGCGAGCCTGGTCAATCTCTTCATCGCGAGCTCGGCGCTGCAGTTCATCGTCTCGGTGGTCGGCGTGCTGGTGTTCGCGGGCCTCACCGCCTGGGATACCCAGCGGCTGAAGAACGACTACATCTACGGCTACGCCTCGCAGGGCGGCGTCGTGGCGGAACGTGCGGCGATCACCGGCGCATTGTCGCTGTACCTGAACTTCATCAACCTGTTCACGCTGCTGTTGCAGCTGCTCGGCCAGCGCGACTGACCACCTGCTTCAGGCGGATCGATCAGGCCCCGGCCCGAAAGGCCGGGGCTTTTCTTTTGCGGAAAGGAAAAATAATCTTCCCGCCATGTCCCCGCTCGAAATCCGGCCCGCCGCCGAAGCCGACCTCCCCTTCGTCACCGACATCTACGCTCACGCGGTGCGCTACGGCACCGCGACGTTCGAATTGATCCCGCCTGATCTAGCCGAAATGACGCGGCGCTTCCGCGCGCTGATGGACGGCGGCTTTCCCTATTTCGCCGCCGCCCTCGACGGCCGGGTGGTCGGATATGCCTATGCCGGCGCCTACCGGCCGAGGCCCGCCTACCGCTTCACGGTGGAGAATTCGGTCTATCTGGAGCCCGCGATCCACCGCCGCGGCATCGGCTTGCAATTGATGCAGCACCTGATTGGCGCATGCGAGGCGCGCGGTTACCGCCAGATGATCGCGGTGATCGGCGATTCCGCCAATGCCGGATCGATCGGCGTACACACCAGATGCGGGTTTCAGATGATCGGGACCCACCCCAATGTCGGGCTCAAATTCGGCCGCTGGCTCGACACCGTGATGATGCAGCTTTCGCTCGGCGAGGGCGCGACCACGGTGCCGGCGGACGATTGAGGTCACCAACTTCGTAGATCGTAGGGTGGGCAGAGCCAACGGGTCGCGCGAATGCGCGCCCGATGACAGGCTCCGCGTCCCCACCATTCAAGCTTCCAATCCCGATAGTGGTGGGCACGGCGCAAAGAGCGCCTCTGCCCACCCTACGGCTTTTGCTACGCATCGAATTTGGGGCCGCTAAACCGCCGCCAACTTGCGGTCGATCGCGAGCAGCACGCGATCGAGCTCGTGGCCGCGGCGCAGGATCAGCCCGGTTGCGGAGATCACGCTATACATGCCCTGCTTGCGCGCGAGCCGCGGATCCTTTTCGATGCGATAGATCGGGACTTCGGAAGCGCGGCGGAAAACCGAGAACACGGCGCGGTCCTTGAGAAAGTCGATGGCATAATCGCGCCATTCGCCATCGGCGACCATGCGCCCGTAAAGATTCAAGATACGATTAAGTTCAGGACGATTGAACGTCACCCGGTTCGGCAAGGGATTCGCGGGGTAATTCGCCGAGTGATTCGCGGCCGGGCTCGCAGCGGCGGGGCGCGCCGCTGCGCGATTCGCGCTTGGATCGGTATCCTCCGACATCAGACTCATGGGACGCGCCTCCTTGTCATGTCGGTGACATGATTGCGCCAACAGCCCGCGGCTGCAAGAGGGCGTTTCGTTGGTTTCGCTTCAAAACGACGCGGCGGATTGTCCGATTTTCCGGACAAAATTTACCGTCACAGGATCGTTAGCGGAATTCATAATACCGCCCTACTTCTGCCAACCGCCCGCCCTCCTAGGTTGCGATGGTACATTGTGCGTTGGCCCGGTCCTTTCGGTTCCGGATTCCTCAGCCCCCAGCCCCCCGGGATCGTCGGGATCGGGTCTGACGCATGAGTTAATCCCCATCTTGGGCCAACGAAAGTTGGTCCTTTTTCTTTTTGGGGTTTTGCGTCTTCGGCGGACACGCCGTGTCCGTCGCCACCATCGCGACGATAATCAATTCCGCGATTTCAGCAGAGGATCAGTGCAGCGACGTATACGCCGCGCCGAGCATCGGCCCCGGCTTGTCGCGGCTGCCGTCCTGGACGTAGACCGCTGCGGCATCGACGCCTTCGCGAGAGATGTTTTCCAGCGGCACGGTCCAACTGCCCGAGCTGCCGTTCCAGTCACCCACCTTCAACAGGTTGCGCACCACATTGTGGTAAGTGATTTCGCGGCCGCTATTCTCGCCGCGGCCGATCGAGATCGGCACCGCTCTCGAGATCGAGCAGATCCAGACTTCGCCATGCGCCGCGCTCGGTACTCTGCTGGCCGCCACCGACACATTGATCTGCTTGCCGATGATCGACATCGTCACCGGTACCGACATCACGCTACCGGTCTTGGTGGTGTCGTCGATCGCGCCTTCGATGCCGGCACGATCGCTGCCGATGAGGTGGATCGATCCATTGACGACCACCTGCGGTGTGTAGACATCGCGGTCGCCGCGCACGCGCGAATAGGCTTTCTGCCGCGCGGAAAACCGCGCATCCGCCAAGGTGTCTTTCCAGCCGAGATAATCCCAATAGTCGATCGGCATGCTCAACGCGATGACGGAGGGATCCTTGGCGAGCTCGCCGATGATCTTGTCGGCAGGCGGACATGACGAACAACCTTGCGAGGTGAACAACTCCACCACCGCGCGCGGCTCGGCGGCTTGCACCGGACGGATGATTGCAATGATCGCGCATACGCCGAGCGTACCGGACCATCGTGAAATCCCGGACCATCGAGAAAGAGAGCTGTAGGTCATCATCGCTGTCATCGTTTACCCAAGGACCACCGGCATTATTATCGCCGTTAAAGGTTACGATCCGTATCCGTATTGGTACGGGCATGATTTTTAAGAGCAAAACCATGTCCTAAACGAGCGAAGGCGGCCCTTGATAGGCCGCCTTCCCCTTGCCCGCCACTCACTTCGCGGTGAGCCACCGATCACAAATCCGCGTCAGGCGGCCAGTTTGCGCAGCACATAGTGCAGGATGCCGCCGTTTCGATAGTATTCGAGCTCGTCGAGCGTATCGATGCGGCACAACAGCGGAACGCGCTGCAGCGCGCCATTGCCCGACACGATCTCCGCGGTCAGCTTCTGGCGCGGCTTCAGATCGCCCTGCAAGCCGCGGATCGTCACGGTCTCGTCGCCCTTCATCCCGATCGACTGCCAGGACGCGCCCTCCTCGAAGGTTAACGGCAGGACGCCCATGCCGACCAGGTTGGAGCGATGGATGCGCTCAAAGCTCTGGCAGATCACGGCGCGGACGCCCAGCAGCCGCGTGCCCTTGGCGGCCCAGTCACGCGACGAGCCGTTGCCATATTCGGCGCCGGCGAACACCACCAGCGGCACCTTCTCGGCCTGATACTTCATCGCGGCGTCGTAGATCGACATCTGTTCGCCGTCGGGCCAGTGTTTGGTCAGGCCGCCCTCGGGAATGTTGCCGTCGGCGCCCTTCAGCATGAAGTTCTTGATGCGGATGTTGGCGAAGGTGCCGCGCATCATGACCTCGTGATTGCCGCGCCGCGTTCCGTATTGGTTGAAATCCGCCGGGCGCACCTGATGCTCGGACAGGTATTTGCCCGCGGGCGAGGTCAGCTTGATCGCGCCGGCCGGCGAAATGTGGTCGGTCGTGATCTTGTCGCCGAACATCGCCAGAATCCGTGCATCGACCACGTCGACGATCGGCTCCGGCTCCTTCTTCATGCCCTCGAAGTAAGGCGGGTTCTGCACATAGGTCGAGCTCATGTTCCAGCGATAGGTCTCGCTCTCCACGGTCTTGATCTTGCGCCAGTTGGTGTCGCCCTTGAACACGTCGGCGTAGCGCTTCTTGAAGATCGAAGACGTCACGAACTTCTTCATGACGGCGTTGATCTCCTTCGTGGTCGGCCAGATGTCCTTCAGATACACTGGCTTGCCGTCCTTGCCGGTGCCGAGCGGCTCGACCGCGAGATCCTTGGTCACCGTTCCCGCCAGCGCATAGGCCACCACCAGCGGCGGCGAGGCCAGATAGTTGGCCTGCACGTCCGGGCTCACGCGGCCCTCGAAATTGCGATTGCCGGACAGCACGGCTCCCGCGACGATGCCATTGTCGTTGATCGATTTCGAAATCTCTTCCGGCAGCGGACCGGAATTGCCGATGCAGGTGGTGCAGCCGAAACCAACCAGGTTGAAGCCGACCTTGTCGAGGTCGAGCTGCAATCCGGAATTGGCGAGATATTCGGCGACCACCTGGCTGCCGGGCGCCAGCGACGTTTTCACCCAGGGCTTTGCCTTCAACCCCTTCGCCGCGGCGTTGCGCGCGAGGAGCCCGGCGCCGATCAGAACGCTCGGATTGGAGGTGTTGGTGCAGGAGGTGATCGCCGCGATCACGACGTCGCCATGGCCGAGATCGAAATCGCGATTCTCGACCGAGTAGCGGTGCGAGGCGTCCGCCGCCTTCTTGTATTCGCTCGTCATCGCGGCCGAAAAGCCTTGTGCGACTGCCGGTAGTGCGACGCGACCCTCGGGACGCTTCGGCCCGGCCATCGACGGCACTACATCGGCAAGATCAAGCGTCAGCGTTTCCGTAAATACCGGATCGGCCGACTTGGCGGTGCGGAACAGGCCTTGCGCCTTGGCATAGGCTGACACCAGCGCCACGCGCGGCGCCGCGCGGCCTGACGTCTTCAGGTAGTCGATGGTGGCGGCGTCGACCGGGAAGAAGCCGCAGGTCGCGCCATATTCCGGCGCCATGTTGCCGATGGTCGCCTTGTCCGCG
>Ga0070717_10003278_pt1 | contig 11581 bp, 11 predicted proteins | sample LARL113metaG_FD_71366 | JGI IMG/M metagenome (GOLD analysis project Ga0070717, IMG submission 71366) | Corn, switchgrass and miscanthus rhizosphere microbial communities from Kellogg Biological Station, Michigan, USA - LAR L11-3 metaG | ecosystem: Host-associated > Plants > Roots > Rhizosphere ...
TGCAGCGCCGGGTGCCCTTCGACAGCTCGATCCTGTTCGCGGCCTCGCTGGCGAAGGCCGAATCCTCCGATTCGGCCGTAGCTGCCAACCAGCCGGAGCCGAGCCAGGATCACCCGAAGGGCCGCAGCGAAGCGGAGGAGCTGCCTCAGCAGCTTGATCCTGGCTCGGCTCCGGCTACGCGCTCGCAAAGAAGAAGATCGAAAGCCGCTTGACTCTCAACAGAGTATCTTCGCCGCGCGCTGCCGGCTCAGGATGACGGAGCGGGGCCTCGTTAAGTTGATTTTCCAGATGTGACCCCAGCCCCGCGCGGCCGCGAAAGAAGCAGTGACGCCAGCCCCTCGGCGCGCGTCATCGGCTCGCGCCAGCCGAGCTCCTCGCGGATGCGCCGCGTGTCGGTGTGGAGATGGAAGCGGAAGTCGAGCGGCGGCGCGAGACCGGCGCGGCGCTCGACGCGGCCGTTCCACTTCGCGATGCGCGCGAGGAGCCGCAGCCACTCCTCGTCCGCCGGCGTGTCGATCTCGCCGACGTTGTACGTGCGTTCGGCCGCGCGCTCGTCGAAGGCGGCGTGGACGATCGCGTCCGCGCAGCTCGCGACGTAGCCGCGCGTCCAGCGCCACGCCGCCATCGCCTCGTCGATGGCGATGGCCTCGTCGCCGCGGCGCATCGCGTCGATCCAATCGTAGAAGCGCCGCTGCTCGTCGTTCGGGCCGTAGACCGCGGGCATCCGCAGGATCGTCGTGCGCGGGCCGGCGAGCGCGCGCTCGACGAGGAGCTTGTCGTAGTCGCGCACCCACTCGCCGAGCTGCGCGGCCTTGTGCGCGTACGGGTACCGCCGCTCGCGCAGCGGCGCATCCTCGGCGAGCGGCGTCGCGTCGGGCGCGCCGTCGTAGTGCCGCTGCAGGCCGTCGTAGTTGCGGTAGACGTCGCCGCTGCTCAAGACGACGTAGCGCACGCCGCCGAAGCGCGCCCTCGCCGCTGTCGCGTGCGCCTCGGTCATGCACCACATGTCGACGACGAGCTCGGGCTCGAGGTCGTGCGGGATGCGCGCGCGGTCGCCGTGGACATGCCGCACCTCGGGGAGCGCCTCGTGCTCGCCGCGATGGAAGAGCGTGACGTCGTGCCCGCGCGCGACGAGCTGCCGCACCATGAGCGGGCCCATGAACTGCGTGCCGCCGAAGACGAGGACGCGCACTACGCGCCCGCGGTCACGCCGAACTTCTCCGCCAGCGCCACGATCGCCTCGATCGCGGTGTCGAGGTGCTCGCGCGTGTGCGCGGCGCTGATCTGGCAGCGGAGGCGCGCGGCGCCTTGCGGGACGACCGGGTAGCCGAAGCCGGAGACGTAGACGCCGCGGTCGAGGAGCTCGGCCGACATGGCGATGGCCTTGGCCGTGTCGCCGATGAGGATCGGCACGATGGGATGGATCCCCTCGCGTACGTTCACGCCGCGCTGCGTCAGCTGCGTACGGAAGTACGCCGTGTTCTCGCGCAGGCGGGCGATGAAGCTCGTGTCGTTCTCGAGCAGGTCGAGCGCGGCGAGCGAGCCCATGACCACGGCGGGCGGCAGCGTGTTCGAAAAGAGGTACGGGCGCGACTTCTGGCGGAGGTAGTCGACGAGCGTCTTCGGCCCGGTGGTGAAGCCGCCGTGCGAGCCGCCGAGGGCCTTGCCGAGCGTCGAGGTGTACGCGTCGATCTTGCCGAAGACGCCGAGCTCCTCGGCGGTGCCACGGCCGGTCGCGCCGAGGACGCCGGTGCCGTGCGAGTCGTCGACGACGAGGAAGGCGTCGTGCTCGCGGCAGAGGTCGACCATCTGCGGCAGCGGCGCCAGCGAGCCCTCCATCGAGAAGACGCCGTCGGTCATGACCAGGCGGCTGCGCGCGTCCTTCGTCGCGTGGAGCTTCGCGTGGAGGTCGTCGACGTCGCGGTTCTTGTAGCGCTCCTTGCGCGCCTTCGCCAGGCGGACGCCGTCGATGATCGAGGCGTGATTCAGCTCGTCGGAGACGATCGCGTCCTGCTCCTGCGCGACGGTCTGAAAGAGTCCTTCATTCGCGTTCCAGCAGGAGCCGTAGAGGATCGCGTCCTCGGTGCCGAAGAATTGCGCGATGCGCTGCTCGAGCTGGCGGTGGATCGTCTGCGTCCCGCAGATGAAGCGCACCGAGGCCAGGCCGTAGCCGTAGTCGCGCTCGGCCTTCTCCGCCGCCTCGACGATGGCCGGGTGATCGGCCAGGCCGAGGTAGTTGTTCGAGGTGAGCATGATGACGTCGCCGCGGCCTTCGATCCGGACGACCGGGCCTTGGGCGGAGGTCAGCGACAGCTCTCGCTTGAGAGTGCCGGCGGACGCCATCTGATCGAGTTCGGCGGCGAGCGTTTCGAGTAGCGGCATTTACTCGTTATCGTATTTGAGATCGCGCCGGAAACATCGACCCGCCTCGACGTCGAAGACGACGCAGGAATCGATCGGGCGCGAGTAGATGTGCATGCTGACGGCGGGCTCGTCCCACTCGCTGAGGTTCTTGATGCGGTGGATCGTCTGCGTCTTGTCGACCGTGTTGAGCGGGCCGCCGGGGACGCAGAGCTCCGTGCCGAGGTGCAGCATCTCGATGCGCGTGGCGCCGGCCAAGCAGTCCATCCCGACCACCTGCTGATTCTCGGGACGGTTGCAGTCGACCTTGCGGAAGTTGTCGACGAGGAGCTTCCCCTCGATCATCGTCATCCAGCCGAGCTGGCCGTTGTGCGTGTGCAGCGGCGTGACCGCGCCGACCGGCCAGCAGATCAGCATCACCTCGATGAGGTCGTTGCGGAAGATCTTGTTGCGCGTGTGGCGGTCCGGCAGCCACTGCTTGTAGCGCTCCAGGTCGCCGCGCCGGATCTCCCACGCCACGAGGTAATCGTAGATGGCCTGCTTGGTGATGACGCCGCCGGAGAGCTCGCGGATGCCGTCGATGAACCGTTCGGCCGCCACGGCCGTAGGGGTGTAGACAGGGACGCTGCTCACGACGGAAAGTCTACATCAGCAATTTTCGAGCCGCGCATTTCTGAAAATTCAGGAGGACTTCATGAGACGAACCGCATTGGCTCTGGCTCTTTTCGCCCTTCCGCTGGTTTCCGCGTTTGCCGCCGACGCCCCGCCGAAGCCCGACCTCTATCTCGTGCACGAGGAGGTCGTCCCGCCCGGCATGATGATGCGCTACGAGGCGGTGACGAAGGAGATGCTCGGCACGTTCGCCGCCAAGAACGTGATGAACCCGAATGTCGCCTTCACGACGTACATGACCTCGGACATGCACTACCTCTACGTGTCGCGCCTGGCCGGCGGCCTGAGCGGCCTCGACGCGATGTACAACGCCTGGATGTCGCTGCCCGACACCGTCGGCAAGGAGGCGTGGAAGGACCTGGAGACGCGCGGCGGCGCCACGATGTCGTCGTACAACGAGGTCGTGATCATGCGCCGCCCCGACCTCTCGTACGAGCCGGCCACGCCGCGCATCAAGCTGGAGGAGCACGCCTACTACCGCTGGCAGTTCTATTACCTGCAACCGGCGAAGGAGTCCGAGGCCGAGCAGATCTGCCGCGACTACGCCGCGCTCTTCAAGTCGAAGAACGTTCCCGACGGCTTCACGATCTTCATCGCGATGCTGGGGCAGGACCTCCCGCTGCTCGTCGCCGCGATCCCGGCGAAGAGCGCCACCGACTTCGCCGCGACGGACGAGCGGAACGCGGCGCTCCTCGGCAACGACCTGCGGGCGCTGCAGGCGCGCGCCCTCGGCATCACGCGCCGATTCGAGACGCGCGAAGGCTGGTACCGGCCCGATTTGTCGTATCCGTCCCCGGTGAAAGCAGCCGCGAAATAACTTTCCCGGCGGCGCGCGCTCCGGCGCGCGCCGCAATGTATGATCCGCGCCGCAATGCGGAACCTCGCGGTCCTCGGCACGCAGTGGGGCGACGAAGGAAAGGGAAAGATCGTCGACCTCCTCTGCGAAGACTTCGACGTCGTGGCCCGCTACCAGGGCGGGCACAACGCCGGGCACACCGTCAAGTTCGGCGACGAGCACTTCGCGCTGCGCCTCATCCCCTCGGGCATCCTCCACCCGTCGAAGCTCTGCATCCTCGGCAACGGCATGGTCATCGATCCCGAGGCGCTGCTCGACGAGATCGAGAACCTGCGCGGCCTCGGCGTCGTCATCGACGACAACCTCAAGATCAGCGACTCCGCGCACGTCATCCTGCCGTACCACAAGTCCATCGACCTGGCGCGCGAAGAGGCCGCGGGGCGGACGAAGATCGGCACCACCGGACGCGGCATCGGCCCCGCGTACGAGACGAAGGTCAGCCGCTACGGCATCCGCGTCGCCGACCTCCTCGACCCCGACGTCCTGCGCGAGCGCATCGAGTTCGCCTGCGCGGAGAAGAACGTCGTCCTCACGCACCTCTACCGCAAGCCGACGCACGATCCGCGGAAGCTCTTCGACGACTACACGCGCTACGGCGAGGTGCTGGCGCCGCGCATCACGAACGGTACGGTGCTGATCAACGAGCAGATCCGCGCCGGCAAGCGGGTGATGTTCGAGGGGGCGCAGGGGACGATGCTCGACGTCGACCACGGCACGTACCCGTTCGTGACGTCGTCGAACACCGTGGCCGGCGGCATCTGCACGGGGCTCGGCGTCGCGCCGAAGCACATCCACCGCGTCGTCGGCGTGGCCAAGGCGTACACGACGCGCGTCGGCGGCGGCGCGTTTCCGACTGAGCTCGAGGACGCGCACGGCGAGCACCTGCGGCGCCGCGGCAACGAGTTCGGCACCGTGACCGGCCGCCCCCGCCGCACCGGCTGGCTGGACCTGCCGGTGGTGCGGACGTCGGCGATGCTGAACGGCCTCGACGCCATCGCGCTGACGAAGCTCGACGTCCTCGACGAGTTCGACGAGATCCCCGTCTGCACCGGCTACAACGTGCACGGCGACCGCTGGCGCACGTTCCCCGCCTTCGCCGTCGCGCACGACGACTACAAGCCGGAGTACCGCGTGATGAAGGGATGGAAGTCGTCGACCGCCGGCGTGACGTCGTTCGACGAGCTGCCGCCCGCGGCGAAGGACTACATCAAGTTCATCGAGGACGAGACCGAGTGCCCGGCGACGATCGTCTCCACGGGGCCGCGGCGGGAAGAGACGATTCAGCGGTACTAGATCGACCGCGCATTCACCCACGGAAAATTAGAATTGCGAATGCGGAATTTAGAAAGCGGGAGACTGTCGGCACGTGCGCTCCCGTTTTTTTAATTCTGCATTCGCATTCTAATTTTCTAGATTTCCGTGGCAACGGAGGCGCATTCCCGCCTGCGAACTATCGCCGCTGCCCGCTGAACAGCCGATAGATCAACGCCGTCCCCAACCCCCACGCGCCGTTGATCACCAGTCCCACGATCACCATCTTTCCCGTGTGCGGCATCGGCTGATGCTTGATCAGCGGCTGGATGATCAGGCCGGCCACGAGCGTCGGCAGGACGGCGCCGAAGAGCGTCGAGGCCAGCAGCAGGTGCCGCGTCTTGGCCAGCAGCGCGATCATCACCGCCCCCCACACGCCGCCCCAGAACGCCAGCGAGATCACCGACGGCACGCCGAACGGCGGCACCGGCTTCATGTTCCACGGCGCGCGGTCGATCCAATGCAGATGCGCCAGGATCGCCAGCGCGATCTGGTGGAAGACGAGCGTGGCGATGAAGCCGGCCACGAATCCGAGGAGCAGGCGACGCGTCATAGCAGCACCTTTCGGAAGTAGTCGATCGTTCGGGACAGTCCCGTCTCGAGCGGCACGACCGGTTCCCATCGCAGCAATGTCCGCGCCTTCGTGATGTCGGGGCGGCGGATCTTCGGATCGTCCTCGGGGAGCGGCCGGAACTCGATCGGCGCGTTCGTCCCGGTCAGGCGCTTGATCTCCTCGGCGAACTGCAGCACCGTCATCTCCGACGGATTCCCGATGTTCGTCGGCTGCGTCTCGTTCGACATCAGCAGCTGGTAGATCCCCTCGATCAGATCCGACACGTAGCAGAACGAGCGCGTCTGCGAGCCGTCGCCGAACACCGTCAGCGGCTCGTTGCGCAGCGCCTGGGAGATGAACGCCGGCACGACGCGCCCGTCGTTCACGCGCATCCGCTCGCCGTACGTGTTGAAGATGCGCACGATGCGCGTGTCGACGCCGTGGAAGCGGTGGTACGCCATCGTCATCGCCTCGGCGAAGCGCTTGGCCTCGTCGTAGACGCCGCGCGGCCCGACCGGGTTCACGTTGCCCCAGTAGTCCTCGCGCTGCGGGTGTACGAGCGGATCGCCGTAGACCTCGGACGTCGACGCGATGAGGTAGCGCGCGTTCTTGTTCTTGGCCACGCCGAGGGTCTTGTGCGTGCCGAGGGAGCCGACCTTCAGCGTCTGGATCGGCTTCTCGAGGTAGTCGATCGGACTGGCCGGCGAGGCGAAGTGCAGCACGTAGTCGACCGGCCCCTCGACGTGGATGTAGTTCGTGACGTCGTGCTTGATGAACGAGAAGCCGTCGCGGCCGAAGAGGTGCGCGACGTTGGCCGGATTGCCGGTGATGAAGTTGTCGACGCAGATGACTTCGTGCCCGCGGGCGAGGAAGAGCTCGCACAGATGCGAGCCGAGGAACCCCGCGCCGCCCGTGATCAGGGCACGGCCCATCAGACCCGCACCCGCACGTCCTCGGCGCGGCCGACGGAGTGGTACTCGAAGCCTTCGCTCTTCATTCGCAGCGGGTCGTAGACGTTGCGGAGGTCGACGAGCACGGGGCGGCGAAGCAGCTTCTTCACGCGGCCGAGGTTCAGGGCGCGGAACTCGTTCCACTCCGTGGCGATCACCAGGGCGTCGGCGCCGTCCGCGGTCTCGTACGCGTCGCGGCAGAACGTCACGCCGTCGAACATCGTCCCCGCGTTCTCCATCGCCTGCGGGTCGTACGCGCGCACGAGGGCGCCCTGCTTCTGCAGGCCCTTGATCAGCGTGATCGTCGGCGAGTCGCGCATGTCGTCGGTCTCCGGCTTGAACGCCAGGCCGAGGACCGCGATGGTCTTGCCGCGGACCTCGCCGTCGAGCGCCTCGGCGACCTTGACGACCATCCGCTCCTTGATCTGCTGGTTGACGCGCAGCACGGCCTCGATGAGCTGGAACTCGTACTCGTGGCGCCGGGCGATGTCGGCGAGCGCCGAGGTGTCTTTCGGGAAGCAGGAGCCGCCGAAGCCGGGACCGGCCTGCAGGAACTTCGGGCCGATGCGGCCGTCGAGGCCAATGCCGCGCGCGACGTCCTGCACGTCGCCGCCGACGAGCTCGCACAGCACCGCCACTTCGTTGATGAAGGAGATCTTCGTGGCCAGGAAGCCGTTCGCCGCGTACTTGATCAGCTCCGACGACTCGACGTTCGTGATCACGAAGGGGATCTCCAGCGAGTGCAGCGGCGCGTAGATCTCCTTCATCAGCTCGATCGACTCGGGATCGGAGGCGCCGATGACGATGCGGTCCGGCCGCATGAAGTCTTCGATGGCCGAGCCCTCGCGGAGGAACTCGGGATTCGACACGACCGAGGCGCGGTGGCCGGTGCCGGCCTCGGCCAGGATGCGCTCGATCATCCGCCCCGTACCGATCGGTACGGTGGACTTGGTGATGACCAGCTTCGGCCCGTTCATGTAGCGGGCGATGGCGCGCGCGACGTCCTCGACGTAGCGCAGGTCGGCGGAGCCGTCCGGCTTCGGCGGCGTGCCGACGGCGATGAAGATGGCCCGGCTGGAGGCGATGGCGTTGGGAAGGTCGGTGGTGAAGTGGAGCCGCCCCTCGGCCACGTTGCGGCTGACGATGGTGTCGAGGCCGGGCTCGTAGATCGGGATCTGCCCGTCGTTGAGGGCGGCGATCTTGCGCTCGTCGATGTCGCAGCAGATGACGTCGTTTCCGAAGTCGGCCAGGCCGGCGCCGGTCACCAGGCCGACGTAGCCCGTTCCGATTACGGCGATTTGCACGAGGGAACCTCCCGGGGCGTTTTAAAGACGGGCGATGCTATCACGCGCTAGTTCGGCGGCGGCGGCGCGCCGGTCGTCGTCGCCGCGCTCGTCGTCGCTGGCGCCGCGGTGCTGGTCTGCGGCACCGCCGTCGTCGTCGCCGGAGGCACGCTCGGCGCGGGCGCGGTGCTCGTCGACGGCGCGGGCGGCGTGCTCTGCTCGATCTGGTACCGCTTCTCGATCCCCTTCTCCTGCCGGTTGCGGATCAGCCAGCGCAGGAGCTTCGACTCGTTGATGCCGATGAGGATGTCGTTGATCGACTCGTACACCGACGGATCGTTGATCAGCTTCCCGGCCGTCCCCTGTCCGGTGTTGATCTTGCCCACGGCGTCGCTGAGCTGGTGCACGAGGCCGGTGAACTCGGCAAGCGACTGGTCGGCGTAGACCTTGTCGTTCATGAGGCGCGGCACGAGTCCCTGTCCGTTCTTGAGCGAGTCGCTGAACGCCGCCAGGCTCTCGGACGTCTTGCCGAGGTTGTCGACGAGGTCGTACACCTTCTTCTTGCCGGCCGGATCGTTGAGCAGCGCCGGCAGCGGTCCCTGTCCGTTCTTGAATGCGTCGTTCATGTTCGCGACGAGCGTCTGCATCGACGTCGCCGTCATCTTCAGCGAGCCGGTGAGCTCGTCGGCGTACTTGTCGTCGTAGACGAGCTTGCCGAGAACGCCGCGGCCGCTCTCGACGTGCGCGAGGATGGCGTTGGTCTTGTTGAGCGTCGCCATCACCGTGTCGGTGAGGCGCTGCTTCGTCTCCGGCTGCGTGGTCAGCTCGCCGAGGAGCCCTTCGCCGCGGTCGACGCGGCCGAGGATGTTCTTGAGCGAGTAGGAAATCTGCACGAAGTTGTCGACGAGGTCCTCACCCGAGGAGATGAGCTGGTCGACGTTCGTCTGCCGCGCCGCCGGAATCTGCGAGCCCGGCTCGAGCGTGTCGAACTTGGGGCTGCCGGGCGAGATGTCGACGTAGCTGTCGCCGGCGAGAAGGCCGAGCTTCTTCAGGCGCGCCCGCGAGTCGCTGCGGATGCGCTCGGCGTACTTGCGGTCGACCATGAGCTCGATGTCGACGTCCTTCTGCTTCGGATCGCGCGGGAGGTTGATGTCCTTGACGACGCCGACGGTGACGCCGGAGATCTTCACCGGGTTCCCCTCGGCCAGGCCGGAGACGCTGTCGAGCCGGACTTTGTACTCGTTCTTGCGCGAGAAGATCTTCTGCTCGCTGCCGATGAAGAAGAGGAAGACCATCAGCACGACCGCGGCGCCCGCCACGAGCGCTCCCACGCGAATCGATTTCTCTTTTTTCTTGGGTGCCATAGTTCGTCCCTAGGGTTTCGTCGGCTGTGCAGCCGTAACAGCGGAGGCGCGGAAGAATTCGCGCAGCATGGGGTGGTCGGCGTCGCGCGCGGCGTCGACGCTGCCCACCCACTCGAAGACACCGCGGTTCAAAAAGGCGATGCGGTCCCCGACGGAAAATGCGGATTGGATGTCGTGCGTGACGACGACGGAGGTCACGTTCAGCTTCGCCTGCAGGTCGATGATCATCTCGTTGATTTTCTGCGAGGTGATCGGATCGAGGCCGGTGGTCGGCTCGTCGTAGAGGATCATCTTCGGCTCGAGGACGATGGAGCGCGCCAGGCCGACGCGCTTGCGCATGCCGCCGGAGAGGTCGACGGGCATGAGGTGCGCGCTGTTCGGGAGGTTGACGAGCTCGAGCTTCTCGCGCACGGCGCGCTCGATCTCCTCCTCGCTCATCTCCGTGTGCTCGCGCAGCGGAAAGGCGACGTTCTCGAAGACAGTCATGGAGTCGAAGAGCGCGCCGCTCTGGAAGAGCATCCCGAACTTCTTGCGCACGCGGTAGAGCTCTTCCTCGGCGAGGTCGGTGACGTCCTCCTCCTCGACGATGACGCGGCCGGCGTCGGGCGCTTCGAGCCCGAGCATGTGCCGCAGCGTGACGGACTTGCCGGTGCCGGAGCCGCCGAGGATGACGAGGACCTCGCCGCGAAAGACGGTGAGGTTCGCGCCGCGCAGGACCTGCTTCGAGCCGTACGCCTTGTAGACGTCCTGGAACTCGACGAAGGGCTCCCGCGGAACCCGGCGGCGTTCGGTGAGCGGAAAACTGGTCATCAGAAGACGAGGAGGAACAGCTTGGTCAGGAAGAAGTCCATGATCAAAACGGTGATCGCGCCGCTGACGACGGTCATCGTGGTGGAGCGGCCGACGCCGTCGGCGCCGCCGCTGGTGCGCAGGCCGTTGAAGCAGGCGATGAGGCCGATGGCAAAGCCGAAGAAGAAGGTCTTGCCGACGCCCGAGGCGAGGTCGTTGTATTTGACGGTCTCGATGACGCTGCGCAGATAGAAGTTCGCGGTGAGATGGAGGTTGCCGACGGCGATGAGGAGCCCGCCGCCGATGCCGATCGCGCACGCAATGATGGTGAGCAGCGGGAACATGAGGGTCGTGGCGAGGACGCGCGGGACGACGAGCTTGCGCACGGGGTTGGTGGCCAGCGCGCGCAGGGCGTCGATCTGCTCGGTGACTTTCATCGTGCCGAGCTCCGCGGTGATGCCCGCCCCCACACGCCCGCCCACCATGAGCGACATGAGCACCGGCGCGAGCTCGCGCACGAGGGAAAGCGAGACGACCTTGCCGATGAAGAGCTTGCCGCCGAATTCCTCGAGGGAGTACGCGGTCTGCAGCGCGAGCACCATGCCGATGAAGAGCGACGTGATGCCGATGATGGAGATGGAGCGGACGCCGATCTGATCGAACTGCGCGACGACAAGCGAGCTCTCCAGCGGACCCTTGACGATGCCCCGGATGGTCTGCCCCGCGAGATCGGTGATCTCCCCGACATACAGCAGCGAGTTCTGAATGCGCCCCCAGCTGCGCGTGAAGAAGCCGGGCTCAGGCGGCGCTTCGACGGCCTGGGGAGTCTGCTGGAGGTTCAGGGTGGTCATGGCCTGTAGTTAAGTGTAATTCGAAGGCGTTATCTCGTGAGAACCGTGGGCGGTGCCGCAGCATTCGTGCCGAGTCCGCTACCGCCGGGGACTCTAAGCTGCAAAGCCGCCCGCCGCGCGGGGCCACAGGTTTGATCGCCCGCGACAGAGATCGGATAACTCGTGGCAGACATCGGATCATTCGCGACAGAGATCGGATCGCGGCAGACATCGGATAACTCGTGGCAGACATCGGATCATTCGCGGCAGACATCGGATCATTCGCGATCACGATTCGATGAACCGAAGTGATCCGTTTAACAATCGCGATCACGATTCGATGAACCGAAGTGATCCATTCAACAATCGCGATCACGATTCGATCACTCGAAGTGATCCGTTCAACACTCGCGATCACGAATCGATCACTCGAAGTGATCCATTCAACAATCGCGATCACGTTTCGATCACTCGAAGTGATCCGTTCAACAATCGCGATCACGATTCGATCACTCGAAGTGATCCATTCAACACTCGCGATCACGATTCGATCACTCGAAGTGATCCATTCAACACTCGCGATCACGATTCGATCACTCGAAGTGATCCATT
>Ga0070717_10003280_pt1 | contig 11575 bp, 9 predicted proteins | sample LARL113metaG_FD_71366 | JGI IMG/M metagenome (GOLD analysis project Ga0070717, IMG submission 71366) | Corn, switchgrass and miscanthus rhizosphere microbial communities from Kellogg Biological Station, Michigan, USA - LAR L11-3 metaG | ecosystem: Host-associated > Plants > Roots > Rhizosphere ...
TCCGAGACGAGAATAGATCACGCCCAGATTGTTGTACGCCATCGCGTACGCCGGATAGATCGAGATGGCCTTGTTCAGCTTCTGTATCGCCTGCGTGAAATCCTGCTTGCCCGCCAACTCATTCGCTTTGTCGAACTCCTTGCGCGCACGGCCGGGAACTCCTAGCTCTGAAGTCGAGACAAATGCGTTGCCGGGTAGGTCATTGCGGCGATCCAGTTCGTTTGGCCGGTTCACCTGGACTTCGAACTCCGCGGGACCGCAGGAAGTCAGGTCGATTCTGCCCGAGTTGGCGTCGGCAAAATTCCCGCTGGAAACGTACAGATAGGAGCTGCCTTTCGGGACGTTGAAGAACTCCACTTCGCACTGATCGCTCGTGGTGGCTCGGGCCACGGGACCACCATTTCCGACGAGCGAGACCAGAGTTGACGGCTCACAGACTCCGTTCGTAAAGGCAAGCCGTACTCGCGCCTGCCGGATGATGTTGCCCGAATCGAGTTGCGCCGCAACCAAACCCACAAATGTGGAAACAAGCAAAGAAACGACAACCAACCCGCGACCCTTCATGGCACACCCCAAAACCAATGCAGGAACCGGTCGCTGCTTGTGACCGGAAAGCACGAAGGCTCGTTTGATTTGGGGAGTGAGACGGGGGCACAGAAAAGTCGGTAGCGACCCGATCGCGTCGTGCGACTCAATTTACAAATTCTTTACCAATCACGAACACGACGCCGACAAACACACGTGTGAGCATGAAATGTTGCGGTGTCTGGAGAGCTCACAAAAAATTGCTCGATGCGAGTTGCGCGCGTCGAGAAAACGCAAATCAAAGAGGCCGCCGAGGTGGCAGCCTCAAAAATGATTGATGTTTTGTTTCTCTGGATCACTCTCTACATCGAGCCGCCCGCGATCGAGGGCACGAGCAAAACTTCATCGCCTTCCTGAAAAGCATAAGTCTGTCCGCCCAGGAAGCGAATGTCTTCCTCATTGACGTAGATGTTGAGAAAACGTCGCACCTGTCCTTTATCGTCGCGCAGGTGCGGCTTCAATTCAGGAAATTTCTCGTCGAGCAGCGAGAACAATTCTGCAAGATTCGATGCCGCGCAGGTAATCGAACCCACGCCCGAAGTGTGGCGGCGAAGTGCGGTCGGAATTTGTACGGTGATCGCCATGCTTACGCTCCCACCGCTTCCGCTTCAGCAATCACGCCGTGCACCTCAGCAGGGCTCAGCGTCTGCTGCAAGTACTGTTCGAACTCCGTCAACTTCGGAGCGATCGGGCGTTCGGTCTGGTAGACGCCAGCGAGCACGTCGGTCGTCTTCAGCCCGTTGCCGGTGATACACAGCACGGTTGTTTCTTCCGGCAGAATTCGGTCCTGGCGATACAGTTTGCCGGCCGTACCAACGGTCACGCCGCCTGCGGTTTCGGTGAAGACGCCTTCGCTTTCCGCCAGCAACTTGATCGAATCGATCACCTGCGGATCGCTTACATCTTCGCTCCATCCGCCGCTGCCCTTGATCACTTTGATCGCATAGTGCCCGTCCGCCGGATTGCCGATGGCGAGCGAGCGCGCGATGGTCGACGGCTTCTGCGGCTCAATCTCCGAACTGCCGGTCTTCACAGCCGTTGAAATCGGAGAGCATCCGGTGGCTTGCGCCCCGAAGAATTTCACTTCCTTGCCTTCGACGAGGCCGAGCTTCACCAATTCATCGAACGCTTTCTTGATCTTCACGATCAGCGAGCCGCCCGCCATGGGGCAGACCACGTTATCCGGCAAGCGCCAGCCCAGTTGCTCGGCGATTTCGAATCCTACAGTCTTCGATCCCTCGGCGTAGTAAGGCCGCAAGTTTACGTTGACGAAGCCCCAGCGATGCTCGTCGGCAATCTGCGAGCACAGGCGGTTGACCTGATCGTAGTTGCCGGCGATGCGCACCACTTTCGCGCCGAACACGTTGGTACCCAGAATTTTCGCGGGCTCCAGATCGGAAGGAATAAAGATCCATGCCTTCAATCCTTCGCGGGCAGCGTGCGCGGCCACCGCGTTGGCCAGATTTCCGGTCGAAGAGCACGACACGGTATCGAACCCAAACGCCTTCGCCTGCGATAGAGCAACCGCCACCACACGGTCTTTGAAACTCAGGGTTGGCAGGCAAACCGCGTCGTTCTTAATGTAGAGATTTTTCGCGGCCGCGGTCGTCCCACTCAAATGCTGCGCCAGGCGTGGAGCCTGAAACAGCGGAGTGAAGCCGACCGGCAGCCGCGGTTCATAGCCCAGGGGGAGGGGCAAAAGGTCGGAGTAGCGCCACATGTTCGGCGGCCGCTGGGAAATGCTCTCGCGGCTAATCGACCCGCGCAGGGCGTCGTAGTCGTAGGCAACTTCCAGAGGAGAGAAACAGTCGTCGCAGATGGAACGGGGCTGATTTCCCCATGTCCGTCCGCATTCCCGGCACCGCAGTTCGTAGTGAGACATATCGCTACTCGCTTTCGTCGTTTTCTTTCACAACTGCAGCGAATAGCTGAGGACGAGCCTGAAAAAGCGGCCAAAAAAGCAAAGGCCTCTTTTTCCAGGAAAAGGAAAAGAGGCTATCGGAATGCTAATACAGCGCGCATGCCGAATCCCATGTTCCCTGTTTCCAGGAGAGAGTTGGCACCAAGCACCCAGGATATATGATCCCGGATCGGTTGCCGTGGCGTCACAGGGCTCGTCCCTCAGCCACTCTGCATGAAATTCAGGTCCGCTCTGCAATCAAGTTGAAGAACGGACTTGTTCTCATGATGCTACAAAAAGGGGGCGGCGGCGTCAAGGGGGAAATTCACCGTACAGAGTCGTCAGCTTCAGGAGCGACTCTAGGCGCGTTGCGCAAGAACTTCATAAGCCGCTTCCAGTGGCCTTTCCGGCGCGCTTCTTGAAGAATTCTGCCGCCGTTTCCACCACTCCGACTTATTCCGCCACCGCGACTGCGATCCATTGGTTCCGAGAAACTCCGTCTTCCTTTGCCAATCGCTGGGCAGCCTTCTTGATGGAGAGTGGATACGTCGCTGTACTCATCGTTTCACCTTTCTTAGTTTAAGACCCCTATCTCCGACTGTCCGGGGACCGTACACCTCAGCCTGTACGCATGGTCTCTTCGTCGCCACGTCGCTTTTGTAATTCGGATGGAATCCTACATCGCGGATGTTGTTGGCAATTCCTACCGTGTGCGTCCAAAGGCGACCGAGGCATGCCTCTGCGCCTAGTCTTCGCAACTCTTCAACGTGTTCCATGAGCTTTTCTTCGGATCCGAGTTTACGGATATTGATTCGCCGATGCTATCCAAAGATCAGCGCTTGTCAATGCAGATGATTCGGGGAATTGTGCAGAACCTGTGGGAAGATAGCCCACGTCGTGCTGGCCCTACTTCATTTGGTGGTTTCAGCCCACTCCTGTTCGCCGCGATGAATCATAGCGTCACGATCTTCCTGCAAAATCCAGCTCTGCTTTACCAGTTCGTCGACTGCGTGTTGGTAGCGGGTCACGTAGTCGTCGCGATCTGCGTAGCGTTCCGCGATCGATTTGCGCGGGTCGCCCGTCTTCTGTCGTTCCGCGGTAGTCTTGGGAAACGGCAGATAAGACGCCTCGAAGGAAACGCGCTGATCGGGTGCGCCGATCGATGGGTCACGAAGATTCCAACTGGTATAAGTCGCCAGCGGAACGGTGATCTCGGGCAAGCGCACACCGTCGCGCTCGTTGCCATCGGCATCGACCTGCGGCACCAGCACGGGAAACGGCTCTCCCACTTTCGGCGGCTGAACGCTGAGAATTCCTTCCCGCCAGTTCGGACCGAAATCGAGATGCCAGGCCTCATTCGCCTCATGCGGTCGGTTGACGCCGGGGATCGCGGGCAGCGCGTATTCGCGCAGTGGCACGAGCGTTCCGTCCGCAATCTTGGGATAGCTGCTAGGTGGCGGGAGCGTGTTGTTGCGCACCCACGCTTCGATGTTGGCAATCATCGCGCGCCAAAAATATTTCACCGGCAGCGGCGATTGCGGCTCCTGTCCGAGCAGATCGCCTTTCCCTTTTTCCGGAGGAAACGGCCCGGAAAAGTGCTGCAATCCGGTGAAGTGATAGATGCGGACGTTGTCCGAGACGGGCGCATCATGTTTGCCGTCGGCAGTGGCGTGAATCAGCGCGGCGGCGCGGCCCCAATATTCATAAGAAGTATTGGAGAAGAAAATCTTGGGTACAACTTTCTCAGCGACGGCCCGATCGAGCAGGCCAGCTGTCTCTCCGGTGACAGGATCTTTCTCCGGCTGATCGGTGAAGGGAAAGATATCGGTAGGAAAGAAAACTGAAGACGTGGGCTGCGCGTCGCGCGAAGGTTGGGCGAATCGATAATTGAAACTGCCACGGCCCGCCCCGGCAACGTGGGCCAGAACACCGTCGAGCGCAATTCTTCCGTCTTCGTCTGCGTTGAAGCCTTGATAGAGGAAGTCGCGCAGAAAGCGTCCGTTCTGCGAAATGCCTTCGCCGTAAACACGCGCGGCAGGAGTGAGGGAGTCGGGTGCGTGCTTGGCATAAGAAGCAAAGTCGCGTATCGCAGCGAAGCCTCCGCCCGCCACGACCGGCTCCGCAACAACATAAACATATTCGTAAATCTTTCCCGGCTGAAAGCCGCCGTTCAGGTGGATATGCCTGTCGCTCGGGGTAAGTTTGCCGTCGACCATCTGCGCGAACTGCCAGTCCGTGCGGGCGATTACGGTGCGTTGTCCGTCGCGAGAGTCGCGCACCGTCAGCACATTCCGCGGATCGTCCGGCGCGGCCACTGGGTATTCGTTGCCACCGATGTTGCCGAGAATGAGATGTCCCAGGGGAATTTCCGGCATCACTTTCGACGGCATCAGATCGCCGCGTAGCAAGCCCGCAATGGTCTTTCCGTTCTCTTTTGCGATAGGCGCGAAGAATCGCAGCGCGTCCGTACCGGCCGCGTCCCATTGCCATCCGAGGCTCACGATGGTGAAACCATTGCGCAGCAACCAACCATCTCCGGCATCGGTCGCGACATCCCAGTCGCCGCCGTCGACGAGGGCGATGATGCGCCCACGCCCGCGGTTGGGCACTTCCAGCAACAGCGAGCCGTTGCCTTTATGCACGTCCTTGGGCCGCACGGCAATGAAGTCGGACGAGAACTCGACCTCGCCATTTTTCAAGTTCACCGCGTTGTCCAGGTCGACCATCCGAAGATTGTGGGGATTCGCCACAGGAAGCGAAAAGTAAACGCGTCCGGTGATGCGCTCATAAGCTCCCGCGTCGCCGAACGGCTTGCCGCCCAGGACATCCATGCGAGTCGCAACTTCGACGCGAACGACGCGCGCATTGAGCGGCACCACGCTCAGAGACAGCGAGAGAAGTAACGGACACAACCTGAGACGCAGTCGCATGCGCGGAAGGATAGCATTTCTGTCGTTCCCATTGTCTGTTCCGGGTCCGGTGTACAATTCCACCGACTCGCCCTGTCCAGGAAATCTCGCTTCGATCGACCTGGTGTTGATCGAGCTAACTAGGATGGAATGATGAAACGATTTTCCCGGATGTTCGCTGGTGTTTCGTTCTTTTGCTTCGCCTTAATATTTGCGACGTCTTTTAACTCGGCGTCTCTCGCACAAACTCCAGAACCCTCCAAGCCCGCTCCCTCCAAGAAACAGACGCCCCAGCCGCCCTCCGAAAAGCCCGCGGAGAGCGCCATCAAGCCCGAGCCCGCAGCCGAGCCCAGGCCTGCAGCCCGCGAAGCGACCTCCGACAAAGACAAAGAAAAAGACAAAGAAGAGCATTACGACGTGACCGAGACCACCCCGGTGGTGACCCATCACCAGACCACGGTCGACGGAAAATTGCTGAAGTACAGCACAACCGCGGGACGCCTCCCCATCAAGCGCGGAGACGGCCGCATCGAAGCCGAAATGTTTTACGTGGCCTACACGCTCGACGGGCAGGAGGCCGCCAAGCGTCCGCTCACCTTCGCCTTCAACGGCGGCCCGGGCTCGGCGTCCATCTGGCTGCACATGGGAGCGCTCGGTCCGCGCCGGGTCATGCTGCAACAGGATGGCATCATGCCTCCCGCTCCCTACCGCATGGAAGACAACCCGTACACGCTGCTCGACAAAAGCGACCTGGTGCTGGTCGACGCGATCGGCACGGGTTTCAGCCGCGCCGCAGACGCCGAACTGATGAAGAAATTCTGGGGAGTCAAGGGCGACATCGAGGCATTCAGCGAATTCATCCGGCTCTACATCACGCGCAACGAGCGCTGGTCGTCGCCGCTGTTCCTCTTAGGAGAAAGTTACGGAACCACGCGCTCCGCCGGCATCGCCGGATACCTTGCCGATCGCGGCATTTCGTTCAACGGCATCACCCTGCTCTCGACGGTGCTGAACTTCGAAACTCTCGAGGACAACCCCACCAACGATCAGCCCTACATTTTTCTGATTCCGTCGTTCACCATGATCGCCGGCTATCACCACAAACTTCCGCCCGATCTCGCGCAGGATATGAATCGCGCCCGCCAGGAATCCGAACAGTGGGCATCGACGGACTACGCGCAGGCGCTGGCCAAGGGCGACGCGCTCACCCCGCAGGAGCGCCAGAAAGTGATCGATCAACTGGCGCGCTTCACCGGCCTCAGCAAGGAAGTGATCGACGAAGCCAACCTCCGCATCAACGTCCGCAAGTTCACACACTACCTGCTGATCGATCAGAAGCTGCGTATCGGGCGGCTCGATGCGCGCTACACCGGGCCCGATCCTAACGGCCTGCTCGACACTCCGATGTACGATCCCACCGGATCGGCCACGATGCCGCCGTTTACGTCGGTGTTCAATAACTACATTCGCACCGAACTCGGATACAAGACCGACATGCCTTACTACGTGCGGGCGCGCGATATTGGCTTCGACAAGTGGGATTGGGGATCGGCGATTGAGGGTTTCCCCGACACCGCTTCGGCCATGCGCCAGGCGATCGTGAAGAATCCTTATCTGAAGATTCTGGTGATGGAAGGCTACTACGACCTTGCGACGCCCTATTACGCCGCCAATTACACGGTGGACCATCTCAACCTGCCGCAGAAGTATCGCGACAATGTTGCCTTCACCACCTACGATGCAGGACACATGGTGTACCTGCCGATGGACGGCCTGAAAAAGATGAAGGCCGATCAGGCGGCATTCATGGCAAAGGCTGGCCCTTGATCGTAGGAGTTGCAAATTCTTAACCACGGAGGGGACAGAGTGCCAGAATGTCTTGACTTTCTCCGTGTAACTCTGTGCCCTCTGTGGTTCAACGTTCGGGAGCCCTCCATGATTCGGACTGTGCTGTTCCTTGTGTTTGCTCTGGCTGCGAGCTCAATCGCGCTCGCGGTTGACTCGTGCGAGAAACTGACGGCGGCAAAGATTTCCGGTGCCACGATTACACTTGCGCAAACCGTTGCCGCCGGAACCTTCGTCGGCCCTCCCATGGCCTTCACCGGACAAGACCTGACGGAGTTCTACAAGAGTCTTCCCGCATTCTGCCGCGTTGTGGCGGAGGCCAGGCCGACGGCGGACTCTGACATCAAGATCGAAGTCTGGATGCCGGTGTCGGGATGGAACGGCAAGCTGCAAGGCATCGGCAACGGCGGATTCGCGGGGCTGATCGATGACCGACAACTCGGCATGGCGATGAGCAAAGGATATGCGGCCAGCGCGACCGACGCGGGCCACACCGGAACACCGGTTGACGCGAAATGGGCACTGGGGCATCCCGAGAAGGTCGTCGACTTCGGCCATCGCGGAATCCACGAGATGACGCGCGTCGCCAAAGAAGCGGTCCACGCATTTTATGGAAAGGCTCCGCAGCGTTCTTACTTCGCGGGATGTTCCGACGGTGGCCGCGAAGCCCTGATGGAGGCGCAGCGCTATCCCGCGGACTTTGACGGCATTCTGGCCGGAGCCCCGGCTAACTACTGGACTGCGCTCCTGTCGACCGCAGCGTCGGACACACAAGCGTTGACGCTCGATCCCGCCAGCTTCATTCCTCCGGCGAAAATTCCCACGATCGCCGCCGCCGTGCTCGCCGCATGCGACGAACTCGACGGGGTGCGCGACGGAATTCTGAACGATCCCCGGCAATGTCACTTCGATCCCTCGACGATCGAGTGCAAGGCGGGCGAAGACACCGACAAGTGCCTGACCGCGCCCCAGGCCACTGCGCTGAAGAGAATCTATGCAGGCCCGCATGACGCGCACGGACGAGAGATCTTCCCCGGCTTTTTGCCCGGCGCAGAACAGGGTCAGGGCGGATGGGAAACCTGGATTACCGGCCCCGCCCCGTTGAAGAGCCTGATGGCGTTCTTCGGCATCGGGTATTTTTCGAACATGGTGTACGAGAAACCCGACTGGGATTACAAGACGTTCACACTCGAAGATGGGTTGAGGTCTGCCGACGAGAAAACAGGGAGCGCGCTCAACGCAACCGACGCCAACCTGAAACCATTCAAAGATCGTGGCGGGAAACTGATTCTGTATCACGGCTGGGAGGATCCCGCGATTTCGGCAATCAACACGGTCAACTATTATCAGAACGTCGTAGCGAAGATGGGGCAGCGCGACGCCGATTCGTTCGTGCGCGTCTACATGGTGCCGGGAGTGCAGCACTGCAACGACGGCCCCGGCACTGACTCATTCGGGCAAGTGGGTCGGTTGGTCTTCGACGATCCGCAACACAGCGTGGACGCGGCTCTCGAACAGTGGGTAGAGAAGGGCGCGGCACCGCCGACGATCATCGCGTCGAAGTTCGCCGCTGATGAGAAGACGCATCCGAAGATGACACGGCCGCTATGCGCGTATCCGCAAGCCGCTACGTACAAGGGCAGCGGCGACACCAGTGATGCCGCGAGCTTTGTCTGCCAGAAGTAAGCGCCAACCACAAGGGACCCTAAGTGACACGAAGTTGTTTTCAATGGAGCTGTTTTCCTTCGTGATCCTTAGTGTCATTCGTGGTTCAAACTCTAGCGGCTGTACTGATTCTTCAGCTTGTCCTCGTGCCGCTCGATGCCGAGTTGAATCAAGCGATCGATCAGGTCGGCATACTCCAAACCTGACGCGGCCCACAGCTTGGGATACATGCTGATCGAAGTGAATCCAGGCATGGTGTTGATCTCGTTCAAATAAATCTTCCGCGTCTTCGGATCCATCAAAAAATCCACGCGCGCCAGGCCGGAACAGTCCACGGCCTTGAATGCAGCCACCGCCATCTCCTGAACTTTTTTCGTTTCCGTCTTGGTGAGCTTCGCCGGAATGATTAACTCCGAGCCTTCGTCCAGATACTTCGCGGTGTAATCGTAGAACTCTTTGCCAGGAACGATCTCTCCCGGCACCGACGCCACCGCTTCGTCGTTGCCCAGCACCGAGCACTCGATCTCGCGGGCTTTCTCTTTCTTGCCGCCCACGCCCTGCTCGATGACGATCTTGCGGTCGAACTTTGCCGCCTCCTCGATCGCCGGCCCGAGTTCTTTGCGACTGTGGGCCTTGCTGATGCCCACCGACGATCCCAGATTCGCCGGCTTCACGAACACCGGGTAGGTCAGCTTGCTCTCGACGCGTTTCTGAACTTGCTTGGGATCGTTCTCCCACGCGCTGCGCAGGATGGTCACATGCCTCACGATGGGAATTTCGGCGGCGATGAACAACGACTTCATAATGTCCTTGTCCATGCCCGCAGCGGAGCCCAGTACGCCCGCGCCCACATAAGGAATGTCGGCAAGTTCGAGCAGGCCCTGGATCGTGCCGTCCTCGCCAAAGGTGCCGTGCAGCACAGGAAAGATCACGTCCACGTTGATGGCCCGATCGCTGGCGCGGCGCATCATCGCACCATCCGTCTGAAAAGGCACCAGACCACTCTGCCGGTGCACCGGCTCCGGCGGCACCACGACCGCCTCACCGCGCGCCAGCACGGCCGCCGACGCAGTCATCTCCGGATCGCCGGCACGAAGGTTCCGCGGCTCGAGCATGAGTTTGCCGGTCAGAAGATTCTCGGCGTGCTCGGCCGTCAGCCAGCGACCATCTTTGGTGATGCCGATGGGCACGACCTCATACTTGTCTTTATCGATTGCGTTCAGAACCGATGCGGCCGAGAGCAGTGACACCTCATGCTCCCCGCTGCGCCCGCCGAATAAGATGCCGACCCGAAGTTTTTCCATAAGCTTTCAGTGTGGACGCGTGTACAGTCTTCGTCAATCGCAGGAATGGTACGGCGAACAAATCAGCCATGGATCGACACAGATTCTCACGGATCATTCTTTTCTTTCGCTGATCTGTGTGAATCCGTGAACATCCGTGGCTAAAGAATTTTTTTGCCGAACGCCGACAGAGCCAGTTCCACCGCCAGATCGGCCGTGCGGTTGTGCTCGTCGATCACCGGGTTCACCTCGACAATTTCGAAGCTCAGCATGCGGCCGTGATCGGCAATGATCTCCATGGCGAGATGAGCTTCGCGATAGGTAGCGCCGCCGCGCACCGGAGTGCCCACGCCAGGCGCATCCTCCGGATCCACCCAGTCCATGTCGAGCGAAATGTGATAGCCGGCAGTGCCCCGAGCGGCTATGCGCAGGCCTTCTTCCATCACCGTGCGCATGCCGCGCTCATCAATGTCGCGCATGGTGAAAACGCCGATGCCTGCCCGCACCACATTTTCCTTTTCCACCGCGTCGATGTCGCGCACGCCAACCAGCACGCAGTTCTGCGGTTTCACCTTGGGAGCAAAGTCGAAGATGTTCGACAGCTCCGAGGGCCACAGCCCCATCAGCGCCGCCAGCGGCATCCCATGCACGTTGCCACTAGGAGACGATTCGGGAGTATTGATGTCGGTGTGCGCGTCGATCCAGATCAAGCCAACGTGCTGGTTCTGCCGCCGGTAAAATTCGGCGACGCCCGACACCGTGCCTACCGCCATAGAGTGATCGCCGCCCAGCGCCAGCGGAACTTTCCCGGCCTCGAGCGTCTTGACCACCAACTCTGCGTGCTTGGTGCACGTCGCCGTAATCTCCTTCAAATATTTGGCGTGCGTGTCTCCCTCTTTCTTCTGTTCGGGAATCGCGACCGGGACGTTGCCTCCGTCTTCCACCTCGTGCCCGAGTGCCTCGAGGCGCGCTTCAAGTCCCGCGACGCGCACAGCCGACGGACCCATGTCCACGCCGCGACGCGACTGGCCGAGATCAAGGGGGACGCCGATCACGCGAATCTTTCGGGGAGTGATGCTGGTCGAGGGAGCGGATGTAGTCGTCATGGAAAATTTTGTAATTTGGTGATTGGGTAATTGAGTAATTGAAAAACGTGGAACTACAAGCTTTTCAAATGACCCAATTACTAAATTACCCAATTACCAAATTCTTACGGATAGAGCCGGTACAGCATCCTGGGAAACGGAATGGTCTCGCGCACGTGCTCGAGACCGCAAATCCAGGCCACGGCGCGCTCAATGCCCATGCCGAAGCCGCCGTGCGGCACGCTGCCAAATTTGCGCAGATCGAGATACCACTTGAAGGCTTCTTCCGGCAGGCCGTGCTCG
>Ga0070717_10003281_pt1 | contig 11574 bp, 8 predicted proteins | sample LARL113metaG_FD_71366 | JGI IMG/M metagenome (GOLD analysis project Ga0070717, IMG submission 71366) | Corn, switchgrass and miscanthus rhizosphere microbial communities from Kellogg Biological Station, Michigan, USA - LAR L11-3 metaG | ecosystem: Host-associated > Plants > Roots > Rhizosphere ...
ATGATGTCGTCCTGCCCGGACAGCAGTGCCCGGTAGTTCGCGAAGGTCAGGTGCCCGAACGACGCCGCGGATGGCGGCGCGCTCACCGCGGACTCGGGCTGGAACGACCGGAAGACCTCCCAGAGCAGGGGCAGCACGAACACCGCGCTGATCGCCACGCCGGCGGCGAGGTACCAGGCGAACGCCACCCCGCCCGCGCGCGCCTGGCGGCTGCGCGGGGCTGGCTTCACTGACGCCGCTGCCATCAGTCGTCCTCTCCCTGGAGGAAGCGGAATTGGACGAAGGTGATGAGCCCGACGACGACGATGAGGGCCACCGACATCGCGCTGGCGAGGCCGACGTCCATCTGGGCGAAGGCGGTGTCGTAGATCGCCATCACCACCGACACCGTGCTGGTACCCGGTCCGCCGTCGGTCATGATGAAGAACTGGTTGAACGCCAGGAACGAGTACACCACCGAGATGATCAGGCTCAACGCGATCGACCGGCGCAGCAGCGGGACCGTGATGGACCACTCGGCACTCCACCAGGAGGCGCCGTCCACCCGGGCGGACTCATACAACTCCGTCGGGATGCCCTGCATCCCGGCCATCAGCAACATCATGGTCAGCCCCGCGGCGAACCAGATCACCAGGATGCTGATCGCGGTCAGGGCGAGCCCGGTGTGCACCAGCCATGCGGTCGAGGCCTTCACGATGCCGAACTTGGCCAGCACGAAGTTCACCGTCCCGGAGTCCGGCTGCAGTTCGACGACCGCCATGAAGCTCTCCGCCACCAGCCCGACAATGTACGGCAGGAAGATCATCGTGCGGAACACGGTCGATCCGGGCCGGTTCGCCCGGACGAACACCGCCAGGACATACCCGAAGACAAAGATCGGGATGGTGACGATCGCCGTGTATTTCAGGGTGAACACGATGGACTGCAAGAACACCGTGTTATGCACCATCGCCTGGTAGTTGGCCAGGCCGATGAAGTGGTACGCACCGACCAGCGGCCAGTTGGTCAGCGAGATGTACACCCCGAATCCGAGCGGGAACAGTGCGAAGACACTGACGAAGAGCAGCGCAGGCGAGACAAGCACGAGGCCCGTCCGTGTCGTGCGACGGGCCTCGGCGGTGGGCCGCCGCCGGCGGAGCGTGCGCTCCGCCGGCGGCGCGTCGGCCGTCTTCGTCGTCACCGATCAGCCCTTCACGGAGTCCAGCGTGCTCTGGATGCCAGTCTGGCCTTGCTGCAAGCCGGCGTTGACATTTCCGCTGTAAACCGCGGCCTCGAACATCTTGAACCACGGCGATCCTGGCTCGTTGAAGACTGCGTCGTAGGCCAGGGTGTACTCGACCGACCCCTTGGCCAGTGCCCTCAGCGCCACGGCGTCGTAGGGGTTGGTGGCGGCGAATGACGGGGTCAGCACGTCGCTGCGGATCGGCGTCATGCCTTCAGAGGGGTAGCTGTCCTGCTGCTGCGCCTGAAGCGCCCACTGGATGAACTCCCATGCCCCTGATGGATTCGGGGCGCCTGCCGGGATCACGAAGTCGTCGCCGCCGTCGAAGGTGCTGTAGCCGCCGCCGCTGACCGCGGGCAGCGGCGCATCGGCGAACTCGGCCTTCTGCGCCGGGGTCTTGAACGCGGCGGCGAAGCCGTAGTCACCGGGCAGGATGCCCACCTTGCCCGCCTCGAAGTCCGCGCCCCAGGTCAGGCCGTTCTGCGTCTGGTCGGCCGCCGGCGTCAGATGCTTGGACCACATTGTCCGGTAGGCGGCCAGCATCTGCTGGAGCGGGGCATCGCCCGTGACGTTGGCCTTCTGGGTGCCCAGCGGCCCGCTGATGAGGTGCTGGCCGGCGGCCCACAGCGAGGGCAGCATCACGAAGCCCAGGCAGCCCTGGCAGTTGCCCGCGAACGAGAAGCCAGAGATGCCGTGGCCGAGTGCGTTGATCTTCTCGGCGTCCGTCACGATCTCGGCGTAGCTCGTGGGCGGGTTGTTGGGGTTCAGCCCCGCCCGGGCGAACAGCGTCTTGTTGTACCAGAGCACCGACAGGTCGGCGAGGTAGGGCACGCCGTAGTACTTGCTGCCGATGGTGGCGAGCTGGAGGTGGCCGGGGCTGAGCGAGCCCTTGTACGGAAGCGCGTTCACGTACTTGGTGATGTCCATGAGAGCGTTCTCATGGCTGAACGTCGGCACGTCGATATCGTTCAGCCCGACCACGTCGGGCACCGAGCCGGCCCTGATCGCCGTGGCGAGCTGGGTCGTGTCGTCGTTGGGCGGCGTCAGGTGGAGCACCACTTTCAGGTTCTTGTGCGTCGCGTTGAACCCTGCGACCAGGGCCTTCGCCGGGCCATCGGTCGCCTGGCGGGCCCAGAAATGCACAGTTCCGGTAGCACCCACACCAAAGTTCTTCGAGGAGGGCGCCGAGGAGCCCGATGAGCCGCATGCCGCCGACAGTGCCGCGACGGCGCTTACCACCAGAACAATCAGGACTTTCATTCGTCTAGTGCGCCATTGCATATCAATACCTCCGGATTGAGGAGTCCTGCATCCAGACCCGCATGGCCCGCCCGTCGCGGTTGTCCCATTGCAGGTAAGGGACCGCGGTAGCGGTGATGTGATCAGCGGCCGCGCCATCGTTCGGTAGCGGCGTGTTCGGTAGGGGGGTGTAGGGAAGCCCGTCGAGGCGCGCAGCCGGGGATGCTACCGCACTGGCCTCGATGAAGACCGTGTGCCCGACGCCGGGCACCGTGTCCTCGCGCTCGAGCAGGGCGCCGGGAACGATGGCGAGGTCCTCGACGCTCAGCCCGGCAGGCTGGTCGACCTGCTCGAAGCAGTACACGAGGGGACCTCGCTCGATGGCGACCGTCCCGCGCGTGGCATCGATGCGCCGGGCGGGATAGGTCAGCCGCGGCCTGACATCCAGGTCGCAGGCCAGGATGTCACCCGGCTGCCAGTGCCGCCGCAGGACCAGGTAGCCGCGGTCGGCGGGATCGGGAAAGACAGGCCGGCCGTTGAGGAGCAGCCGCGCGTCGGTGCTCCAGCCGGGAATGCGGATCGCCAGCCCGCAGCTGGCCGGGGGGGCGCTGCGCACCCGCACGGTGATAGCGCCTGACCAGGGATAGTCGCTTTCCACCTCCACTTCCAGGACGCTGTCGGCCAGCGGGGCGGTGATCATCGCCGCCGGGAACTGGTGCAGGTACAGGGTGTCGCCCGACGTGGTCGCGATGTAGTGCTCAAGCGACGCCACGAGGCGCATGATGTTGGGCGGGCAGCAGGCGCAGGAAAACCACTCGCGGCGGCGCCCGGGATCGTCCTCCTCGAAGTGATCCTCGCGCCGTTGCAGCGGGTTGACGTAAAAGAACCGCTTCCCGTCCGTCGACGTCGCGGCCGCGAACGTGTTGTAGAGCACCCGCTCCATCAGGTCGGCGTACTTGCTCTCGCCGGTCGCGAGCAGCAGCCGCCAGCTCCACTGGAAGCTGGCGATGGCCGCGCAGGTCTCGTTGTAGGCGCGATCCGGTGGCAGCTCGTAGCGGTCCCCGAAGCTCTCACCGGAGTGACGCGACCCATTACCCCCGGTGAGGTAGGTCTTGGCCGCGACCATGTCGTCCCACCGGGCCGCCGATGTGGCCAGCAGTTCCCGGTCACCGGTCTCCGCCGCGACGTCGGCGACCCCAGCCTCCAGGTAAAGGGCCCGGACGACATGGCCCATTTCGGTGACCGACTCGCGGACCGGCTGATGGTCCTGCAGGTAGCGGCGACCGAACCCGGAATCGCCAGCCAGCCCGTGGCCGCGTTGCTCGACGAACTGGCTGGCCAGCCGGAGGTACGGCTCGTGGCCGGTCTCCCGGTACAGCTCCACCAGTGCGGTCTCGATGATCGGGTGTCCGTCGAGCCCGCCCTGCGTGCCGAGGAACTCCTCGACGAGGTGATCGGCGAACCCCCTGGCCACGGCGAGCAGCCCGGTCAGGCCAGGGCCCCGGTGGCAGGCGATCGCCGCCTGGATCAGGTGGCCGGCGCAGTACAGCTCGTGGCTGAAGGCCAGCCGCCCGTACCGCGGTGCCCCGGTGACCTGCGCGTAGGAGTTCAGGTACCCGTCGGCCTGCTGCGCCTTCTCCAGCAGCGCCGTCGCCTCCTGGGCGAAGTCGGCCAGGCTCGGGGCAGCGGTGCGGGCCAGTTGCCAGCCGATCGCCTCCAGGGTCTTGTACAGGTCAGAGTCCATGAAAAGCGGGCCCTGATACCCCTCGGTGGCGCCGCTGATCGCCAGGCGCAGGTTCGCGAGGTTGCCCGCGGTCTCCAGCTGGCGCAGCGCCAGCGGCAGGCTCACCTCGAGATTCCGCCGCTGCCAGCTGTGCAGCAGCCCGCCAGCTAGGCTGACACCGTCCCCATCGAGGGGCCAGTGGGCCAGGGCGGCAGCCGCGGTGGGATGCACCGGTCCGAGGGCGACTCGACCTTCTCCGGCAGTGCTCACCTGAGGCGCTCCGCCTTCCCGTGCCGAGCCGTCGCGGTCGGCTCAACGTCTGTGATGGGTGGTTTCGGTGGAAGGAAATGCTTTTCCCAGCAAGGTAGGGCTCGTGGTGGGGGGCGTCAAGCCTGTATAGTCCCGTTTCGATTACAGATTTCCGACCGTAGGGCAGTGGAAAAAGATGGAGCAACCCTTTGCCTTCCAGGGGACCTGACCCCAGGCGGGTGACCATCCGGGATGTCGCCGCGCTGGCCGGCGTATCGGTGGGGACGGCCTCCAAAGCCCTCAACGACCAGGGCAAGCTCAGGCCAGAGACCAGGCACCGGGTCGCCGCCGCCGCCCGCGAACTGGGCTTCGCGCCCAACATGCTGGCCCGCGGACTGCTCGCGGGACGAACCTACACCGTGGGCGTGATCACCACCGACAGCTTCGGCCGGTTCAGCATCCCGGTAATGCTCGGCGCCGAGACTGCGCTGGGCGCCGGGCAGATCTCGGTGTTCATGTGCGACACCCGCGATGCGCCGGACCGGGAGCGCCAGTACCTGGAGCTGCTGCTCAGCCGCAGGGTGGACGGGCTGATCGTGGCGGGCAGGCGCATCGAGCCACGGCCGAGCATCGGGATGGACCCGGGCGTTCCCGTGGTCTATGCGATGACACAGTCACTGGACAGCGACGAGCCCGCCATCCTGCCCGACGACCTGGGCGGAGGCCGCCTCGCCGCCGAGCACCTGATCGCCCAGGGCCGCCACCGCTTCGGCCACATCACCGGCCCCGAGCGCTTCCTGTGCGCACGCAAGCGGGCCCGTGGATTCTGCGACGCTGTCGCCGCGTCGGGGGCGGATTTCTCGCCTAACGACGTCCTCTACGGCGAGTGGAGCGAGCGCTGGGGGCGGGAAGCGGCGAGCGTGGTGTTGCGCTCGCCGGGCGGCGTGGACGCGATCTTCTGTGGCAGCGACCAGATCGCCCGGGGGGTCTCCGACAGCCTGCGCCAGATGGGGTGCCACGTCCCCGACGACATCGCCCTGATCGGCTACGACAATTGGGAACCGATGGTGCTCGGCGCCGAGCCCCCGCTCACCAGCGTCGACATGTGCCTTGAAGATGTCGGGCGGGTCGCGGCCGAGCACCTGCTTTCCGCGATCAACGGCGAGCCGACCCACGGCGTGCGCACGGTGCCCTGCCGGGTGGTCGTGCGGGGCTCCACCGTGCCGGCGGTGGCCGACAGCGGCCGGCCGGCCGGGGATTCTGGCTGACCGTCCGGATGTGAGCGGTCACAGTCCTCGCGACATCTGGGAAGATAACGGAGCGGCGTCCACCCAGTATGGACAGGCTGGGCCAGCACGGCGGGGGACCGAGCAGGGCCGAGGCTGGCAGGGCGGATGCCCAGAACGGACACACGGGCAGGTCAGGTGCTACAGGCCGAGACTGGCAGGGCAGGATCGGACATAGCAACCAGCTGAAGCGGCGAGACTGGGCTGCGAAACGGAGGGAGGCAGGCGTGGCGCCAACCAAACGCTGGCCGGAGCGGCCACCGGTCATGACCGATGTCGCGCGGCTGGCTGGCGTCTCACACCAGACGGTGTCGCGCGTGCTCAACGACCATCCCAATGTCCGGCCGCAGACCAGGGAGAACGTCCTCGCCGCGATCAGCCAGCTCGGGTACCGGCCGAATGCCGCCGCTCGCACCCTGGTCACCCGGCGGACCCATACCCTCGGGGTGATCAGCTTCGACACGACGCTCTACGGGCCAGCCTCGATGCTGTACGGCATCGAGGCCGCCGCGCAGGACAGCTATTTCGTCGCCATCGCCAGCCTGCCAGCGCTCGACCGGGGTTCGGTGCTCGAAGCGGTGGACCGCTTCGTCGGCCAGGGCGTCGAGGGGATCATCGTTATCGCGCCGCTGACCTCCGCGGTGGCCGCGCTCAGCGACTGCGCGGGTGACGTTCCGCTGGTCGCCGTGGGCTGTGGCACCCACGCGCCGCTCACGTCGGTCGCGGTGGACAACGCCGACGGAGCTGCGCTCGCCACCCGGTACCTGCTCGAGCTCGGGCACGAGACGGTCCACCATATCGCCGGGCCGCGCTCCTGGCTCGATGCCTACGAACGCATCGCGGGCTGGCGGCTGGCGCTCCAGGAGGAGCAGGCCCCGGAACCTGCCATCCTGGCCGGCGACTGGTCGGCGGCCTCCGGCTATGAGATCGGCCACCAGATCGCCGGGGAGCAGGGGGTGACGGCGGTGCTGTGTGCCAACGACCACATGGCGCTCGGCTTGCTGCGCGCGCTGTCCGAGCACGGCCGGCGGGTGCCCGACGACATCAGCGTGGTCGGGTTCGATGACGTCCCGGAGTCCGCGTACTTCCTGCCGCCGCTCACCACCGTCCGGCAGAACTTCGGCGAGCTTGGCCGTCGGGCACTCGGCGCCCTGGTGGACATGATTCATGGCCGCGACCCGGCCGGGTCGCTCGAACCGGTCGCCCCGCGGCTGGTGATCCGATCCAGCACCGGCCCGCCGCGGAGGTAACTCCGCGGACATAACCATGCAGAACCGCCGCGGAGGTAACCAGTGGAGAAGGAGCACACGGAGTGAAACAGGCCGACAATGGCTGTTAGCGCTCACAGCCAGGATCAATACGTCATCGGCGTGGATTTCGGCACGCTGTCCGGGCGCGCGCTCGTGGCGCGGGTCAGCGACGGTGCGGAACTGGGGTCGGCCGTCCACGACTACGCCCACGCGGTCATGGACACCACACTGGCCGCCACCGGTGAGCCGCTGCCGCCGGACTGGGCGCTGCAGGACCCGGAGGACTACTGCGAAGTGCTGCGTACCGCCGTGCCCGCCGCCCTGGCCGTGTCGGGAATCGACCCGGCCACGGTCATCGGCATCGCCACCGACTTCACCGCGTGCACCGTCATGCCCACGACCGCCGATGGCACCCCGCTCTGCCAGCTGCCCGGGATGGCCGGCCGCCCGCACAGCTACCCCAAGCTCTGGAAGCACCACGCCGCCCAGCCGCAGGCGGACCGGATCAACACGCTGGCCCACGAGCGCCACGAACCCTGGATCGCGCGGTACGGCGGGAAGATCTCCTCGGAGTGGCAGTTCGCCAAGGCACTCCAGTTGCTGGACGAGGACCCGGAGATCTACCAGCAGGCGCGGCGGTGGATCGAGGCCGCCGACTGGATCATCTGGCAGCTCAGCGGGACCGAGACACGGAACGCCTGCACCGCAGGCTACAAAGGCATATTCCAGAACGGAACCTATCCAGCCCGCGGGTTCCTCGCCGGGCTCGACCCGCGGTTCGCCGACTTCGCCGTCGACAAGCTGGAGCACCCGGTGTCCCCGCTGGGGGCCCGGGCCGGGTCGCTCACCGCTCAGGCCGCGGCCTGGACCGGGCTGCCTGAGGGCATCGCGGTCGCGGTGGGCAACGTGGACGCGCATGTCACGCCGCCCGCCGCGGACGCCATCGCGCCCGGCCAGATGGTCGCCATCATGGGCACCTCCACCTGCCACGTGATGAACGGTGCGGCGCTCGTCGAGGTGCCCGGCATGTGCGGGGTGGTGGACGGCGGCATCGTCGCCGGGCGGTGGGGATACGAGGCCGGGCAGAGCGGCGTCGGGGACATCTTCGCCTGGTTCACCGACCACGCGGTGCCGGCCAGCTACTCGCGCGAAGCCGCACGCCGCGGCATTTCCCTATTCGACCTGCTCTCCGAGGAGGCGGCCAGCAAGCCAGCCGGCGGGCATGGCCTGATCGCCCTGGACTGGCTGAACGGAAACCGCTCGGTACTTGTCGATCATCACCTGTCCGGCGCCGTGCTGGGACTCACCCTGGCCACCAGGGCACCGGACATCTACCGCGCGCTGGTCGAGTCGACGGCGTTCGGAACGAGGGTCATCATCGACGCGTTCGAGGCGGCCGGGGTGCCGGTCACCGAACTGGTGATCGCCGGCGGCCTGATGAAAGACTCGTTCGTGATGCAGGTGTATGCGGACGTGCTCCGCCGTCCGCTCAGCCTGATCGCCTCGACCCAGGGCCCGGCGCTCGGCTCCGCCATCCACGCCGCGGTCGCGGCGGGCGCTTACCCGGACGTGCCGGCTGCCGCGGCCGCGATGGGCAGCAAGCACGACGCGGTCTACACTGCCGACCCGGCCAGCGCCGCCGTCTACGACGACCTGTACGCCGAGTACGTGCGCCTGCACGACTACTTCGGGCGCGGCGCCAACGAGGTTATGCACCGGCTGCGTGACCTGCGCGACCGGGTGCTGAAGGATGGCCAGCCATGATCACCGGCCCGGCAAACACCGGCCCGGCAGTGGCGGCGGCCGTCGCACGGACCCGTTCCGAGGTCTGCGACCTGCATGCCGCCCTGGTGGGGAACAACCTGGTCGCATGGACATCCGGCAACGTGTCGGCGCGGGTTCCCGGCACCGGCACCAGCCCGGGCACCGGCCTGCTGGTCATCAAGCCGAGCGGCATCGGCTACGCCGACCTGACCCCGGAGTCGATGGTCGTCTGCGACCTCGATGGGAACCCCGTGGATGGCGAGTACAGCCCGTCCAGTGACACCGCCACGCACGCCTACGTTTACCGGCACATGCCGGAGGTGGGCGGCGTGGTGCACACCCACTCCACGTACGCGACGGCCTGGGCCGCGCGCGGCGAGGCGATCCCCTGCGTGATCACCGCCATGGCCGACGAGTTCGGCGGGGAGGTCCCGGTCGGGCCGTTCGCGCTGATCGGCAGCGATGAGATCGGCCGCGGCATCGTGGCCACCCTGGCCGGCCACCGCTCCCCCGCGGTGCTGATGCGCAGCCACGGAGTGTTCACCGTCGGCGGCACCGCCCACGACGCGGTCAAGGCCGCCGTGATGTGCGAGGACGTGGCCCGCACCGTGCACCTGGCCCGCGCGTACGGGGACCCGCCGGCGCTCACCCAGGACCAAGTGGACGCGCTCCATCAGAGGTACAAGAACCATTACGGCCAGCGCTGACCCGCGTGGTGTCGGGAACAGTACGGCAGGGATCCGTTCAGGAGGATTGGTTTGATGACCGAACGTAAGCCGCGCATCGGGATCCTGGGGATCATGCAGGACCTCTACGACGACATGATCCCAGGGATCGCCGAGCGGCAGGCGGGGTACGCCGCTGAGATCGCCGCGCACCTGGCCGGGGTGGCTGACTTCATCCCGAGCAAGCCGATCAAGTACCGCGAGGACGCGGAACGCGAGATGCGCGAGTTCGAGAACGCCGGTCTCGACGGGGTCATGGTCGTGATGCTCACGTATGGACCGGCCATGCGCGTCGCGCGGCTCCTGTCGGAGTCGCGGCTGCCCATCCTTATGGCCAACATCCAGCCTGAGCCGAACGTGACTCCGGCGTGGGACATGGCCGACATGACCTACAACCAGGGCGTGCACGGAGCCCAGGACACCGCGAACGCGATGGTCCGCGCGGGGCGGCGGTTCGCCGTGCTCACCGACGACTGGAAGAGCGAGGAATTCCGCGCCGACGTGGGCCGGTGGGCGCGTGCCGCGGCGGCGGTCACCGCGTGGAAGTCGCTGAAGACCGCGATCTTCGGCTATGCCATGAACGACATGGGAGACATCAGGGTCGACGAAAGCGCGCTGATCAGGTCACTCGGCCCGGAGATCCTCGCGGTCGCACCCGGCGACATGTACCGGGGGATGCTGGCCGTCATCGATGACGAGGCCGCCGACGTCATCGCGTTCGAGGACGCGAACTTCGAGATCGACCCCCGGCTGAGCGCCGAGGAGCGCCAAGACCATGCCCGGATGCAGGTCGCCATCGAGCACATCCTGGCCGACCGCGGCTTCGGCGCGTACACCGCGCATTTCGACGCGATCGGCGACGACGGCCGGTTCAGCCGGCTCCCGCTCGCGGCCGCGTCCAGCCTGATGGCCAAGGGTTACGGCTACGCGGCCGAAGGCGACGTGCTGACCGCCTGCCTGGTCTTCGCCGGGCACAAGCTGATCGGTGACGCGCACTTCACCGAGATGTACGCGATGGACTTCCCGTCCGACTCGATCTTGATGAGCCACATGGGCGAGGGCAACTGGAAGATCGCGCGCGCCGACCGGCCGGTCAGGCTGATCAAGCGGCCGCTGGGCATCGGCCGGCTGGCCGACCCGCCCACGTTCCTGTTCCAGTACCAGCCGGGGCCGGCCACGCTGGCCACGCTGGTGTCACTGGAAGGCGAGCGGTTCCGCCTGGTCGTCGCGGAAGGCGAGAACCTCGACAGCCAGGAACTGCCGGCCCTGGAGATGCCGTACGGCCAGTTCCACCCCGCCTCCGGGGTGCGCGCCTGCCTCAACGGCTGGCTGGCCGCGGGCGGCCCGCACCACGAGGTGATGAACCTCGGCCACCACGCGGCCACCTGGCGGGTCTTCTGTCAGCTGGCTGGCATCGAGTACGTGCAGGTCTAGTCCGCGGGAGTCCATGCCCGGGTATCTCGGCGTTTCCGCGGAAACGCCCCGGCCCGCGTCTTGCGTCTCCGCGGAAACGCCCCCGGCCCGCGTCTCCGCGGCTCCGGAAACGCCCCCGGCCCGCGTCTCGCGTCTCCGGAAACGCCCCCGGCCCGCGTCTCCGCGGAAACGCCCCGGTCCGGATTCGGCCCGGCGCCCCGGCGGCCGGTCGCTGACGCAAACACCAGTGCAGCAAACACCAGTGCAGCAAACACCGGTGCAGCAGGCTGAAGATCCACGAGACACGCCCTGGCTCGCCAATGTTCATATACACCGGATTGGAGGACTCGTGACCCGGATCGTGGTCGACCCCGCCCGGCCGATCGGCTCCCTGGACCGCAACGTGTTCGGCGGCTTCGTCGAGCATCTCGGCCGCTGCATCTATGGCGGGCTCTACGCGGAGGGCTCGCCCCAGGCCGACGCCCGGGGTTTCCGCGGCGACGTCCTCGGGCTGCTACGCGAACTGCGGATGGGGGTGCTGCGCTGGCCGGGCGGCAACTTCGTCAGCAACTACCACTGGACCGACGGCATCGGGCCCAAAGACTCGCGGCCACGGCGCCCTGAGCTGGCGTGGGGAGGCGTGGAATCCAATCGTTTCGGAACTGATGAATTTCTTCAGTACTGCGCCGAACTCGCAGCCGAG
>Ga0070717_10003282_pt1 | contig 11573 bp, 7 predicted proteins | sample LARL113metaG_FD_71366 | JGI IMG/M metagenome (GOLD analysis project Ga0070717, IMG submission 71366) | Corn, switchgrass and miscanthus rhizosphere microbial communities from Kellogg Biological Station, Michigan, USA - LAR L11-3 metaG | ecosystem: Host-associated > Plants > Roots > Rhizosphere ...
GTCACCGACTTGCTCTTCCACTATCCGAATCAAGTAGGTCCGAACGCTTCCGCGCCGAACGTTTATCCGTACACGATTCTGGTCACCAGTCCCGGCACCAAGGTGGTTCGTTCGACAGCGACGAATGCTTACAACTTCCTCGACATTGAGATCGGCAGGGCAATCGCTCAGGACCTGTTCATTGGAGCTTTCAACATCGGTGTGAACATCGACAACTCGTACGACTTCGTGAGTCTGCGCGATTTGCACAATGGCGTGTTTTGGGACGAGATTGGAAACGGTGCTTATCCGAGCGCGATCGATAGTTGGGTGCTGAACCACGGCATCGCCCTGGTGGTGAACCAAATGGACGCTCTCGTGGTGCACGACTTCTACGCCTTCTCTCGATATGCCGGCATATTACTGACCGACTCGCCTAACACCGCGGAGCCAGGACTTCGGACTGTCTGGGGCACCGGAAGCAATATCGACCTTGAGAACGTTCAGTTCGGAGTTATCGCCACCGCAACCAACTACCCAGGCTACGAATTCACGAATGTGGTAATCGGAGCTGCGCCTGGCCTCGGACAGGCCGCTGTTCAACTGAGGTCGGGAGGGACGAATCCGCCAGACGTGGTCATCAATGGCGGTGCGGTACAGGGCACATGGTCATTAGGGGCTTTTCCTGCACCTCAGGCCGGCACATTGACGGTTGTAAATATAATCTGACGGCTCGCCACAACTTCCACTTCCATCGCTGCACCAACATATAGGCATCGCGTTGCTGTTCCTACGGCCCTATTGGCGGTAGATCGTGGCCGTCGTGTGGAATGCTGGCCAAATGCCCAGGGGACAGGTTTTCCTGCTCCACTCTTGTAAAGCGACTCTTCTGGGTGGATTCCCTCAGCGCGGAAAGATTTTTCGCAGTTTTTCAGAGAGAGCAACGACTTAGGCCTGTTGCCTTTATTAGTTGATCGATTTTTTCTCGTTGAAAGAGCGCCCTGTACGGTAGCGAATCAAACGAAAGTATGTTTTCCTGAAGAGTTGCAAAACTGGGGCATTCGAAGGAGGATGTTCGTGGCTTCAATTACTACTCAGACATCGCTTGTGGGCACATGGGAGCTGTTGTCACGTGAAGATATGACGTCCGATGGAGAACGGCGAGTGGAACCGAACCTCGGCAGCGACCCTCTTGCCTATCTCATCTACGACGCAACCGGGCATTTCGCGGTGCAGTTCATGCGCCGGGTTCGGAACGCAACCGGAAGTACGAACAACACCGGTACCAGCAGCGGCTATGACGCATATTTCGGACGATACTCAGTCGCTGACGGCACTGTGACGCAAGAACTCGTCGGGGCACTGTCACCGGGAGACGTTGGCAAAGTGGTGACACGTCAGTTTCAAATCAACGACAACGAATTGGTCATCACTCTCGAAACTACTTCGAGCGATGGAACGCCGGTCACCAGAACTCTGCGCTGGAAGCGCCTGGCGTAAGACGTACATTACCGAGACACAACGGTCCGTGCGGAGCCATGAAGACCGCGGTATCCGAGAGACAGGCGGGTTCACCCAGCGTGCTCGTACGGACTTCCGGAGACCATCTGTGTCGCCCTCGACATCAGCGGAACTTCCATAGAGAATCTCCTTCGAGCACATTGATAACTTGGGAGCGCACTGCATCCCGTCTGGAGACCGGCCTACCTACCTGATTTGCTTTCGCCAATAACGACCCGGGACTAAAATGTGATGCTCCGAAAGAAGAGCTAATCATGTTTGAGCGATACACGGAAAAAGCGCGTCGGGTTATTTTCTTTGCGCGCTACGAAGCAAGCCAATTCGGCTCTCCATTCATCGAAACCGAGCACCTCCTTCTTGGAATTCTGCGCGAAGACAAAGCTTTGACCAATCGATTCTTGCGCTCCCACGGCTCGGTTGAGTCCATCCGCAAACAGATCGAAGGCCGTACCACCGTCGGAGAGAGGATGTCCACTTCAGTCGACCTTCCTCTCAACAATGAATCCAAACGGGTGCTGGCCTATGCTGCGGAAGAGGCGGAGCGCCTCGCCCACAGGCATATTGGTACGGAGCACCTGCTGCTCGGACTGTTGCGCGAGGAAAACTGCTTTGCTGCGCAGATTCTGAAGGAACGGGGCTTGCGGCTGAGCCAGGTTCGAGAGGAACTCGGGCGACAGGAGCACGAGGCAATACAAGCGCCAAAAAGGCCTTCCGTGGTCGATGAGCTCAGTCCTTACCTTAGCGATCTGGCGGCCCAAACACAGCCGCTGATTGGGCGTGAAAACGAGCTTGATCGCCTCATAGAGCTTCTGTGCCGGCTCCGGGGAAAGAATCCTCTTCTAGTCGGAGAGAGGGGAGTCGGCAAGAGAACCATCGTCGGCGAACTGGCTCGGCGAATCGCGAACGGCAATATTCCTCAATCGCTTGCGCAAAAGGACATTGTCGCCCTTGAACTGCCTCCGCTTCGAGTGCAAGAGAAGGACGGTTCGTGGCACGAGAGGCTGGATCGTGCTCTGATAGCGGCGGCAGAGGATGGCAAAATCTTTTTCGTGAACCGAATGCATGACCGGCCTGGGGGAATTTCCCCGGTAACTTCTTTTCAGGTAACCGACCTGCTGCTGCGGCCGATCATGGCGGGTAAGATTCAGTGCATCGGTACATCTGAACCCGACTCATTCGCCAAGTTGCAGGCACACGGTCACTGGCTCGCGGAATACTTTGAGCCCATCGAAGTGGCTCCCGCAAATGAAGAGATCGCCATCAAAGTGCTGCTCGGCATCAAAGGGGCTTACGAGAAATTCCACAATGTCTCTTATACGGACGACGCGATTGGACATGCCGTTCTCTGCGCCACAAGATACGGCAAGAAGAATTTGCCGGGTACAGCCGTCGATATCATCGATGCGGCGGGCGCCGCTGCCCAACTGCAGCAGGGTTCACTGCCAGAGGAGGTCATTGAAGTTCAGAAACGTCTTCGTTCTATCGTCGAGCGAATGGAGTCTTCTATCGCGAATCACGAATTTGAGAAGGCTCGCTTTTATTCTCAGGAAGAACAAAAGGAACGTGAGAATTTGAAACAGTTGCGCGAGAAATACAAGCTCGACAACAGTCCGGCATTGACCATCAGCCGAGAAGAGATTGAGAAAGCCGCCAGTAAGCTGGTTGGCAATTCCGGCGACGTACCTCCAACCACCAATTAGAGCAGTTTTGATTTTGACAGCTCAGGAAGGCCCGGCGGTTGGCGAAAAATCTCCATTGTTCAAAATCCTTCGCTTTGCTAGAACCTCATTGATTCCTGTGTAGCGTGCCTCTGAACAATAAGTAAGAAACGGGGGGCGGACGAATGCGTCCGCCCCTACACAACACCTACCATGCTGTATTGAACACCAGGTTAAAGGCATTCACGCTTCCCAGACCGGTGGCCATGTCCCAGCCGGGGGTTGCGCCGAAGGCAGGCTGATATGAGTTCGCGCTCACTGTCGGCGTGATCGTGGCTGTGCACGTGGCGCCCTTTCCGCCACCGCCCGAGATCGTGCACTTGGGAACGCCCGTGTATCCACTCCCGGCGTTTGTCAGTGTTACGGCTGTGACCGCTCCGCCCGCTATTGTCGCCGTGCACCTCGCTTGCACTCCACCGGCGAAGATGGTGGTGCCCGTGGGAGAGCTGTATTTCGACTTGTTATTCGGAACGGTGACCGCGCAGTTTGGGGTGGTCGCGTAGCCCGATCCTTTGTTCTTGAGAGTCAGGCTGGAAATTTTCTGCGTGCTGATCGCGCCATTCATGCCCGACGGTAGATCGCAATCTGCTCTGAACACGGTGCCATTGAATTGGCAGTTGACGTCAATATCGCCGTGCGTAATGTCGTTAAACACGCAGGAGTTCCCTGCCTTCACATTGATTGAATAGCAAGACGGGTTGCCTTTTGTTCCAAATTGCGTCTTGGCGATCGAGTAATAGGTAGGGTTCGGGTTGCCGGCACGGATGTTCCAGTGTTGGTTAACGAGCGCCTGAATGCCGGCCATCAAGGGAGCTGAAGCTGAGGTTCCACCGATTCCAACCCAGTTGCTCGGAGCGCCGGTGCAAGGCACGCCATGATTCGCAGCATCGGAGTAGCAAATGATGATGAAGTGACCCCAGATCCCATTGCTGCCGAACAACGAGACATCGGGCACATCGCGGACGCCATCCGCCGGATTGCCGAATACACCCCTCTGGAAGACTGGCTTGGGATATCCGGCGCAATTGGTGTTTTCGAGAAAGGCAAAGTTCTGGTTTCCTACCCCGGTATAACAGCCGCTGGGCCCGCCACCACCCGCAATTGTGCTCAGGAAGCTCGCGCCGGTGGCGCTATTGCAGAAGCCAGCAGTTCCGGTTGGAGAACTGAACCCTTCGATGTTGTAAACCAGGTAGCTCGCACACGAATCGTTCCACGGAATCTCCGGGATGTACGACTTGGCCGAGCCAAAGTTGGCGTCGTTGGCGGCCTTCCAGTATGTGCTCTGGGGAGCCCCGCCGTTGAGAGAGTTGTATAGATCTTCGAAATCAGTGCCGCCGACGGAAACTGTGTATTGGCTCTCGCCCCATCCGGTGATGCCGATGCCGGGAAACGCCCAGCTGTCTCCATTGGTGAACAGCCGAGCACAAGTCGAAGGCCCGTTATCACCGGCGGAGGTGAAGACCGACACGCCTGCCGCAGCCGCCGACTGGAAGGCCGAGTTGAATGCCGCGTTCGCCGCAGCTCCGTTAACGGCCTCGCAGAATCCGTAACTCATGCTGATGATTGGCGGCGGACTCCCTGCGCTGATGAGGTTCTGAATCGCGATCAGCCCCCCGAAGGTGGTGGTCGTATCCCTGCAAGAGATCACCTCGACCGCCGCACCCGGCGCGGCAGCAGTGATCATTTCGACATCGAGATCGGCTTCAACATCATCGGGGTTGGTGCCAGGATTTGTGCAGTTTCCTGCCGAATTGGGATGCACCGTAGTGAGGGTGCCGCCAAAGCTCGCGAGATTGAACTTACTGCGATAGTTGGCCCAGTCCGATCCAAACGTATTGGTGTCCTCGACCACGGCTATGGTCTGCCCAGATCCAGTAATTCCCGCTTTATAGAGCGGCGTCAAGTTGTAGATAGTCTGGAAGTCCTCAGGCACCAGGGCAAAGCAGTTGGTGCCGCATCCAGCGAAGGTGAAATCGGTTTTGAGCCGGTGATAGGCGTCCGGGCGGAAGTCGTGCATTGAAACCACGCCGTGAATGGCGGGAGCGAGCGCGGCGGGAATCTGCGGGTCGCTCATATTGGCGATGTGCGCCTTGCTGCCGACCATCAGGTGATGGATTTCGGTGTGGAACGCATTGCGAATCTGGCCTGCGCTTCCCGAAAAATCAATGACCATCCGGTTGGGATAGACGTGATTGACGCTGAAGCCCTGGGATTGGAGCCAGGCTGTGATGGCGTCGATGTCTTGCTGCGCAACTCCGTACTTCTCCCCTTGTTCGGCAGCACTAAGCCACTGACGGAAGTTCGGCGAAGATTTATCAGTGAGGGAGTCGACGAAGGCTTCGAAGGCGGTTTCGACTTCGGGAGCGCGCTTCAACTGCAAGAGCATGTGATTGAGCGGAAGAGTGTCGGCGACACGGCCGCGGTCGTGCTTGGCATCGGCCTCAGGACGCGTGTTGCCGTAGAGCTGGGTGAGCCGGGTGTTGTCGATCGGCTGGGTAATGAGGGCTCGCAGTCCCTGGGGCGCAGCCAGGACGGACGAACCAAGACTCGCAACGAGAAACACAAGTAGAGCGGCAGCCGCGATCGCGACAGATTTCCTTGACATATTTTTTTTGTTCACCTTCGCTCAAATTTTGAGGCTGGAACAGGGATCAGAAACGGTTCAGGGCTGAAATTCTATCTCACTTCCGAAGGAATCGAAGTGTAAGAAAAATGCAAAGTACATGGGAGCAGTGGGCGATGAGCAGTGAACAATGAGCGATAAGCAAACCCTTGTGTTCGCTCATTGCTCATAGCTCACTGCTCATTGCCTGTACTGGGGTTAACCTTGCTCTTTGAGCTTGAGTTTCGACTTGTTCTCTTCCATGAACTGCTTGATGTCGTCGGCGGCGCCGAGCAGGCGGTTCCATTGCTCGTAATATAAGGTGACTGGAAAGCGGCCGAGGCCGTAGACACTGACTCCGCCCTTCTCTCCGACCTTGAAGATCAGGTCTCCGCTACGCTTCTTGGTTTCGACTTCCTTTTCCAGTTGAGCCAGTTTGGCCTTCAGTTCTTCATAACTCGGTTCTGCCATTTCGCCTCTCTTTGGGATAGGAGTGCCGGTCGATAGCAGCGATCCGTCCGAATCGCTCCTTGCCTATAGTAACTTGTCCGAAGTTGCCGCGTGGCGGATAACCGTTATAAGCTCTAAGTAATCTAATCCCGAAGCGGGAATCCTATGCGTGCCTGGGTGAGATGGTCAGCGTGGCTGTGCCTGTCCTTGATGCTGTGGACAGTTGCGGCCGAGTCCACGCACAATCATCCGAACCAGACGGAATCCGCCTCGTGCCTGATCTGCGTGGCGGCTCACAGCGCCAGTCCTGCTGTGAGTACTGGCCATGCCGCACCGTTCTTTGCAGCGGTCGGCACATTGCAAGAGCACGCCATCGTTGCCAACGCCCGGCTGGACTTTTCTGAGGCCGGGATTCGCGGTCCTCCTGCCGTTCTCTAGGAATCCATTTCATCCGACTCACTCCACCGAACGCTCCGGCGTTCGGATGGTTCATTCCGGATCGATTCTTAGTCAGGAGGGCATTCATGCCGACCGTTCGTCAGGTCTACAGCGCTCTGTTGGTGAGCGCTCTATGTGTGGGAACTTGTTTTGCCGGAACGGCCCAGGCCGCCGGAAACTCCGGCTCGATCAGTGGGACTGTCGTCGACCCCACCGGAGCGGTGGTTCCGAACGCGATGGTCCAAATTCACAATCCCGTGAGTGGATTCGACCGCAGCACCAAAACCGATGATGCGGGCCGGTTCACGCTGCCGAATATCCCGTTCAACCCTTATCACCTGAAGGTAACCGCAACTGGATTTGCCACGTTTGCTCAGGACGTCGAACCGAGATCGGCCGTCCCATTGAACCTCACCATTACCCTGAAGGTCGCCGAATCAACCACCCAGGTGACTGTCGAAGGCGGATCTGACCTCGTTGAGAACGACCCGACATTCCACACGGATGTGGATAAGGGGCTGTTCGACAAACTTCCTCTGGAGAGTTCGACTTCGCAGGTAAGTTCCCTGGTCACGCTGTCGACGCCCGGGATTTCAGCCGATTCCAATGGTTTATTTCATGGTCTCGGTGATCACGCTGAAAATTCTTTTGTGGTCGATAACCAACCCATCACCGACCAGCAGAGCAAGGTCTTCTCGAACCAGATTCCGCTCGAATCGATCGAGTCCCTGGAAGTCGTTTCGGGCGCACCTCCGGCAGAATACGGGGACAAGACCAGCGTGGTGATCAACGTGACCACCCGCTCAGGACAGGGTGTCACAACGCCGCACGGCAGTCTCACCACTTCCTATGGATCATTCGGTACCTCGAACGCTGCGTTCGATCTCGCCTATGGCGGCAAGAACTGGGGAAATTTCATTCTTGTCAGCGGATTAAATACTGGCCGGTTTCTCGATCCACCGGAATTTGCCGTGATGCATGACAAGGGAAACGAGGAGAATCTGTTCGACCGCGTTGACTTTCAGCTTTCATCGGTCGATTCCCTGCACTTCAACGTTGGTTACACGCGGTCATGGTTCCAGACGCCGAATTCGTTCGACGCTCAGAACGCGACGGCATGGAACGGAGTAACCGTAGACAATGGCGGCCGCGATCCGAATGGGAATATCGTCGGCCCGGCTGATCAGCGCTCGCAGATCAAGACTTTCAACATCGCACCCTCGTGGATTCGGGTGCTGAACACAAACTCGGTATTGAATGTTGGCGCGTTTGTGCGCCGCGACCATTACGACTACTATCCCAGCGCCAATCCATTTGCCGACCTTTCACCGGATCTGCAGGCAGAAACTGCCGGGCAGGACCGGACCCTCACAAACGCAGGCCTCCGCACCAGCGTTTCATACGTGAAGGGAATCCACAATGTGAAAGCAGGAGCGGTATATCAGCAGACGTTTCTTACCGAGAACGACCAACTCGGAGTTGTGGACCCAACGTTTCTACCGTCCCTGACTGGCGCCAGCGGTTCTCCCTGCTATAACGCGACCACGAATGTTGCACTCGGTCCACCCTGTACCGACCTGCTGCCATACGATCTGACGCGCGGGGGCAGCATCTACGGCTTTCACGGACACACCGATGTGAAGGAGTTCTCGGTCTACGCGCAGGACGCCATTACGAAAGGAAACTGGGCGCTGAACCTGGGTTTGCGGGGAGATTTCTACAACGGCCTTGTGACACACCGGGAAGCAGAGCCGCGACTCGGCGTTGCTTACAACATAAAACGAACCAACACCGTACTCCGCACTTCGTATGCCCGCGTCCTCGAGACGCCGTTCAATGAGAATCTTGTGCTGGCCAGTACGGGTTGCGCGAATGCGGTTTTGAATCCTCTCCTTGGTTGCGCGGCAACGGGTGTGAATCCCCTCAGCCCAGGGTGGCGGAACGAATTCCACGTTGGCATTCAGCAGGCAGCGGGAAAATACCTGGTCTTTTCCGGCGAGTACATCTGGAAGTACACGCATAACGCGTATGACTTCAGCATTCTCGGAGCCACGCCGATCACCTTTCCCATCGAGTGGCACAACTCAAAGATTCCGGGTTTTGCCGGCCGCGTGAGCGTGCCGGACTTCCACGGTTTCTCCGCACTGATGGTGTTCTCGAGCGTAGCAGCGCGCTTCTTTCTTCCCCAGTTGGGCGGGGCCGGAGCGGTGCCTTCCGCTTCGGGAGGGGTCTTCCGCATTGACCACGACGAGAAATTCAACCAGACGACTCATATCCAGTATCAACCGTGGAAGCAGGGTCCCTGGCTCGGATTCAACTGGCGCTATGACAGCGGACTGGTGGCTGGCTCGGTACCCTTCGCGAGCTCGGCAAATCCAAACGATCCGGGATTCATGGTTGATCTAAGCGGGCTGACTGCCGACCAGCAATTCCAGGCAGGGCTGATCTGTAACGGACAGCGTGCTACGCCGACGTCGCCTTTGCCTTCGTCGTGTCCCGGCTCGCAGTTCACTTCAACGTTGGTGAAGATCCCGGCACCGGGCACGGAGAATGACGATAAGAATCCCCCACGGATCGCACCGCGACATGTGTTCGACCTCGCGATTGGCGATGACACTGTTTTCAAGGGCGACAAGTACAAAGTGAGTCTGCAACTTACCGCGATCAATATCACGAACACGTACGCGCTTTACAACTTCCTGTCGACGTTCAGCGGCACGCATTACCTGACGCCGCGCTCGCTGATGGCAGAAGTGGGCTTCCACTTCTGAGAATGAACATTGGCGGCTCTTCGGAGCCGCCTTTTTATTGCCTCGAACCCGTCTGTCGTGCGGGTGGGTTTTGTAAAGGGATGTAAAAAGCGAATCTGGAAAGACGCAGGCGGCGATGCGATTGATAACATGCCGTCATCGCTTCAATTCCAGCGCACATCGATTTCCCGGGAGGGTGCGGAAATGAAGAAGGCAGTCATCGCCGTTACGGTGTTGTGTTGGATTCCTCTGTGGGGACAACAGGCAAACGCTCCTGATCTAGCCGCCAAGAATGCGGCCTTGGAGCAGCGCGTACGCGATCTGGAAGAGCGGCTCATTGCAGTCGAAGGAAAGATCCGCCTGCTACAGAACACGCCGGCACCTGCTCAGCCCGCACCGGAAGCGCAGGCGGCAGCACCTGCCCCTGCCGCTGAGCCGACTCCTCAGGCTCAGCCGCAACCGCCAGTTGTGGCCTCCGCGACGTCGCCAACTCAGAGTCAGTCGCTTGTCGGCGGACAAACTCCGAACTATGGCGGCGCCTCGTCTGCCGCTAAGGCTTTGAATCCAGACATTAGCGTGATCGGAGACTTCATCGGCGCCGCTGGCACCAGCCAATTTCCCCCGCTGGCTACCCTGCAGCCCTTCCCTTCTTTTCAGATGCACGAATCTGAGATTGGCCTACAAGCGATCATCGACCCGTACTCGCGTGGCGACTTCTTCATCTCGTTTGGCGAAGAAGGTGTCAACCTGGAGGAAGGCTACATCACGTTCACTGCTCTGCCCGCAGGATTCGTGGCCAAAGTCGGCAAGATGCGGTCCGTATTTGGTAAGGTCAATATGATGCACAATCACGTGCTGCCCTGGGTGGACCGCCCGCTGGTGAGTACGAACCTCGTCGGCGGCGAAGATGGCATCGACGATGCCGGCTTTTCACTCGAACGGATCCTGCCGGCGCCCAAGGGCATTTTCTTGGAAGCCACGGGGCAAGTGTTTCGCGGAGATTCCCCAGACGTATTCCGCGCAGAGTCACGCAGCGATGTCAGCACGGTCGAGCATCTGAGAGGATATAAGGACATCACGGAATCGACGAACCTTGATCTCGGATTTTCGTACGCGCGCGGCCACAATGATGCAACGCTCGCCGACGGCAGCTTTGGCGACTTTGTCACACAACTCTTTGGGATCGATGCGACGCTCCGGTGGAAGCCATTGCGGCGTTCGATCTACCATTCGTTTGTCGGTCGCGGCGAATTCATATGGAGCCAACGGCAGCAGCTTCCGAGCGAGCAGCGCGCATTTGGCTTTTACACCTCGGCAGATTACCAGTTCGGGCGGCGCTGGTTCGCGGGTGCGCGCTTCGATTATTCGGACCGCAGCCGGTTCGCCAATCTCACCGACAAGGGAGTCGCGGCGACCTTGACCTACTGGCCCAGTGAGTTCAGCCAGATTCGTGGCGAATATCGCTTCACGCACTTCGCCGAGAATCGCGACGCGAACGAACTATTCATGCAGTTGATCTTTTCGCTGGGCGCCCACGGTGCGCATCCGTTCTAGGAGAGTGGAATGCTTACGATGAAACAATTTGTCCTTAGTGTGATCGCTATGGCTCTACTGCTTCCGACTATGGCAGCAGCGAAGAAGATCAATGTCGTGACGGCCACAACGGATATGGCTGCACTGGCGCAGGAAGTCGGTGGCGACCGCATCAGTGTGGATTCGATTGCCAGGGGATATCAGGACCCGCACTTTGTCGAGGCCAAGCCCAGTTTTCTGTTGAAGCTTCGCCAAGCCGACCTGTTGATCGTCGTTGGCTTGCAGTTGGAGATCGGGTGGTTGCCGCCGCTCATCACGCAGAGTGGAAACCCGCGCATTCAGGTGGGCGCGGCGGGCTATCTCGATGCCTCGCAGTTCGCGGAGATTCTCGAGATTCCTCAGGGAGTGGTCACTCGTGCCATGGGCGATGTACACCCATTGGGGAATCCGCACTATTGGCTTGATCCGAGCAACGGTCGCCGGGTGGCGAAGGGCATCGCTGGCAAACTGGCAGAACTCGATCCGCCGGATGCTTCTTATTTCCAGGAGCGATTTGAGGATTTCGACAAGCGCCTGACGGCA
>Ga0070717_10003284_pt1 | contig 11573 bp, 9 predicted proteins | sample LARL113metaG_FD_71366 | JGI IMG/M metagenome (GOLD analysis project Ga0070717, IMG submission 71366) | Corn, switchgrass and miscanthus rhizosphere microbial communities from Kellogg Biological Station, Michigan, USA - LAR L11-3 metaG | ecosystem: Host-associated > Plants > Roots > Rhizosphere ...
TGAAGATGACTGACCCGCGCTATCAGGACATTCCGGCAAGCGCGATTCCCGAGGTCACTGATGACGACGGCACCCGCGTGCGCATCATCTGCGGCGAGTTCTGGGGGAAGAGAGGACCGGTGGAAGGCGTAGCCGCCGACCCAAATTACCTCGACATCTCGGTCGGCCCGGGTCAGCGGAAGCGGCTCAAAGTCGAGACCACGCGCAATGCCTTTGCCTATGTGTTCGCTGGATCTGGCACGTTTCGCGATTCGTCAGAACCTCGCGCGGTTCTAACCGAGCAAGCCGCAGACCCGAACGCACCAGCCAGGTACGAGGTCGGTAATCATTCGCTGGTGCTGTTCGACCGTGGCGACGAGATCACGGTCCAGGCCGGGCCTGAGGGTATCCGTTTCCTGCTGGTATCGGGCAAGCCGATCGAGGAGCCGGTCGCATGGTACGGTCCGATTGTGATGAACACGCAAGAACAGCTACGCCAGGCCATGGCCGAACTGCAAACCGGCGCCTTCATCAAACATCGGTGAATCTCGACGGCAAAGTTTACTTTCTGATTTCACCGACCGCGCCAAGAATCTTTTGACGTCCTGGAGGAATCTGGTACCAGGGAGTGTGCAGGAGGAAAGAGATGTATCTCGCCCTGAGCGCTATTTTGGTGTTGGTAGCGTGCTCACTGATTGCAGTGTCGATCAAACGCACAAGAAACCAACAGGAGATGGAGCTTCACAGCATCACCCCGGAGGCACTCCACTCTTTGTTGGCTTCAAATCAAGAGGTACTTCTCTTTGATGTTCGCCAGCCGCTCGATTTATTGGCCAGTTACGAAATCATTCCCGGCGCAAAGAGAATCCCCCCGAGAGAAGTGCTTGAGAACCCTTCGCTCATCCCGATAGAGAAAGACTCGATCGTTTACTGTACCTGCCCCAGTGATAAAACCAGCCGAGCAATTTTGCATCGGGCTCTTGCCCTGCACTTCTTACGGATCAAATTCCTGAAAGGTGGGTTGGCAGCTTGGAAAGCCAAGGGCTATCCGGTCGAGCCATACAACGAACCCTTCCATCTCGACACACTGACCCAGATCCGCCGTTAGGTGGACTCCTTAGTTAATATCGCAAAGAGATGTGGATGATCGGAATTCGCCACTCTCACTCTTTCACGGCTGCGCTGCCCGCCGGTCTTTAATTTCCTGCAGGTGCTGCCTTAATCTACCGACAACCTCTTGCCGCTGGGAATCGCTGAGTTCCTTACGAAGTTCTTCAAGAGCGAAGTGCACAACGTCATGGTGGTGGATCTCCTCCGGTGCGACGTCATTACTCAGCTCAAGCCAGATGCCGTGGAGCAGATCAACTTCCTTGGGCGTGAGATGTGGGGCATGCGGTCCCAAGTAAAAAACCTGTTCCTGGCCTGTGGGCGTGTAAACGGCAAGCGTCAATTGCGGTTTGGGTTCGGACAGCCGCTCCCACGCGAGCCCAGCTACACGAGCTTCTTCGGTGAGCGGCCGATTCGGCGATGCGCCCAACACGACGACGGCCGACTCCAGACTTTGTGCAGATCGCAAGATCGCATCCCATTTCTCGGTGGCCCCCGCGACGGCAAGATGAATGGTCTTCCCCTTCTTCTCCGCCAGTGCCAAGGCGCGCGTAAACAGCGTCTGCTCCTCGGAACTGAAGAGCTGCTCCGGTTCCAGTTCGTACTCTCCGGCATCGGCGCGCCCCAAGAATCGGAGGTGGAGCGCGACAACATCCTGGTTGTGAGGATCGACACGATCGAGAGTCGCGGCGAGGTTATAAAGCGTGTTGTAGTTGCGGATCATGACCAGCACATTGCCCGGCCGGACTCCGAGAGCCTGCGGAGTGAGATTGTCGCCTGCCTCTATATTGAACTGATCGAGTTCAGAGCGCTCACTTGCGCGCTTGCGGGTCACTTTTTCCGATATCTCGAAGACCGCGAAGAAGATAATTGTGAAAGCAATGCCGGAAATCGTCGCGACCTCTTTGGTAAACAGATTGATTCCGCAAAGCGCGATTAGGGTGAGGGTAATCAGCGCCAGTCCGAGGGGGATTTCGGTCTTGCCAATGTGAAAGTTCAGGGGCACGCGGAACTCGCGCTTTCCCGGTTCTTTGTAACGCAGCACTAGGACCGCGAGTCCCTTCATGGAGAAGCTCCACATCACGCCAAACGCGTAAGCCTCGCCCAACAGGAAAATGTCGCCCCGGCTCAGAATGATGGTGAGCAGTTGGAGCGCAACCACCAAGTTGAGGATGCGATAAGAAGTTCCGAAGCGGCGATGCGGTTTGCGAAACCACTCAGGAAGAATTCCATCCTCGGAGACCCGGTTCAAGACGCCATTCGATCCGACAATAGCGGTGTTCACCGCCCCTGCCAGCATCAATACGCCGACCACGACGACAAAAGCACGGAACACGATGCGCAGTGATATTGGTCCAACCAGATACATTGTCAGACCGCCAATCGGATTGTCCTGGAAACTGGCGCGCACTGAATCGGGGATGATCATGACCGAGAAAAAGGCAACCCCAGCCGTGAAAACCAAGCTGTAGAGAAAAATAACGGAAGCGGCCTTCTTGAGATTGGGGAGTTTCGGGTGTTCGATTTCCCGATAAACCTGGGCCATGGTTTCCTCGCCGCTCATGGCTAGGACGGAGTGGCCTAACCCAATCAGGATTCCGATAAGTCCTACCTTGTAGGGAAGGGAAGTATGGCGCAACCAGCCCAGCGCGCCTCCATGTTCGCCCGTCAGATAAGTGATGTTCCGCAGGTGTGGCCAGGGTGGAAGATGACCGCCTTTGACCACGATCGTGTAGCAACACCAAGCCACCATCATGACCACCATCACCGTGGTCACGTACATGATGCGCAGGGCTTTTTCGCTCGATTCCGGAATGCCCTTGATGTTCTCCCACCAAAAATAAAGTGTGACCAGAACGGCAAAGAATGCCGCCCCAGCATTCATGGGGATCGTCACGTGCGAATGCGAGTGCTGCAGAAGTTCATTCAGCAAACCCGTCAAGTAAAGGCCAGCTGAAACGCCGCTGATCGGGCCCGTCAGGATGTAATCGAACATCAGGGCGGAAACCGAAAACTTGGCCAGCGTTGAGCCCATCGCCTCTTTCACGACGCGGTACACGCCGCCGCGCACAAACATGCCGCAGCTCTCGATGTACAGCGCCGCTACGGTACCGGCCAGCAGCATGATTGCAAGAACGAACCACGGAGCTGGCTTACCGACAAAATGTTCGGCGATGGCGCCAGCGTAAAACGCCGATGAGCCCATATCGTTCAGCACGATGGCGGCCACGCGCCAGAAAGAAATAAACGCCAGCATCGCGCTGGAGGCGATTAGCACACGTGCCGTAGTGCTCGGTGCTACTTGCTTGGGAGGAGCAGGTGAAGATGGCATCTAGGATTCAGCTCGCGGGCGTTTTCAAGTTACAGCAACGAGTTCACAATGCAGCTTTCTTGAGGATCAGCCAACCTTACATTTCCACCCCTTTTATTTCAACATGCTCGGTATAAGGAAACCATAAAGACGGCAAGGAATTACTGTCGATTCAGTTAGTTACCTGGATCTTTTGCCGGGCAGTCCATGGCGTTGATACCAACCCGAGGCTGGACCGCTCGGTACGATTTCAGGATGTAACGTTGACTGATTTCAGCGGAAGGGCAAAGGAGAAGACCGAGCCTTGCCCCAATTGGCTGGTGACGCGGATAGCTCCGCCATGCGCTTCGACAACCGCTTTTGCGATCGCCAGACCCATCCCGGTGCCTTGCACTGAATAGCGGTTGTCCTTGCCGCGAAAGAACTTGTCGAAAATTAGTGCTTGCTCAAGCTCATCAATTCCCGCTCCGCGATCTGCGACGCTGATAACGATTTCAGCGCCGGTATTCTCGACAGAGATGTGGATCGGAGATTCCGATGGGGAATACTTTGCGGCGTTCTCCAACAATTGCTGGAGCACATTTACGATGAGGTCCATGTCGAACTCTACCGGAGGCAGTTCAGCCTTGGTATCAAATTTAACCGGATGCCCGTTCACGGCCTTCTTTGCCGATTCGAGAGCCCGGTCGATGGCATCACGGATGTCGTGTGGCGTGAGATGGAGTTCGACCTGTTTCGATTCGAGCCGCGCCATTTGTGTAGCCTCTTCCACCAAGTGGTTCATGCGGTCGGACTCCTCATTGATTACCGTTAGCAATTCATGCTGCTGCGGACCGTCGAGACCTCCCGAGAGCAGGCTGGTTGCCGAGGCCTTAATCGCTGTCAAGGGGGTACGGAACTCGTGCGCGACGGAGTCGAGGATGGTAGAGCGCAGTTTCTCGTTTTCACGCGCGGCCTCAGCCTTACCCACGTTCTCGATGGCTCTGGTCCGCTCAATCGCAATGGCAACCAGGGTCGAGAGCGCGTCGAGGCTTTCGTGAGACAAAGTTGTACCGGAAATTCCGATTGAACCAACGCTCCTCACTCCGAGCCGAAGCGGAACGTAGGCGAGCGCGTTCTCTAAATCCATCACCGGCTCGCCACGCGCGGCAACCGACTGCAAGCGTCCGGTTTCAATTTCGCGAGTATCCGGGGCGGAACGATACACGTCGGTCCGGTCCGACACGAAAAGTGCCGCTCCTTTGCTGCCGAAAGTCTCGACTATGTGCCGCGGTACTAAATTCAGCAGCTCCGGCACGCTTTCAAGCGCAAGCAAACGCTGACTGAAGGCATAGAGGTGCTCAAGCTCGCGCCGGCGCTGGTTCGCTCGCAACGTCTCCCGGCGCGCACGCTCCGAAAGCTGTCCAGCAATCATCGCGGTAGCAAGGAAGGCGAAGAGTGCAGCCCAATTTTGCGGATCGGCAATGGTGAATGTGCCGAAGGGAGGAAGAAAGAAAAAGTTAAATGCGAGCGTCGAAAGCAGCGCTAAAAAAGCCGCATACCAGAATCCCCAGTTGGCCGAGACCACCAGGACTGCTAGCAGGAACGTCAGCGCGACTGTTGTCACATTCGCGTGCAGGACGTACTTGTAGAACAGCACAACTGCAGGCACAATCAGCGCGCACGCAACTGCCCTAAAGCCGAACCTTGCGTGTGATATCACGGGGTGATTGTAAATTAAGTCGTAAATCCCGAGCGCAGTCGAGGGGGGCCTCTCCTTTCTCGACAAACCGCGGAACTCAGATGACAATGGTTCCGTGCAGAAGCGCCCTGAACAATGGCTCGACGAGGTCGCACCAGAGAAGAAGCAAGGTATCTTTAAGTTGTTCCTGGGCTATGCCCCTGGTGTTGGGAAGACCTACAGCATGCTGAGCGAAGGCATTCGTCGCTACAGCCGTGGTGAGGACGTCGTTATTGGCGTCGTCGAAACTCATGGGCGCAAAAGTGTTGCGGAGTTAGTGGGGAAATTGGAAACCGTCCCACGTACGCAGATCGACTACAAAGGAACCGTGTTCACTGAAATGGACGTTGACGCGATCCTGACGCGAAAACCCGCGGTGGTACTTGTCGATGAACTGGCGCACACCAACATCGAAGGCAGCAAGCATCCCAAACGTTACCAGGACGTGATCGATCTTCTCGACGCGAAGATTGATGTGGTCTCCACCGTGAACGTGCAGCATATCGAGAGCCTTAATCCGTTAGTGGAACGGATTACCGGTGTTCACGTTCGCGAAACCGTTCCGGATTGGGTGATTCAGCGTGCTGAAGAGATTGTGATGTCCGACCTCACGCCCGAAGCATTACAAACTCGAATGCGACGCGGAGACATTTATCCACTCGACCGTGCCGAGAAGGCGCTCGGGAACTTCTTTCGTCGCGGAAACCTCATTGCCCTTCGGGAACTGGCTCTGCGTCAAGTCGCGCAGGTCGTGGACAAAAGCCTGGAGGCGCATTGGGCCCGCGAGCACCTGGCGCCGAATGTCGCCGTGCGCGAGAAGATCGCAGTTTGCATCAGCTCCAATCCGATAGCGCAATATCTGATCGCCCGCGGCGGTCGCATGGCGCATGGGATTGACGCCGAGTTCTATGTCGTTTACGTGGATTCAGTCGCTGACGAAGATGGTGACAACCGCCGCTCTCTGCAAGAAAATATTCGCTTTGCCGAGAACCTGGGCGCCACGGTTGTCCGGCTGGCGAAGGGAAACATCGCAGAGAGAGTGGCTGAGTTTGTTCGCGAAAAGCACATCACGCATGTCATCTTCGGACGCTCTGCGCAAGAGGGCTGGCGCAAGTACCTGTATCTGACGGTCATTCAGAAATTCCTGCGCCATGCGCCTCCGATTGACGTGCATATCGTGACCCAGGAGGCCAAGTGACTCCGGCCAATCACCGGCGCATCCTCGTGGTTGACGACGAGCCACAAATCACCCGTGTGCTGCGGACCGCGCTCGATGCCCATGGCTACGATTTGCGCGTAGCCAACGACGGAGAGACCGCGTTGCAGATTGCCCACGACTGGCCGCCAGACTTGATGATCACAGATCTCTCCATGCCGGTAATGGATGGACTCGAAGTCTGTCGCCGCTTCCGCCTCAAATCAAATGCTCCGATCATCGTGCTCTCGGTGAAAGGTGAGGAGCGCACTAAAGTGCAAGCGCTTGATGCTGGCGCCGACGATTACGTCACAAAGCCGTTTGGAATAAACGAACTGCTCGCGCGAGTACGCTCGAATCTACGACGTGCTCCGCAGGAAGAAAGTAGTGGAGGAGTGATCGAAGATGGTGATTTCCGCATTGACCTGGACGCGCACGCGGTTTCCGTCCGTGGCCGCGAACTGAAGCTGACGCCAAAGGAGTTTGAGCTGCTCGTCTATTTTGCCCGTAATCCGCACAAAGTGGCTACGCATCGCAAGCTGCTTGCTGCGGTCTGGGGCGCAGGCAGCACCGAGCAACCGGAGTACCTGCGTGTGTTTATCGGCCAGCTCCGCAAGAAAATCGAAGCCGATACCGGATCGCCTTCCTACATAGTGACCGAGCCCTGGGTGGGGTATCGTTTCGAACCAAAAGGCGCGACTTCCCATTAGATCTCATCTTAGTAATCGGCTGCGACCACGTCTGACGAGTCGTAGGCAACGCTCGGGGCATACGATCAGCCAGGAAGTCCGGGACGTCTTTCCCTCAATGCCATCGTTTTTTAACCGGTCGAGCGATCGTTTGCACGCTCAGCACTCGTCCTTCCAGACTTCCGGTGACTTCCACCTTATCTTCCATATACTTCAACAGTTGGTTTTTGTCACCCTTAAGGTAGTACGTGTTGTCTCTAACGACAAGAACTATATAGTCGCCTTCACTGACGGAATGGAGCGCCCACGTCCATCTGGTATATCCCTTGTGCGGCTGTAATTCTTGGCAACGCGAACAGCTCACAGTTCCGATAAACGTTTCATCGTTGCCTGTCGCCCCTTCAGAAACCGCCTGAACTCGCGTGGGTTTTAAAAATGCTGCGACGCTTAACAGATATAGAACAGGAAGAATCGATAACTTACTCATATGCACTTCTTTCTTGAACCCTTGCCCTTTGTGGTACTAAACGAGAACACCTCCGCGTTTGATTAAACAGCGATCCAATCGTCTCGGACCACGCTTACCCCGAAAAATCAAAACTTAACCAGGATGGATAGATCGATCCGGTTCTCTATTTTCCGAAGATCCGGCGCGAAACCGGCCGCCAATGAGCCAGGCGCGCCTTGGTTACCGCCGGGCGGGGTTATGCCGCCGGGTCCAGAAAAATACGGAACATTCGCGGCTCGATGATCGAACTCCCAACGGAACGTAATGTACTGACTGGGCATGTAATCAAAGGTTCCCGAAGCATCCCAGGCCTTAAACTGGTCTCCGGGATTCTCAGTGAAATATGGGGTTCCCGACGCAGCTGTGGCCCCATTGATAGGAGGCAGCAGAACCAGATAACGTCCGGGATTATTAATCTTTCCGCCGCCCAGAGTCAGGCCATAGCGGTCATTGTGGAACCAGAAGCGGTTGTAGAACATATACCCGAGGAAACTTTGCTTCTTGTCAGCTCCATGGTTTCCAAGGCAACTTACTCCTCCCCCAGTTTCGCATCCCGCATCACCGGTCAACGAAAATGCCATCCTGTCGAGGAATTGTTCCGGCTTGTCGTAATACTTCACCTCGATGCTGTCGTCAGTATGCAGCCGCGTGCGATTCGGATTTCCCAGCGCATCGGCGCCAACGCCATAATTATTTGAAATAATCGAAATCGATGCGGTGGGACGCCAAAGAATTTGACCCCCAAGTCCTGGCCGGTTGTTGAATCTGCCGTACGACTGCCATCCGTTGATGAACCACGGTTCAATCTTCAGTTTCGCGGTGGGGAAGATTTGTATTCGCACGCCATTAAAGAACCATGGCGTGTTGGACGAAACGTACGAAGGTTGGTAAGCCCAATTATCGAAGTTGTAATAGCTGAAGAGGCCGATGTACGACATGAAAATTCCTGCATCAACATTGATCCCATGTAAGGCGTTGAAATGGTACCCGCCATATGCTTCGGACAGGTAGCGATAGGCGTTGTCCAGGTTCCATTGGCCTCGTGCAGGACTGGCGTCGTTCCTGGGAGTAGTCTGTGAGTAAAGGCCAAACTGCGTCATCAGTCTGGCGCGAACGTTGTCATAGTGGAAGTCGCCGCCGACGCCAAGCTGGGTCACATGGACTTCGTCTGACCGAAAGACCTCACTTGATCCCCCGATCGTGTCGTCTTTGGGATGATTGAAATCGTAGACGTAGTCCACGTCAGCTCTGATTTCCGGGGTGAAGAATTTGCTGTCGAAAGCGGGCTGTTTTGTGCGTGGGTTGCCGTTCAACCATGTCCAGTCCGCGAACGCGAATGGCTCCGCCTTGGCCGGTTTGGTTGGCGGGGCAGCCTCGGCCGATTGCCCAGCGCCGGATTCCAATAGCGGTGTCACCGTTGAGGCACCAGTAAGGCCCTCGCTCGGTCCGCTCTGGGTATTTGATTCTGCCTTGCTTGTTGTTGCTGTGATGCCAGACTGTCTAAGTTGCGTTTCTAACTCTTCGATCCGTGCCCGCATCCTTTCAAGTTCTTGAAGAACCTGGGCGTCCACCTTGTTTGTGGATGCGGCGTTGGATTTCGGGCTGGCAGATGAATCAGAACCAGAGTTCTGTGTCTGCGTCGTAGTTTGGGCAAACAATCTCGGCTGGACGAAGCCAGACCAGGCAGCAATCAAAACGATCGCAATCAACGTTGTCGCAATTCTCGTTAGTGTGGCTCTTACCTTAGTTGGTTTTCTTTGAAGCATCATGACCTCGCCTGTCTCAACACTTTACGTTCGATGGCGCATACCATAAACGTTGCATAAGAAGTACATAAGAAGGTCGTAAGTTTTCAAAACCATTACTTGTTTATAGGGGGCTTACCGGAGCTTGGTTTGCGTGTAGTGCTGCGCAAAGCAGGTGGCGCTCATGGTCAGAGCCCATGCTGGACTTTGTGCAAAAGCGCAGTACATCGAGATCTGCCAAACTCTCCTTTGTGCTCGCCGGTCTTCTCGCCGGTCTTCCCTTAAAGCTAGAGATGCAATGAATTTCTGAAAGGCCACGGGATAACACAGCATCGGCCCAATATTTATCTCTATCGTCGAAGTCCCAACGACAAACTTGTGTGAAACAGGGACTCAGTAGCCATGCGCGGATATCTTCAATATCTTCCGTCGCGCAATTGCGGCGGTCCCCATTTCAACTTCTTTATGAGACCTTTAGGCGATCTTTATGCTTTCGATACTCGAATAGGTGTGAGCAACGATTGAGGTGGCATGGCGTATGGCGATTCTCTTGATTGTGGCCGTAAGTAGCGTCGCGTTCTTGGTCTTCTGTGAATTTGCGCAGTCCCGGGAAGCAAAACCGTCCAAAGAACATCGCGCCCTGGTTCTGAAACTGCGACAAAGAATTGCGCGAAAGCGAAACCGGCGTCGCATGCTTTTCTTCTATAGACCTGAGGACGTCAATCAGCGAAAGAAAGAGTATGAGTCTCGGAGGAACAAGCTGCCGAACAAATGTGATGGCGAAGCGAGTGATTCCCTTATCGTTTCCTTACGAACCTTTTAGTCCGTCCTTACGCCATGCCTGATGAAATGTAACTTGAGTTCTCAGCTTAATGCTGGTTCTCACGGAGTAGCAGATGACAGGGCTGGTGATCTTTACCGTAGTGGCAATGGCAGGCTGCATGTTCCTGATTTACTTCATGTTTGCCCTGTGGCGTGATTCACGCAGGCAACGATTGCAGATCAGGAGACTGCCGAGCCCGAAAATAAACAAGGGTAAGCTGCTTCATCTCTACAACGCCGAAGAATTCCGTGCGCGTGAGAAGAATCGGCTCTGAGCAATCATGAAACCTTCACGCGTGAAGTGAAGTGAGGTTTGGAGAATTGAGATGCAGGACTTGATTTGGGTAGCAGTTACGATCGCGTTCTTCGCCTTGTCAATCGGCTACGTTAAGTTCTGCGATCGCGCGAAGTGAGGACAATGGCATGGCACTGGAATCGTTGATCATGCTCGTCGTGAGTGTCGCAACAGGCGCGTATCTGCTCTATGCCCTGTTACGTCCGGAGAAGTTCTGATATGACCGCGAATGGCTGGTTTCAAATACTGCTCTTTTTCGCGCTAATTTTCCTGTTTACCAAACCGTTCGGAACTTTCATGGCGCGTGTCTTTAATCGGGAAAAGACCTTTCTCGATCCTGTGCTTCGGCCGGTTGAGAGGCTGCTCTATCGGGTGACAGCCGTTGACGAGAATCACGAGATGCGTTGGACCGAGTACGCCATCTCCATGCTGCTGTTCAGCCTGGTTTCGATGCTGGTGCTCTACTTGATCCAGCGGGTGCAATATTACCTTCCTCTCAATCCGCAAAAGCTGACAGGCGTCAACCCGGCTCACTTGGCTTTCAATACGGCTGCCTCATTCACGACTAATACGAACTGGCAGGCTTACAGCGGCGAGACCACCATGAGCTATTTCACGCAGATGGTCGGACTCGCTTACCACAACTTCATGTCAGCGGCGGTTGGGATAGCGCTTGCGATTGCTCTGATTCGCGGCGTAGCGCGGCGGCAGATGGAAACGATTGGCAACTTCTGGGTAGACCTGGTTCGTTGCTGTCTCTGGGTGTTCTTGCCGTTCTGTATCGTCGGCTCGCTAGTACTGGTGTCACAAGGAGTAGTTCAGAACTTCAAGCCTTACGACACGGTCAAACTGCTTGAGCCACAACGAATCCAAAAAGTGGACTCGAGCGGTAAACCTGTAGTCGGCCCGGATGGCAAGCCGGTCATGGACACGGTTTCTACTCAGACCATAGCGCTAGGTCCGGTGGCTTCGCAGGAAATCATCAAGGAATTCGGTACCAATGGCGGTGGCTTCTTCAATGCCAACAGCGCCCACCCATTTGAGAATCCGACTCCGTTCTCCAATTTGTTCGAGATGTTCTCGATCTTCGCTTTAGGAGCCGGACTCACTTACACACTAGGGCGAATGACCGGTTCGCAGCGCCATGGCTGGGCCGTCTGGGCGGCCATGGCCGTCCTGTTCCTGGCCGGCGTGACCAGCGC
>Ga0070717_10003285_pt1 | contig 11572 bp, 6 predicted proteins | sample LARL113metaG_FD_71366 | JGI IMG/M metagenome (GOLD analysis project Ga0070717, IMG submission 71366) | Corn, switchgrass and miscanthus rhizosphere microbial communities from Kellogg Biological Station, Michigan, USA - LAR L11-3 metaG | ecosystem: Host-associated > Plants > Roots > Rhizosphere ...
CAACGAACTGCCCGGTGTCCGGGTCGGATGCCAGCCCATCGTCTTGCCGCGGGCGCTGTCCCAGATCGAGAAGACATGCGCCCATCCCCGGGCGATGCCCAGTGGCCACACCGACGGCCCGTATCGCGCATGATGCCACAGCGGGTACAGGACGAATCCGGCGAGCATGGCGGGGCCGAGGATGACGAAATTCCGCAACCTGATCTGCCCCGGCAGGAATGCCAGCATGACGATCGGGATGATGGACCCGAAGAAGGTGAGCAGGCTGGTATAGGCGTAGTAGAAGAACCCGGAGATGTAGGTGAGCCGGGCCCGGACCGGCATGTGCACGCTCCACAGCCGGGGTGAGAACACCACACCGGCGTTCCCGGTGCACCACCGGTACTGCTGGCGCACGAAGGCGTCGAGGTTGTCCGGGCAGATGCCGGTCGAGAGCACGATGGGCACGTAGACCATGGACCACCCGTTCCGGCGCACATCGAGCCCGGTGTGCACGTCCTCCGCGTAGGGAATGAGAGTCGGGCCGCCCTGCGGCTCCAGTGCGGCCCGCCGGTAGAGCGCGGAGGTCCCCACGCAGATGGCGGCGCCGAGCCTGTCCCTGGCCACCTGGATCGACCGGTAGAACACCTCTTGGATGGCGCCCGCCGCGTTCTCGATCCACGTCTGCTCCGGGCTCTCCCGGAAGAACTGCGGGGTCTGGACGATGCCGATCCCCGGGTCGTCCATATAGGGCAGGGTCTCGGCAAGGAAGTCGCTGCGCGGGGCGAAGTCCGCATCCAGGATGACCACGAATTCACCATCGGTGCGGGCGAAGGCATACCGCAAGTTGCCGCTCTTCTTGTAGGCGCGCAGTTCCGGCCGGCGCAAGTAGGTAAAACCGAAGGACTCCGACACCGCACCGGCCTCGTCGGAGGGCCCGTCGTCGAGTACGAAAGCCTGGGCAGGCCCTGGGTAAGCGGCGATGAGCTCGAAGACCGCTTCCCAGGTGTTACGGAGCACCTCGATCGGCTCGCCGCAGATGGGCAGGTAGATGTCGACGCTGGGGTAGCTGACCGGTCGCCAGTGCTGGATGCGCGCCTGGTGGGCGGCCAGGTCGAAACCCCTGCCGGTGAAGTTCACCGGCAGGCTGATCACCTGGTAGATGACGTACGTGGCGGTAAAGACCAGGAACGGCCACGACCCCGGGGCATGCATCTCGAACCGGATCTGGCTGATGATGACACAGCCAGCACTTACGACGAGGGTGAACGTCAGGTAGGGCAGGTTCCGGTGAATGTAGGCGTACTTCTCGCTGTCGCTGGGCGGCGCGGGGAGAACCGGGGAGCGCATGGGGCGCTGCGCGCCTACGGTGCTGGCCGGGCTCATTGACGCCCGCCTTGAGGCGTACCGGGTGGCGCTCACGGCCTGGGCTCGTATCGCCAGATGACATAGGTGCCCCGGCCGAGTGGTGGCACCTCGGTGCCGTACGGGACGACGGCGATGATGCGATAACGGGGATCGTGGTGAAGCTGGTCGGCAAGACGACGATCTAGGGCAGTGGTGTCGGCAAAGTTCAGCGCGACATAGGAGAAGTAGCCATGGGTGATGAACTCCGAGAAGACACCCGCGTTGCCGGCACCGGCCACACTTGCCGAACTGGCCGGGCCACCGGTGCTGGTGCCGGACGGCAGGATGATGTTGCGGGTCGACGACCACCGTTGCCACTGGCGGCCGGCGGGCAGGTAGTACCGGGCGACGGCGGGATCCTCGACCAGCAGATGCCGGCTGCCGTGAGCTGCCAGCGGACGCAGTACCGCTATGAAGCTGGTCGCGTTGGGCCAGTCGGTGGCCAGTGCCCACGACTGGCTGGCGCCCACTGTGACCGGGAAGATCAGCGCGACCACACAAGCCCCGCAAGTTACGGCCCGCGCCCGGCCCGCCCGCGCGGCCGCGATAAACCTGTCCACCGCGTACCCTGCGGCGATGGCACCGAACCAGGCGCCCAGGCCCACATGCTCGTCCAGCGAGGCAAGGGTATGCTGACGCGCTTGCTCCAGCGGCCCGAGCACTACGGCGGCGGTGCAGACCGCAAGCAGCGATGTCTGCGCCCACCCTGACCGGCTGGCCATGCTGATGACCACGGCACATGCAGCCAGGACCACGATCAGGCCAGCCCAGGACGCGGAATGGGTCAGCACCAACAATGGCCGGCTGGCACCGGGCGCCGGTGCGAGGGTGGTTCGCGCAAATCCGCTGAGATAAGCGCTCCCGCCGGCGAGCGCCCCCGCCGCCAGCAGCACAACCGCGGTGCTCAGCAAGGTTGCGCACCGCCGCGCAGCCAGCCGCCCCCCGGACGGCCACGTGGTCAGCCAAGCAAATGCGAGCACGATCAGATCGAACAGGACCGACGAGTATGCCGCCGCGTTGGCGGCCGCGAGCGCGGCGCCCGCTGCCACCATCCACCCGGTTGCCCTCTCCCGGTCCCCCGCCCCTACCACGCACCAGGCGCTCAGCGCGATCAGCACCACGCGGAGGGCGTCATAGGTCGCGAACGCCCCCAGATGCAGCGTCGGGCCCAGCACAGCGAACAACGCGGCAGCGAACAACGCGGCCCGCCGCCCATAGAGGCGCCGGGTGGTCCCCCACAGCAGAGCGGTCGCGGCGAGCATCAGCAGCAACGACAGGATCCGGGCCCCGGTCAACCTGCCAACGCTGTCAGCCAGCGCACCCAGCGGTGGATAGATCACCGGCGCCCCCGAGAAGTACTTCGGGAACGGCGGGATCGACACGCCATGCAGCCAGTGCGCCCATTCCAGGTGTCCGGCCCACAGGGACATGGCCTCGTCGTCGAATGCCGTGTCCGCCCGGACCAGCCGCAGCGACAATGCCGTCTGAACGGCAAGCACCACCAGCAGCAGCCACACCTCTGGGGCCCGCGCTCCCCGACCCCGCGACCGTCGCCGCGAACGAGCCCGGGGAGCCGCAGGTCCGCACGCCTCCACCAGTGCGGGTAGGCTCCCTTCCCTACCAGTCCGAGGCCCAGCGGTCGCCGTCCCCTCATGCCATACGGAACTGCCGGGCGCCCCTGGCACCCTCTCGCCGCCAGTCATCGCGTCGTAATCAATACGTCGCACTTTGCCGCCTCAAATTCTGGGGTGCTACGGACCTCAGCGTTCCGGCGCCCCACGCACCGTTCCTGCTTCATTACATACGGTGGCCATACCCTCCTTAATGCGACAACCCACCATGAAACCTATCGGCGTCCAGCCCATCACGACCCCTATTCGCCGATATTTAGCGTTATACGGGCCTCTTACCTTCGACGATCACAATCCTCAGCCGAACTCATCACCGCCCGCCGACCTCGGCACGGTGCGCGAGGCCGACTTGACACCCCATACCGTGCAAAGGCTGACGGTACCTGGTCGGCATCACTGCGCCTCACTGATGACGCACTACGCCGTTCAAGATCTGTCTGATGGCCGATGCCCCCTACCTGTGCCCATGCCACGTTCGCCGCACACTCTCTGCCTTTCATGGCGCCGACCGTCTTAGCGTAGCGGCGCCTTGACGGAAGGCGGCCGATGCAGCCCGGCTGCTTATGCGCCAATCCTTGTGTCTGTTGACGTCGAACCATACGAACCCCAACAGGCCATAAGCGCGAATACCAGCGAAAAGGTCAGGGATTTTCGATGGCTGGGTGGACGCGGGCGCGGCGGTTTCCGAGATCAGTATCGGGTCGAGCGTCAGCGCACGCACAGCCTTAATCGTAGGCCCGAACAGGGGGGCGAATTTCCATGATGGTTTGTAGTAGTAACCATCAATCCCAACCCAGTCTACGTATGACCCACCCGGCCACCAGCGGCCCGGGGACTCCCTTTGGCAACGGCAACCTACAATGTTGATCGTCCACAGCCAGATGACGTTCCTGGCACCTATGGCACGAAACACCGTAACGATGTGCCGCCAAGCGGCAACGAACACCGCCGGTGGCGTCTGCCCGGATCCCCACGAGTACCAAGAACCGTTCATCTCATGACCAAACGAAAGGATCACCTGGCGACCGAACTTCTTCACCGCATAGGCATACGAGCGCAGATAACTGTCGTACCGTCCAGACGCGATCGCTTCAAGATTGATGCCAGTTGGGTCAATCTGTACCAGTGGAACTGCATGCTCCCGCACGACCGTCGCCGCGAACTGGCTCTGAAACGGCTCCAGCCAGCCGCTGTAATACACAGCCACTCCCGGCTTGACCCCAGTAATAGCGCTGAAGGTCCTGATCCCGGCATAGGACTGAGGCACGCCAGCCGCATATACACCGATGTAGCTTCCGGGCATGGGACGGCTATCACTGGGCGGTAGCACGGCGGGATTGTTGAGGCTACCATGCGCCGAATTACCGTGGACGATGCTGACCGCAGCTATCACGGCCGCAGTGATAGCTGCCGCACAAACCACCACTACGCCCGTACGGCTCGTCCGACTTCTTCTGCTACTGCCCAGCTTGCGGCGCAGAGCGGGCAGGCTCCTGGTATAACTCTTCATACAGGCCAGCATTATCACGTACAGGCGCACCACAAGCGAGGGCATCGGCGACGCTTTCCGGTGCCGGCCGCCATGATCGGTATCAGCGATAACCGCAGTCTCTGCCTTATCTCGTGCTTCCAAGTACGACATGCCTTCAGAGTTCTGTGTCCGTGTCATTTCAAGTGTCCGTAGCTCCCACCTCGCATTGCGACAATGTCCCGGCGTAACGCTACTCAGAGCATAAGGAACCACACGCGCACGGCGCAACACGAGCCAGCCCGATTGGGCGCCGCGAACGGAGCCGCGCCTTCCATGTGGGCGGCGTCTGGAATTCCACCACTTTGCCTCTGCCCACATGATCATTGAGAACGGACCGTTCGTCACGCGGGCCTCCCAAATGTCTGTGCACCCTTGCGGAAGGCAGCTATCGCTTGAGAGCTGCTGAGGCGCCAGTCCTCTTTTCGTTTAGCGTTGAACCATACGAACCCCAGAAGGCCATAAGCGCGAATGCCAGCGAACAGGTTCGCAATTCTCCCTGGCTGGCCGATGGCAGATGCCACGCCTGTCTCGGAGATAAGTATAGGGTCAAAAGTCAGCGTACGCACGACCTTGATGGTCGGCCCGAATAGAGAGGCGAACGTCCATGAGGACTTATAGAAATAACCGTCGATCCCGATCCACGTCACATACGAGCTACCGGGCCACCACGCCGCTGGAGAAGCGATGCCGCTGCGAGTAGCAATTATATTGACCGTCCAAAGCCATGCCACATTGTCAGCACCTTGCTGCCGGAATACATTAACGATGTGCCGCCATGCTGCGATCCAGGTCGCCGGGCTTACATGTCCCCTGCCCCACGGATACCAGGGTCCATTGGGTTCGTGGCCGAAGCTGATGATGACACCCCGCCCGGTTTGCGCGCCATAACTGGCCACGGCGGTGGCGAAGGTCTTCAGATAGGTGTCGTATCCGCCAGCAGCGATAACTGCCAGGCTGGTCCTACCTGGCTCAAGCTGGACAAGGGAAACCGCGTTGTGATCAGCTACCTGGGTGGCGAACCCGGTTTGAAATGGTTCATTCCAGCCGCTGTAGTAGACGACGATATTAGGTTCTGCGGCAGCAGCGGCAAAAGATGCTATGGGTGCGTAGTGGCCAGGCACCCCATCGACGTAAGCACCCAGGTAGGAATCTGGAGCAGCCGGCAGTTTGATTCTCACTGGGTGTTGGCTGAATGATCCAATGGCCGGCGTTGCGCCGACGAGAGGAGGTTGCTGGAGCATCTTATCGGGGGCAGCAACCTCCACGACGCCGACGGTGGCTGCAGCCACCGTGGCTACCGCGACCAAGGTGATGGCAATGGCACTCGTTCTGCTCTGGAATATTGCAGTGAGTCGTCCGCCTCGCATGGCTCGGCGGGTGCTGTCGGGTGGCCGTGCCTTCTTCCGGCTTCCGTGCCTGCCAGGCCGTGGCTGATACTGCGGCGACGTCGCTTGCTTCGGCGGTGGTTTGGTCATGTCGCTTTTCTTCCCGGAAAGATGACCCGAAGTATAATGGCGGCATTTAGTAGTCCACTTATCGCGATGATTGTGAACCTGCTGGGCGTAATCATGGTCATCCGCCAGCCAATCAGGGTAAGCCATACCGTGACAGTCGACAGGTTCCACAAACGGATCCCCCACCAAAACCGGCGAACCGGGCTGACCCCAGCACCGGTGGGCTGCCATTGCATAGTCTTGCCACGGACGTAATCCCAGATGGCCAGGGCATGTGCCCAGGACCGCACTAGGGAAAGCGGTAGCGTTTTACGCAGGTCGTAGCTGGAAAGGTGCCACAGTGGCAACACAGTCATGCTGGTAATCATGGCAACGACTATCAAGCCGGAGTTGATTGGCGTGATGCTGTAGGGGCGGAAAAGCAACAACGTAATTGGTATGAGTGGAATAACGAATATGCTCGTTCCCGTGAAGAGGTAGTAGCAGAAGCCGGAGATATAAGTTAGGCGCGCCGGCACCGTCATCGGTACCGACCAGAGCCGGGACGTGAGAACTGTGCTCGTCGATCCGGTACACCAGCGATACTGCTGCCGGAGAAACGCGTTGATCCCGGTCGGGCACATGCCGGTGGCGAGCACTACCGGCACGTATATCAGATCCCAGCCCGTGCGCCGTACGTCTAGGCCCGTATGCACGTCCTCGGCGTACGCAATGAGTGCTGTGCCGCCCTGTGGAACTAGCGCTATGCGACGGTACACCGCACAGGTACCGACACAGATCGACGCGCCAAGCCGGTCGCGGCCGACCTGAATCGCTCGGTAGAACAGTTCCTGTATCGCCCCGGCAGCACTCTCGACCCAAGTTTGCCTTCGGTCCGTACGAAAATACTGGGGAGTCTGGACGATAGCGATGTCGGGGTTGTCGAAATATGGCAGCGTTTCAGCCAAGAAGTCTGCCCGTGCCGCGAAATCGGCATCCAGGATGACGATAAACTCGCCATCGGTGTGGGCGAACGCGTACCGCAGATTGCCCGATTTCTTGTGCTCACCACGGTTCGGCCTTATAACGTAGTTAAGCCCAAGGCTCCTTGCCAGATATCCGGCATCGGGATCTGCTGCGTCGTCAAGAACATACGCCAGTGCCCGTCCTGGGTATGCATCGACAAGAGCTACCACCGAGATCCAAGAGTTGCGCAGCACATCGATAGGCTCGCCACAGCACGGCAGAAAAATATCCACATTCGGATAACGGCGGGGACACCAGGAGGATATCAGTTCACGATGCCTATCGAGGCTGAAACCCCGGCCGGTGAGCCCAAGGGGCATTGACATTGCAAAGGCAATCGTGCCAACGATGGTGAAGACCGAGAACATCCAGTAGCCGGTGTTGATCTCGAACATGAGCTGACTGGTGAACGCGGCCAGAAACGCGATACTCATCGCCACGGCAAGATAGGGCAACGACCGCGACGCATAAATATACTTTTCAACCGCGCCTGGTGGCGGCTGGACAACCATCCGGTAGCGATGCCGGCCAACGGTCGCTGTGATCATTTGAGATTCTGTCTGAGGTGGGGCTCGTAGACCCAGATCGTGTAGTCGCCATGTCTCGTAGGGCCGAACGGAATGACGTCGGCGATGCGGTATCCCGCGGTGTGGTGCAGATCCGCCGTAATAGCGTTGTCCAAGGCGACTGTGTCGGTGAAGGTGAGCAGCACAACAGTAAAGTAGTGGGCAGTGATCAGGGCCTTGTAGAGGGCGGGATTTCCTGTCCCTCCGACTGGCACGCTAATAGTGTCTCCGTTAGGCATCCTAACGCTACGTGTATTCGACCAGTCCTGCCACGATGTCTTCGGCAGATAATAGACAGGTATGTATTGGCCTTCGGATAGATAATTGCCGCCGGCAGCCGTCAATGGCTTGAGTGCGGCAACCAGATCGGGCTCATTTGGCCAGTAGCCATAGAGCATATCGCGCGCTTGGAGCGCACCTGTCTGGGAAGCGGCGAATAGACCTGCTACGCATCCGGCAACGGCGCCGAATCGTATAAAGGGCGTACGCGGCAGCGCCGCTATCCGGCGAATAGCGTAGCCAGCAGCGATCGCCGCGAACCATGCACCGAAATCGACATGCTTATTTAGTGAAGTGGTCGTGTGAATCCTCGCCTGCTCAATAGGTACGAGCAGCACCGCGCTGGCAAGTAGTGCCGTAAGCATAAAGCAGGGCCGTCTCCAGCTGAGGATGACAGCCAGCGCAGCGACAACGGCAACTGGACCCACCCATGCCCACGACTGTTCAAGCACGGTCAAAGCTGGGGTAGTATTGGCAGTCCGGCCAAGAGTCGTCTGTACGACACCGCGAAGGTACAACGGGCCGCCGAAACGGATCATAAGCGCAAGCAGGCCTGTGAGGCATGCGGCGAGCAATGTCCCACGCCTGACCGCCGTCTTTCCTCCGGGCTTGGGCCATGCGCTGAGAACCGTGAGCGCAATCACCACTGGGTCGAAGATCGCAGACGCATACTTGGTTGCGTTTGCAAGTGCGAGCGCGACCGCAGTAGCGAGTATCCAGCCGGTGGCATCGTCCTTGTCCCTGCGGCCAGTTGCGCACCATGCTGAGAGGGCAACAAGGAACAGCGCCATGGCATCATACGTTGCATAGGCAGCCAGATGTTGCGTCGGGCCCAAGATGGCCCAGAAACCGGCGGCGAAATGTGCCGTCCGCCAATCGTAGAGTCTCGAAGCGGTCGCCCACAGAAGGACCGTTGCCCCAAGCATGAAGCACAGAGACAGGACGCGAGCAGCCGTCAGTCCGCCAATACTATCTACGATCGCGCCCAATGGCGGGTAAATTACTGGGGCACCAGAGAAGTACGTCTGGAACAGCGGAACTGGCGTCCCATGAAGCCAGTGTGACCATTCGACATGTCCAGCCCATAGATAGAGTGCCTCATCGTTGAACGCTGTATACGTGAAGATCAGCCGAGCTGACAGCGTGGCCTGGACCGTCAGTATGACGACGAGCGGCAGCAGCCTCGGCAGGTGGGTGAGCCGGTCGCGTTTCGGCCCTGGCGGGGGCTGCTGGTTAGCGGGTGCCTTAGCCGGGACCGCAGAGGTGGGGGCGGTAGGGTACCCCGGCACGCGAGGCCTATTTCTGGGTGGGGCCGACGGAGGGCTGGCGACCTTGCCGGGTGCTGACGTTCGTCGCTCGGGCCGTGGCGCGCTGGGCTTGACGGGAGGAGGTGGCAGCGGTGGCGCGTGGAACGCCGCGATATCGAACATGGCGGCGAGCCCCGCCTGCTGTGACTCGGCGAACCGCGTGGCGGAGTCCGGCGACTGGACCGCCGTAGTGACGTTGGCGTAGGCCGGGACACGGAACCCGTTCCGGGACTGCGTGTCGAAGCCGTTCCCGGGCTTTTCCTGGTCGGCAGCCGAAGGCAGGCTGCCATCAGCCTCCCGGCGACGGCGCCATTCCACACCGGTCGCCGGGGAGATGGGCTGACGACGGGTCTCGGTCACGATGCGGGCTCGTCTCGCCAGATGACGTAGGTGCCATGACCGGTCCCGGGGGCCTGGTTGCCATAGGGGACGACGTCGATGGTGCGGTACCGGGGGTCGCGATGCAGCTGGGCAGCAAGGCGGAGGTCCAGCGCGGTGGTGTCGGCGAAGTTCAGCGCGACGAGGGAGAAGAAGCCGTGGGTGATGAACTCGGCGAACACGCCCGCATTGCCGTCGCCGGTGACGCCGGCGGTGCTGGCCGGGCCGCCGGTACTGGCCCCGGAGGGCAAGACGATGTTGCGTGTGGATGACCACCGCTGCCACTGGGCCCCGGCGGGCAGGTAGTAGCGAGCGACGGAGGCATCCTCCACCAGCAGGTGCCCGCTGCCGTGATCGGCCAATGGCCGCAGGATCGCGATGAAGCTGGAGGCATTGGGCCAATCGGTGGAAAACACCCACGACTGGCTGGCCCCCACCGCGGCCGGAAAGGCCAGCGCCACCACGCAGGCCCCGCACGTGACGGCCTGTGAACGGCCTGCCGGCGCGGCCGCGACGAACCTGTCCACCGCGTACCCGGCGGCGATCGCGGCGAACCACGCACCCAGGCCCACATGCTTGTTCAACGAGGCAAAGGTGTGCAGCCGCGCCTGCTCCAATGGCCCCAGCATCGCGGCGGCGGCCAGCACCGCCAGCAGCGACGTCCGCGGCCAGACCTGCCGGGCAGCCAAACTTACGATCACCCCGGATATCGCCAGGACCAGGATCAGGCCGGTCCACGACCAAGCAGCGGTGAGCACCGACAGCGGTGAGTCCGGCCCCGCGACCCGCGCCAGCGTGGTCTGCCGGACCCCGGTGAGATAAGCACTCCCGCCGCCCAGCAACCCTGCCGTCACCAGCACAGCCACCACAACCAGCAGGACCGCGCACCGCCGGGCCGCCAGTCGCCGGCCGGCCGGCCACGCGGTCAGCAACGCGAGCGCCAGCACCACCAGGTCGAAGAGCGCCGATGCGTACGCCGCAGCGTTGGCCATCGCCAAGGCGGTGCCCGCCGCGACCATCCAGCCGGTTCCCTCCCCGTCGCCGGCCCGCACCACGCACCATGCTGCAAGCGCTGTCAGCGCTACCGACAAGGCGTCATAGGTGGCGAACGCTCCCAGATGCAGCGTCGGCCCCGCAACCGCGAACAGAGCAGCAGCGAAAAACGCAGCCCGCAGTCCAAACAACCGCCTGGCAGTCGCCCACAGCAAAGCCGTCGCCGCCAGCATGAACACCAGCGACAGCAGCCGGGCCCCGGTCAGCCCTCCCAGGCTGTCGGCTAGCGCGCCTACCGACGGGTAGACCACCGGTGCTCCGGAAAAATACGACGCAAACGGGGGGATCGATGTGCCATGCAGCCAGTGCGCCCACTCCAGATGCCCAGCCCACAGATAGGTGGCTTCATCCTCGAAGGCCGTGTCCGCCCGGACCAGGCGCACAGAAAGCACCGTCTGCACGGCAAGGACCAGCAGCAGCGACGCCCCCGGCAGCCGCCGGTCACGGCCCCGCCGTCGCGACGTTACCCTGGGCCCTGCCGCCCCGGTCACCCCCGTCGCGGCAGGTCCAGCCGTCCCAGCATCAGCCCGGGCTCTGCCGGCGATCGTTTGCATCCCCGTGTCCCAGGCAGAGCCACTCGCCGACCCCGGTGTCGACGCCCCACCACCCGTCCTCGCGCCGTAATCGCTACGTCGCACCATGCCGCCTCAAACCAGGGCGTACCAGGGGAATCTCAGCCGCCCCGTGATCTAAGCACCGTCCCAACCCGTCACATTCCACGACGACACCCCCCCAACGGGGCATTCGCCCGACCAAAATCTACCGGCCACCACTCCCCGGCGACTGTCATTTACGAATTAACGACTGAATGTCGCGACTTGAGAAGGGCTGCGCCCCGCCCGGAGGTGGGGCCACGCGGGAGACGGCTCTCAGCGCCGCCCGCGCCTGGAGCTAGGCTTTCGTCCGGGAGAGAAATGACCAGTGACCTGGAAGTAATCCTCGCCAGCCTGAACACCCACGGCGGGCGCGGCGCGGACGGCCG
>Ga0070717_10003286_pt1 | contig 11565 bp, 12 predicted proteins | sample LARL113metaG_FD_71366 | JGI IMG/M metagenome (GOLD analysis project Ga0070717, IMG submission 71366) | Corn, switchgrass and miscanthus rhizosphere microbial communities from Kellogg Biological Station, Michigan, USA - LAR L11-3 metaG | ecosystem: Host-associated > Plants > Roots > Rhizosphere ...
GTATTTCATGGAGAACAATCTGGCGGCGATCAGCATGATTCAGGAGATGGGAATCTTCGGACATGCACTGCTACCCGACCTGAAGATGCCCATGATTGCGACGCGCGATGTCGGTGACTACGCCGCGCAGCGCCTCCTGAACCTGGATTTTTCCGGCAAACAAACCCGCGAACTGCTTGGCGAGCGCGACCTGTCGATGGTGGAAGCCACCACGATAATCGCGCGCGGCATTGGCAAACCGGATCTGCGCTACGAGCAGTTTTCCTACGACCAGGTACAGCAGGCGTTAGAGCAAATGGGCATGACGCCGAAGAAAGCCGCGGTGTACATCGAGATGTTCAAGGCGATCAACGCGAATGTCCTCGCTACGCAGGAGCCGCGATCGCGCGTGAACACCACACCGACTTCGTTTGAGAAATTTGTGCAGGACGTCTTTGTGCCTGCATATCACGAGAAGGCTCGCGCGGCTTAGGCTCAGCTTCCAGGCTGGATGGAGGAATGCTCGCGGATGATTCAAGCCGCGCGTCCGGGTGAGATTCTTGTGACTAACCGCGATTGGAGGAGAGTATGACTCAGCAGAACAAAGCTCAGCACAATAAAACGGCGCTCGTGACGGGGGCCTCAAGAGGAATTGGCCGCGCCACGGCAGCGGCGCTGGCCAGGGCCGGGGCGCACGTCCTGGTTCACTACGGTCGCTCCCAGCGGGAGGCGGAATCTCTCGTCTCCGAGATCCAGACAGACGGCGGACTCGCAAATGCAATCTCGGCAGATCTGGGAACCCCGGACGGCGCCGCGCTGCTAGCCAAACAGGTGCGCTCCATCGCCGGTGATCGACTCGATATGCTTGTGCTCAATGCCGGAATCAGCAAGGCGGCACGCCTCGCGGAATATACGGTAGAGGACTTTGACAACCTCTTTGCGACAAACGTCCGAAGTCCGTTCTTCCTGGTGCAGCAACTGCTACCCATTCTAGGTGAGGGCTCGAACATCATCGTAATCTCTTCGATCGGGTCCCACGCCGTAGTTGGCAAGCCCGGCGTGGACAACCCCTCGCTCATTGCTTACGCCTCGACCAAAGGAGCCTTAGAGACTCTGGTCAAAAACTGGGCTGCGATTCTTGGACCGCAAGGCATTCGCGTCAATTCAGTCGCACCCGGAGTGATCGATACGGATATGTCGAATTTTACGAAGACTGAAGCAGGCCGCGAGATCGCTCTTGGGATGCAAGCACTAAAGCGAATCGGCAAGCCGGAAGATGTGGCAGACGTAGTCGCGTTCTTAGCCTCGGACAAAGCGCGCTGGATCACCGGCGCCAGCATTCCCGTCGATGGCGGCTCGAAGTTGTAACTAGTACCGTGAGGAGCGCAATGGAAACCAACGCAGTGGAGAGTAAGACAAGCAAAGGCAAAAACAAAGAAATCAGAATTCCCGGGCCCGACCATCCCATCACGATTTCTCCGGCTGAGGGCAGGGTGCGTGTAACGGTTGCAGGCAGGATAGTTGCTCAATCGACGCAGGCACTTCGGCTGGAGGAGAAGGGATATCCGCCCGTTTACTACTTGCCGCGCAACGATGCAGACATGTCGTTGCTGGTTCGGACCAAGCATTACACCTATTGTCCGTACAAAGGTGATTGTACGTACTACAGCATTCCCATCGGCGGACCAAAATCGGAATACGCCGTTTGGACGTACGAAAAACCTTATGAGGCAGTCGCCAGCATTAAGGAGTACCTGGCGTTTTATCCCTCGCGGGTTGATGCAATCGAAGTGATCTCCTAGAGCATGTTTGAGTCCGGAAAGTGTTGGGGGTGAGGAAAACAAACCTGATCATTTCTGAATAAGGAAAATCGGAATCAAGGAGGATCAATGAGCCGAACCAAACAGGAAAAGAACAAAGCGCTTCTGCTCGAAGGCTTCGATGTTCTCTTCAACAAGCGCGATTTCGCCGGTGCGGAGAAGTACTGGTCGCCGAACTACATCCAGCACAGCTCACATATCGAACCGGGCAGAGACGGATTGTTCAATCTAGTGAAATCACTGCCCACTGGATCCAAGTGGGAGCACGGCATCATGATGGCTGAAGGCGACTATGTGATGATTCATAGCCGCTACTCCAACCCGGACGGCTCCGCCTTGGTCGTAGTCGACATTATGCGTATCAAGGACGGTGTGTTCGAGGAGCATTGGGACGTGATCCAGCCCGAAGCAACCAAGGAGGAATCCAAGAGCAAGCTTCCCATGTTTGGGGACGTGTTCCCGAAGTGAAGGGCGGGAAGTGTTTCCATGGTCATTGAATTGCAGTTTCCTGGTAGATTCGAAATCCACATCGAGAACATCTAGAACTCCTGGGAACCGGCGGTGCTCCGATCGTCCGGAAACAGCTCACAACTGTCTTGTCGCATGGCGTATTCTAGGCCGATGACAAGCGCCCTCCAGACCCATGACAAACCCTCTGCTGGCGACCCTCTTCCTCCCAAGTGCTCTGTCATCGAAGTCCATGTCGGCGAATTGAAGCAGTTATTCAATGCCATCGATCCTTCTCCGTTTCGCGACAAGGACCTGGACCCCAAAGCTGAGGAGTTCATCGTGGGTTGGGCCAAGAACCTGCCCCGTGACGCAACTCTGGCTCTGGTCGTTGATCTAGACCGTGAGGCTGGGCTACCGGATGAGGCTGCTGTTCTTCGCGACGCGATTCACGAGTTCTTCACTCAACGCGCTCAAGCATATCGTCGTCGTCTGCGCGAATTGCTCCGGGTGGGCCGCACCAGCCTTGTAATTGGTCTCGCTACTCTGGCATCGGCGATTGCCCTAGGCGATTTTTTAGCTGGTTTAATGAAGGGCAGCCGTATTGGCGAGATCGTACGGGAAAGCTTTACCATCGGCGGCTGGGTTTCCATGTGGCGCCCTCTTGAGATCTTTTTGTACGACTGGTGGCCGATTCGCGACGAGGCTCGCCTTTCTGACCGCCTTGCGGCCATGCCGGTACGCATCAGGTACCTGAACGCCAAGGAGCCCGATGCATGGAGAGGAGACTGGCCGGCCGTGTCGCCACGAGGTGAGCGGGCGACCAGCGAGGCCCAACCTCGGACTCTCAATCAGGCAAGTTGACGGAGTAAATGCCGTACGACTTCAGCGAAGTGGTGAAATGAACAGGAACACCCGTATTACCAAGCCCACCTTAATTCACGATTACGAAAACCCGTTAGATTGGCAGTTGCCGGCAAGGTTCTTATAGTCGTCTGAGTGCTGCGCCGTTAATATTCTGCGACCATACGGTCTCTTCACGACTCTATTGGAGAGGAGATTTGGCGATCTGCTTCCGCACACGAACGTTGGGCGTCGCCAGAAGCAACTCCACGAGGCCGCAAAAGCAATCGGCGGCAATGTTTTCCGGCGTTCAGCGAGACGTGGCCAAGTTTGCCCAGAAAGTGGTGAAGGCTGTTTTGAAGGGAAACCTGCATTCATGAACGGAACTGAAATCCGACAACTAAACGCTGAAGACGCTGCTGAATATCAAGCCGTCTTTCTGGGAGCATTGGAGTCGGCTCCGGCCGCTTTCGCCGCGGACTATGGTGAAGAGTCAGCCCGCAGCTCGGATCAAATCGCGGAGCGGTTTCGGCGGGAGGTCATCTTCGGAGCATTTGTGGACGGACGCCTGTGTGCAATCGCAACGTTCTTGCCGCAAACCGCGCTAAAGCGGCGGCACGTCGGAATGATATGGAACATGTACGTATCGGAGGAACGACGAGGAACAGGGCTCGCGGACATGCTTTTCAAGTACGTCCTCGAAGCGGCCAGCCTGAAAGTTGATCAAGTGGAATTATATGTCGCAGTCGACAATCCACGTGGCAGCAAGTTTTACCGGAGGTTCGGCTTCGAGTCGTACGGCGTGATGCCGCGCGCCCTCTGGGTTCAGGGCGCGGATTTTGACGCGCTGATGATGGTGAAAAAGTTCCGGTAGCAGGAGGATCGATGACAACGGGACAAATCGTGACGAGGCACTATGCAGGCGATGGTGGACTGGGTGATCGCATTTATGAGCGGTTACGGTCGCTGGGTTTTGAGGAGGGGAATCCGTTGTCGCCTGAGGATACGGCCGCCGTCGATCAGTTCCACGTTGGCGGTTTTGAGGCTACCGAGAAACTCGCGCAGTTGCTCTCTCCATCGCGGGGATCACACGTGCTGGACGTGGGGTCGGGACTGGGGGGAGCCTCGCGGTATCTTGCGGCCAAGTGCGGATGTCGCGTGGTCGGGATCGATATTACCGAAGAATATTGCGGTGTTGCCTCCAAACTGGCAAGACACATGGGACTGCAGGATCTTGTCGAATATCGGGTGGGGGACGTTCGCAACCTTCCGTTTTCGGACGAATCATTCGATGTAGTCTGGACGCAGCACGTCTCCATGAATATCGAAGAGAAGCCACAGCTGTATGCGGGGATTTTTCGAGTACTCAAGGCCGGTGGCAGGTTCGCTGCACACGACGTCTTCCAAGGTGCATCAGGCCCCATCCTTTTCCCCGTGCCGTGGGCTCGCACCGCCGCGATTAGTTATCTCCAAACGAGCGATGCAATGCGAAAAACGATTGAAGACGCCGGATTTTCCCTCGTGGTTTGGAACGATGTCACAGAGAGTGCCTTGCAGTTTCTTGATGGCATGATTGCTCGGGGACGGAACGGGGAGCTGCCTCCTCTGGGTCTCGACCTTCTATTGGGGCCTGAATTTCCGGAGATGGTTAGGAATTTCCGTCAGAATCTCAACGAAGGACGGGGTGGTGTTGTGCAGGCTGTTTTTGACCGCCTGTCGTGACCGGCTTTCGGGCGAATCGACGCTTAAAAAACAAAGAGAGGCTAGTGTCAATGACATCCCACAAATTATCTGTGCAGGTGGCGATCAATTCCTAGCGACTCGTCGTGGAGAGAGCCGACAAGATATTTTCAAGTCTCCCCGACGACCAACTTTTGAAAGAGGTCGCACCTGGAAGAAACCGTCTCATCTATCTATGGGGACACCTCACGGCCGTTCACGATGCCATGTTCCCGATTCTCGGTCTAGGAGAGCGACTGCACCCTGAACTCGATGCGATCTTCGTCTCCAGTCCTGACAAGACAGGGGCACAGTTGCCCCCTGTGGGTGAGCTGAGAAAATATTGGGACGAAGTGAACGGCAAACTACTCTCGCAGTTTGCAACTCTTGCCGCACGACGAATGGTTGCAGCGGCACTACGCAATGTCCGAGGAAGACTATGCCAAAGATCCGACCCGGAACCGACTGGCTGTTCTCCTGAGTCGAACCAACCACATGTCCTAGCACTTGGGGCAGATAACTTTGGCTATCAAATAACGTTTCGTTTTTTCATATGAACGACTGCTCCGCCTTCGTCGAAGCGAACTTCATCCATTAACGCTCTTATCACGTGGATGCCACGGCCGTGAATCGACCCGATGTTTTGTGGAGCTGTAGGGTCAGCGACATTATCAGTGTCAAATCCTTTTCCTTCGTCCTTCACCGCAATTGACACTTCGTCAGGCTCGCAGCGGCAGCTAACATGGACGTGTTTTCGACGATCTTCATGATTTCCGTGAAGGATAGCGTTTGCCAGGGCTTCCCGCAGCGCGATTTCAACGTCACTCACGCCTTCAGGCACACAGCCGCAATTTCTCAGCAAGAGCATAAGTTTGTCCACGAACGGAGAAATCGCAGTCACTTCGCTTGGCAAGGAGCACTCCAGAGCGATGTGCGGGCCCCGGTGATCATGCGCTATCGTCATTCAGAAACCGCCTTGGCGATTGAAATACCCCTCTCTATAACTGAGGCAATTGCGAAACATTCCATCCTCCGCCCATGGCTTTGATCAAGAGCACGCTCGCTTCGAGGCACCGTCTCAGGATGTCGATGTCGTACACCTTGCAACGGCGTTGCATCGTTCAGTGCCCGGCAGATTCTGATCTGGAGGCCACAGAAGGTGTCGTCGAATTCTGTGTCAGCTTAAGGTTCAGGGTGATGGTCGCGTGATTGCGGTCTGGGGTCACGGCCGGCTGGAAGCCGTAGTAAACCTCGCCCACCCCATTCGGAACCTCGGAATTGCTTACGGCCGCTATTTCGGTTCCCGAGCACTTCACACCGGAGTAGTCCTCGCCGACTGTCGTCGGTGGCACCTCACACTTCTTATCGTTCACCAGGACGGTCGGCCAGTCGTCAAGCGTCACCGCATCGACCAACGGCGGAAAGTCTTCGCGGATAACAGAGGTCGTGCCCGAAAAAAGCATCGTACCGTCCTGTGCCGCGAGATGGCGGGGATCGGCAAACGTCAAAGCGATTTGATGCGTATCAGTGTGGGCCACTGGATCACCGTACTGCGGTCCGGCGTAAGCTTCATTTGGGTCCGCCGTCACATTCCGCTCGATGCGAGTGACAGACAGATCGCCGGTCACTATCAGCTTCCCGTCGCTCGTCAGCACGGACCGCTTCGATGTAAAACTCATCTTCGCGTAGTCGGCACCTGCCTCATTGCCCGGGGTTATCTTCAGGTTGACGGATGGGTCGGTGAGATCATTCGAATCGAAAACGACATCACCGCTGACGCGAGCCAGGCCGGTCTCCAATGCATTCGACCCTGATCCCAATAACAAGCGCGCAATCGAAAGCTGCGGGTCCAGCCGCCAGGTTTCCTGGGCATGGGCGGGACTGGAAAAAAAGACTGCGAGTACGAGCAACCACGCCAGTGCCATGCTGACCTTGCCGGTTACCAAGTGAAGATTGCGTAATGCGTGCATTTTCATTGTCGTTCTCCTTGTGATCCTGTTTTGCACCTCGCCTTTCTTGCACCGCGAGTTGCGCTTCAGTTCGATCAGTTGACTTAAGAGACCGTTCGGTCGCATACAGTCGCTGCTGCGAAGCATACTTTGTTCGAGCCAGCCGCGATGCTTCGAAAGCATGGGCATGTGAACAGCTCAACCGGGGGGGGCAACTTATGCGACCGATCGGTCCCTTATGTCATCAAAAGAGTTCAGTAGAGTGAGTACGGAGATGTAGGTATCGGACGATATCTTATGTGCTGGGCCTCAAAACATGGCTTTAGTCGATATCTCCAATTCAGCCGGAACACGATGGCCTTCGCTCTTATAGTCGCCTTCCGCTCCAGTATTAGGAAAAAACGGAAAGTGACGGCTTAGGCTTCACGGAGTTTCAATGAGCGATCAACGTGGTTTCATTTCAGCCGATCGGTTTCATCCCGATCCGCACACACAATCTCGGGCTGCGGAGCGTACCCTAAACGCTGCCATCGTCCATGCCGACATCAGCCGAAGCTACGAGGAATATCTGGAGATCTTCGACGAGTTTTATGCCGACGATTTCGAGGGAAGCAGCGATACCGCAGAACAGCCGATCCTCGGAAAGGCGGGCGTGCGGTCACTTGTTTTCGGCTTTTTGGTTCCACTTCATGCAATGGCCGAGGTCGGTGGTGTGTCAATATCCGTTCGACAAACGCCGATTCCTGGAGATGTTGTCGACGAGACCCATTCTGCGTGGACACTGGAGTTGGCCGGGGCGACAGGCAAAGTCTGCACTGTGAGCTGGCGCACCTTCAGGAAATGGAACGACTCTCGTGTAGTGCTGGAGCACCATTACGACCACCAGCAAAGCGGTGAGCCACTGAGCGACGGTGACCTTAGGTCCAATGTGCTTGAGCCTCCTACAGGTTTTCACAAGTCGTCGTGAATGTTAGCGGAACCAGACGTGGGCAGTCCAAAATGGCTGATTCCGGTCGCTAGCCGCATATCAAATGCGACCTGGGACCGGTCGGTCTCATCCAACTTGTATCCTGCGGTCAGTGACCGTATTATCACCGAGTTGACATTGCTAGGAGCAGAACGTGCGTAAAGGCGAGCAAACGCGACAAGAGATCATTCGTAAGGCAGCGCCGATCTTCAATCGAAGAGGATACGACGGCGCTGCACTTTCCGATCTCATGCGAGCCACCGGTCTCGAAAAAGGCGGGATTTACAGGCACTTTGAGAGCAAAGAAGAACTTGCGGGAGACGCCTTCGACCACGCGTGGAAAGTTGCAATGGATGCGCGCTTCGAAGCAACAGAGCAGATTCCGAATACCGTTGATCGTCTCAAACAAATCGTGCGGAATTTTCGGGACCGGCGTACAGGGCTGGTGCCGGGAGGCTGCCCGCTGCTGAACACGGCCATCGATTCCGACGATGGCAATCCTCGGTTACGAGCCAAAGCCCGCCAGGCTCTCAGTTCCTTGCTTGATCGTCTGCGATCAATTGCCGAGGAGGGGCGACGACTAGGCGAGGTGCGCGCCGATGTCAATTCGGAGAAATTGGCCACCTTGATTGCAAGTACGCTTGAAGGCAGCATAATGGTGAGCCGTCTGCAGAAGAAGGAAGAGCCTCGTGACCTTGCCGTCCATCATCTGGAGGAATATCTCGAAACCAAAGTTCGTGCGCGGAAATCGAAGGCCGGAGCTGAAAAGCCATGAGTACTCAAGAAATTCCCTCGCAAGCGGACTTCAGGGAACGCGCAAAGACGAACGACGTTCCCATCGCGCGGCTGATTGGATTTGAAGTGAAAGACATCGCCGACGGACGGGCGACGGTCGTCTTGGCAGCCGGACCACAGCATGCAAATCCCATGGGAACACTGCACGGCGGTGTTCTTTGCGATATTGCTGATGCCGCGATGGGCATGGCATTTGCCAGTACTCTCGCCCCAGAAGAATCCTTTACTACCGTGGAATTGAAAATCAATTTCTTTCGCCCGGTCTGGCAGGCACAACTCAAGGCGGAGGGAACGGTCGTGCGGCGCGGCCACACGATCGGCTACGTCGAGTGCACCATTACCGACGAGGAGAACCGATTGGTCGCGAAAGCGGCTTCAACGTGTATGGCACTTCGCGGCCAGAAGGCCGAAGGACGGTAATCCTTTTAAGTTGCCTCCTTCTTTAGCGTCTGCTCATAGAACAGCTCTCTCAGGCTAGCCCTCAATAATTTGTATCCCCTTCGTTCGAGCTCGCCAACAAATTTATCTTGCTTTCGATGCGACCGATCGGTCTCCTCCGTCATCTGATCGGGCTAAGAGGTAGGTTAAGGTCGAGAGAATTGAAAATGGCTCTGGCGCGGCATTTCATCTTCACCTGTGATTCGTGCGCGAAGAGGATTGCGACCGTGCCGTGACAGGGTCGCCAGGAGCGCATGGTTGTCGGAGAGAATTTCTCCTCTGATCGCGAAATGACGGTGGGTCCATTGATCTCAAGTTATGTGCGAAACGGTCAGTGAAAGGCGGGATATATGAAGCTTGCAAAAAGAACACTTTTCTTCCTCGCGGCTGCCACCGCGATGTTCCTTGTCACAGCGGCGAATTTTGGACGGCCGGCCCAGGCGAGAGCTCTGGTTCAAAACTCTAGAACGGGCGCCAGCGATACTACGGAAGGCAAAATAGCGCGGGCGATGTCCGCCGGACCTGATGATATTGCCAGATCAGCTCGAATCATTGACAACGATGCGGAGGGCAACACTGTAGTCCTGCGCGACGGCAGCAACGGTTTCACCTGTATGCCTGGAAACCCCAAGGTGATTGGGGAGCCGCCCATGTGTGTAGACGCTGCTTCGTTGCAGTGGTTCGCCGACGCCAAAGCCCATAAACCCAGGCCGACCAACACGGTCCCGGGTGTCACTTACATGCTCGCAGGCGCTACGCAGAGGAGCGATTCAGACCCCAACGACAAAACCAGTCCGGCAATCACCGTAGGGCCGCACTGGATGATCATGTGGCCGTTCGATCCGAAGACTACAGGACTGCCGACCGCGCATAAGCCGACTGGAGCCTACATCATGTGGGCCGGATCGCCCTACGCGCATGTGCACATCATGGGACGTCCATAAGACGATTCAGCACGTCGGGGCGTTCAATAGTCATGAATTGTGGTTGAAACAGATCGCCAGTTAAGCAGCGGGTTGTATTCGGGAAACTTTGACAGTCGGGTGCAATCGCGAAGGAATCGTATTTTCCACTTGATGGAGAAGGGCATATGAACGATCACGGCAAACAAAAATCCGTCAATTCGCGTCGTTCGTTCATTGTCGGGTTTGGCAGCGGACTGGCAGCCGCTGCTGCCCTCACAAACACAACGTTTGGCGGAGGTCTTGAACACGAAAGTCTGGTGGTTCCAGCCAGTCCATCGACGCCTCGGTACACGGAGCATAATATTCCGCGAGACGGCGTTTCCCTTCATGTAGAAGACCACGGCAGCGGTAAGCCGGTGCTCTTGCTACATGGGTGGCCGGACTCTACGTATCTTTGGCGCAACCAGATTCCATTCCTTCTCGCGAATGGCTTCCGCGCCATCGCACAGGACCAGCGTGGCTTCGGACGCTCCGATCGCCCGGAAGGAGTGGCCGCATATTCCCTGCAGAACGCGGTCGCCGATTTGGTCGGCATTCTGGACGCGCTAGATATCGACGCAGCCGACATTGTTGCTCACGACTGGGGAGCCGCTGTGGCATGGCTGACGGCTACTGCCCACCCGAATCGCGTTCGCAGGCTTGTCGTTCTCTCGGTGCCACATCCACTTGCGCCATATACGTTGCGGCAGCGGGAGATGGCCTGGTACATGCTGTTTTTCCAGTTCGAGGGAATTGCGGAGGCGTGGCTGCAACGCGACGACTGGGCGCTGTTCGGGGAAATGCTCCGAGGCAATGGCGATATCGATCGTTACATCGCAGATCTGTCCCGGCCAGATGCTCTAAAGGCATCGCTCAACTGGTACCGCGCGAACCTCTCGCCCCGCCTGCCGGAGCCGCCTCGCAAACTGCCGGCCGTAGAAGCTCCAACTCTCGGCATATGGTCTTCGAACGATCACTACCTCGACGGTGAACGCATGAAGATGTCGGGACAATTCGTGAAAGCACGGTGGCGCTACGAGCAGATTGATGGTGCCAGCCACTGGATTCCATTGGATGCGCCCGACCGGCTGAACCAACTCCTCATCGAGTGGCTGGGCTGAAGCGAGAAAACAATTGGCATCATGAATATTGCAACTATAAACGGCGCCAGACTTGGCTATTGGGAATCTGGTCGCGACCGCTTGATGGTCAAACCGTAATTTCATCGCAATGAAAGACAACGCATCGCTTGAGATGCAGAAAGTGAAATCAGATTCAAATGGCAAAAACATATAAAGCGGTCGAAGTTTCGGCGCCCGGCAGCCTTCGCGTTGTCGAACGAACAATTTCTGAACCCGGGCCGGGCCAGGTTCGGATTCGGGTGGAAGCGTGTGGAATCTGTCACACCGATGCGGCCACGGTCACTGGCGCTTATCCCGGCCTGACTCTGCCACGTGTTCCGGGACATGAAGTTGTCGGCCGCGTTGAAGCCCTGGGCAACGGAGTGTCCAGATGGAAAATCGGTCAACGGGTCGGTGTTGGCCTGATTGCCGGAGAAGATGGGGTGTGCGAACCGTGCCGGCGCGGAGACATCGTCAATTGTCAGAACCCTGTTGTATCGGGAGTAACCACGGATGGAGGGTATGCGGAAGTGATGATCGCCG
>Ga0070717_10003287_pt1 | contig 11565 bp, 16 predicted proteins | sample LARL113metaG_FD_71366 | JGI IMG/M metagenome (GOLD analysis project Ga0070717, IMG submission 71366) | Corn, switchgrass and miscanthus rhizosphere microbial communities from Kellogg Biological Station, Michigan, USA - LAR L11-3 metaG | ecosystem: Host-associated > Plants > Roots > Rhizosphere ...
CGGCCCCAACGACTGGTGGGCCGACCATCACCTCGCCACCGTGCGGCTGAGCGCCCGGTCCGAGGGCGCAAGGGCCGTCTTCATCGGGATCGCACCGAGCGCCGACGTTGCGCGGTATCTTGTGGGGCTCGGATACTCGATGGTGCTTGTGACCTGGTTCTTCCCGTTACAGCGGGGGCTGTCAGGCGGCGATCTGGTATTCGTGTGTGAGGCCGCCAAGGACTTGTTTTCGGCGGATCCGGTGCTCGGCGAGGTTGATCTGCGGTGGCCGGGTGTGAACCTGTATCGGTGGCAGCTGGCCCAGGGCGCGGTGCGGCCGGCCGGTGTTGTAGTGGTGCAGGTACTCAGTCAGCACTTGGCGCAGATGGCGCTCATTGACGACCAGCAACCGGTCGAAGAGCTCCCGACGCAGGGTACCAATCATCCTTTCGCAGATTGCGTTGGCTCTGGGTGCCTGCGGCGGGCTGAGGAGAACCCTGATGCCTTCGGCCGTGAACACGGCGTCGAAGGAGTCGGTGAACTGGCCGGCGCGGTCCCGGATCAGGAACTTCAGTGAAGCGGCACGGGGGCCGAGGTCCATCAGGAAGTTGCGTGCTGCCTGAGTTGTCCAGGCACCGTCGGGGTGCGCGGTGATGCCGGCCAAATGAGCGCGGCGGGTGCCGTGCTCGAGGATGATCAGGGCATAGATGCGCCGCAGCAGCACGGTGTCCACGTGGACGAAGTCGGCCGCGAGGAGGCCGCGTGCTTGCGCGGTCAGGAACTGCTTCCAAGTCGGGCCGGTGCGGCGGGGCGCAGGATCGATCCCGGCGTCATGCAGGATCTGCCATACCGTGGAAGCGGCAATGGGGTGGCCGAGCTTGACGAGTTCGCCTTGGACACGCCGGTGCCCCCACGTCGGATTCTCCGTCGCGATGCGGATCACGAGCTTGCGGATGGCGGTTGCGGTGGGCGGCCGTCCTGGACGCCGCCGACTGGCGTAGTCCCATTCGCGCGTGACCAGCCGCCGGTGCCAGGCGAGCAGCGTCGCCGGGGTCACGGCGAACACCTCACCCCACCGGTATCGGGGGATCAGCCGCGAAAGAGCTGCGAGCCACAGCCGGTCGCCCTGCTGGTAGCAGGCTCGGCCGGCTTGGCCAGAGCAGCACCGCGTTCTCGTGCCGGAGCACCAGCAGTTCGGCGTCCTTGGACACCTCACGCCGGGCCAGCACCATCAGGCAGCCGAGCAGGCGGCGTACGAGCAGGTAGATGACCGAGAAGATCACCCAGCGATGATCCCAGCGCAGCAGACGGCCCAGGCCAGATCCAGTAATCGAGCCCTACAAGATTGGGTTCTCCCGCGCCAGCCGCAGCACTAGGTCGCGGATGTCCTGGCTGGTCCGAGGACGACCCGGCCGGTTCGGGTACGTCCATTTGTGTGTGATCAGCCGACGGTGCCAGGCCAGCAGCGTCCCCGGCGTGACCAGCCGATGGGCGCGCAGCACAGCTGGCAGCAACTGGGCCAGCGCAGCCAGGACGGCACGGTCGGCCCAGTCAGGCGTGGGCCGGGTGACCTGACGGCGGAGCACCGTGACCTCATGACGGAGCATCATGATTTCCGCGTCCTTGGATGCCTGGCTGCGGCCGAGCAGAGCCAGCCAGCCGAAGACCCGGATCATGATCAGGTAGATCAGGCGAAGGGACACAAACCGCGATCTTGCCGCAACCGGTCCATCCGGCCAATTCGCAGGTCAAGGCACCTGCGGCGAGTTCTGAAGCGGTACAGGGCCAGCCATGAACGCAGGCATCTGGCCACACAGGCCCTGACCCCGGCAAAGAAGGCCGACACCACAGCACCGGCCAAGCTGTAAACGCAGCCATAATGGCCGAAACCGCAACCACCGAAACATCCCTGCCGATTCCGCGTGGCCTGGTCGTCGCCACCTCCGAGACTGCGAAGCGCGCAGATCACCTGTTTCTGTCTCCTGTGCGGTGGGCGTCATGACGTCCGATGGGATGCAATCGGTGCGCGCCATGCCAGGTTGGCTGGTGCAGACGGGGGGCTTCGGCCGGTACGCCGCCAGGGAGCGGTGCTATAGACCTTCATCAGCGGCGACCCAACGGGCGGGCACGCTGGCATCCGGGTGCGGGCGAGGCATACGGCGGGCCAGCGCCGGCTGGTTGCGGATGCCCCCGGCCGGGATACCTTCGCACGGCTGCGCGCCGCCATCATCTCGGCGGCCGGATCGGCGGGCCTGAGCTCCTGACAGCGTCGCCAGGTGAGACGACGAGTCCGGCTCGCGGAACCCCGGGCAGAACTCACCTCGCCGCCCTTGACTCGCGACTTGCCCAGGGCTAGCGTTGGCCAGGAGTGTGCGTACTACCTGAGGTGATATCAGTGGCGGCCTACGCGATATCACAGAGTTTCTACCTTTCCGGCGGAGCTTTTTCTGGTATCGACTTCAATGGCGGGCCTGCGTCTAGTGCGCGGTTGTTCCTGCGGCCGGTTGGGCCGGATGATTGGGAGTTTCTCCTCGACTTGTTAAGCAGTCCCGGCGAGGCCTACCGGTGGCGCTTCAGGGGCCTTCCTCCCTCACGTGACGCGCTCCTGCACAGCATCAGGTCCAGCGGTGATCTTGTGCAGCTGGTCATCTGCTCCCGGGCTGCCGGGCAGCCGATAGGGCTGGCCAGTGCGTTTGCCCAGGACTTTCGGCATGGTCATTGCCAAATCGGCGTTGTCATTGGGCCTGCTTTTCAAAACACGGGGGCCGGGGTTGAGGCTGGCGTGCTCTTGATCGACTACATCTTCCGCACGTGGCCATTTCGCAAAGTATACGCTGAGGTACCCCAATTTACCCACCAAAGCGTGGGCAGCGGATCCTGGGGCATATTCAGGATTGAAGCAACTCTGGAGTCGAGCCGGTATGCGTCTGGCCGGTACTGGGATACTCACATTATGGTCGTGGATCGAGAAGACTGGCAGGCGAACAAGCTGGTCAGGCGAATAGTTTCCGCTTCTTCCCGCCCCGGCGACGAACCCGGTCGCCATTTCTAACTTAGTCGGTGAGGCCCCATGAACGCAGCTCCATTTTTGTCGGATGAATGGTTCCGCCTGATGAAGAAAGAGCTAAGAGGCCAGCACGGCGACGCCGCGCCGTATAACCTCGGAATCGTCATCGGTGTCACGGTAACCAATCCACCATCCGGCACGCATCAAATGAGTCATATGACCGTGCAGGCTGGGCGCCTGTCCTGGACTCCAGGCGCGGCAGATGAGGTGGACATCTTCATCGAGAGTGACTACGACTCGCTACGGCAATCGTGGCTGTCCGACAATGCCAGCGACGCGGTCAGCGCTTACTCGTCCGGAAGAATTGCGGTCCGTGGCAGGTGGCAAGCCTGGAACGACCTGGGGAAGCTTGGGAATGGCTTCTTCGCAAACAATCCCAGTTTCATGAAGAGCCTTCGATCCCGCACCACTTAGCCAACCGGGGCGTGGGAGGCGGTGACCAATGATCCCCATCGTGGGACAAGGACCGGACCTCGGCTGGCCGGATGGCTTGTGGCTTGTGGCCAGGGCGAGTCTCGGCCCGACGCTGCTTCTTTCAGCATTGGCAAAGATCAGCAACCGCAGTTCGTTTGACGACGCGCTCAGCCATTACCAGATGCTTCCGCGCCAGCTTGTTCCGGTAGCGGCACCGGTGGTGATCACGATCGAGGCGGCACTGGGTTTGGCCCTCACCGCCGGGTACGCGGTCACCTGGGCCGCCTTGGCCTCCGGCTGTCTGCTGACTATTTTCGCGATCGCGATGAGCGTGAACCTCCTCGCCGGAGAGCGCAGCCCGTGCGGCTGCGGGACGGGCCAGGGCCAAAGTCCCATCAGCTGGCAGCGGGTGGCCGCGAATCTTGGTGCTTCCGCTCTCGTCCTCTCTCTTGCGCTGACAACCACTCCGGCGCTGCCGCCGTCACTGGTCGCAACGTTGACGGTGCTCGGTATGGGTTTCTCAGCCCAGCTATTGCTGCATATCTGGCGCCTTGAGAAGCTGGTGCCCAGGTATATGCAACGTCACCTTATCCGTCAGGCCGAACGTTACCGCGATCGTCGGCAAGACGCCGCGCACCCGGGCGAGCATGAGCAAACACTTACCCTGTCTGCACCGGCCCACGGCACGTACCGGTCTGGCGTAGACCAGATGCCTGGGAGGCACACGTGACCTTGTGGGCGCTGTCTTACCTTGTCTTGTGGATCGCTGTGCTGTGCCTGACGTTCGGGCTGATCGTCCTCTACCGGCAGGTCGGGCTGCTGCATCTTCGATTTGGCCCTAGGGGTGCGCTTGCCCTGGCCGGCGACGGGCCCGAGATCGGGCGTCATGTGCGAAACCGGGCTCTGGCCGCTATGGACGGTTCCACCCAGCCCCTTCACACAGACGCTTCGGACACGCTGCTGGTATTCCTTTCCCCCGGGTGCGGTATCTGCAAGACGGTAGTGCCAGCCATCCGGGCATTCTCGAAAACCAGTCCCATTCGTGTCCTTGTCACCGTCATCGGTACGGCCAGGGAGGCGGCTGAGTACGGGAAAGGCCTGGCCCGGATTCCCGTTTTCGCTAACAGCGAGCTGGCTGATGACCTCAACGTCACGAACCCCCCATACGGGGTAATTGTCAGCCGGGGCGGCGTGATCGACGCGAAAGGCGTGGTCAATTCGCTTGAGCACCTGGACGAGCTGTATGAGCAGGGCCTGGCCCGGCATCACGGCGACCCGGGCCAGCCTGCCAGGCCGGCGGCGTCCCTGGCCCCGATGGAGTCCGAGCCCAGCGCGCAGCCGGAACAATATACGCCCGGAGCCGCCGGTGGCAGCCAAACACACCCTTGAGTCCTGGCCGAGATACCAGGAACCCGACATGACAGGCATTAGGAGATCAGGAGAAGCCGCATGAAGCGAATGGATGTGGACAGCATCGTGGGCCAGTGGACCATCCGGGCGGCGAACAAGTACTCGCGCCGCAGCTTCATGGCCAGGGCCGGCGCGGTCATGGGCGGCGTGGTAGCAGCGCCCGTCCTGCGGGATGCCATGTTCCCGGGCAGGCGTGCCGCTATTACCTGCAGCACGGAGAGCAACCAAAATCAGAGCGGCGAGTCGGTCATGTGCGGCACGCTCAATGGGAACAACAACTGCATCAGCGGGCAGACCTGGTGCGGCTGCTGGACAACATGCCCGCAGCAAAAAGGGGTTAAATGCGTGGACAGCAGCAACCGCCAGCTCTACATCACCTTCTCTGATTGCTCGAAGCCAGCGAGCCAGTGCGGCTGCACCCATCTCACCGGCGGGCATCATGATGTGTGGGGCAACACCGATACCTGCTGCAACTCCTGCGAGTGGCCTGTGAACGGTAATTATAGAGTCCAGTGCCGCTTCTACGGCTGCGGCAGCTCTACCTGCTGACAGGCGATGGGATGCCGGCCACGGAGATGATGCCGAATGCTCTTGGCTAGTTTCCTGCTCATCGCGGTGATCGGCGGTATCGCCGCCAGTTGGTCACCTTGAGGGTGGTCCATGGTGCAGAGCATCAGCCCCGTGGTCTACGGGGGATCCAGGAGAGTGTGGGCCGATGCCGCTGCCGCGCACATTGTGGGCGGCGCGGCAGGCGGAGCCTTTGTAGCAGTGGCAGCCAGCGCTCTGTTTTCGCTTGCACCGGCCCTTCACGGTGGCCGGTTTGGACTGCTGATCGCTGTGGCGGTGGCGGCACTGCTTCTAGACTCCGGCCTGCTCCCCGGCAGGATCCCGTCCTCGGCGAGACAGGTCCCGGCGCGGTGGCGACGCCAACTCGGGCCCCGTTTGTGCGCCTTGTGCTACGGAATCCTGCTCGGCGGCGCCTTTGGCACGCGTATCTCGTTCGCGCTGACGTATGTTGTGCTCGTAGGCGCGGGCCTGGTTCTGCCGGTCTGGCAGGCAGCGCTGGTAGGCGCAGCTTTCGGATCCGCCCGATCGCTGATCGTGCTGTTGAACCTTACCGGCGGCCATCCGGACAAGATCAGGCATACCCTCGAAAAGATGGGCCTAGCCGAAAACTGGGTGAGAGCAGCGGGCGCCGGCGGCCTCGTTGTCCTGATCGGCGCAACAGCCGTGACAGGTTTCTTCGGAGGGTAGGGTGGCATTGTCATTCGAATCGTTTGCCGAGCAGCTCGCTCACCACCTGGAGCTGCCGGCGACCGTGCCGCTCGAACCTGGCTCGCTCTTGGCGGACGACTGGCAGCTGGACTCGCTGAAGATGCTTGAGCTCGTGCTGGAGCTGGAGGACCTCACCGGGCGGGTTCTGGCTGACGACCTGGCGTGGAGCCTGAAGACAGTCGATGATGCTTTCCGCGTCTACAGTTCGCTGGCGCAAGGGCCGGGCTCGGGCACATGAGCAGCCCCGCGCCACTCGTGCGGCTCCGCCCGGTCGGCGCATCGGATGCTTATGCCGCGTACGAGTTGATGTTGTGCAACTCGTGGAGCTTCCGCTGGTGCACCGATGGGACACCGGTATCGCTGGGCGACTTTGCGCACATTGTCTGGGAACTGACCATCAGCCGGTACGCGGTGATCTCGGGTGACTCAGCGGAGTCGCTGCTGGGATTCGCCGTCGGCCATTCGAGTGATGGCTCCGCAGATACGTGCAAGGTTGATATCATCCTGGCCGATGTTATCCACCAGGTCCGGGAGTTCCGGGCGGCTACCGAGCTGATGCTTGAAGCGCTCTGGGCCGCTCGTAACTGGCACAAGATATATTTGGAGCTTCCCGGCCCGGTGCATCACGCGGTAGCGCCCGCGATGGCTGATGTGATCCACGAGGAGGGCAGGCTCCGCGGCTTCTACCTGATCAACGGCAACGTCACCGACATGGTCATCTGCGCAGGCGTGAGACGCCCGTGAACTCTGGCCAGCCGGTACGCAACGACGGGGCAGGCCGCGGCCCCAGCGCAGGTCCCGCTGACCAGCGCAGGCACGGTGACGCCCGGCGACTGGGGGGGACCGGCACCGACTGGATGGATGTCAATAGCCAGGCGATAAGCGCTGGAAATAACCGCGAAGCCTCGTTCGCTGAGTTCCGCCGCAACGCGCCGGTGAGGTTGGTGTTCCCCTTTCTCAGGTTCCCCTCATTGCCAGCCTATGTCCTTTACCGGCGGGCGGATGTGCTGCGCGCCCTAGGCGATTCCGATGTGTTTTCGCTGGCTCCGGTCATGGCGCGCTACGAGGCAGTCTTGGGGCCGGCTATCTTTCGTGAGAACGAGCCAGCATGGCGCGCGCTGCGAAGTTGCGTGGGGCCGGTCCTGAGTCCTCCATCACTAACGCGGGTCAATGAGACGGCGGTCCGGGCGCTCGCACAGAGGCTGGTCTCGCAGCTTCCACCCGGTCATCAGGTAGACCTCATCGATGGCCTGGCGCGGCCATTGCCCTCTCAGGTGCTGTGTCACCTGATCGGCATCGACCCAGCCGAGTGGCGCACGGTTTACTCTGCCGTCCGTCACATGGCGTCGTTCGAGCGCCAGCCGCTTGCTGGCCTGCGCGCTGCCCGCGAGTTCCGGGCTCAGCTGGGCGAGTTGATCGAAGGCGCCTCACCCCGGTCGCCGGGTCCCGTGCTTGCGGCCCTGCAAGAGGCGGACCTGGCACCGTCTCAGCTGGCCGACTTGCTGATGCTGTTGTGCTGGGCCGCTGTTGAGACGACCGTGCCCGCGCTTGGCACCGTCTTGCGGTCCGCTCTGGGAGCGCGCCGACCCGGCCCGCCCGGTGCGCGCAGGGTGGAGGCCCGGCGAGCCGTTCTTGACGCCCTGGCCGTGGACGCGCCTGTCCAGATGACCGGTCGGCTTGCCCGTACCGCCGTCCACCTGTCGGGAGCCGATATCCCCGAAGGGGCGCTCGTGTTGCCACATGTCGGCTCAGCAGCACTGGATGGAGCGGGCGGCCGTCATCGGCGAGCATCCCTGATCTTCGGTTCCGGCACGCATCGCTGTATCGGTGCGCCGCTGGCCCTTGCACAGGTCACGATCGCCGTCGAGGAACTCCTGCACCGCTACCCGCGGGCCAGGCTGACCGGGCAGCCGGCGGGCGTGCACGGCGAATTCATTCGCGGCCCTGAGACCGTCTGGGCACAGCTGGAATAGAGGTCAAGATCAGTGGACAGCCCATTCGGGTCCCTGTATGGTGCCCTGGCGTGCGCGGCGACGGCCCACCCCGGCAGGATCGCGGTCTGCAGTGACCGGGATCGTGTGAGCTTCGCTGAGCTGACCAGAAGAGTCGGCGGCCTCCAGGCGGAACTGCGCTGCGCAGGCGTGAGGCCAGGAACTCGGGTGCTGCTCATCGGCCCGAATTCGCCCGGATTCGTGGCGGCATTCTTTGCCATTACCAGCCTAGGCTGCGCGGTAATTCCCGTGGACTGGTCGCTGACCTCGCACGAGCTAAGCCTGCGCGTCAGCGACTCGGCACCTGAAGCCGTTGTTGCCTGCGACGGCGATCAGAAGATCGTGCATGACCAGGTGGCCGGGAACCTGGTCGCAGTGCCCCGTCTGGCCCTGCTGCCGACGGTCTGGGCCACGTCGCCATGGTCACTTGGGGCAAAACCTGGCCCAGACCAGGCGCGTATCCTCTTGGATGATTTGGCTGTCGCAGTTTTCACCTCGGGTACCACGGGCCAGCCGAAGATCGTTGAGCAGACGCATGCTGACCTGCTGGCCGCCACCTCATCGTTGCACAGCCTGCACAGGAGCTATTTCCGCAGATCCCCGTTGCGAACCTTCCGGTCGGTACTTGCCCTGGTCATGCTCTACAGAGGAAAGCTGCTCACCGCGGCCAGACATCAGACCTGGCTGACCACCAGCCCAATTTCCACCATGGCCGGCCTGCAGGTGCTGCTCGGGTGCCTGCTGCGTGGAGATACCCTGGCCCTGACCCCGCTGGTCAGCCCAAGAGCAGTCCTCTCGGCAATTGAGCGCGAACGGGTCAACGTCTTGGCCACCTCGCCCGCGCTGGCGCGGCTACTCGTTGCCTCCAAACATCCGGCCAGCCACGATGCGTCCAGCCTGCTGGTCATAGGACTCGGTGGTGCCCAAGCGCCGCCGGAGCTGATCGAAAAACTAGAGAGACGATTCCACTGCAGCGTCACCGTCGGATACGGATCGGCGGAAGCCACCGGTGGCATCCTCGCGACACGGCTGACAGACACACGAGATGCCCGTCATTCTTCGGTAGGCAAACCATTCCCGGGTGTTGCCGTTGCCATTGTGGACGACCTAGGCAGAGAATGCAGCCCAGGCACGCCCGGCGAACTGGCTTTCACGCGGGACAAGGCCGGCGGCTGGCACCGGACCGGTGACTGCGCACGCCTGGACAGCCAAGGCAACGTAATCATCCTCGGCCGCCTAGACGAGGCAATAAAGCGGAACGATCGCATGATCTTCCCTGCGGAGATAGAAGAAGTCATTGAGACCTGCCCAGGCGTTACCGGCAGCGGGGTGATCGGATACGCCGGGCCGGATGGCGTTCAGATTGCGGCATATGTCGAGGGACCTGGCGATCTCTCGATTGAAGGCTTGCGCCGGCACTGCCAGAGGCTCCTGTCGGGCTTCCGGATCCCCGACCACTTTTATCTCGTGTCATCGCTCCCACGGACCGCAGACGGCAAGGTTCAGAAGTTCCGGCTGAAGACTATGCGGGAGCAGTCTGCGCAGCCCGGCAGGTCATCGCTGTCCCAGGATCGGGCAACGCGTACTCCCCGTGGATGAGCTGGTATCAACGGCCAGACTGTAGAGGAAGCCGAGGCGCATGTGCCTGGCGTCGGACTTCGGACGCGTGTACCGCTTCAAAACTGATCGCACGGCGTCTGATCTGGTGATTCATGGGATCTGTTACGCCGCTTGGTAGTACTCGTTGATCACGCCACCTGCTCCGGCGCTCTGGCTGTCGTGGCTGTACTGCTGGCCGGGATCGTCATGCTGTTCTCGCCCGGCCAGCTGCGAGTAGCCAAGGCGTGGCTACCGCTTGAAGTCCATCTCCTCCAGGCGCGTCTGCACGGTCCGGCCGCTCTCCCAGGGGTTGGCGCCCGGGACCACTTCCGGCCACGGGATGTCAGCCCGGCTCTGCCGTTTCTGCTCGGTAGAGATACCGAGCCTGCGGTCCCGGTCGTGCAGCAGCGCCTCGTTGACCTGCCCGTCCCCGGTCAGGGCCATCATCAGCTGCGGGATGCCGTAGGGAAAGTCGTCGCGGTCATACTGCCAGGTGTGGAACGTCTTCCCATAGGTCGTGGCGAAGTCCTTGAAGTAAGCGTGGACCGCAGGATCGGGGACACCCGGGGTGACCAGTTCCCCGGACTTCACCTCGTAGTGGTGGCTGTGCCACAGCCGCTTCTCGTCGTCGGGGAAGCTGCGGAACCGCTCCTCGGTGGTGATGTACTCGATCCCGATCAGCCGGGCAGCGGGTTCGTTGCGGTCGAAGATTACGCACTGGTGCAGGTCAGGGCGCAGGTGGATGCAGAAATGGGCCGCCTCGACCTGCCGGCCCATCTCGTCGGCGTACATGTGGAAGGCGTTGAGGTAGGTGCTCATGGCGTCCAGCGGGTACTTCCGCTGCATAGCGGCAGCCGCCCCATCGAGCACACGCTGTTTGAGGGGGTGTCCTTTCCCGGTCTTCGCGGTCATCGTGACCTTGCGCCCGAATATCAGGCCGGCCGCGGCCGTTACCCCGGCGGCGAGACCGATGCCAGCGGACCGGGCCATCCCCGGGCCGCAGCGATGTGAACGTGACTTGTCGAATGCCGATAGCATGCGGGCGCCTCTACCCGGGCCCGGCCACCCAAACCGCTTTGACGCCGGTGACTCCCCCGCCAGGCGAGAGAGGCGAGTTGCGGTTCTCGTCGCCCGGATTCGCGAAATGGCCTGCTGCATCAGCGATGGCTACCGCTGGACCGGCTGAGCGTGTCAGGCGGGCCGCCCTGCGCTTCCGGCGCGAGTCCTCTTGGCAGCGCAAGGTGCCCGTGGCGGGCCTGCGGCGATTTTGGGACGAGATGGGTGAGCGAGCAAGGGACGTGAGCCGGGAAGGTGCAGGCACTGCTCGTAACCGTGTTCGCGCGTAGGCTTTGAGCCACCCCCGCATCGCGGGGTTTCCGGGAACCGTTGCGGGTCAGTTGCAGGCAGGCCTACCTTCGGCGGATGTTGAATTCTGTCACCCCGATCCGGCCCAAGCAGCGAACAAGACCTCTGAGCCGCGGGCCCAAGGGCCGCTGAGCGGAGCGGACATGGCGGAAGTGCAGGTCAGGGATTCAGGCGGACGCTGTCCGTGCCTGTCCGTGGTGGTAGCCGCTTTGCTTGCCGCGCACACGGACATATAACGGACAGGGCTTGCTATTCACATGGATGTAGAGAGAGTTTCGCCAGGCCAGCGGCCATTCGGTGGACAGGGAGAAACGGTCTGTAAAACCGTCGGCTTAGCCTACCCTGCGGGGTTCCGGAACTCGGCCGCGGGTCTTGACCTGGGCGTCTACGCGGCTCGCTCGTATTCGTTGATGAGGCCGCCGAGGACAGGCTTGCGCTTGATCCGTCTCTGGGAAAGCTGGGCGG
>Ga0070717_10003288_pt1 | contig 11565 bp, 11 predicted proteins | sample LARL113metaG_FD_71366 | JGI IMG/M metagenome (GOLD analysis project Ga0070717, IMG submission 71366) | Corn, switchgrass and miscanthus rhizosphere microbial communities from Kellogg Biological Station, Michigan, USA - LAR L11-3 metaG | ecosystem: Host-associated > Plants > Roots > Rhizosphere ...
ATTCTCCACAACTTTTGCGGTCGCCCAACGCCGTTGTACTTCGCGGAGAGGTTAACAGAGGAGCTAGGCGGAGCTCGCATCTATTTTAAGCGTGAGGATTTGCTCCATACGGGTGCGCACAAGGTTAACAATGCAGTGGGACAGATTATGTTGGCCAGGCGTATGGGCAAGCGCCGAGTTATTGCCGAAACTGGAGCAGGACAGCATGGTGTAGCTACGGCTGCGGCTGCTGCGCGATTTGGAATGGAATGCGTCGTTTACATGGGTTCAGTGGACATGCACCGTCAAGCGCTCAATGTAGCTCGTATGCATCTGTTAGGTGCGAAAGTAGTTCCTGTCTCGGCTGGGCAAGCTACTCTTAAGGAGGCAGTTAGTGAGGCAATGCGAGATTGGGTTGCAAACCCTAGGACAACGCACTATGTTTTGGGGTCCGTACTGGGTGCCCACCCTTATCCCTTGATAGTGAGGGATTTTCATCGCATTATTGGTGAGGAGGTGCGTCAGCAAATCCTCGCGTGCGAGAAGCGCTTACCGGATCTGCTTGTTGCATGCGTAGGGGGCGGGAGCAATGCTATAGGCTTGTTTTATGCTTTTCTGCAGGATGCGGCTGTACAGCTGGTTGGGATTGAAGCAGGCGGGAATGGAATACGGCCAGGATGTCATGCAGCTCGTTTCCAGGGTGGCAAGGTTGGAATTCTCCAGGGAACCAAGACCTGGCTTCTTGCCGACCAAGATGGACAGATTGAACGGACACACTCTATCTCAGCTGGACTGGATTACCCGGCAGTCGGTCCTGAACATAGTCTACTTCGTGAGACAGGACGAGTGGAGTACGGCTATGCAACAGATGCTGAAGCGTTGGACGCTTTTCGGATATTCAGTCGCTGTGAGGGAATATTGCCTGCCCTGGAATCGGCTCACGCCATTGCTTATGTGCTCAAAATAGGCCCTACACTCCCTCGAGATAGGATCATTCTAGTTAACCTTTCCGGACGAGGAGACAAAGACGTAGAGCAGGTTGTTAAGGGATCAGTGGAGTGCACAGATTCTTCGGCTAGCAGTTTAGAGAGCTCCTAAAGATTTCTGTACGTCGGTCTCTACTCGTGGCGACAGTATAACTACTACAAACTGAAAAGGAAGCACCAACCGGAACGGAAAAATCCGCCACCCTGCGTACTTTCTTACGTCAATAAAAATCTTGAATGTACTAGTGTGAGGCTTATTTCTTGGAACATTAATGGAATTCGCTCTGTCCTTTCGAAGGGATTTCTCTCCTTTCTAAGGAAAAGTCAGGCTACAGTCGTATGTCTCCAAGAGATAAGGGCACACCCCAGCCAAGTGGCGGATGTTTGTTGGCCCACCGGATGGCATCTTTTCTGGAATCCTGCGAGTCGGTGTGGATATGCAGGAACCCTGCTTATGACTCGGCAACTACCATTATTGGTTACTACTGGTATAGGGATAGAGAAACATGATAATGAAGGACGCATCATCTCTGCTGAGTTCCCAGGTTTCTATCTTGTCAATGTCTATACCCCTAACTCCGGGCGCAAACTAGCTCGCCTAGATTATCGCATTCAGGAGTGGACTCCTGCTTTTCTAGGATATCTCCTTAGCCTAACGAAGAAAAAACCTGCTGTTTTCTGTGGAGATATGAACGTTGCCCATCACGGAATCGACTTGGCACGCCCTCGTGAGCATGCGCAGCATGCTGGGTTTACTTCCGAGGAGAGAATGGCCTTCTCAAAAATTCTTGATACTGGATTTCTCGACACCTTTCGGATATTTCACACTGGAGGTGGACATTACACCTGGTGGAGCTATCAGAAATCTTCTCGAGCACGGAACGTGGGGTGGAGAATTGACTATTTTTGCGTTTCAGCCTCCTTACGAGAATTGCTCCTTGATGCTTTTATCTGGCCATTTATCTCTGGCTCGGATCACTGCCCGGTTGGAATCGAGCTTTCCGTATAATGATGAGACTTATTAGCTGGCTTCAGATTGGAGTGTTCTGGCTGAGAGCCAAGTCTAAGTTCGTCACGTTTGTGATGTCTGATATTGGTCATGTACCTTGTAAGCGGCATCTCGAAAGTGGGAGGGTTTTTTAAAGAGGAGACCGACTTTAAAAAAAGCGTGCAAAAACATTCACCCATCTTGGAAAGCCTGTGGACGTTTCTGTGTACTTGACAAATCACCTAGAAATCGAGCTTACTATCCGCATGCCAGTTCTAACCATGTGTTTCGGAATCCTACTTAGCGTTCTTGGGATTGCCGGATTTGTGGGGACAGGGTGTAGGGCACCCACTGCTTTGGTTCCAGCTTCTTTTGGGGTGTCTATCCTGCTTTTAGGGGTGGTTGCTGCTCGTAGCGCTCGAAGGAGGAGGCTGGCTATGCACTGGGCAATGGGGATGGCCCTTGTAGGGGCTGTTAGCGCCGCGGTGCGTGCCTTTCCAAACGTTTCCAAGGCATCTACGCTGGAGGGTGGCCATCTGGTTGCCTTTTGGATGCAAATCTTGATGGTGATGTTGTGTCTTAGCTTCCTAGGCTGCTGTGTAAAGTCATTTGTGAATGCCCGAAGAGGGAGATCTTAGGGACTTTCCTGCTAAGGACGGGAAAGGGGCTTCCTGCTCTCTCATCGTTGAAGATACGTCTGTCCTTCTTTCACGAGAGAGGAAGTCTTGTTGCTGCACCGCCCATCACATGCTATCGTGATCTCTACGCTGTGGGACCTTCTCTAGCTCTCTCGGTGAAAAAGTTTCAAATTGGTGGCACATCTGAGGCTATTGCCTGGGATAATTCATGTTTCTGAAATTAGAGTGTCAGGGGGAGAGATGCGGTTTTCCATACGCATCCTTAGGGGATGTTATTTATATTTCTCCACAACTAAAACCATGGCGACCTCTCCCCATCTCTACTTCCCTTACCATCATACTACATACACAGTATGAGGCCTCCTCTCAGCAATGATCTACTTAGGAATCCATTCCTCCAGCTTGCTGGTAGTGTGCTTGCTTTGGCAGTGCTGATGCTTCTTCTCCCTGGTAGCAGCAGGCTGTATGCCGCTGTCTCTGACGTTCCTCTGCACAATGGAGACCCTGAATGGAAAAAGCTAGGCAGCCACGTTTTCAAAACAAATTGCTTGATCTGCCATCAAGCTAGTGGATTGGGCCTGTCTTCTCTGTACCCGCCACTAGCTCAAAGCGAGTGGGTTCTTGCACAAAACTCTCATTCTGAGGAGCATCTCATCCTAATCCTCCTCCATGGACTGCAGGGACCTATCATGGTGCGAGGCGCCTTCTATAATGGATATATGTCTGGGTGGAGTCACCTGCCTGATAGTGAAATTGCAGCTGTCCTTTCCTATATCCGTACGGAGTGGGGTAACTTGGCCATGCCAGTTACTTTACGGATGGTAGCAGCAGTCCGAAAGAATGTGTCGCGCACTCGACCATGGACATGGAATGAGTTACGGGACAGGCCATCCTCACCAAGAGGATGAGAAATGCAATGCAAAGAAAGAGCAAGTAGGATCAGTTATAGCAGTCGAAGATATATACATGCAGCTTGCGTGAGCTAATCTTTCTGTTGATTTCAGTAAAAGAGTACTCTCTAGACTTTGACGCGGCATCTATTTATACCCCCTCTTCACCCAAATAGAAAAAGGCGATAGCGGTGGCAGCGACAGCCCTCCCGGTTTGAAGGCTATAGGGCCTTTGTTGTGCGTGATACTCAACTTGGCCCTTTTTAGGGTGAGAGGTATTAGGAAAATTGTAGCGATGTGCACCTCGTGCCCCCTTTTTTTCTCTAATGGGTTTCCACTTCGTCTGCAAGAGTCTTCCTAGAATGTCTAGCACATGCAGGGGAGGAGCAGGACTAGGATAACCAAACCGACCTATAGGAAAAACTCCGCGGCAAGGGTGCACCTCTTCCGAGAGGACGTCGAGGTCAACTTAGGGAATTCCAATTAATTATATTTAGTGAGTAACTCCCAATTCTTCTAAAATTTAAGAAGGGTGATCGTCTAGCGTAGAGATTACTGAGCACCGTTGAAAGATGGCCCACATAAGGAGGCATTCCCCTTTGATTTGTTGTCGGTAAAACCAACTGCGCGGTACAGGACTCGAACCTGTGACCACTACCGTGTCAAGGTAGCACTCTACCACTGAGTTAACCGCGCTTTTCACCAAAAATCATACTAGAATCACGGGAGGAGAGATTCCTTGGAAAAGGGAGAATATTTTATAGTAGATTAGCTTTTTATAGAGGGTAACCACCAGTAGAGCATCACATAAACAAGAACACCAGTTACAGAAACGTACAACCAGATTGGCAAAGTCCACTTGGCAATATAACGGTGTTTGTCAAAGCGAGAATAAATTGCTGGTATTAGTGTTAGAATGACCAGTGGAGGGATACTAAATGCTAGTGCTACATGAGAGATAAGTATGGCAAAGTAGGCAGGCCGTATGATGCCTGTAGCGGTAAAACGTGTGATTGCCTGCGTGTTAAGATGGTAAACAAGATAAAAAATAAGAAACACGATGGAAGTGGTAGTAGCCATAAGCATACTAATAATGTGTAATTTCTTACGCTTAAGAGAGATCAGCCACCATCCCGCTATAATGAACACGCTACTAAGAAGATTAAGGGTAGCATTAATAGCAGGTAGCTTCTGAATGTTCACGGAATCAGTTTACAGTGAATTCTTGTTCTAGTCCGCGGATATCCCTAACAACTTGAGTAATGATCTCTGGATTCATGCCGTCATGGATAGCACGAATTTGCCCGTGGGAATCAACGAGGACCAATTGGGTAGAGTGAATAGGTGGTCCAGACTGAGAATTATGCACAACAGCCTGGTACATGCCACCTGTCACAAGTGCCTCTACCTTTTCCCTTTGGCCAGTGAGAAAGAGCCACCTTTCGGGATCCGCATGAAAACTCTCCGCATATCTGGATAGGATTACTGGCGTATCGTAGTCTGGATCTACCGTAATACTTACTAATTTTGCTTGGCTTCCCTTCTCCTTGAGAATCTTGCTGAGTTCAGCCATACGGGCAGTGATGATGGGACACGGTCCCCCGCAGCGTGTAAAGATAAAGCCAGCAACCCAAATATTTCCTCTCAGATCCTTTAGTGTAACTATCTTCCCCTCCTGGTTAAAGAGTTGAAACTCTGGTATGTCTCCATAGTGGTCCAGGACCTTCCTGTGGCCAGATAGAAGAGTATCGCGGCGTATACCTACAAAGGCCATTCCCACAATAATTAGCGACCAGAAAAAAGGGGGAAGCCTGTAAGGCGCGACAGCACTTTTCATGGAGTGCCAAAGTCTAGTGGTGGAAGCAAAATTTGCCAGCTTTGATTATTCTCTCTGGTAACCTGTTATCTTTTTGTGACTAGTAAGACTCCAAGGAGTAGTGGAAGATAGAGGATAGAGGAAATAAAAAGAGTACGGGCGTTGGCATAAGAGCGCTCCTGCATGAATCTTGATGCTTGGACAACTAACCAACTACCTAAGGATAGTGCAGGAAGGAGGTAAAATACGGTATTGAGTCCCGCTGCAACAGGAAGAAGCGAGACTATCAGGAGAAGGGTAGTATAGACCAGCGCCTGAAAAGAAGTAATCACTCCAGAATCATCTTTTTTAGATAGCATAACAAACCCTGCTTTAGTATACTGGTGGCGGTATATCCATGCTATGGCGAGAAAATGGGGCACCTGCCAGAGCCATAGCGTAGTAAAGAGAAAATACCCCTCTATTCCGATTCGGCCCTGCGCTGCTGTGTAGCCAATCAAAGGGGGAAGTGCCCCTGGTACGGCTCCCACAAGAGTATTAAAAGAGGTGGTTCGCTTTAGTGGAGTGTAAAAAAAGATGTAGCTGACTACAGTGAAGATTGTGAGAGTTGCACTCAGTTTGTTCACGAATAGGAACAGAACGACGATACCAGCGAGAGAGAACAAAATCCCTCCTGTAAGAACATCGGAGGGATGGAGGCGCCCTCCTGGCAGTGGCCGATTGCGAGTGCGTTCCATGCAGCCATCCCACTCTCGCTCCCACCACTGATTTAACGCAGCAGCTCCGCTGGCGCTTAGCGCGGTGCCTACAAGTGTAACAACTAGTGTGCTATAGGGGAATACAACGGCGCGCCGCCCCATCAAAAATCCCACAAGGGTAGTAAGGAGTACTAAGAGGCACAAGCGAACCCTGACTAGCGAACTAAAGTCACAAGCAAGGTGGCGCCATTTAGCTGAACCGACAAAGACGGATCGCAGCATGCGTTAGGACTTGCTTAGCAGCCTAATGTGGTTATCTGCAGCGTAGAATAACCAGAACGTCAGTTGCACCCCTAGAAAAAAGACTAACGCCCCAATACTCACATGTGCGGTAGCGATATCCGCTGCCTTATTTGACCAGATTGTCCATATCCCAAGCCCTATCTGGATGGCGACTAAAAGCACCCAAATTTTTCCCCATCGGTTAAGCGGATAGATATGGCGAGTTAGCCACGCGAACACGACTACTCCTGCGAACGCAAGGACGGCAAGAGCCCGATGTACCATCTGAAGAGCAATCTGAGCTGCACTAGTGGCTGCTTGACCATGCGCTGCACGCATATCATTGATCCGAGCAACAGAAGCAGAATCCAGCGATGGCCACCACTTTCCATAGGCGGTTGGGAAGTCTGGAATGGAGAGCCCAGTATGAGCATGGCGCATACTGGCAGCTACCGCCAGTTGAGTAAAAATTACTCCGGTTACTATCATGGTTACCCACTTCAGCTCCCTTACGACACGAAAACTAGTATACTCCCCAGAGAGAAATGGGGTACCCGTCACCACTGCTAGGACACCCAAGAGACTTAGGAAAGATTGTGCAACCATCCCATGAAAGATACCTATTAAGCTTGCATTTAGGGTGACCCGGAGCCCTCCTAATATTCCTTGAAAAATTACACTAGCACAGGTCAGGGTAGCTATAACGCGGACCCAGTGGCGCTTTTCCACAACTAGAACGTAGGCTGTTAGCAAGAGGGTAAGCGCTCCGACTGCTGAGGCGAGAAGCCGATGGGTATGCTCATACAGCACTCCACCAATCCACCGGGAGACGGGAAACAAAAACATGTTGTACCCATAAGTGGTTGGCCAGTCTGGGACGGACATCCCTGCTCCCTTAGAAGTCACTAGTCCTCCACTGCAAATTAGCACAAAGGCACAGATTGTTGTCACGGTTGCAAAGAGGTGCAAACAACGATTCATTGAGAAAAATGGATGCCCCGTGGGGAGAGGACTCTGCCAAGACTATCCCTAGTGAGTAGAGAAAATATCCGCACTAGGATAGCATATCCCACATGTGGCATAACGATGCCACAATAAAGCTGCAAAAGGATTAAAATTAGTGGAAGGGATACCTATTGGTAACCGCCTAGTTAATATTGCTATTCTCCCCTAGCAGTGAGCGGAGCTGTTGGCTTAGCATAGCGATAGTGGACTTTGCTGTTACTCCCAAACAATGCGAAAATTGTAGTTATGCGTAGTCGGCCTTCCTATCTCCCCAAGCAAGATCAACTTCGGTGATAATTTAGAATGAATTTCGACGTGCTTTAACAGAGGCATCTCCAGAATGGCAAGACTCCACCCAACCGGATTACTACAGTTGAAGTTCGATAGAAATCTTCAATGATCCAGTTTGCTTCGGGAACAAATTCTGTTGGGAAGTACGGGATTCAAAAGTTTTTGTCTAGAAGGGGAGATAAGAGCCCAGAATAAAGTCCAAGAAAGAGATCGGCTGTTCCGACTGTCTACACACACCTCATCCACTTGGCAGGACATCACGGTCGTCATTAGTAGGATCACAAATCGTGGGTGTCACCATCGGCAAAGATGTGATAGCAAAACTAACCACTGATAAGATTGAGAACAGAAATTCTCTAGCGTTGAACCCTGACTCTCCAGCTGACACCTTCACACCAACTCTTATACTGAGAGAGGCGCAAGGAAGCTGAAAACCCATCTGCCCTTCATAAATAAAAAGTAAAATGTTAAAAGGCTGCCCTTCTGCGACAATCGTCAAATAGCTTTTACAATTCGGCTTAGTAAACCCACGTAACTTTCGTCAATGGGAAGGGAATTTCTACTCGAAGCCCGGGGAGTTAGGACTTATTGGGGCGGGTGTCCGTTAGTTATGGGTATAGTTAACTTGAGCAGTGACTCGTTCTCCGGTGATGGGTTATCTGAACCTACCCTGGCTCTCCGTCGTGCCCAGAAAATAGTTGCCCAGGGAGCAGATATTGTGGACATCGGGGCAGAGAGTGCCCGCACTAATCGGGCTCCAATTAGCGAGAGAGAGGAAATTCGAAGGATGATGCCTTTTGTAGAAGGCTTCAGTGACATGGTGGCCAATGTGCACTCTCAGCCCCCCCTTTTATCTATTAATACCTGGCGTCCCAATGTAGCGCGGACCATTCTGAACCGCGGGGGACATATTCTCAATGACGTAGGTGGCCTTATCACAGGGGAAAATGCATCCATTTGTGCTGAAACGGGAGCTGCACTAGTAATTATGCATTCTAGAGGGGCACCAAAAATCCCTCATAGACATGTTCGCTACTCTGATGTTATGAGCACCCTAAGAGATTTTTTTTTAGAAAAAATCTGCATAGCTGAGCAGTCAGGTGTCAAACGGGAAAGTCTACTTCTGGATCCTGGAATTGATTTTGCAAAACAGAGGGGGGATAATTTGACCATCTATCGGAAGCTAAGGATGCTTAGCAATTTCTTCCCATTTCCATTGCTGCTCCCAGTATCCCGCAAGAGTGTCATTGGAGAAGTATTAGGACTCAGTGAACCACATCGACGGGATGCCGGCACTGTCTCTTGCATAGTAGCGGGCCTACTAAGAGGAGCTGCCATTTTTCGAGTTCACAACGTAAAAGCTGCAGTCCATACCGTCCGAACTGTCTACCCCATGCTGACCCCGAGTATTGAGGGCTAACCGCCTGCAGTGGCATTTTGTTACTGTTGAACAATCAAATAGTTTAGAATCAGAAGCGGGCGGTGTTTTACCGTGCTCTCTATGAGTCTCAGTCCTGAGTTCCCTTAAAGGAGGCTCCTATAGAGATATTTCTGTCTAAATGTAGGACAGGCCCTTTGATCCCCGTTCTCCTTTCTCCTATGTCCACGGCTGTTGTATCTTCTACCAAACCGAATAGACTGCCAGAGAATGGACGCTAACCCGTTGTGGCAGCAAAATAGGATAAGCCTGAGTACGCTGGGCCTAGAGATTCTCTACTGTGCAGGGAACTTCTCTGCGTGGCTACATTTCACTGGAGGAGGCCTCCCACGCAGTAATATGTAGCGCAGTGCGGAAATTACTCGATATCGCAAACTGCACGACCCGCTGGCAATTCATAAAGCGGAGGGCTCCCTCATCAAAAAGAGGACGGAATCTTCCCCGTTTTTATGCTGTAGAGCCACTACTGTTGCGTCACGCCTCTTCCAGCCAAGTAACATAAACTTGATTAAAGTAGGCCTCAAGAGTCTAAGCCAAACATCATACCTCCATCATGGTAAGCCTTCGGTTGCTTAGACACGTCACATTGACGGTCTTCTCTACACTCTACGTAGAAATCGTATGCTCCCGTGGCCGTGCAAAGCTGCACGGGTGCAAGCTTACCTTGTTCCATAGAATAGGTGTCATCCCACTCTTCTCATCCAGACTGCCATAGCCGCCGCTATTCCTCTACCTGCAGAAAAGGAAGGGATAAGGTTTCCTATCTGTGCATGGAGGTTGTAGGAACCAGAAGGGGAGTTCCAAAAGGAACTCTACTGTGAAAAAGTATTTTGTGGATTTTTTGGTGGAAAAACGGGAGATCGAGAAGGATTCTTTTCAGCTCAGCGTAGATATGCATGGATCCTAACGCTAACTTTTTTGGTCTATTTTTTGGCTTTTTTGGCCTATCTAGAAACCAGGATGAGCAGAAGCGACCTCTCCAGCATATCTCATATAAAAGCGCTGAATCCATCCTTTAAGGCTATAGAAGGGCGACCTCCTATTGAATTTGTGCTATCGGTGGAATGGACAGTATGCAGAAATACGGAGGCAGTCTGCAATCGCCGAACCGCTTCCCGCTGAAGAGGATCACATAATTGATTCAGGTGCAACGCAAACTGATAGAAGGGACACGTTTGGCAGTTGCCGAGGTGTGCAATAAAAAAATACGAAATGTACATTGATTGTCAGTGAAGCCAAAACCATCACAAAACAACGTCGGACTTGGTAATCCACTATCTCCACGACCAGTTTTTCTTGCCGGCCCGACGGGAGCAGGAAAATCAGCGCTTGCTGTAGAATTAGCACACAAGATCCAGGGTGAAATTGTTGGGGCGGATGCCTTTCAGGTCTACTCTGGATTGTCCATCTTGACTGCCCAGCCAGATCCAAAACTACTAGAACAGGCTCCTCACCACCTGATAGGTCACATATCTGCTAAGGAAGACTATCATGCCTGGCGTTATCAGTCAGAAGCGTGTGAGGAGATCACAAATATTCTTCAGCGTGGCAAAATACCAATAGTGGTAGGAGGAACCGGGTTGTACTTTCGGGCTTTGATCCAAGGTTTAGATCCTCTTCCAGAGAGCAATCTAAGCCTACGGAGTGAGCTAGAGAAGTTGTCCCTTGAGATGTTATTGGAACGCCTTGACAAGGTAGATCCACATGCAATCGAAAAAGTCGACGTACGCAACAAAAGGCGAGTTCTTCGAGCAGTTGAAATTTGTGAGCTTTCTGGCAAGCCTTTGGGGGTTTTTCGCACCAATAGCCGACAGGTTATTTCCCCTCAGGCTTTTGTGCTTGTACGCACGCGGGAAGAGTTGTACAGACGTATCGTGGCCCGTGTGCACTGTATGTGGGAACGGGGCGTGGTCCGGGAGGTAGAAGGAATGCGCGGTCGGATAGGGAGGACGGCCTCGCAGGCGATCGGGTTACGTGAAATTGTTGCATGGATTGAAGGAGGATCGAGTGAGGCGCAATGCCGAAGTGCAATTTGCACAACGACATATCAGTATGCAAAAAGGCAATTAGCATGGTTTAAGAATCGGACTACCTTTGCTCCACTATGTCTCTCTCAGGAGAGTGGCATGCATGCTGCGGTAGAGAAGATTGTTGTAGAGGTTGGAAGGATCTTTTGAGCCTAGACCAGGGACTCTTTCATGATAGAGCAAAGAGCAAAGGGTTTGAACCCTAGGATACGGTAGTTTTCCGTTGAAAGGCGGGCCGTAGCAAGATTATCAGTGGGTAGTAAAATTAGCCTAGCCGGTGCCGTATAGCTCACTTTCCCATCCCTGTCGAGAGAGGGCTCTGTTGGTGGGGTCGGTTGGGTGCGGGGAGGTTACGTTGTGGGACATTAGGGAATCGTTAGAAGAGCTTTGTCAGTTGGCATCTAGTGCAGGCGCGCAGGTTGTGGAAACCTGTGTGCAGCGATTAGAGAGACCGACCGCCCCATTTTACATAGGGAGAGGAAAGGCCAAAGAAATTGCCCAGCGATGTAGTGAAAGGCGAGTTACTT
>Ga0070717_10003289_pt1 | contig 11564 bp, 11 predicted proteins | sample LARL113metaG_FD_71366 | JGI IMG/M metagenome (GOLD analysis project Ga0070717, IMG submission 71366) | Corn, switchgrass and miscanthus rhizosphere microbial communities from Kellogg Biological Station, Michigan, USA - LAR L11-3 metaG | ecosystem: Host-associated > Plants > Roots > Rhizosphere ...
TCCAAGGTTACCGATTGCCGCCCAGTGGTAGTCGTAATAGCGCTGCAGCCACGGCGAGTGGTCGAGGTCGAGCTCGACCCGGTAGCGACCCATGTGTCCGAGCAGGTCGACCAGCGGCGGAACCTGCGGGTAGAGGAGGGGCAGCATCGTCGCGAGCACGACAAGCGTCAGGCACGCCCGCGATTCCCACCACGGACGCACCTTTGCTGCCACCTCGATCGGCGGGACGATTTCAACCCCCATTTGTCATACGCCTGCAATGACTTGCCCGCGCGCCTCGTAGCGGCGCGCGCTCATTTGTCCATTACGTGTGACAGCGAAGGGCGAGCCGTTAACTAGTTCCGATCGGAAAATCCGGATGGACTACCAGGCAGGTTCAACCGATCAGGCGGCCTTAAAGACCCAATGGCGGTTGAGCAGGAAGCTGATCCACGGCGTCACTAGCATCATCAGTGGAACCGGTGCCAGCGGCGGCAGGTGCAGTATCTTCACCAAGAGCCACACCCACGTTGAGTTAATGAGGAAGGCGAAGAGGGAAGCCATTAGGAATCGCCCGACTTGCCAGCCTTCGCTCGCGCTCGCTCCTTCGGCAAAGCTCCAGCGGCTGTGGACCAGATAACCTGCCCCGAGCCCGCAGGCTGTGCTGATGACGTTCGCAACGAGCGGATCGACGCGCAGGAAGAGCACGGCCGCGGAATAGACGCATGCCGCGAACTGAGTAACGCAGAGGCCCGCCAAAGCATAGCGGATCAATTGACGGGTCGCGGGCGAGGCGAGGACTTTTGCAAGTCGCGGTGAATGCTCGTTGACGAACATGAGAGTCTTCACGCCGCGCGCATCCTCGGCAGCGGTTCGGCGACCGTCATGGTCGGCATTTCGGCAATTGAGCGCGGCAGCGTCGCGGTCGCTGGTGCGAATAGGGTAGAAGTCCAAAGTCCAAGACGGCAGAGCCGGTACATGACGGCCGTGCGCAGGACTCCGAGCCCGTAAATACAACTACGGCGGAAATTGATGCTGGACGCCTCCGGGAAATATTTGGTCGGGCAGGAGATTTCGCCAACGTTGAAGCCGGCCCAAAGCGCCTGCGCGATCATTTCGTTGTCGAACACGAAGTCGTCGGAGCAAGCGAGCAACGGCAATTCCTGCAGTACCTTGCGGCTCCAGGCGCGATAACCCGTATGATACTCGCTTAGCTTGGCACCCATCAGCATGTTCTGGAACGCCGTGAGAAGCCGGTTCGCCACATATTTGTAGCGAGGCATGCCACCAGAGAGGGCGCCGCCGCCAAGAATCCTGGATGCAAAGACCGCATCATAGTGCCCTGAAGCGATCATCCCGGCCATCGCTGTGAGCAGTCGAGGCGAATATTGGTAGTCGGGGTGCAGCATGATGACGATGTCTGCGCCCCGGGCGAGCGCGACCGTGTAACAGGTCTTCTGGTTGGCGCCGTAGCCGCCATTTCGCGCGTGGATCACGGTGTGAATCCCGAGCCGCTGGGCGACCGCCGCCGTCGCATCCGTGCTGGCATCGTCGACCAGGATCACATCGTCGACAATATCCATGGGAATTTCGCCGAACGTGCGCTCGAGTGTCTGACTGGCATTGTATGCCGGCAGAACCACGGCGAGTTTCAAGCCTTCGATCATCCACGCCTCCCTCGTCGAGCACGCAGATGTAGAAGATGGTCCTAAACGCTTTCTAAACGCACGTGTCTGTAACTGAAGTAGTTGTTGGCGTCTTAACCAAGGGTGGGGTGGTTCATTGCATTTCTTACGATCTCCTCTTGTAGGCGTTGGCGAAGCTCAGCCGGATCGTCGCGCCCGTCTGCTGCTGTTCGTCGGCTGGCTTGTACTCGTCACCTGGCTTTGGTGGACTCACGTGTTCTGGCGCGACGAGGTGCGCGCCTTCTCGCTAGCGCTGTCCGGCTCCAACTACGCCGAAATGCTCCGGGCCGTGCATGGCGAGGGCCATCCGGCGCTTTGGTACCTTATCCTGCGCGGCGCCCACGACCTTTTCCCCTATCGCGAAGTGCTGCCGATTGCCGGGGCCCTGATCGGCATCGGCGCCATGGCAATCGTGACATTCTATTCGCCGTTCCGGACGATCATCATCGCCGCGATCATCTTCAGCGTCTACGGCGCGTTCGAATTTGTCGCCATGGCCCGTAACTACGGGATCTCCGCCTTCGTGATGTTCGGCCTCGCCGCTGTGTATCCGCGCGTCAGGAACAGCCTCTGGTTTGGCGTCATTCTCGCGGTGTTGTGCAACACCAATGTGCCAAGCTGTCTTCTTGCGGCGGGATTCCTGTTCTTTCGATTTGTGGAGATGCTGACCGATCCGGGCGGTGAGACCAGGCGTGACTGGCTTGTCTTCTCCGGGAATGCCCTGCTTGCCGCGCTCGGTGCATTTCTGTGCTTCATCACCGTCTATCCGACATTCAACGACCAGGCCGTTTCGTGGAACCTTGCTCAACTGGGACCCGCGAAGGTGCTCAGCGCATTGGTCGACTCACAATGGGGATTTGCGCACCTTGCCTTCGATTTTCTTCCTGCCCCATTCGATGCGATCCCGATCAATGCAATCCTGCTTGCAGTCAGTTGCCTGGGTCTTGTGCGCAGGCCGGCAGCACTCGCAGCCTCAATTGTCTCCCTCATCGCGCTCAAACTCTTCTTCTATTTCGTCTATTTCTCTTCCTATCGGCACGAGATCCTTTTCGTCATCTTCCTTCTCTCGCTCTATTGGATGGTCGCCAATGGTGCCGGTGGCACGTGGCGCCATCGGCAGTGGCACGACACGGCCCAATTCATTGGTACGGGCATATTCCTCGCCCTGCTGCTCGTGCAAACCGGCCGGCTGCTCAGTCCACTGCATATGCAGGTCGAAGGAGTACCCGACAGCCGCTCTGCCGACGTCGCGGCACTGCTGAAGCGGCCCGAGCTCTCCAAAGCGATCGTGATGGGCGACCCGGACACGATGCTGGAACCGCTTCCTTATTACGCAGACAATCCCATCTGGCTGTTGCGCCAGCAGCGCTTCGGGCACGTGGTTCCTCTCTCGACGAAGGGACGGCACGAGCTCAGCATGGACGAGGTTCTTGCTGATGCAGAGCGCCTGCATCGGCAGACAGGGCGCCCGATCGTGTTCCTCTCCCATCTCGAACTGCAGGACCGTCGCGAGGAAAGATTCCCACACATGATCTTTCGTGATGCGACGACGCTCAGACCCAATGAGGTAAGACATTTCCTTTCCTCAACCCGGCTCGTTGCAAAGCTCTGGGGCGCAGGCTCGGACGAGGAGTATGACGTTTACGTCTATCCGCGCTGATTGCCCGGACGACGCCGGGCAGAGGCATTGGCTGACGACCTGTTAACCATTCACCGCTAGTTCCTCGGGTGCATGGAAATAGCGCCACCGAGCGAGACTTCGCGAGCGATTTCGTCGACGACGACGCGATGGCTCCCGTGGATGCTCGGCGGCGCCTTCATCGTCTGGTTCATGCTTCGCGACCTGCTGTTGACGCGCGGGATAACCATCGATGGTTTGGTCGTCTGGGGCCGCGATTTCGCAAACGTATGGACCGGCGGCCATCTCGTCCGCGATCATCTCGTGACGAAGCTGTACGATGTTGCGGCCTATCAGGCCTACCAGCGGCAACTATTCGGGCCGATCGGCCGGCACAGCTACTCCTACCCGCCGGTCACCTTCCCGATCGCGGCTGGGCTCTCCTATCTCCCTTATCTGCTGGCGCTGGCCGTCTGGCAGGCCAGCGGGATCGCTTTCTTCATCTGGGCAGCCAAGCCTTGGTGGCCGAGCCGCGTCGGCCCCGCCTGGCTCGCGGTGCTAACACCAGCCGCTCTGCTCAACATCTGGGCGGGCCATTATGGCTTTTTCTTCGGCGGGTTGTTCCTCCTCGGCTGGCGCCAGATAGAGTTCGGCCGTCCGATATTGGGCGGAATCTGCTTCGGACTAATGCTGATCAAGCCGCAAATGGCCGTCCTGGTCCCGCTTTCACTGGCGCTCAGGCGAGACTGGACCGCGATAGGCTCCGGAGCGGTTACAGTCGTTGTATTGGTTGCTGGCACAACCCTGGCCTACGGTGTCCAGCCGTGGCACGACTTGCTGTTCGCTACTGGTCCGTTCCTCGCGCAGCTGATCAACGCGCGCGGCAGCTTTTTCGGGCTGATGTCGACGTCGGCCGCGACCGCGGCGTTCAGCGTTGGAGCGCCTTTCTGGCTGGCGATGACCATTCAGGCCGCCTTCTCCGCCTTCGCGCTCTATGTCGTGGTCGCAAGTGCGCTGCGAAAGGTGCCGCTGCGCGAATATGCGTTGCTAACGTCGACCGCGACCTTCCTCGTTCTACCCTACGGCTTCAATTATGACATGACCGTCCCGGTGATCGGCGCGCTTTACGTGATGAGCGCAACCGAACGTTCGTCGATGGACTGGCGCCTGGCCTTTTACGGCTTCATCGCGCCCCAGTTAGGAATGGTGCTCGCGGCGACGGGCGTGCCGCTAATGCCGGTCATGATTGCAGGGCTGCTTTACGCACAGTTCCGATCCGCCAATGGCGGAGCTAGTCAGGCGCGAGGACCGGGTTCGAACGACGATAATAGCATCCCCGTCTATCCTCGCTGGAGCTCGCTCCCGTTCAATCGCCAGCAAGCTTGAATCATTTAGCTCTTCGTCAATGCTGAGGAGGAGGCACTAGTAGGATCATGACCAAGCTTCTGATCGGTGGCGCTGCCGCCACGCTCGTCGTTGCAATGGTTCCAGCGTTCGCCCAGCCCGCTCCGCCAACCCCGCCCGGTGTCGCGTTGGGAACGGCTGCACCGGCACAGCCCGTACGGGCCGTTCCGCCGATGGCCGAGCGGATGCAAATGAGGATCATGTCCGATCGCGTGATGACCCGAGACGACGCCGTGCGGCATGTCCGCGAGCTTTTCGCGAAGCTCGACACCAACCACGACGGGTTCATCACCCGCGAGGAACTCGAAGCCTTTCACCACAAGATGGCTGGGATGGAGGGCATGGGTCGTGACATGGCTCAGCGCTTCCGCGAGCACCCCCTTCCGGTGCCCGACCGAGCAGCGATGTTCGACAAGCTCGACACGAACCATGACGGCGTGATCAGCCGGCAGGAATATATGACCGCGCGGCCTGAAATCCGCGAGCGCCAAGTCTTCATCATGCGCAACGGAAGTGCTCCGGGCGGTCCAGGCGAGGCGGGAATGCCGCGGATGATGGCGATGCACATGCATGGCGCCGGCATGCACATGGGCGGTTTCGGCAGCCACATGTTCGAAATGGCTGACACGAACCACGATGGCCGCGTCTCATTGCAGGAGGCCGAAGCCGCCGCGCTCGCCCATTTCGACAAGGCCGATCTCAATCACGACGGCAAGATCACACCCGATGAGCGCGAACGCGCGCACCACATGCTTCACGGCCATCGTCCGAGCTGAGCGACAGCGCGCCTAGCTATTAGGCCGTTTCGAAGGTTCGTTTGCCGGCGCTGCGCGGCTTTTTGGCAGCTGGCGCCGGCTTCGCCCCAAGCTCGCGATAACGACGCTCGGTCTCGAACATGTAATCGCGCGTGATCGGCAGCGCGCGGCGATCGCGCACATACTGCACCTGGTAGTTGCAGGCGGCACCATGCTCGAACATGACAATCCCGCCCGCGAGATAGAAATCCCACATCCGGAAGAAGCGCTCGTCGTACATCTTTTCGATCTTCGCACGCGCCTTTGTCGCTCGCTCGAGCCAGTGACGAAGGGTGTAGGCATAGTGCAGACGCAGCGTCTCGACGTCGCTGACGATCATCTTGATCTTCTCGCTCGACGAACACATCTGCGACAGGCTCGGTAAATGGTAGCCGGGGAATATCCACTTGTCGGTGAAAGGATCGGGCGTTCCAGCGCCTCCTAGCTTGCCGATGGTGTGCAGCAGCATCACGCCGTCATCGGTCAGCAGTTCGCGGCACTTGGCGTAGAATTCGTCATAGTGGGCTGCGCCCACGTGCTCGAACATCCCGATCGAGACAATCCGGTCGAACCGGCCGTCGAGCAGCCGATAGTCGATCAGCTCGAACTTTACGCTGTCTGACACGCCCGCTTCCTCGGCACGACTGCGGGCAACCTTCAGTTGCTCCTCGGACAAGGTAATTCCGAGCACCCGGACGCCAGCGACCTTGTGCAGGAACAATGCCATTCCGCCCCAGCCGCAGCCGATGTCGAGCACTCGCTGGCCTGGCTTCAGGTCGAGCTTGGCCGCAATGTGCACCTTCTTGTCGAGCTGCGCCTGTTCGAGGCTGTTTTTGGGGTCGGTGAAGTAAGCGCAGCTGTACTGGAGGTCATCGTCGAGGAAGAGCGCATAGAGCGCGTTGCCGATATCGTAATGGTGGGCGACATTCTTCCGCGACTTGCGAACATCGTTACGGCGAAACAACGATACCAGCTTGCCTGCCTTCCCCTTGCCGAGCGCCTTGCGTCGTCCCTGCTCCCACGGCTTCGCGCCGACGATGAGCTCGAGGAGGTCGAGGATCGTCCCGTCCTCGATCGTCATTCGGCCATCCATGTAAAGCTCGCCAAGCTTCAGGCGCGGGTTTCGGAACAGATCGAGCGACGCTCGGCGGTCGTGCAACTTGACCGTCACGTGCTTTCCGCCGCCGGGGCCATGAGTCTCACGTTTGCCGTCGTGCTGGACGATGGTGATTCTTCCGACGGGAAGGATTTGGTCGATGAACCGGCCAAGAAGCGACATTCAGAAGACTCCCGTTCGTTTGCGCAAGCGATGCCACGGCGCCCGCGTCAGCGATAGCTCTCTTGAGCAAAGGCCCACCGAAGAGCGCTCGCAAGTCCAAGGGTGGCGGCTCGGATCGGAGGTGCCGCCAAGGGCAGGATGCTGATCCCGTGCATCCGCCGTGCCCAAGGCGGGAGGAGATCGACGGCTGCACTCATCAGTAGCTTCTGTACGCCGGCTTTGGCTAGTGCCGGCGCCGGTGCACCGAGCACCAGGTCGCGAAACTGACGGCTTCGGAGACTGGCGCTGAGTTCCGGGAGGAAATTGTGCACGAGCCTCTCGGCTGCGGCGCGAGTCTCGGGCACCGGATCGGCGCCAAGCATCCGTGCAATCACTCCGCTCTCGGCAAAATAGCTGTCCTGGTCGGCCCGACTCATGCTGGGCTCGCCGTACCGACGCCAGCCCTCGAGGAACATCATCGCTCCGGCGACATGGACCCAGGCGAGAAGATGCGGATCCTCTGCACGATAACGGGTGCCGTCCGGCAAGTTGCCGCTGACCTGCTCGTGGATGCGCCTCACCTTTGCGATTGCGGAGTCCGCTGCATCACGGTCACCGTAGGTAGTCACCGCAATGAACCGGGCCGTCCGCCGGAGACGGCCAATCATGTCCTCGTGGACATCGCTATGGTCCCAGACGCCGGCGAGCGCCTGCGGATGGAGCATCTGCAGCAGCAACGCTGAGATTCCGCCCGTCATCATCGACGTAACGTCCCCGTGCACCCGCCAGATCACCGATTCGCGCGGAAACAGTGCACGATCCGACCGAGCAACCGGCCGCTCGCCCTTCGACTGGTCGTTGAATGTCGAGCGCACCTGCCGGACCAATGCTCGGCGGAGCGGCGAGAGCATGGCTAGGCCGCCTCCCGGCTCCGGCGTCTGCGCTCCGCCGCGGTCTTCAGCTGACCGCAGGCGGCATCAATGTCGCGCCCGCGCGGCGTGCGCACAGGCGCCGAAATGCCGGCTTCGAAGACGATGTTCGAAAACGCCTTGATCCGCTCGTCGGTCGAGCATTCGTAGGGCGCGCCGGGCCAGGGATTGAACGGAATCAGGTTGACCTTCGCCGGCAGCCGGTACCGCCGGATCAGGCGCACAAGCTCCCGCGCGTGCTCGTCGCTGTCGTTCTTGTCCTTCAGCATCACGTACTCGAAGGTGATCCGCCGGGCGTTGTTTGCTCCGGGATAGGCGGCGCAGGCCTCGAGCAGCTGCTCGATCCCGTACTTGCGATTGAGCGGCACGATCTCGTCGCGAATTTCCTTGGTCACGGCGTGCAGCGACACGGCGAGATTCACGCCGATCTCCTCACCCGCCCGCGCCATCATCGGCACGACGCCGCTCGTTGAAAGGGTGATCCGGCGCCGCGACAGGCCGAGACCGTCGCCGTCCATCACGATCTTCAGCGCATCGCGGACATTGTCGAAATTGTAGAGCGGCTCGCCCATTCCCATCATCACGATGTTGGTCAGCATCCGGCCCTCGGGATGGCTCGGCCATTCGCCGAGCGCGTCGCGGGCGAGCATCACCTGTCCAACGATTTCCGCCGGTTCGAGATTGCGGACCAATTGCATCGTGCCCGTGTGGCAGAAGCGGCAGTTGAGGGTGCACCCGACCTGGCTCGAAACGCAGAGGGTTCCGCGGTCGGCGTCGGGGATGAACACCATCTCGAAATCGTGGCCGTCGTGCGTCTTGAGGAGCCACTTGCGCGTCCCGTCCGACGACACCTGCGCCTCGACCACCATAGGCCGCGAGATGACGAATTGCTCGGTGAACCAGCCGCGCTGCGCCTTTGCGACGTCGCTCATGTTCGCGAAGTCCGTGACTCCGCGATTATAGATCCAGTGCCAGATTTGCTTGGAGCGAAGTTTCGCCTGCTTGGGCTCAAGTCCGGCAGCCTCCAACACCCGCCCAATCTCTTCCTTCGACAGGCCCACAAGGTCCACCTTCCCGTCCGCGCGAGTTTTCACGCGTCGCGGCACGGGCACAGGATCGACGGGCCCCGGAATGGGCATGAGGTTGGTGTCGGCACTCATTGGGAGGCAGCTATCTAGGTGCGATCAATGGATTTTGCCAGCGCCGCGAAGCGCGCATCGCGCTGCCGCTGCGTCGATCGCCGTCGGTGCTCCATCGAGCAGGTAGGGATCCGAGAACCGCACACCCGCCGAATCGCGGCTCTGGACGCTCATGCTTGTGCCACCACGGAGCGCGGCGATGATCGCCTGCGCCTGCATCGGTCCGCGGCTCCACGCCCAGCCATCCCGGGTCGCGAGTAGAAACGGCTGGCTCGCGACCTGCAACATCACGCTCGCATCGCCGCGGGGCATTCGGCTGAGGCGAACGTGAAACTCGCCCCAGCGCTCGTGGTCGGAGGTGAAGGTGAAACCGGCCACCGCCTGCACCTTGTCCTTTGGTGCGATTTTCTGCGACCGTGTCAGTGCCTCGCACGAATTGCCACGATCGATTGCTGCCCAGGCGCCGCCCGCATAGACAACGATGCCGTTCGCATTCCCGGCAGTCGCCAGTCCGGCGATCAGAAGAACGACTGCGCATCTCACTACAGCAACGCTAACCGGGAAGTTCGACGGGCGCCACTTCGGATCGGGCCGCTCTTGTCTCAGCCATTCCGAAGGGGCAGGCGAGGCGGACTCCCGGTAACTTGATCTGTCACGTCCCGCAGTCGAGCGATCGCCCAACGAAAACCGGACACGCGGAGGTTCTTTTTTCGTGCCGGCCTGGTCACGGCGCTCCAGCCGCGTTGACCGGGAGAAGCGTTTCGCCTCTGCCGACAATGACCAGCGAACCGTCTCTCGTCAGTTCAACTAGCTCGCCGGTCTCGAGCTTCAGCCGACGCACTTTCCTGAGAAAGTGCCGGTCCTCAAACTCGTACAACGTAAATTCGTCGCCGTTCCGGTCGGTGACCGGTATTTTGCGCACAAGCCCCACCACCCGCTCCTCTGCGGACGATTCGGCCCGACCAATGTGACCAAAATGGATCAGGATTCAACCCGGCCAGGGTTAACGCCTCCGGTCGGCGGCCCCTACTCAAGGATTTCTCCTCGCCGTGGCGCTCTTAGCGAAGGACTCCCAGCGCAAATCGACCGAAACAGGGAGGGGGTTCTCCAGCGTCTCACAAACTTGGCCGCAGCGGCAGTTTGCGGCTAGTCGTCGGTTGAGATGGATATCTACCTCCCGATCGCCGGCCAGTCGGTCAACGCGCTCTTCATTGTCGCGCTCGGCTTCCTCGTCGGCCTCTTGTCCGGAATGTTCGGCGTCGGCGGCGGCTTTCTCACAACGCCACTGCTGATTTTCTACGGCATCCCACCAACCGTAGCCGTCGCGTCCGCAGCGACGCAGATCACCGGTGCCAGCGTCTCGGGTGTGATGGTGCACATGCGGCGCGGCGGAGTCGACCTGAAGATGGGCGGAGTCATGATCGCCGGGGGATTCCTCGGTTCATTCGTCGGGGCAGCGCTGTTCCGAGTCCTTCAATCGACCGGCCAGATCGATGTGGCCATCGGATTATTGTACGTACTGATCCTCGGCTGGATCGGCGGCCTGATGCTTCTCGATAGCCTTAAATCGCTTGGCTACCTCAAGGTTGCCGCGCCCGATCAGCCACGTCCACGGCACAATCGCTGGGTCGCTTCCCTCCCCCTCAGGTGGCGATTCCACGGGTCAGGTCTCTACATTTCGCCCATTGCGCCCTTTGCTCTCGGATTTCTCGCCGGCACGCTCACCGTCTTCCTCGGCATCGGCGGCGGCTTCATCCTTGTTCCGGCGATGATCTACATCCTCGGCATGCCGGCGCGTATCGTGATCGGCACGAGCCTCGTCATGATCCTCGCGGTCAGCGCCGCAACCACCATGGTTCATGCGATTACCACTCGGGCCGTTGATGTCGTGCTCGCCGCACTGTTGCTCGTGGGCGGCGTGATCGGTGCTCAGTACGGGGCGCTCCTCGCGTTGCGCGTGAAGCCGGATATGCTTCGGCTGGCGCTCGCGATCATCATTCTGCTCGTCGGACTGCGCATGTTCCTCGGACTGTTCTGGCATCCTGACGAGATCTTCTCGGTCGAATATCTGTGAAGCTCGCCCCGATCGCGCTAGCAATGCTCGCACCGGTGCTGATCGCGGCCGAAAAGCCCGTGCTTGTTCCCGACGTTTCCGCACGCCAGGTGCAGATCCGCTACAGCTTCACCGGCGCGCAGCTGCTTCTGTTCGGGGCCGTGGTCTATCCCGGCGGTCGCCCGCCCGATCGCCAGGTCGACATCGCTGTCGTGCTTCGGGGCCCCGTCCAGCCTATCCTGGTGCGCGAGAAGCAGAAGATTGCTGGAATCTGGATGAATGCGGATTCCAACCGCTTCCGTTCCGCCCCCTCCTTCTACGCAGTGGCTTCATCGCGTCCGATCAGCGAGCTGCTCGATGAGCGCACTGCAGCCATCTACGAGCTTGGCGTCCACAACCTGCAGCTTTCGCCGGGCGGCGGCGCTCTTCCGGAAAAGGAACGCCGATTCGAAGCGGGGCTCCTCGACCTTCGCGAACGCCGCAATCTCTATCAGGAGAACCCGGCCGGCGTCGAAATCAACGGCGGGGTTCTCTACCGGGCGGTCATTACGATCCCCAGCCAGGTTCCGGTCGGCACCTACACTGCAGAAACCTTTCTCATCGACCGCCACAAGGTGATCGCTGCGGCAACGCGCGACATCCAGATCAACAAGTCCGGATTCGAGCGCTACGTGGCGCTCGCCGCGCGCAGGCATCGCTTTCTCT
>Ga0070717_10003290_pt1 | contig 11562 bp, 11 predicted proteins | sample LARL113metaG_FD_71366 | JGI IMG/M metagenome (GOLD analysis project Ga0070717, IMG submission 71366) | Corn, switchgrass and miscanthus rhizosphere microbial communities from Kellogg Biological Station, Michigan, USA - LAR L11-3 metaG | ecosystem: Host-associated > Plants > Roots > Rhizosphere ...
GCCCCTCGCCACTTTGTCAGGTCCACCAGTTCGAGCAGTTCATCAATAGACTTCTTGCGCTTGGCCGCGGGCACGTCGTAAAGCTTGGCGTAGATGCTGAGATTTTCTTCGACAGTCAGATCAATGTCGCTGGTCAGCGCCTGCGGAATAACGCCAATGGTTCGCCGCGCGTCGTCGGGATCGCTGCGGACGTCGTATCCGGAAATCCTGGCGCTACCCGCGGTAATAGGAATGAGAGTGGTCATCATGCGAATCAGCGTGGACTTACCGGCGCCGTTCGGTCCCAGCAATCCGAAGATTTCGCCTTCTTTCACATAGAACGAAACATCGTCCACGGCAGTGAAGTCGCCAAATCTCTTGACGATGTGCTCCACCTCGATCGCATTGCCCGAGCCGTTGGATGAAGAGGGTGCCCCACCCTGCCCAGTTTTTTGCGGAGGCCGAAGGTTTTGAATTTGATTCATCACTTCTCTGCGCCCTCCACGGTCCCTGACGAAGCCCCTTTCAGCTGCGCCTTCGACACCAGCACATCCGCCGTCATTCCCGGTACGTACGCGCCTTTTGGGTTATCCAATCTCACTTTCAGCACAATGGTTCGAATATCGCGCTTACTGCGACTCACATCTCTCTGCGTAGCAAAATCAGCTTCAGCCGATTTGAAAAAAACTTTCCCCGATGTCTGGGTGCCGCCCGGCATTCGAACTCGCAGCGTATCTCCCATCCCAATGTGATCGGACTCGGTTTCCGGAATCGCGGCCCGTACCCAGGTGTCGGTAAAATCCACGATGGTGACGATCGGATTGCCGGCATTCAGATACTCGCCTTCGCGTGCCGCCCGCACAGAAACCGTGCCCGTGACCGGTGCATAAATCTTTGTGTATCCCAGCCGGACTTCGGCTTCTTTCAGTTGAGCTTCGGCATTCAGAAGCTGCCCACGTGTGGCTGAGACAGTACTTTGGGCTGCGTGTGCCTGATGAGTATTAGCAATAGCGGTGTTCAGGTCAGCCTGTGCCGCTGTGACCTGCTGCTGTAACGATGAAACCGTGGCCTGCTGGGCCTTCAAGTTCATCTCCGCCTGCACGCGTTCCTGATCGGAAACGACTCCTTGCTGTGCTAATTCAATGGACCGCCGGCTATCGCTCTCGGTCCGTGTAAGCATCGCCTCGGCTTGAACAAGTTGTGCCCGAGCGGCTTCGAGTCGTGCCTGAGCGTTCGCAACACTGCTCGTCGTGGAACCCTGCGTCGCGGTGCTGGTGGCCTGAGTTGCCGAGACCTGTGAGCGCAGGCTGTCGATCGTCGCTGCCGCGGCGCGGGCCTGCGCCTCAAGCTCGGAAGGATCGAGCGACGCAATCAAATCGCCTTGCTTCACTTTCGTGCCTTCATCCACCAGCAGTTTCGCAATTCGTCCGGGAACCTGGGGACTGACGACAACCTGGTTCGCGTCCACCGTGCCAACCAGGTCCAAATCCGAGCTGCGTGGCGTCGTGAGTAGATAAATGACCAGCGAAATTACAAAGAGAACTCCAATTAATATGAACACCTTGTTGCGAGCATTCACTTGCGCTCTCCTTTTCCGTACGCCGAATGTGGAACGATCAGCGCTGCAGATATAAAATCCACAACTGCTGCGCGGCGCTGAGCCAGGTATTCGGGTGACATGGGATCAGCGCCAATCATCACCTTCATGATTGGCGCAGTGATGAAATAAAAAACGATCACAGAAATCATGGAAGGGATAAAGTGGACGGGATTGACAGCTCGAAAATCTCCACACTGCTCCCCCTCTTTCAACAACGCTGCTAAGTTGACGAAAACCGGCTGAAAATATTGTTTCGCGATCCGCTGCAGCCGCGAAGGATCACGCCCGGCACGCAAGAATTCCGCATGCACGATCCGGGGATAAAGCGGATTTGACGCAATGTAATCAAAATGTGCGCATATATATGCCGCCAGCCGCTCGCGCGGAGGCAGATCCTGAGAAAGCGCGGTTTGGATCGCTGACCGCACGCCGCTGAAAACCTCGTCGAGCACAGCCTGATACAGCGCCTCTTTGTCCTTGAAGTAGTAATAGAGGAGGGCCTTGTTTACACCGGCAGAACGCGCGATTGCATCGGTGCGCGCCCCGGCAACGCCTTCGCGGGCAAATTCACGCACCGCGGCTTTCAGGATTGCTGCGCGACTCTTTGCAGGGGTGCCGCGAGTTCCGAGGCGAATTGCCGAAGGCATAATTAACTAACCAGTTAGTTATATTAGCAGGAGCGGTTCTAAGGATGCAAGCGGCGCTTCTTCAGTACTGGTCCAGTTTGATCTGCATTGTTCTTTCTCTGGCACTGGAATTGTCATACACTTCGCAATTATGAATGGTTCCGAGTTGCGGGATTACTTTACAGACGCGATTCGTTTCTGGGAGCCTCGCAGGTTGGTTTACAACGCGGCGCTTGCAATCATTGTCGTCGCGTATTTTGTAACCGGATATCCACTCTCGAAGACGGTGCTGTTGGTTGATTTCGCTTTGGGTTTATTTCTGCTAGCGGTCGGAGCAAATATTGCGTATTGCGCCGCGTATCTGGCGGACATATTTGTACAAGCGTCAGGTTTCCGGGAAGTGTGGCAGCGGTCGCGCTGGGTCTTGTTCGTGATCGGAACAACGGTGGCAGCCATTATTACCCGCTTCATGGCTATGGCAATGTTTCACCCCGGCAGTCAGTGAAGTCCGCCGGCGATTGACGGCACCAGCAGCACTTCATCCCCATCCTGAAACGCGTAGTTCGCGCCGCCGAGAAAGCGAATGTCTTCTTCATTCACATAAACATTCAGGAAACGACGAATCTGTCCGGACTCGTCGCGCAGATGCGGTTTGAGAGCAGGGAACTTCTGGTCGAGATCGGAGAAAAGTTCGTCTAAATTTGTCGCCGAGCAGGTGACCTTGCCGGTGCCATCAGTATGACGCCTCAATGCTGAGGGAATTTGAACGGTAATGTTCATAGTTCCTCGATCTAACTTTGCGCTGTGGCCGTAATCCGATTCGCAAGCGAACCGGATTTACTCTGCCCAGGATGACACATTTCCTATGCTCCCACGGCTACCGGCAGCTCCTCGCTTTGCAGCAACTTTTCAAATTCGCCGAGCTTCGGCGGAATCGGTTCCTCAGCTTCGTACTCGCCGGTCAGCACATCGGTCGTCTTCAATCCATTGCCTGTGATGCAGAGCACCGTGGTCTCATCCGGCAGAATACGGTCGCTCTTGTACAGCTTGCGCGCGCACCCAAGCGTCACGCCACCAGCCGTTTCGGTAAAGATGCCTTCTGTCTCTGCGAGCAACTGAATCGAATCCACAATCTCCGGATCCGAAACGTCTTCCGACCATCCGCCGCTGCCGGTGATGCACTTGATTGCGTAATGCCCGTCGGCAGGATTCCCAATCGCCAGCGACCGCGCAATCGTCCGCGGCTTCTGTGGATCAATCTCTGTGTTCCCGAGCTTTACTGCCGTTGAAATCGGCGAGCATCCAGTGGCTTGCGCGCCAAAGAACTTCACCGGCTTTGGCTCAACCAGTCCCAGCTGAATCAGTTCCTCAAAAGCTTTTTTGATCTTAATAATCAGCGAGCCCCCTGCCATTGGGCACACCACGTTGTCAGGCAGGCGCCAGCCAAGCTGCTCGGCGATTTCGTATCCGAACGTCTTCGACCCCTCCGAGTAGTAGGGCCGCAAGTTTACGTTCACGAATCCCCAATTGTGCTCGTCGGCGATTTGCGAGCACAGCCGGTTGACCTGATCGTAGCTTCCGGAAATGCGAACCACTTTCGCACCAAAAACCTGGGTGCCGATAATCTTCGCCTGCTCGAGATCAGCAGGAATAAAAATCCAGCACTTGAGGCCGTTGCGCGCGGCTTGTGCGGCGGTAGCATTCGCCAAATTTCCGGTAGAGGAGCACGAGACAGTATCGAATCCAAAGCTGCGAGCGTTGGCCAAGGCCACAGCGACCACCCGATCTTTAAAGCTCAGCGTTGGCAGGCAAACGGCATCGTTTTTGACGAACAGATTTTTCGCACCAATCTTCTTCGCCAAATGAGGCGCCTTGATCAGCGGCGTGAAACCGACCGGCAACGTCGGCTCATGATTTTGGGGGAGGGGGAGGAGGGCCGAATAACGCCAAATGTTGGGCGGGCCAGCGGCGATCTTTTCGCGAGTAAAGTCGGGACGGATTGAATCGTAGTCGAAAAAAACTTCCAGTGGCGAGAAACAATCCTCGCAAATGGATTTCGGCACATTGCCCCAGCTCTTATGGCACTCCCGACAGCGCAATTCGTAATGCATGGCTCGCCCGTTCTGAGCGGCCCGAAGGTTCTCTTTGCGTCCTTTGCGAATCCTTAGCGATCTTAGCGGTCAAAGGCTTTTAACCGCAAAGTGCGCAAAGATCACGCGAAGTTCGCCAAGAAAAACTGCCCTAAAAACGAAGCCCTCTTTCCCCGGAATAGGAAAAGAGGTTCAGGAAATGCTGGATATGTTCGCGCATCCCGAATCTCATGTCCCCCGCACTTTCCGGGTCGAGAGTTGGCACCTGGCGGCCGCGATAGATGATCCCGGTCCGGTTGCCGTGGCGTCTCAGGGCTCGTCCCTCAGCCACTCTGCATGAAATCCAAGGTCAGCCCCGAAGAGCTGACTGGTAAAGTAATCATAAGGGGAGAGGGCGGAGACGTCAAGATGCGAGCTTTGAGTGATGCTTTGTAAGCTCAGAGGCCGGGAAGTGATCATGCCTGATAACCTAGTGCGGCTAAATAGGCGGAGGAACTATCTATGCGAACGGGAGTTCAACTTCTGTCGCAAGTTGTTCCAACCTTCGAACATCGTATCGACTAGAGTGGGTTTCGGCTGATCGATGTCTGAGAAACCAGCAATCTGCATTTGTTGAACCGCGCTCAGGTACCGTTGGGTGCTTATCTCGTCCATAGCCAGGAAGCGGAACGCCTGCGCGTGAGCGACTCCGTCAGCTCCCAGATGAAGAAATTCAATGTGCCCAGTCACTTTCCCAAGGGTTGTGCTCAGGGCTATTTCAGCCAGGGTACCCTCGGGGAAAGTCCCCTTCGCCAACAACACCGATCCCCCGGTTTGTGAGAGGCACCTCAGGATACCCAGGAACTTCTGGCGATGGACGGTAAAGATTGCTTTTTCCTTATTGGGAACACGGATTCGAGGCGGGCGGCTGCGTTGGCCGGACTTGTCGATTTTCCGTGACATTCAAGCAGGATTACACGGATTCTGGGACGGTCAACGTTACTCAAGTTTCCTGGGGAGGTCCTGCGCTGAAACTGCGGTTGCCGACCACACTAAAGTTTCTCAAGAGTAATAAACGTTCTCTGGCTAATCCTGCTGCAGCGACTGTTCTTGCATTGATTACTCTGATGCCAAATTTTTGCTCATGACCGAATTCCCTAACTCTTACACGCTGCAACCTATAGAATCGCAATAATCTTGACGCAGGCCGCGTTCGAGCGGTTGCGATTGGTTTCAAGAGTCACAAGAGGTACGTGGAGTGGCTCACTTATCGATTTCCAGGCACGGGTTTGTCTTTAAGCAGACCGATGGCGCAGAAGCCGCGCGACGGCTGAGAATTTACGCGGCACGCCAGTCCGCTGAACTGCTCAAAGCTTTTGCCGCGTTATGGTGAAATCTCCTCACTGCCCCGATCCCGAGAGTTTCATGTTCGCAGGCGCAAAATTTCAGGCGAGATGTGCGTCCACTCGAGGTTGCAACGCGGTTATTTGCTCTGAATTCGGAAACGAGGAAGCTTGGACGTAGACAATAACGGGTCCCAACGCCGATCTGAGCGCTTTGAAGTGAGGGTACCGGTGACGCTGACGCTGATCCGTGAAGGGCGCCGGGTTGCAGTCACGGCAGAGGGCCACGATATCAGCAAAGGCGGAATACGGCTTACGGTCATGCAAATGCTTCAGTTGGGTGAATCATGCATGCTGGAATTCGTACTCCCGTACACCTCTACTCCCATCGTAGTAAGAGGAGTAGTGCGGCGTCAGAGCGAGGTCTCATACGGTATTGAGTTTCTGAGTCTGACCCCATATCAGACGCAAATGCTGGAACGGAATAGCAGAGTATTGGGACTCCTGAGATGAGGGTTACGAACGAAGCTTATAACACTTACCGGCTGTACTGATTCCGCTTTTTCTCCGCGTGCCGCTCCAGCCCTAGCTGAATCAGGCGTTCAATCAGCTCCGGGTACGCCACCCCTGAAGCCGCCCACAACTTCGGGTACATGCTGATCGAAGTAAAACCCGGCATGGTATTAATCTCGTTCAAGTAAATCTTGCGTGACTTGGGATCCATGAGGAAATCAACGCGGGCCAGCCCGGAGCAATCCACTGCGCGGAATCCTGCGATAGCCAACTCCTGAACCTCTTTCGTTTCAGCCTTCGAAAGCTTGGCCGGAATAATCAGCTGCGAGCCTTCATCCAGGTACTTCGCGGTGTAATCGTAAAATTCGGCGCCGGGAACAATCTCGCCCGGGACTGACGCCAGCGGCTTGTCATTGCCAAGAACCGAGCACTCGATCTCGCGGGCTTTGTTCTTCTTGCCGCCGACACCCTCTTCGATCACGATCTTGCGATCGAATTTCGCGGCTTCGTCAATTGCCGGGCCAAGCTCTTTCCGATCACGAGCCTTCGAAATTCCGACCGACGATCCCAGATTCGCGGGCTTCACGAACACCGGATATTTCAATTTGCTTTCAACCAGTTTCTGAACTTTCTTCGGCTGCGATTCCCAATTGCCGCGCAGAATTGTGACGTGCTTCACGATGGCCAGACCCGCGGCGCGAAACAGCGACTTCATGATGTCTTTGTCCATACCCGCAGCCGACCCAAGCACGCCGGCGCCAACGTAAGGAATGTCGGCAAGTTCGAGTAATCCCTGGATGGTCCCGTCTTCGCCGAAGGTCCCATGCAGCACAGGGAAGATGATGTCCACATTGATCGCGCGATCTGACGTCCGGCGCGTTGGTGCGTCGGACTGAAACGGAGTCAGGCCGGTTCCGGCTTTGTGCGGCTCGGGGGGAACTACAACCGCCTCGCCGTTCTGTAACACTGCGGCAGCAGGCGTAGCCTCAGGATCTCCGGCACGCAGCTGGCGCTCAGGTTGCAAAGCTTTGCCATGCAGCAAGCGTTCTGCATCCGACGAGGTCAGCCAACGGCCTTCCTTCGTGATGCCGATCGGCACGACCTCGTACTTGCTTTGGTCAATGGCCTTGAAGACCGAGGCCGCCGAGAGCAGCGAAACTTCGTGCTCGCCGCTGCGCCCGCCAAAAAGAATTCCCACTCGAAGTTTTTTCATGAAGACTCAGTGTGGACGGGAGGGTTCGTCTCCGTCAATCGCAACAGAGGTTCAAGGTCTGATTCAGCCCGGTACTTCGGGTCCTGCCATCTGTGATGAACTGGAACTTCTTCTTCGCGACCTTTGCGACAGTGCTTTGCGATCTTTGCGGTTAAATGCTTGCCGAAACTTCCAAAGCCTTTAACCGCAAAGCACGCCAAGGATTCGCGAAGTTCGCAAAGAAGAACCGATCAGCGGGGTGCCGGCGTTACCTCAATGTAATCCAGCGGCGCCGGCTCTCCCCCACCCGGCCGTCCCAGGATCTTCAACACGTCTCCGGAATGAAGCTCGACCCCCTCAGTTAAATGGCGCGTCGAAGTGTGGCCATTCATCTTGTCCGACGGAAGATGATCATCGGCCGCCCATGTCCCAATCGAGCGATCATTCACAAATAACTCGAAATGCGAGATGCCATTGTTCTGATCAAAATATTGCACAGCGATGTCATATGTTCCCGATGGACGCGTGAACTGCGAACTCGCCGAACAGAAATTCTGCGCGCATGCGACAGCCTGTCGCCCGGAAGCCGTTTCCCAGGGTGCGACGTCAACCGGCGCATAGCCAACAAGCTGCATACTTTCCGCTTCAATCCGATTCGGATTGCGCCCAACTCTGCCTTGCGCATCCGGAATTCCCGACATCCGGTTAAACCAGTTGACGACCGCATCCCGCCAAACGATGGCATGGCCGGCCTGATATTGCAGCTGCGCCAGCGTCGCCGAATATCTCTCGTCGTCAATTTGACCGCGCAGCGTCTTCCACTGATTCACCAACCCCGCCGCCTGTTCTGCTCCCTCATAATGCGAGTCATAGAGATACTGAACCACGGTCTTTCCGTCATGAAGCACGTACGTATACGGCACGTGATGAATAAACAAGAGCAGATCGTCGGGACAATTTTCTACCGGCTCATAAATCTTCTGCACAAAGGGCGAATATTGCCCGATGAAACCCGTGCCGGTGGCAATCGTCCGATCCATGCCGACACCCTTCGCATCTGCGCGATGCCACTGTCCCCACCCGTTGTTTTCGGATGACTCAATGCCCGGCCCGTAATGCGGCCCAGTAATATCCGTCAGCGTCTGCAGGCCCAGCGGTCCGGTGTAGTTCTCGTAAATATGCCAGGAAGAGAGCAGCATTTTCGAAATCGTGTTCACGACCTGAGGAGAACTTCCGAATGTCAGCTGAATCCATTCCTTGGCTATTTGTTCCGAACTGAAATCCGGATTCCACGCCAGCCGTCCGTATCCGTACAAGTTCGCCATCGCCAAGGGATGTCCCAGCCAGTTTTCATCCAAACCGACGTTGACGACCGCGTTGAAGCCGCCGGACCAGTTGCGGGTTTCCAGTTTCGTTTTGCGCGTATCCGAAAAACAAAAAGCTTGAACCACAGAGGACACAGAGTTACACGAAGGCACCACGGAGTTTGCGTGAGTCTGTGTACCCTGTGGTAAAGGGGGTTGCCTACCCGAGACGATGTCCTTCACCCGCGTCACGGGGTTCACGTGCATGTCGAAATCGAGGATCTCTTTCCACATCGGCACGAGAAAAACCATGTGCCTCTGTTGGCCGGTGTATTCCTGCGTGACCTGAAGCTCGACCGCTTCGCTGGTATGAGGCATGGCCCCGAACAGCGGTGAAGCCGGCTCCCGCACCTGAAAGTCAATCGGCCCGTATTTGATTTGAATGACGACATTGTCTTCGAACTTTCCATCGAGCGGATGGAAGTAGTCATAAGCCGCGCGCGCCCGGTCCGCCTGGGGATCGCGCCAGTCGAGATGATGGTTATAGACGAACGCGCGATAGAGCAGAATTCCGCCGTGCGGCTTCAACGCGCTGGCGATGACATTCGCCGCATCCGAAGCTGTGCGACCGTACTGCGAAGGCCCGGAGCGCCCTTCAGAATCGGCTTTAACCACGAACCCGCCGAAGTCTGGAATCTGTTTATAGATTTCATCAACAGTCTTCTTCCACCATGCCGCGACCTGCGGATCAAGCGGATCAAACGTCTTCAGTCCTCCGACAACCATCGGACTGCTCATGTCCACCGAAACAGCAAGCCTCACTCCCCAGGGGCGAAACACATCGGCAACCTGCGCAAGTTGCGGAATAAATTCTGGCGCAAGGATACGAGGGCTGGCATTGACGTTGTTGATTGAGCATCCATTGATCCCGACAGAAGCCAGAAGCCGCGCATACTGGCGTGCGCGAGTGAGGTCACTCCGTACCGCATTATTATCAAAAAAGATAGAACGGCCTGCGTAGCCGCGCTCGATCGAGCCATCGAGGTTGTCCCATTCGCTGACCCAGCGAACCGGAGCAGACGGAGTTTGCACATCATCCAGCGCCGAAACATCCCGCTGCATTGCGATTCGCTCCATCAGCGAAAAAGTTCCGTACAGTACGCCTCGATCGTCGGCACCGATGACCAGCCAATATTTTGCACCGCGCTGGCGGATGGTCTTCAGCCAAAAGCCATTGGCACGCGGCACACGGGCCTGACTCAATTCTGGAAAAAGCGGGTGGATGTCCTTCCACACGCCAAGAACAAAAGCATCCTTCGAAGGAATTTGAAGCGCGTGCCCCTCTGCTTTCGGCTGGTTGCCAAGAGCATGCACCAACTCGTCCGCAGCATTTCGCACCACGACGTTATCTCCGACGGCAGCCACCAGAGTCGGCAACGAAGATGTTTTTAAGTCGTGATAGCGAAGCCACGCTTCAACGCCGGTTTCGGCTCTGCAGAGCTGCGAAATCAGAAGCGCGATCAGCAGCATTAGCGCAATCTTTGCGATCTTTGAGTACGCTGCGCGCTTTGCGGTTAAAAGCTTTGTTGCGATCTGCAACTGTGCGCGAACGTTCCCTGGCTGATTGCTGAACGCTGAGTGCTGAGTGCCGGCTCCCACATTCGTCACGATACACTGGTTCCAGCATGCTTCGCCCGCCCGGCCCCAAGCCGAAATTCATCATTGGCAATATGCCGTTGGCCCACCGCGACCCGCTCGCGACATTTGAAAAATGGGCACGCGAGTTTGGGGACATCTTCTATTACCGTGCCGGCTGGATTCAGGTTTATTTCTTGAATCATCCTGACCTGATCGAGGCAGTCCTGGTCCGCAATTATCAGAATTTTCTGAAAGATCACGTAATCCGTAAGAGCCGCTGGTTCTTTGGCGATGGCCTGCTCACCAATGAAGGCGAATCGTGGCTGCGCCAGCGTCGTCTCGCGCAGCCTGCGTTCCATCGCGAGCGCATCGCTGCGTACGCGAAGACCATGACCGACTACGCGGAAGCCATGCTCTCAACCTGGCGCAATGGCGAATCTCGAGACATCCATCAGGAGATGATGCAGCTCACGCTCAAAATCGTGGTGCGAGCGCTGTTCAATGTCGAATCCCAAGAGGTCGGCGCAATTTCCGTCGCCATGAACGTGCTCATGCGAAGTTCCGTGGGCATCCGGCTGCTCTTGCCCCCAGCGGCGCGATTTTTGCCAACGCCGGGCATGATCGAATTCCGGCGCGCGATTCGCCAGTTGGACGCAATCGTCTATCGCATCATCGCCGAGCGCCGCAACAACGAGACTGACACCGGCGATTTACTCTCCATGCTGATGCAGGCGCGCGACGAAGATGGCGGGCGCATGAATGACAAGCAGCTTCGGGACGAAGTCATGACCTTTCTTCTGGCAGGCCATGAGACGACGGCTTTGGCGCTCTCCTGGAGCTGGCACTTGCTGGCGCAGAATCCGCAAGCTGAGAGCCAACTTCATGAGGAACTCGACCGCGTGCTCGGGGGGCGAACGCCGGAGTTTTCAGACTTGCGCAACCTCGCCTATACCGAACGGGTCATCAAGGAATCGTTACGTCTTTATCCTCCGGCATGGAGCCTCGCTAGAACTGTAGTGAAGGATTTTGAGATTGCTGGATACCGCATACCATCGGGCGCGAATGTCGTGATGAGCACATGGATCATGCATCACGATCCGAGATATTTTCCCGATCCGCAAAAATTCGACCCCGATCGCTGGCTGCCGGAACGATCACAGAGGCTGCCTCGCTTTGCATACTTCCCATTCGGCGGCGGCCCCAGGCAGTGCATCGGCAACTCGTTCGCAATGATGGAAGCAACGCTGCTGCTGGCCGCCATCGCGCAACGTTTTCAGTTCCGCGCAGTGCCGGATCAT
>Ga0070717_10003291_pt1 | contig 11562 bp, 12 predicted proteins | sample LARL113metaG_FD_71366 | JGI IMG/M metagenome (GOLD analysis project Ga0070717, IMG submission 71366) | Corn, switchgrass and miscanthus rhizosphere microbial communities from Kellogg Biological Station, Michigan, USA - LAR L11-3 metaG | ecosystem: Host-associated > Plants > Roots > Rhizosphere ...
CCCGGGAAGCGCACTTGGGTCCGTATGTGCGAAATGCGCGAGGGGCGGAGCTAGCTGGCCGCCGACGTCACCTCGCCGCGCTCCCACGCGCGGACCGGGTGCTCCTCGCCGTGCAGCTCCTCGTACCGCTGCACGCCGCGGTGGATCAGGTCCCACGCCCGCTTCTCGACCGCCGCGACGTAGTCCTGGCTGACCGCGGCCGTGCGCAGCCGCTTGGTGACCGAGTCGACCACGAACGACCACTGCTCGCGCGGGTCCAGCCGCATCGTCGGCGCCACGTCCTGCGGGCGCGGCAGCTTCACCTCGGGGTTGCCGCCCACGCCCACGCAGTCCGGCAGCACGCGATCGACCACGGTCCGGATGTCCGCCTCGCGGCCGGCCCGCACCGCCTCGCGCAGCGCCCACACGCCGTAGCTCACGTGCCGCGACTCGTCGCGCGTGACCGCCGTGAAGCCGGCGCGGAAGCCCGGGAGGAGGTCGTTCATGCGCGTCAGCCGCAGCAGGCGTCGCTGGCCGGGGAGCGCCAGCACGCCCTCGATCATCAGGTGGTACAGCGCGACCGCCTGCACCCACAGGCCGTAGTCGCCCGGCTCGACGCGCACCGCCTCCGTCACCACGGCCAGCTCGCCGGTCACCGGCTCGAAGATCCGGCCGTAGGCGCCGCCGATCTGGCGCGCCTGCGCGGCGTGCGCCAGCGTCTCGCGCAGGCCGCCGCTCACGCCCAGCGCCTCGGAGAAGAAGCGGGCGAAGAAGTACGAGTGCCGCGCCTCGTCCACCAGCTGGGTGGACAGGAACAGCCGGTTGTCCTCGTCGGGCGCCGCGTGCACCAGCGGCGACAGCGTGTCGGTCACGGCCTGCTCGCCGTAGAAGAACGCCAGGAACGTGCCCTCCAATTGATCGTGCATGCGCTCGGACATCCCCTGCCACTGGCGGCGGTCCACCTCGAAGTCGATCTCGGTCGCCGACCACTGCTGGCGCTCCCAGCGCTGGTACAGGTCCACCGGGCCCGGCAGCTCGCGGCCGAGGTAGTCCACGTGCGCGTACACCACGTCCGGGCTCAGCGTGCCGAGCGCCTGAAGCGACGACTTCTCGACGATCTCGACCGCTTCCTGTTCCTGCATCTGCATAACGCCGTCTCTCCTTGGCTCACGGCGGCCGCCGGGCAGCTGCGGCCTGAAAGAGAGAGTACTCTCTCCTCTGAACGGACGCAACGGGTAGAGTAGATGGGGATGAAAGCAGCCCCGCGCCGCGTCACCGCGCCCGCCGCGACGACCCGCGAGCGGCTGATCGACGCCGCCGCCGACGTGATCGCCGAGGAGGGCTACGACCGGGCAGGAGTGCAGGAGATAGCCCGCCGGGCCGGCCTCACCAACGGGGCGATCTACGCCAACTTCCGCGACCGCTCCGAGCTGCTGGCGGAGGCGATCGGGTCGGGCCTCGAGCGTCTGCTCGGCCAGATGGACGAGGCCGAGCCGCACCTCGCCGGGGCGACCGCCGGCCAGGTGATCGAGCTGGTCGGCCGGACGCTCGCCCTGCACACGCCGGACCGCAGCCGCACGCTCGTCAGCGAGGCGCTGGCCGCCGCCCGCCGCGACCCGGACGTGGGCGAGCGCGTCCGCCAGCTGCTCGGCACACTCGAGACCCGGGTGGCGGGCACCGTCGCCGAGGCCCGCGCGGACGGCGACGTGGCGGACGACGTCGAGCCCGAGGCGCTGGCCCGCTTCGCCGTCGCGCTCGCGATCGGCTACCACCTGACGTACGCGACCGGCATGGCCGAGCCCGACCCGGCGGCCTGGACGCGGCTCATGACGCGCGTCGTCGGCTCCCTCCGCGCCTGACCGGGCCCGGCGCCGCGCCCGTCAACTATGCGACCATCGTGGCGGGCATGGCCTGGTGGGAGGATCCGGGGGGACCGTCGCGCGGTGCCGTCCTGCGCGAGGCGGCCCGGATCGCCGCCGTCGTCGTCGCCGCGCTGGCGGCCGGCGCCGGCCTGGTGTTCCTGATCACCCAGGTCGTGGCGCCCGCGCAGCCGCGCGTGAGCCTGCCGGCCCAGGGCCGGGGCGTCGCGGCCAGCGCGAGCCCGACCGCCTCGCCGGCGGCCGTGCTGCCGACCCTGCCGCCCGTGCCCGTGCCGGCGGCGCCCCCGACCGCCGCCGGCAGCACGGTCCCCGACCGCTACCTGGGCGACCTGACCACCGCCCCGGGCACGAACCCGGGCGAGATCGATGGGCCGGACTACCGGTTCGCGCACGGGTTCGGCCTCTTGCCGGGCGTGAGCACGCGGGTGGCGTTCGTCGTCCCGGACGGCTACCAGAGCCTGACCGCGACGCTGAAGGGCGTGGGCGGGACGATCCAGTTCACGCTGACGGTCGGCGGCCGGCCGGTCCTCGACAGGACGCTCTCGCCGCTCCAGCCGCCGGTGACGGTGACGTGCGCCGCCCCGGCCGGCAGCACGCTGGTCCTGTCGGCGCTGTTCCAGGGCGGCGGCAGCCTGCGGGACGCGGTCGCGCTGTGGGGCGACGCCCGGTTCTCGCCGTCGCCGCCCCCGGCCCCCGGCTGCTCCTGAGCCAGGGGATCAGGCCAGCGCCGACACGAGCGCCAGGCTGACCCGCGGGTCGTCGCCCTGGTCCAGGTCCCAGTACACGTTCTCCGCGGACCGGACCAGCGCCCACGCCCGCACCCGGCCGGCGTCCACGCCCAGGCCGTCGCCCACACGAGTGGCCAGCACGCGCGCCCGGCCGGCGGTGAGGTCGCGGAGCAGGAGATCGATCAGCGGCCAGCCGCCGTCGAACGCCGCCTCGCCGACCAGGGGCTTCGGGTCGATCAGCAGCCAGGGCTCGCGCTCGGCCGCCAGGATGTTGAGCAGGTGCGCGTCCCGGTTGACCAGCACGTCGGGTCCGGCCGGCGCCCGCAGCGACTCGACCGCGGCCAGCACCGCTGCCAGCTCGCGCGGCGGCACCGGGCCGCCGTGGCGGACCTGCCGCGCCGGCAGCGCGGCCGCCCAGTGCCGCACCAGCGCTCCCACGCGCGGGAAGGGGTGGTCCGCCGGCACCGGCCGGCGGAGCCGCCGCAGGAGCCCGCAGGCGACGTCGATCGCGCCCTCCCGGTCCGGGTGGTCCATCAGCGGCGTGCCCGGCTCCAGCCGCTCCATCAGCAGCGCGCCGCTCTCCGGGTCGGCCGCGTACAGCAGGGCGGCGCCGTCGCCGGCGTAGGCGCGCAGCGCGTCCGCCTCGTGCCGGTTCTCGTCGTCCAGCACCGGCACCTTGAGCAGCGCCGGCGAGCCGTCCGCGCGGGTCGCCGCCAGCACCAGGGAGTGCGTGCCGCCGCCGTACGAGCGGCTGTCCAGCCGAAGCTCCCAGCGCCGGGCCAGGCCGGCGACCAGCGCGGGCAGCCCGTCGATCCAGGCCCGGCCGCGGTCGCCGAACACGCGGAGGACGTTGGCGCGGACCTCGCAGGGGAGCGCCCGCAGGACGCCGGCAGGGATCCGATCAGCGCACACCACCACACCTCACAAGGAACGAGCAGGAGCGAGCAGGAGCGAGCAGCCCGACGGCGGTGTCCCGGCCAGCCTACCAGCCCGTACGCGAGCGAACGTATGCGCGGGTACGCCGCTCGGCGGACGCGCCCGGGCCGGCCCGGCGGTATCGTCCACTCGATGGGCCTGGTGAACCGGGTGACCGGCCGGCAGCTGGCGCTCGACGGGCTGCTCGCCCTCGTGCTGGGCTCCGTGATGGTGCTGGGGATGATCGAGGTGGCGTCGTTCCACCCGGCGCGGCGGCCCGTGGACGGGCTGGCGATCGCGCTGGTGGTCGTGGCGGCGGGCTGCCTCGCGGCCCGCCGGCTGGCGCCGCTGCCCTCGCTGGCCGGCGTGACGCTGGCCGCGGGCGCGTACCTGGTCGCCGGCTACCCGTTCGGCCCGGCCCTGCTGTCGCTGCCGGTCGCGCTGTACTCGGCGGGCGGCCACCTGCCCCTGCGCCGCTCGCTGCCGGCCGCCCTGGTGGCCATCGCCGCCCTGACGGCGACGCAGGTGCCGGGGGCCAGCGGCCTCCAGGGCCTGCTCACGCTGGCCGTCTGGCACGGCTGGCTGCTGGTCCCCTGGGCCGTCGGCGCCGCGCTGCGCGGGCGCCGCGAGGGCACCCGCCGCAGCCGCGAGGACGCCGACCGCCGGCTGGCGTACGAGGAGCGCCTGCGCATCGCGCGCGAGGTCCACGACGTGGTCGGCCACGGGCTCGCCGTCATCAACATGCAGGCCGGCATCGCCCTGCACGTCGCGGACCGCCGGCCCGAGCAGGCGCGGCTGGCCCTGGCGGCCATCAAGGAGACCAGCAAGGACGCCCTCGACGAGCTGCGGTCCACGCTCGCCGTCTTCCGCCGGCCCGAGGAGTCGCGGGAGCCGGCGCGGCCGGCGCCGGGCCTGCGCCAGGTGGGCAGCGTCGTCACCGCGATGGCCGAGAGCGGCCTGCCCGTCCGCCTGGAGGTCACCGGGCGGGCCGTGGACCTGCCCGCCGCCGTGGACCTCGCCGCGTACCGCATCGTCCAGGAGTCGCTGACGAACGTGATCCGCCACGCCGGTCCCGCCACCGCGACCGTGCGGGTCCGGTACGAGCCGAGGGACGTCGTGCTGGAGATCACGGACGACGGCCGGGCCCGCGTCAACGGCGGCGGGGCCGGGCTTCCCGGCGGCCAGGGGATCGCGGGCATGCGGGACCGGGCGGCGGCCGTCGACGGCACGCTGGAGGCCGGCCCCCGCCACGAGGGCGGGTTCCGCGTCCTGGCCCGGCTCCCGGCCCGGGCGGCGCACGAGTGATCCGGGTCGCCGTCGCCGACGACCAGGCGCTGGTCCGGCTCGGCATCCGCGTCCTGCTGGAGTCGGAGGACGACCTGGACCTGGTCGGCGAGGCCGCCGACGGCCGCCAGGCGCTGGCGCTGGTCCGCGAGGCGCGGCCCGACGTGGTCCTGATGGACGTGCGGATGCCGGTCATGGACGGCCTGGAGGCGCTGCGGACGATCGCGGCGGACGCCGACCTGGCCGGCACGCGCGTCATCGTGCTGACCACGTTCGAGCTCGACGAGTACGTGTTCGAGGCCCTGCGCGCGGGCGCCAGCGGCTTCCTGATCAAGGACTCCGAGCCGGCCGACATCCTGCGCGCGATCCGTGTCGTGGCCGCCGGGGAGTCGCTGCTGTCGCCCGCGGTGACGCGCCGCGTGATCGCGGAGTTCGCCGGCCGGCCGGCGCCCGCCCTGGCCCGGGGCCCCAGCCTCGACCCGCTGACCGACCGCGAGCGCGAGGTGGTCGGGCTGGTCGCCGAGGGGCTGTCCAACGACGAGATCGCCGAGCGCCTGGTCGTGAGCCCGGCCACCGTCCGCACGCACGTCGGGCGGGCGATGTCCAAGCTGGACGCGCGCGACCGGGCCCAGCTGGTGGTCATGGCGTTCCAGTCCGGCCTCGCGACGCCTCCACACCGCGCGTAGCCGGCGTACGTCGGGGCGCGGACGACGCCGCACCGGGTCAGCCCCTACCCTGGGCGCCATGAGAACCACCGCCACCGTCGCTCAGTGGCTCGTCCGGATCACGGGGCTGATCCTGATCGTGCTCGGCCTGCTGTTCTGGACGGGCAACCAGCTGGCCCTGGTGCCCGTCCACATGCTGCTCGGCCTGATCCTGGTGCTGTCCCTGTGGACGCTCGCGTTCATCGGCGCCCGCTCCGGCGTCCAGCCCGGCCTGGTCGCGATCGCGTTCATCTGGGGCCTGATCGTGCCGATCCTGGGCGTGACGCAGGACTCGATCCTGACCAGCGGCCCCCACTGGCTGGTCCAGGTCCTGCACCTCCTCGTGGGCCTCGCGGCGATCGGCCAGGCCGAAGGGCTGGGCCGCCGGATCCGGGAGTCAGCGCCGGCGGCCGCCGCGTAGCGCCCGGATCGCACCCTCGCGGCCGGCGACGCCGGGGACGATCCCCCGGCCGGCCGCGACCCGGAGCAGGAAGCACGCCCACATCCGGTACGGCCGCAGCCGCTCGGTCAGCCGCCGGAGCACGTCCGGCGCCGGCTGGTCGCCGTGGCCGTGCAGGTGGCCGAGCGCGGCGATGGCCAGCGGCTCGTCCGGGAACGCGTCCACGATGCCGCAGCCGCGCAGGTAGATGCCCTGGGCCCAGAACGGGCCGATGCCGCGGATGCCGAGCACCGAGGCGGGCCCGGCCTCCGGGCCCAGGGCGCGGAGCCGCTCGGCGTCGAGCCGGCCGTCCAGCGCCGCCCGCGCCACGCCGTGCAGGCGCTCGATCTTCTCGGCGCCGAGCCCGGACACGGCCGTCACGCGGAGCAGCCGCTCGGGCGCGGGGAAGGCGAGCACGTCCGCGCCGGCCACCCGGAGCCGGTGGCCGTGCTCGGCCAGGACGCGGTCCTGGAGCACGATGGCCCTGGCCATGCTGGTGCCGCCGCAGAGGACGGCCCAGGCCGCCGTCTCGTACGGCGACGTGAAGCAGACGGGGCGGAGGCCGGGCAGCTCGGCCATCACCCGGCCCAGCTCGGGGTCGCGCTCGCCGACGGCGGGGAACCCGGTCCCGTCGTGGTCGAGCGAGAACGTCCGGGCGACCTGCCGGGCGACCGCGTCGAGCCGGTCGCTGCCGGCCACCTCGACCCGCAGCGCGCCCTCCGTCCAGCGCAGGGCGGCCGCGACCGGGGTGAAGTCGCCGTCGAGCGGGAACGCGATCCGGGTGACCTCGTCGCGCTCGCGCCGGTGGCGGCGGACGGGCTCCCAGCGCTCCAGCACGTCGAGGCTGGCGGCCCACGAGAAGGGGCCGCGGGGGCGGATGTCGATCTGCGTCTCGGTCGTCATGGGGCCAGGATCGCGCTTAAATAAGACACATCACGTCATGATTTCCGATGCGCTCTGACCGGCTCCTGTCGGTCCTCCTGCTGCTCCAGGCGCACGGGCGGCTGAGCGCCCGCGACCTGGCCGGGCGGCTGGAGGTGTCCGAGCGGACCATCCACCGCGACGTCGAGGCGCTGAGCGCGGCCGGCGTGCCCGTCTACGCCGAGCGCGGCCGCCACGGCGGCATCGCGCTCCTGCCCGGCTACCGGACCGACGTCAGCGGCCTGACGAGCGCCGAGGCGCGGGCGCTGTTCGTGTTCGCCGGCCGGGGCACGCTCGCCGACCTGGGCCTGGAGGGCGAGCTGCGCTCCGCGCTGCGCAAGCTGCTCTCGGTCCTGCCCGAGCCGCACCGGCCGGGGGCCGAGCGGGCGGCGGACCGGGTGGTCGTGGACCCGCGCGGCTGGATGCGGTCGCGCGACGACCTGCCCCACCTGGCCACGGTCCAGGAGGCGGTCTGGCGCGACCGCCGGCTGCGGATCCGGTACCGGCGGCCGGGCGCGCCCCAGGCCGCCGAGCGGGTGCTCGACCCGTACGGCCTGGTCGCGAAGGCGGGCACGTGGTACCTGGTCGGCGCCGGCGGCGGCGAGCCGCGGCTGTACCGGGTCTCGCGGATCGAGGCCGCCGAGGTCACCGGCGAGCCGGCGGACCGGCCGGCCGGGCTGGACCTGGAGGCGCTGTGGGAGGAGCTGCGCGGCCGCGTCGAGGACCGCGGTCCGGGCGTGACGGTCAGGGCCCGCGTGCGGGCGGAGCGCGTCGAGCTGCTGCTGCGCGTGGTCGCCTCGCAGCTCACCGGCCCCGCCGTTCGCGGCGAGGCGCGCGACGGCTGGGCGCACCTGGAGCTGCGGTACCCCGCCGAGGGCGCCGCGCAGGCCAGCCTGCTCGGGTTCGGACCGGCCGTCGAGGTGCTGGCGCCGGGCACGCTGCGCCGCGATCTGCGCCGATCGGCGGCCGCGGTCGTGGCGCTGTACGACCGCGACAATGGATCTTGACAGGGCCTCTGGCATCGATTGCCAGCATCCCCGGCCAGGCTTAGAATCCGACTTTGAGCTTGTTCGCGCGCGAGCACCGCGCCGGGCAGGCCATAAAGGAAGTCGTCCTGACCCACCACGGGGCGTTGGTGCCTCGTACATGGTTCAGCACCTTCACAACCGAATAAAGAGGTGAACCAACGAATGCCCGTATACGTCGTTCTGCTGTTGTTGGTGGGCACCGCGATCCTCAGTGGCGGCGTTGTGTTCCTCGTGGCCAGGAGCCGCTTCGACGAGCTGCAGCGCAGCGACCTGCAGGAGGTCGAGACGAAGGCTCAGCATCGTCTTGCCGAGATCGAGAGCCAGGCCAAGGAACGCGTGCTGGAGGCCAAGGAAGAGGCGGTCAGAATCCGCACCCAGGCCGACGAGGAGGCGCGCGAGACCAGGACGCAGGCCCAGCAGACCCAGCGCAGGCTCCACCAGAGAGAGGAGAGCCTGGAGCGCCGGATCGAGGAGGTCGGCCGTCGAGAGAAGGCGATCGGCGATCGCGAGCGTGGCCTCGACGAGCTCCGCGCGGAGCTCGAGGACGCCGCCCGGCAGCAGCTCAGAGAGTTGGAGCGGGTCGCCGCCATGACCCGCCAGGAAGCACAGAACATCCTCATGGGACAGGTCGAGCAGGACCTGCGCAACGAGATCGCCCGGCGGGTCAGGGAGGCCGAGCTGGCCGCTCGCGACGACAGCGAGCGCCGCGCCCGCGCCATCGTGACCGAGGCGATCCAGCGAGTCGCGGCCGATCAGACCGCCGAGACGTCCGTCTCGGTGCTGCCGCTTCCGAACGAGGAGATCAAGGGCCGCATCATCGGTCGCGAGGGCCGCAACATCCGCGCGCTCCAGCAGGCGACCGGGATCGACCTCATCATCGACGACACCCCCGAGGCAATCGTGATCAGCGGCTTCGATCCGGTCCGCCGTGAGGTGGCCCGGACGGCGCTCAACAAGCTGATCGTGGACGGGCGCATCCATCCTGCCCGAATCGAGGAGACCGTCGCCAAGGCGCGGCAGGAGGTCCTGCAGCGCATCAAGGAAGAGGGCGAGGCAGCCGTCCTGGAGGTGGGCCTCCAGGGCCTCCACCCGGAGATCGTCCGCAGCCTGGGCGTGCTCCGGTTCCGGACCAGCTACGGACAGCAGGTCCTCAGTCACTCCAAGGAGGTCGCCTACCTGGCGGCCACCATGGCCGCCGAGATCGGCGCGGACGTCAGGATCGCCAAGATGGCGGGCCTGCTCCACGACATCGGCAAGGCCATCGACCACGAGATCGAGGGTTCCCACGCCGTGATCGGGGCCGACCTGGTCCAGCGGCACGGCGTCCCGGCTCCGGTCGTCCACGCGGTCCGCGCGCACCACTACGACGAGGAGCCGCACACCATCGAGGCGTTCCTGCTCATCGCCGCCGACGCCATCTCGGCCGCCCGGCCGGGTGCGCGGCGGGAGACGCTGGACGCCTACATCAAGCGCCTGGAGAAGCTCGAGCAGATCGCGAACTCCTTCCAGGGAGTGCAGCAGTCGTACGCGATCCAGGCCGGCCGCGAGGTGCGCATCCTCGTCCGGCCCGAGCAGATCGACGATTCCTCCGCGCAGCTCATGGCTCGCGAGATCGCCAAGCGGATCGAGAGCGAGCTCAGCTACCCGGGCCAGATCCGGGTCACGGTCGTCCGGGAGACCCGGGCGATCGAGTACGCGAAATAAGCAACAGGCCGGTCCCTCCGGGGCCGGCCTTTCTTTTTGTGCTTTCCTTAATCACCCTCATGTCCACCGACGGCGCCGACGACTTCCGCATCCTCTTCGTGGCCGACGTCGTCGGCCGGCCCGGGCGGGCGGCCGTCGTGGGCCTGCTGCCGCAGCTCCAGGTCGAGCTGGAGCCCCACCTGACGATCGTCAACGGCGAGAACTCCGCCGGCGGCTTCGGCATCACCGCCGCCACCGCGCGCGAGCTGATCGGCGCCGGCGCCGACGTGATCACGACGGGCAACCACGTGTGGGACCAGAAGCAGTTCGTGGACGAGATCGCGCAGGTGGACCGCGTGCTCAGGCCGTACAACTACCCGCCGGGCGCGCCGGGCGTCGGCGCCATGGTGCTGGAGGCCGACGGCGAGGAGGTGCTCGTGATGAACCTCCAGGGCCGCATCTTCCTGCCCGACCTGGACGACCCGTTCCGGGCGGCGGACGCGATCCTGGCCGCCAACCGCGGGCCGAAGATCGTGTTCTGCGACATGCACGCGGAGGCCACGTCCGAGAAGGCCGCGATGGGGTGGTACCTGGCGGGCCGCGCGAGCGCAGTCGTGGGCACGCACACCCACATCGCGACCGCCGACGCGCGCGTGCTGCCGGGCGGCACCGCCTACGTCACGGACGTGGGCATGGTAGGTCCGCGCGACAGCGTCATCGGCGTGCAGAAGGAGGCCGCGCTGCGCCGCTTCCTGACCGGCATGCCGCACCGGTTCGAGACCGCAACGGGCATCGTGACTTTCAACTCGGTACTGGTTACGATTAGCAGGCGCTCTGGACGGGCCACAAGAATTCAACGCATCGATCGAGAACACACGTGACGGGGGTTGTTCCAGCAGACATGACCGGGGAGGGGCGCACACCGGTGGAGGTGCTCAAGGTATCGGCTACCTCGAAGCCGGTGGCGGTGGCAGGCGCCATCGCGGGGGTGATCAGGAATCACGGTCGGGTGGAGGTGCAGGCCATTGGCGCCGGCGCCATCAACCAGGCCGTCAAGGCAATCGCCATCTCGCGCGGATACGTCGCGCCGGGCGGTATCGACATCGTGTGCATCCCGTCGTTCATCGACATCTCGATCGACGGCGAGGAGCGGACCGGCATCCGGCTGCTGGTGGAGATTCGCTGACCGGCGCTCTCGCGGGCTTCCTGGCTATCCTGGGCTGACCCTTTGAGAACCTTCCACGTCTGGACGATCGGCTGTCAGATGAACCTGGCCGACTCGGAGAACCTGGCGCGCCAGCTGCTCGCCGCGGGCTACCGGGAGGCGCCGGACCTGGACCGTGCGGACGTGGCGATCCTCAACACGTGCGTCGTGCGCCAGACGAGCGAGGACAAGGTCTACTCCAAGCTGCACGAGCTGCGGCGCTGGAAGACGCCCGAGCGGACGATCGCCGTCACGGGCTGCATCGTGCGCAAGGAGGGCGACGCGCTCCGGGAGCGGTTCCCGCACCTGGACGCGGTGGTGCCGATCGGCGAGTACGAGCCGTTTCTGGCCGACCTCGAGGCGCGCTACGACTACGCGCTCGGCGAGCGGCTGCCGGCCGCCGGGCGCACCGCGGTCAGCCACTACGTGAACGTCATCCAGGGCTGCGACCACAACTGCACGTTCTGCATCGTGCCGAAGGTGCGCGGCCGCGAGGTGCACGTGCCGCTGCCGCGCGTGCTGGCCGAGTGCCGGCAGGCGGTGGCCGACGGCGCCCGCGAGGTCGTGCTGCTGGGCCAGAACGTGGACGACTACCACGACCCCGCGGGCGCGGGCGGCCTGGCGGCGCTGGTGCGCGCGGTGGAGCGGATCCCCGGGCTCCGGCGCGTCCGGTTCATGACCTCGCACCCGCAGGACCTGGAGATGGAGCTGCTGGAGGTGATGGCGGCCTCGCCGGTCGTCGCCCACGAGCTGCAGTTGCCGATCCAGTCCGGCGACGACGTGGTCCTGAGGCGGAT
>Ga0070717_10003294_pt1 | contig 11553 bp, 6 predicted proteins | sample LARL113metaG_FD_71366 | JGI IMG/M metagenome (GOLD analysis project Ga0070717, IMG submission 71366) | Corn, switchgrass and miscanthus rhizosphere microbial communities from Kellogg Biological Station, Michigan, USA - LAR L11-3 metaG | ecosystem: Host-associated > Plants > Roots > Rhizosphere ...
TCGATAAACACCGTGCACGATCAGTTCATGACCTTTGCGCATTTCCAGCGTGATCGACCAGTTGAGGCCAAGATCGACATGCGCACGCCAAAACAGCCAGAGCGCGATGACCATCGCCACCGCACCGCACCAGGGAATGAATGCGGGCAAACGATAATCAGCGAACGCAAGCCAGGGTGTGAACAGATAGAGCGCGGGCAGAACGATGCTTCCCACAAAGACCAACGCTACGAGAGCGCGATCGGCCATGTCGACCCGGCTAACCACTTTCTCGTTGCGCTTCGTGCGCCCGCCAAAGACACCGCGAATGCCGATATAAACAATCAAGCCGACCAGATAAATAAGATTCCACGCTTGAATCCGCATAGGTGTGCAAGAACGCCGATGAAAAGAAAATCAGATAACTTCGCCGAAATCGAGAAGTTGCAGCGAATGATGGGCAGGCACGACGATCCCGATTAGGCATGTAACAGCATGGGACTTGCTCCCGTGTACGGGGTGTGATGGTGAACCCGCCGGATAATCGAAGTGCGCGCGTACTGATCGTTGACGATGAAGAACTCAGCGCCTCGGCTCTGAGCAAGATCCTAGAACAAGCCGGTTATACCAACTGCACAGTTATGACCGACGCGCGGCTGGCGGCGGAGCGGTTTCTCGATTTCAACCCGGATCTTTTACTGCTCGATTTGCACATGGAGCCGGTCTCCGGCTTGGCGGTCCTAAACCGAATTAACGATTTGATGGCTTCAAACACGCGCCCGCCTGTTCTGATTTTGACGGCAGATACTAGTCCGCAAGCCAAGCACGAAGCGCTGGCGGCAGGTGCAACCGATTTTCTGGCCAAGCCGCTTGATCCCGTCGAAGTGGTGCTTCGAATTGAGAACCTGCTCACCGCCCGCAAGCTCTATCAACAGTGCCAGCTTTACAGTGGAGGCCTGGAGCGGCTGGTAAGCAAACGCACGCTTCAATTGCAACAGCAGACAACAGAGTTGGAGGAGGCCATGGCGGAGCTGCGGCAGACTCAGCAACAGGTCATTCAGCAGGAGCGAATGCGGGCCCTCGGCACGATGGCGTGTGGCATCGCCCACGATCTCAATAACGGTCTCTCTGTGATTTTGGGTTTCGGCGACATATTGCTCGCGGACCGTGAGAAATTTCCAGAGAATTCGAGCGCGAGAATGCACCTACAAGAGATGGTTCTGGCAGGGTGCGACAATGCGAAACTGGTGGATCGTTTGCGGGAATTCTATCGTCCGCGCGCGCCACGCGAACCTCGGCAAGCAGTCAATTTGAATGAAGTAATCGAACAGACCATCTTGCTCACTGCGCCGAAATGGCAATCCCAAGCGAGCGGTGAGGGGGCAACCATTCACATCGAAAAAGAACTTGGTGATATTCCGCTCGTTTGTGGCGTGCCAGATGAGTTGCGGGAAGTTCTTACGAATCTGATTCTCAACGCCATCGATGCGATGCCTCGTGGCGGCAGCATGTCCTTTCGCACCCGGCAGGACGGTCAGCGTGTCCGCCTGGAGATGTCCGACACCGGGATCGGTATGACCGAAGAGACGCGCCGAAATTGCCTCGAACCATTTTTCACGACCAAGGGAGACCACGGTTCGGGTCTCGGACTGGCGATGAGTTATGGCATCATCCGGCGGCACGGAGGAAGCATCGAGATCACGAGCCAGCTTAACAAAGGAGCCACATTTACAATTTATCTGCCGGTGCCCACCGAAGCGATCCAAGCCGACAGCGTCGCCGCAGGACAGAGGCTGCAGGCTCTCCGGGTTCTGGTGGTGGACGATCAACCCGCAATCCGAGAGATTGTGAGCGCGTATCTCGCGGAAGACCAACATATCGTTGAAACGGCCGCCAACGCGCGCGAGGCAATGGAGAAATTCCGGGTAGATCGTTTCGATCTGGTGATTACCGATCGCGCCATGCCGGAGGTGAACGGTGATGAGCTGGCCGCCTCAATCAAAGAAGTTCAACCGCGCGAACCTGTAATCATGCTCACAGGCTTTGCCGACTTAATCAACGAGAGCGGTGGTCGTCCAAAGAATGTCGATTTAGTCCTAACTAAACCGGCGCGTTTAGACGATCTGCGCAAGGCGATCTTCGACGTAATTGTGCAAAACTCATCCGAAAACTAAGCAGTAAAGTTGCTGATTCGGGATGGGGCGTCGTGCAGTCGACGCCCGCAAAGAGAGCAACCTCTAGCGTTTCAGTTTTTCAGCGTTTCAGAGTTTCAGCATCTCAGATTTTCGATTGCCCACCTCCCAGCTCCCAGCTCCTATCTGTTCGCGCGCTTGTTGCGAGCGCGAGGGCGAAGATGAGCAGCTTCGTTCTGACAGGTAGGGGCGGTTCACTGAGGCGCCCCGCGTCGCCGAGGCGGTTCCTCTCAGCTGCTTTAGATCGACATCTATGATGACGCCCCGCTGGCGACTGCGGGACGGCTTTCTAAAGCACGAACATGACCGCATACTCCAAAGTCGGGCCCCAAGAAAATACGGCATGCTAGAATGTAAGCTCCGGCACGCGCATTTGTAAGTGATCTGTTCTGCTAGGTCCCTTTCTTCTTTAGATTGAGCCCGCTGGTCGAACCGGGCACGCCCGTCGTCGAGTAGTTGTAGTGAACGGTGGTAGGCGCCGGAGCGGTTTGGCCGGCGACACCCGTCGTAGTAAACTTGATGGCGATGTAGTACGTCCCGGCTGTAGACGCCTTAAACTTGACGGTCACGGTGCCGCTAGTCGTATTGGTGATTGAGCTTTGGGTGAAGGTCCCATGCACGTTTGAAACGTCGGGTGACGTAAAAATAAGGTTCGCCCCGACAGAACTCACCTTTGTCCCTAAATTGGTCCGCCAGGTTTGTTATTAAGGTGCGCCGGAGGGTTAAACGCGAACGCGTTTGCTGCAATTCAATTGTAGGTCGATCGCTCCGGCAGCTGCCGGAGCGAAAGTCCACCTCCCACGAAAACGACGTGCCGAGTGATCATCCGTTTTTGTCCGACAACTGCCGGACTACGACGTGACCTGCCTTTGTCAGACTACGGCGCGGCAAGCAAGACGGCGCGCTTTTTTGTTCCTATAGTTAAGACTCGATTTCGTCGCCAAAACTGGGATGGTGTCGGCAGCGATGGCGAGCGAGGTAAAAAAAGAGATCGAGCTGGAGATCGCGCACGTCCTCTTCATCGACATCGTCGGCTACTCGAAGCTCTTGATTAACGAGCAGCGGCGGTTGCTCGAGCTACTCAATCAGATCGTGCGTGCGACGGAACAATTCCGCAAAGCGGAGGCAAACGCCCGCCTGATTACCATTCCAACCGGGGACGGCATGGCGCTGGTCTTTTACAACACGCCGGAAGCGCCAGTGGAATGCGCGCTGGAGATCAGCCGCGCTGTGAAACAGCATCCGGAGCTCAAGCTGCGCATGGGTGTGCATAGCGGCCCCGTTAGCGGAGTGATTGACGTGAGTGGGCGCGCGAACATTGCAGGTGCCGGCGTTAACATGGCGCAACGGGTGATGGATTGCGGCGATGCCGGCCACATCATTCTTTCAAAACGTGTGGCTGAGGATCTCGACCAATATGGTCACTGGCACCGGCATCTGCACGAGTTAGGCGAATGCGAGGTAAAACACGGGACACGCCTTTCGGTGACAAATCTCTACACCGAAGAACTCGGCAACCCGGAAGTTCCGGAGAAGTTCCGGCATGCACGGCATAAGCTAACCAGCGCGGCTTTTGGCGAAAAGGCCAAGTCTGGCAAGAACCGCTGGATCGCCATCGCTGCGGCAATTTTAATCATCGCCGCTCTGGCCGCGGGCGCGTTGCTCTGGCCGCGCCATACTTCACAAAATGGGAGAAGCATTGCCGCGTCGCCGTCAACTGCCGGCGCCTCTCCGGCATCTGTTGCCGCAGTGCCAGAGAAAAGCATTGCGGTTTTACCTTTTGAAAATCTGAGCCGCGATCCGGACAACGCGTTCTTCACCGATGGCGTGCAGGATGAAATTCTGACTGATCTGGCCAAGATCGCTGATCTGAAAGTAATCAGCCGCACGTCGGTGATGCAGTACAAAACCGGAGTGCAACGCAACCTTCGCGAAATCGGCCAGCAACTCGGCGTCGCACACTTATTGGAGGGAAGTGTCCAGCGAGCCACCAACCGCATTCGCGTGAACGCGCAATTAATCGACGCTCGAAGCGACGCGCATCTTTGGGCCCAGACTTACGATCGCGATCTGGCCGACGTTTTCGCCATTCAAAGCGAGATCGCCAAGGCGATTGCGGATCAGTTACAAGCCAAGCTCTCGCCGCAGGAGAAAAATGCCATCGAGCAGCCGCCCACGTCTGATGTCACCGCCTTCGATCTCTACAGTCGCGCCAAGACTCTCCTTCTAACGACGAGCTTCAGCGCCATTAGCGCGCCGAATGTGCGGCAAGCGATTGATCTGCTCAACCAAGCTGTGGCGCGCGATCCATCGTTCTTTCTCGCTCAGTGCCAATTGGCTAGCGGGCACGATTGGCTTTATTTCGTGGGCGGCGATCACACTGCGGCGCGGCTGGCGCTGGCAGAATCCGCTATTGAAGCGGCCTTTCGTCTCCGCCCCGACGCGGGCGAGGCGCACCTCGCGCGTGCCGAACACCTCTATCGTGGATACCTCGACTATGAAGGAGCGCTGGCGGAGCTGGAGATCGCGCGGCGAACGCTACCGAATGATCCTCGTGTCTTCGAGTTGGCGGGGTACATCGCGCGCCGGCGGGGTCGGCAGGAAGAAGGACTGCGTAATCTTGAGCGGGCGGTTGAGCTGGACCCGCGCAACTTCTTCACTCTCCAGCAAATCGCGCTGAGCTACCTCACCCTGCAGCGATATTCCGAGGAAGCCGCTATTCTGGACCGCGCGCTGTCGATCAAGCCGGACGACGCTGACACGAAAGTCGCTCGTGCCTTAATCGCCTTGGATGAGAAAGGTGACACTCGACCTTTGCACCATACGTTGGACGAGATCCGCGCGAAAGATCCGGATGCAATCAAGAGTGTGGCCGATAATTGGCTGATCTGCGCACTGGCGGAGCGAGATGCCGGTAACGCTCAAAGCGCCCTCCTCGCCCTCGGCGACAACTTTTTCGGTTTCGATGCAGTGCACCTTTATCGCGACTTTGGCGAAGGTCTCGTTGCACGAATAACGAAGGATGAAGCGAAAGCGCGTGCTGCCTTCACTGCCGCGCGCCGCGAGCAGGAGAAACGGGTGCAAGCTCAGCCGGATTATGGGCCGGCGCTCTGCGTTCTGGGCTTGATCGACGCCGCGCTTGGCCGCAAAGAAGAGGCCTTGCGCGAAGGCCAGCGTGCCATCGAGCTGCTGCCGGTGGAGAAAGATTCGATCAACGGCGTCCACATGATCGATTACTTCGCGATCACTGCTGCTTGGGTGGGTGAAAAAGATCTCGCCTGTGGACAGCTTGAGAAGGAAAAGCAATTGGGCGGCGGTGAGGTCAGCTACGGCCGATTAAAACTGCTTCCCTACTGGGACCCGCTGCGCGGCGATCCGCGCTTCGAGAAAATCATCGCATCACTAGCGCCGAGGAACTGAGGTTGGGTGATTTATTATCAGTTATCAGTTCGTGACGGTCACTTCCTGGCAGGGCGATCGTGGTAGCCGGCCTATTGGCCGAAGGAGTTGTTCGCTTGTCGCGCCGTCACGCGCGAATTATGCGAGCGTTGGTAAGCTCGCATTGCATAACGTGTTCGAGGACCCATGACTCCATCGATCCGGCCGTGGTAATAGCCTGCACGCGCCAAACGGAGCTGGATTTGGGCAACCGAGGAACCCCTGCCGGCTGCGACACCCTGGTAACCGGATTGATTGTAAGGATCGTATCCGTATCCGTATCCGTAGCCGTAAGGATAATACCCATAAGGATAATACCCGTAAGGATAGTATCCGTAGTAGGGATAAAAGAAAGGATCAGCAAAATTACCGAAGAAAACGAATTCATTGAAGTCGCGATGGCGGAACCGATCGCGATCCCCCCGAAAGTCCCGAAAACTTCGGGACATTCCGGGACCAAAGCGCGACCCGGCCCCTGCGAAACCCGGCGTCATTCGGGCGGGTGCAGAACCACCCCGGAAACCGCCCCCTCCCCCTCTAAACCCTCCACCGCTAAAACCGCCCCCGGCTGAACCACCATGCGGCGCGGCCATCGCAACCGAGGCGCTTAAAGTCATTGCCGCAACGCAGCTTGTGAACAGAATCGATTTTGTATTCATAAATAAGTTGGCCTCTCTAATTAATTAGACTCCGGAAACGGCGAAAACTTCCGTTTTTATCAAAAAATAACAGCGTGGTCTATCAGTTTCCGTTTCAACCTCGACCCCATGTCCGCTCCGGAACGATTCGCGCTTTGAAAAAATCGTCGCCTCGCTCGCGCCGAAGTAATCGGAGCAGCTCGCAAACGACACGATTATCGCGCTAGTTCCCAGCTTCAAAAAAGTTCGTTTCGGCATTCGGAGTTCTCCACAGATTACGCAGATTTTCTGCCACCCTGATTGCCCTTCCGGAATCTGCGAGGGAATTGGGGTTCCGAAAATCTGTGGAAGAAAATCAGTCGGGGTGTGCGACCAGCACATTCGCGCTTCAGATCAGCGAATAAGCCTTTGGACAGCTCTTTCGGTCCGCCATGAGTTCCAGGGGAGATGTAATCCACAGGACCCAGGTGGATCGTGCTCTCCGAGCGCGATGTTAATGTCGAACCGGCAAAGCCGGTCATATCAACATCTTTGGCGCTTGGCCGGTTAGATGGAGGGGATTATCCTGAATCAGAACGCTGAGTCTTCGGCTAATTCGACTGGTTGAATTTCTAATTTCTAGGTCAGAATGTAATCCCATGCCGGCCGGCCCTTCTTCAGAGGTGAAGTTTGAGATCGGCCATGTCTTGTTCATCGACATCGTGGGCTACTCCAAGCTGCTCATTCACGAGCAGAGCGAGCAGTTGCAAAAATTGCGGGAAATCGCGCGCGCCACCGACCAGTTCCGTGCCGCTGAGGCTGAGGGCAAGCTGCTGCGTTTACCGACGGGCGATGGCGGCGCGCTCGTTTTTCGCGATAGCCCGGAAGCACCAGTGGCCTGCGCCTTGGAAATCAGCAAGGCATTAACAAATTGTCCGCAGCTCCGCGTCCGAATGGGAATCCACAGTGGCCCGGTCAAGGAAGTGACGGATTTAAATGAACAGGCGAACGTCGCCGGTGCCGGAATCAACATTGCTCAACGCGTCATGGATTGCGGCGACGCCGGTCACATTTTGCTGTCCAAACGTGTTGCCGAGGACCTCGAGCACTACGCGCGGTGGCGACCGCTCTTACACGATTTGGGGACATGCGAAGTGAAACACGGCGCAACGCTCGCGATCGTTAATCTCTACTCGGATGAGATCGGCAATCCGGAGCCGCCGAAAAAATTTAAGGGAGATGAAACGCGCGAGAAAAAACTGAGCGTGCCGATTTTGCGTAAATCAATTGCGGTTTTGCCGTTTGAAAATCTGAGCGAAGACAAAGCGAACGCTTATTTTGCTGATGGCATTCAAGAGGAAATCCTGACCAGGCTCTCGCGGATCGGCGACCTCAAGGTCATTTCGCGCACTTCGACGCAACGATTCAAAAGTTCAACCGAGGACATCTCCCAGATCGCAAAGCAACTCGGCGTCGCCAATATCCTGGAAGGCACTGTTCAGAAAGCGGCCGACCATGTCCGCGTCAATGTTCAACTTATCGACGCCGAGAATGATTCGCACCTTTGGGCGGAGCGATACGATCGCGAGTTGATCGATATTTTCGCCGTCGAAAGCGATATCGCGGCGAAGATCGCCGAGGCCTTGCAGGCCCGACTGAGCGGTGCGGAACGGCGGGCCATTTCTGCGCAACCGACAACCAACACCGAGGCGCACGAACTGTATTTAAAGGGGCGTTATTTCTGGCGGAATTTTTTCGCGCCTGGTTACGAAAAAGTTCGCGATTATTTTCAACAAGCAGTCGAACTCGATCCATCTTACGCGCCGGCCTACGCGGGTCTCAGCCTTTACTATTGCTTTGGGGCGTGCAACGGCATCCTGCCGCCGGACATTTGGCCACAGGCGGAAACTGCCGTCAACAAAGCGCTGGAGTTGGATGACACGCTGGGTGAAGCAATCAACTCGTACGCAGGGGTCGAGCTCTATTATAAGAGAAACTGGCCCGCAGCCGAACGCGCATTTCATCGCGGCGCGGAATTGAATCCGAACTTTGCCGACATCCGCCATCACTACGGACTTTGCCTTGTCTTATTTGGACGCGCAGATGAAGCACTCCGGCAAGTCGAGCGCGCCAACCAGCTCGACCCATTCTTTCCCGGCTTGCAGCTGCATACGGGAAGAATTTATTTTTTCCTGCGCGACTACGATCGCGCCCGAGGCCAGTTCGCCAAAATGCTGGAGCTGCATCCTGGCTACGCCGCCGCGCACGAATATTTCGGTGATGCTTGCCAAATGAGCGGAATGCCGGCCGAGGCGATCATTCAATGGCGCGCGGCGTTGGCCTTGAGCGGTGAACCCGAACAGGCGCGGCTTCTCGAGGAAACGTTCGCCGCATCGGGATTGGACGCCGCAGTGCGCGCGTTGGCGCGAAAGCAATTGGGACAGTTACAGGAAAAAACCGCGCGAGGTGAGCATGTTCCCGCTTATCACTACATGATGGCGTATATGCGACTCGGCGATACCGAACAGACATTTTCCTGGATGGCAAAAACGGTGGAGGAACGTAGTTGGTTCGCGCTGCAACTTAGAATCAATCCGCTCCTCGATCCGCTGCGCAACGATCCGCGCTTTGAAGCGCTTGTCCAAAAAGCCTTCTCGAGGTGATGAAGATCGAGAATTTCTTTGCCGCACTAATGCGGCGTAATGTCTGCATCTTGGCCGTCTGTAAAACTGGATAGCGGAGACTGGTTCGTTCCTATCAACGATGAATTTTCGCAACTTTTTCGCCGAGCTCAAGCGGCGCCATGTTTACAAAGTTGCGATCGCGTACGCGGTCGTGGGCTGGCTGTTGGTGCAAGTTGCGACGCAGGTTTTCCCCTTCTTCGAAATCCCAAATTGGGGCGTGCGGCTGATTGTATTAATAATCGTGATCGGGTTTCCGATCGCACTCGTTCTCGCCTGGGCCTTTGAGCTAACGCCGGAAGGAATCAAACGAACCGAGGTGGCGGATGCGGAACCGGTCAAACGCATCAAGCATCGGGCATGGATCTACGTCGTTGTGATCGGCGTCCTCATCTCGATCGGCTTGTTTTTTATCGGTCGCTACACGGCTCGGACAAGCAAAGCGCAATTGAACGAGTTATCAGAAAAATCTATCGCGGTTTTACCCTTCGAGAACCTGAGTGGCGATCCGAATAACGCGTATTTCACCGAAGGTGTTCAGGAAGAAATCCTGACGCGCCTTGCCAGGATCGCGGACCTGAAAGTGATTTCGCGCACATCGACCCAGCGGTTCAAAAGTTCGCCTAATAATCTTCCGCAGATCGCAAAGCAGCTCGGTGTGGCGAACATCCTTGAAGGCAGTGTGCAGAGGGCTGCCGACCAAGTTCGCGTGAATGTGCAATTGATTAACGCCGCGAGCGACGCGCATCTATGGGCTGAGAGCTTTGATCGCAAACTCACTGATATTTTCGCGGTGGAAACCGATATCGCGAAGGCAATTGCCGAGACTTTGCGGGTGAGGCTTACCGGGGCCGAACAACAGCAGCTTGCAAAGCGTCCCACGGAGAACCTCACAGCTTTCCAGTATTACATGCAGGGACGGGCGTCTGTTCAACGTCGCACTCGGAAGGATCTGTTCACGGCCATTCAGTATGACGAGAAAGCCTTGCAAGAAGATCCCAATTATGCGCTGGCTTACGCGGGTTTATCTGACGCCTATACAATTCTTGGAGTGTTCGGCTACATGGCGCCCGTCGAAGGGCGGCGCAAAGCGGAAGAGGCAGCGCGCAAAGCTCTCGCGCTGGATGAAAATTTGGCCGAAGCCCATACCGCACTTGGAGAAGCCTATATCTATTTCTCTCCTTATAATTTTCCGATGGGTGATCGCGAGCTGCGACGGGCGATCGAACTCAGCCCGAACTTGGCATTAGCCCATTACTATCTGGCAAACTCGCTCGGGTTTCAGGGGCATCTCGACGAAAGCCTAGAGGAGGCACTAAAAGCTCGGGAACTAGACCCGCTCGCATCCAACATCGCACGCGGAGTCGCTCAAGCGTATTATCTCAAGCGCGATTATCCGCGTGCAATTGAGCTGCTGCGGCAAGCCAATGAACTGGGCCCCGCTTTTGGTCATACTTGGGAAATAGGGGCGTACATTCAGAACGGGTCACTGGACGAAGCACTCGCGCAGTTGGAGAACGAAAAGGCCAAACCAGAGAGAAAAGATGATTCGATCTTGATTTACGATACCGGCATGGTCTACGCGGCGCAGGGGAAGCGAGCTGAAGCCCTCGGGGTCATCAAAAAGCTGGAAGAGATGTCAGGTTCGAACCTGAGCCAGGCGCATTGGATTGCCAAAATTTATGCGACCCTGAACGAGAAGGAGATGGCGTTGATGTGGCTGGAACGTGGTTTAGCGAAAGGAGCGATCGGACTCTTTACTAAAGACGACGCGATGTGGGATACGATCCGAAGCGATCCACGTTTCGCGGCCTTACTCGATAAAATGTTTGCTCCCAGTAACGCGCCTGGGGATGCGCGATGAACGTTCGCAGTTTTTTCGCCGAATTAAAGCGGCGCCATGTTTACAAAGTAGCGATCGCGTACTCGGTCGTAGCTTGGTTGCTAATCCAGATTGCGACGCAGGTTTTTCCATTCTTCGAAATCCCGAACTGGGGTGTGCGGCTCGTTGTCTTGGTTATCGTCATCGGATTTCCCGTGGCGTTGATTCTTGCGTGGGCATTCGAGCTAACGCCGGAAGGAATTAAGCGCACGGAAGATGTCGATCTTAGGGCGTCGCGTGTTTCGAAAAATCACACGTGGATTTATGTTGTCGTGATTAGCGGCGCAATTTCAATCGCTCTGTTTTTTCTTGGTCGTTACTCCGCGCCGGAGCAAAAGAGAGCTGCCGGTTCGACGGAGAAATCGATCGCGGTTCTGCCGTTTGAATATCTGAGTGAGGATAAATCGAACGCCTATTTCGCTGACGGCATCCAGGATGAAATTCTCACGCGGCTCTCCAAGATCGCCGACCTGAAAGTCATCTCGCGCACTTCGACACAGAAATACAGGAGCACCCCAAACAATCTCCGCGATATCGCGCAGCAGCTCGGCGTGACAAATGTTCTCGAAGGTAGTGTGCAAAAAGCAGCGGATCAGGTGCGCATCTCCGTGCAGCTGATCAACGCGTTGAACGATTCGCACATTTGGGCAGAGAGCTACGACCGGAAGTTGGTCGATGTATTTCAGGTCGAGAGTGACGTTGCGCAGAAGATCGCTGGTTCACTTGAGGTGAAACTGACGGGGCGAGAGAAGAGCGGTATCTCT